>ERZ808252.60-NODE-60-length-117224-cov-13.781546_pt1 | contig 117224 bp, 107 predicted proteins | sample MGYA00521242_ERZ808252 | MGnify/ENA primary metagenome ERZ808252 (study PRJEB31516, sample SAMN03275581) | gut metagenome | biome: mammalia-associated habitat; material: feces | host: Papio cynocephalus | place: Kenya | collected 2012-08-07 ...
GATTCGGTTCTTTGTTCGATGCAACACAGACAATGGTTTCTAAGATTGCAGATGATCTTTATGAAGTACAGGTTGTTTCTTGGTACGACAACGAAAACAGCTACACTTCACAGATGGTACGCACAATCAAATACTTCGCAGAAAACTGCTAAGTTTGATTAAGGGATAAACACAAAAGGCATTCCGTTTTCGGAATGCCTTTTGTGTTTTAAAGTATTTGATTGTTCTTTCATATTTAGCCTGAAATTCGAGTTTTATGATTTAATGTCATTATCGGGCTTGACCCTGCGATGTTTCTGAAAGAAACTCGGTTGATAATCTATTGCACTTTTTTTGCAAGATTGCCGTATCAAGCACAGCAATGACACTTAAAGTACTGTTCTTATCAAAACTCGACATTCGGGCTATTAACGAATCTTCAAGCCAGATTTTTATTTGTATCCGTCTGGCTTTTCCATTTCATCAGAATCTTGGGCAGGTTCATATTTTTTGCGTTTTACAAATCCGCTGTCAAAATAGAAAGTTACAGCTTTGCATTCAGAGCGGACTTCATCAATTTCATCTCGCACAAGAATTTTTGCGCCAGGATAAACAGTTCCGCTTGCATTAACACACCCAACAACTTTTAGTTCCCTATTATGAGCGTTGATTTCATTAATTTCAGTTGTCATTTTTTCACTTGAATCCATCAAATCAACACGCTGATTTCTTAAGTTCGCAAGAGTTTCCTCTTTTTCCTTTGGAAGTGAACGGCGCACTTTTTTCTGGTTTTCCAGCGTTGAAATATTCAAGTCAACTTCTTCAAGCTGCTTAACAACATTTGACTGCATTTCCTGAAGTTCCTGCAACCTAAGTTTTGCCTTTGGATCAAAACCAACTTCGAGAATCGTTTCTATTCCGCCGCCAGAAGAGCCAATGTTTTTCGCAGTAATTTCCTCTGTCGCAAAAAGATGTCCGCCAATAATAGAAGCTCTCTTTCCCTTCAAGAGAATTTTTTTCATCGCAGTAACATTGCTGTTCATGATATTGTCGTTTACAACAACATATTCTTCCGCTGTAACTTTTACATTCTGAAGGAATCTTGCCCAGACAGATTTGCTTGTAATTATTTCGCCCTCATCACGACCCATCACACCTTGAGAAATAACAATATCGCCGCCAGCTTCAATATGGCAGTTTCCAACAGAACCATAAATTTCTATGTTTCCGTCTGCCTTTATGCTGAATCCATCTTCAACGTTTCCGCGGCAAACAACAGTACCCATGTAAGTTATGTTTCCAGATTTAATGTTAACGCCAGGAACTTCGTAAACTTCTTCAACTGTAATTTTGTCGCCAACCAAAGTTACGTTTCCGTTTTTTTCTGCAATAACAGTGCGTCCGTCTGAATCAAGCTTTGTGTTTTGTCCAAGCGGAATCGGAATGTCTTTTCCATTTTTTGCTTCAAGATAACGGCCAAGAATAGTTTTTCCGCCTTTTCCGCGTAGAGGAAGAACTTTTACTGCCAAAGGCTGTCCAACAACAACGTTTTGAATAAGGTTAAGCTCTTTAAAGTCAACCTGGCCATTCGCAGTTTCCTTTAGCCTAAGTTTTGTCTTGTCAGTTTCGAATTTGTAATCAATATATGCGTCAGTTCCATTAACAGGGAGAATCGCCGCCGCAACTTCATAAGGCATATTGTAAATCGGATTATCAACAAACGAAATTATTTTATCTTCTTCAATTCCAGCGACAACACCTTGCGTTTTTAAAGCATTCTTTATATTCTCTGCAGAAATTTCAGAACCGCCTTGAGACGGAGGTGAAACAGTAATGGTTGCCTGCATTTCATCCTTGGAAATATCTACAGCCATAACAGCGTCTCCTGCCGCAACATGGGTAAAAGTTCCAACTTCCATATAGCTGTTGTCTGTGCCGTCTTCCGCAAGTTTCTTTAAAAGCTTTTCATCAAGCGAAGTATTGTCAGGCCGCCGGGCTTCATTTATAAGATCCGATGCTGAAACTGGAGTTCCAGAACCTTTTGGCAACGTAACTTTAACAAATATGCGCGAGCCAAATCTATGCACATAGAACATTCCGTCAACTCTTTCATTTTCGGCATTGCCTGAGCTAGCCTGATCACCTGCAAGAGACGCAGCTTCTTTTTCTTTTTTCTGACGAATTACAGTAGGATTTTCATATACACGGATTCTCCAAGGCTTTTTCATAAGGCCAATAATGCCTTGGCTTCCCCTTTCTATAACTTCATATTCAAGGTTGTTTTTTTTTGAATCAAGCTGAACAGCCGCATCATCAAGACATTCATCCAATGTGTCTGCTCGGACTTCAACAGTATGAATGTCCTTGTCAAAAGCAAGCTGCTTTTCCATGTCTATTCTAAGCTTGTCAAGAGTTACCATAAGACCTCTTAAAAAATTCCTTTGCGGACACTTGTAAGTTTTGCGCGCAAACGTAAATTTGCCTTTGAATGAAGCTGACTTATACGGCTTTCACTTACATTAAGAACCTGACCGATTTCCTTAAAAGACAAATCTTCGTGGTAGTAAAGAACAATCACCATTTTTTCATTTTTAGGAAGTTCATTTATAGCCTGAATTATAACTCTGCGAATTTCTTCACGCTCAACGATAACATCAGGATTAAGGCTGTTTGGAGCTTCAATACTGTCCCCGATTGAAACATGCTCGCTTTCATCTCCTGAATACCAAACATCGTTCAGAGAAAGAACACTTGTTCCGCTTACTTTCATAACAGCCGACTGATATTCAGCTTCCGTCATGTTCATGGCTTTTGCAATTTCAGCGTCAGAAGCAGTACGTCCAAGCTTAGATTCAAGCTCAACAATTGTGTCTTCTATTTCACGGGACTTTTGTCGCACAGAACGTGGAACCCAGTCTAATTCTCTAAGCTCATCAAAAATCGCGCCTCTTATGCGTGTTGTTGCATAAGTCTTGAATTTTACACCTTTATCAATATCAAATTTATTTATGGCATCCAAAAGTCCAAACTGCCCGAATCCAACAAGATCATCAAATTCCACACTGTCAGGCATTCCTGTGGAAACTCGTCCTGCAACCCATTTTACAAGGGGCATATACTGACGAATCAAACGGTCTCTTATTGCGACAGATTTGCTTTTTTTATACTCATGCCAAAGTTCAGCTTCTTCGTTTTCATCTAAAATTTGATTTACCATGTATCCCACACCCTTGCTAGAAGACCTTTAGAAGTTTCAGTCCCAAAGATTTTCGTTAATATCCCCATATTACATTTCATCTTTTTTTAGCAATGTCCTTATTGCGCTTGCAATTGTCTTTGTATCCTGTTCTACAGAAACTTTTCCATCTGTAGGCGCAGAAGGAAGCTTTTCCGAAGATTCAGTTTGAGCAAAATCAGAGTCATTTATAACGCCTTCATCATCATCTGATTCCCCAGAAAAAACACCAATATCAGGCAAAGCATCTATTTCCTGCGACTGGACAGTTTTTTCAGAAGACGCAGCCACGGGCTTAGTTTCAGGCTCAGTTTTTTCTATCCCGCTAGAGTCCGCAACAGGAACTGCATTTTCTACAGGCTCATCAACAGAAGAATCCTCTTTTTGCATAGAATCAGCTGCAGAAGCATCTTCCGTTTTTTCTTCTGTTTTTGAAGCCGTTCCTACAGATCCGCCGCCATTAAAGAAATTTTTATTTGCGCTCACATCAAAACTTGGAGCAGCCTCATCTTCTGTAAGATTTTCATCGTCTATTGTAATATTCACAACAGAACCAGGCTTTGAAACAGGCTTTTTTCCAGCCTCGTCTTTTGAATCGGATAAAGTTTCAACAGAAAGAAACTTTTTATTCAAAAATCCTGCCGCAAATGCCAAAAGCGCAAAAACCACGGCAAAAATAATTCCGCGGAAAGAAGCAACAAAAAAACGATGAGTAGAAATAATGCTTATAAGGAAAGACAGAACAAATCCAACACCAGCAGAAGCAGCTACATTTTTTAAATTGAACATGTTCTTTCCTCCCGTTTATTATATTCTTATAGATTAAGGCAAAACACCTCTAAGGTCAAGATTTATTTTTTCTTGCCCCCAAGGAACTTCTTAAGAAAGTTTGAAACCCCTGCATCCGAGGGAATATCAGTTTTTTCTATTCTGCCCACAATATGCTTTAGGCAAACAGCAGGCTTGGAAGTCGGATTTATAATCATAAAAGGCTTTTGGCGTATAACTGAAGCCTGAACAACAGGATCATCGTAAACAAATCCTATGTATTCAACTTTATAATTCAAGAACTGCGCTACAATATTTATAATCAAATCTGAAATGCGCTTTCCTTCATCAGAAGAATGAACTCTGTTTACAAGAAGCTTTAAATTTATCTGCCTGTGAAGAAGCTCTGTTGTGATTATTTTTATAATCCCATAGGCATCGGTAATTGCGGTTGGCTCAGGAGTTGTAATTACATAGACTTCATCAGCGGCAGCAAGAAACTGAAGAACATTGTTTGAAATTCCAGCTCCAGTATCTATTATGATAATGTCGGCATTTGAAAGAGAAGCAAATTCCTTTGCAAAGTAGTCAAGCTCGTCATTTGAAAGATTTGCAATTTTAGAAAACCCGTTTGCGCCCGCAATAAATTTAAAGCCAAATTCCGTATCCAGAATTATTTCATTCATTGTTTTCTTACGGTTTATTACGTGCATAAGATTGTACTGCGGAACAACGCTCAAAAGAACATTTACGTTTGCCATTCCCAAGTCGCCGTCAATAAGTATGACTTTTTTTCCAAGCTGGGAATATGCAATCGCCATGTTTACAGCTATATTAGTTTTTCCAACTCCGCCTTTTCCGCTTGTTATGGCAATTATTCTTGTTTTATGTGGAGCCGCCGGTCTAGCGAAATTATCTTCATTCATAAGAGCGCGCAATTCTTTTGCCTGTTCTTCCATTTATATTCTCCTATTGCCCTGATTCAATTTTTAGATTACTCTGCTTCTTTATCGGCAGTTCCGAACTTTTTTTCAATATGTTCTGCGTTGATTTTAAATCCCGAAAGATTTTTTAAGAACCATTTTGGATCCGCACGCTGAATTGTATTCAAAACATCCTGGCCTGTCGTAATCCATGACACAGGCTTGTTCTTTTCTGATAAAACGCTTATGACACGGCCAAAAGATGTGGTTTCATCGCATTTTGTAACGATTATGCTTTTAAAATCAAATCCTTCGTAATTGCGGATTATATTTTCCAAGTCTTTCGCGCTCACTCCAGCTGTAATAGCAAGGTAAACATTTTCGTTTAAATTCTTAACATTTAGAATGGTGCGCATCTTTGCTATGTTTTCATAATCATTCGGACTATAGCCGCTTGTATCAATAAAAATATAATCAGAATTAGAAACATAGTTGTCGCAAAGAATTTTCAAATCTTCAGAACTTTCAGCCTTGTCAACATTCACATTTATAATTTCCGCCCAGCGTTTAAGCTGCTCAATAGCGGCAACACGCATCGTGTCTGTTGTAATCATGCGGATTCTAGGCGGATACTTATATTTTTCGCGGTTCTTTTTATAGTCGATTGAAATGCGGGAACTCATCTTTGCAACTGTAGTTGTTTTTCCAACGCCTGTAGGTCCAACAATTATAATAACTTGCGGCGCGGATTTTTTTTCTTCAAAAGCAATCGGAATACTCTCCCCGATCCAGTCCGCCACACAAGTCTGAACATAATCAAAATCATCAAGTTCTTCAAGGCTGAATTCGTTTTTCATTCTGGAGCACATTTTTTTTATGTAAGACTTTGTAAATTCGTTTTCTTCAAGAAGATCCTGAATCTTTAGAATAGAAGGATGTTCCTTTTCTGCAGAAGTAGCCTGAACAATTGTTTTCATCTGCTCCTGCATTTCGTTTTTAAACTGGTCGAACTGCTTGGTGAGCTGCCCGATCTGAAGATTATTTGTAACTGTTGGGTTTACTTTTGTCAAAAACTCATCGCGTTTTTGCAAAAAGGAATCCTGATGAGAATGAATTAAAGGAGAAGAATTTTGAAGAGGAAGTCCGCCTGTTGAAGAAACTCTTGTGTAGCTAGAGCTTGCAGGATAATTAACTTTCTTTGAAAAAGCAACCTGATCCAATGAAGAATTTGTAACCTGGTATCTTAAAACAATTTGCTCACGCTGAAAAAATCCAAGGAACCCTGCAGAAAGCCTAGTTTTGCAGCCGAGCACTTGAAAGTTTGTTCCATATTTGTCGTAAAGTTTATCCATGCATTCATCACGGGAACGACCTGTAATGCTTTGGACATTTGTGTTAAGCTCATTATCAGCCATTTATTTCTCCAAGAGATTCAACTTTTATATTTGGCGAAGCAGCCATCACTTCGTTTATAGACAAAACAATTATTCCAGGCATTTCAAGCTCAGTAGAAGATTTTACAAGCCGACGCACTTCAGACGGACATAAAATAATAGGAAGATAATTTCTTTCACGGACAGCGGCAACAGCATTGCTCATTGTAGAAATATAATTTCTTGCGTCAACAGGATCAAATGCAACAATAGGACCTTTTCCCGGCATATCTGCTCTATGGTCAAGAAGTTTCTGCGCAAGGCTCTGAGAAAGGTTAAGCACATGAAGAACTTTATTTTCATCCGCATACTGCTGGCAAATCTGTGCGCCAAGAGCCTCTCGCACTTTTTCCGTAAGAGTCCAAGAATCGCGTGTAAGTTTTCCGTAGTCTCCCAAAGTTTCAAGTATAACAACCATATTGCGGATACTGACCTGCTCTTCAAGAAGATTTTTAAGAACAGCTTCAATTTCACCGTAAGAGAATCTGTGATCTCCGCTTGTAACTTCATCAACAACAACAGGATTCGTCTTTTTGATTTCTTCAATAATCGCGCTGACACTCTGACGGCTAAGAATTTTAGAAGCGTTTCGTCTTATAAGTTCCGTAAGATGAGTTGCAATTATAGTAGGAGCGTCAATCACCGCATAGCCGGCTTTTTCTGCTTCAAGGCGCTTTGAATCAGGAAGCCAAATTGCATCCATTCCAAACGCCGGGTCTTTTGTTTTTTCCCCGACAATTTCTCTGTCTTTAGGAACATTTCCAGTGTTCAGGCACATAAAATGCCCAAGCTTAAGCCGTCCTCTTCCAGCTTCAATTCCGCGGATTTTAAACGAATATTCTTCCGGCGAAAGTTCCATTTGATCCATAATATGAATCGGAGGAATAACAAGTCCAAGGTCAAGAGCAGCTTCACGGCGGATTCTTTTTACACGCGACATAAGCTCCGCGCCTTTTTCATCATCAACAAGAGGAATGAGCGCATATCCAATTTCAAGTGAAAGGTCGTCCAGTTTGACAACAGGAGAAATTTCTTCAGGACCACCATTTCCTTTTTGCGGAGAATTTTTTGCTTTTTCTGCTTCCACCGCCTTTTGCTCTTCTTCTTTTGTCTTTAAGCGCGAAAGCCGAGTGCCAACAAAAACAAACAAAATTCCAATCGGAACAAGAGTCGCAGTTGCTCCATTATGGAACGCAATTCCAAGAGCCGCCAATGTAGCTCCAACAATAACATAAATTGTTCCATTTGCAGAAAACTGCTCTTTGAGTTGATCAGAAAGCAAGTCGCCGTCGTTGCTTCCTGTAATCAAAAGACCTGTTGAAAAAGAAAGCAGCAAAGACGGAAGCTGAGACATAAGACCGTCGCCAATCGTAAGCTTTGCGTAGCTGTCAAGAGCGTCAGTTATGGAAGCTCCAGCAAAAGTTCCAGTTATAATTCCGCCAATAAGGTTTACAACTGTAATGAAAATCCCAGCCTTTACGTTTCCGCTTACAAATTTAGAAGAACCGTCCATTGCAGAATAAAAGTCGATTTCTTGTCTAAGCTGATTGATTTTCAGTTCGCCTTCTTCTTCTGTAATAGAACCGTTGTTAATCTGATTTTGAATCGTAAACATTTTGTTGTTCATGGCATCCAATGTAAAACGCGCAGTAACTTCGGAAACACGGTCCGCGCCTTTTGTAATTACAAGAACCTGAACAACAATCAGAATAATGAAAATTATAAATCCTATTAAAACTTTATCGCCTGCAACAATGTTTGCAAACGCCTGAACCATTTCGCTCTGCCCAGCCATATGCCCGGAAGTTTTTACCGGATGAACAAGAATATTTCTAGTGGAAGAAATATTTATTGCAAGACCAAAAATAGTTGTTATAAGAACGACTCGCGGAAACGATGTAAAATCCGCAGCACGCTTCATATAGATAACGGTCAAAAGAATTATAAAAGAAAGCGCAAGGTTTATAACCATTGCAAGATCAATAAAAGCTGTTGGAAGCGGAATAAACATAAACAAAACAACAACGATAATGCCTACCGCCAGTGAATTGCGTAAAATAAAATTTAAAATACTACCGCTTGAGCCGCGCTTTTCCGCCATCGAGTCCCCACCCTAACTAAAAAGCTTCAATTTAGAAATATAATGTCTTTCTATTGTACTACAAAAAAAGAATTTTGAAAACGGCAAAAAGTAACTTTTAAGTGGATTTTTTGTTTCTTTCCTTATTCATAAAGCCAACCTGGGCGTAAACAGCAGCAATAGCCCGCAAATAAGATGTAGGAATTATGTCGCCAACTTCGGTATCTGCATAAAGTCCGCGGGCAAGAGGGCGATTTTCAATTATCGGAACATTATTTTCAGCGGCGATTTTTTTCATTGTCTGAGCAGTATTGTCAGTTCCCTTTGCAGTAATCATCGGCGCGTCCTGTTGCTCCTGCTTCCACTGAAGAGAAACCGCATAATGCGTAGGGTTTGTTATTACAACATCCGACTCGCGGACAGCCTTTGGCATATTTTGTGAAAGCATTTCTTTTTGCGCGGATTCAAGCCTGCCTTTTACTTCCGGGTCTCCTTCGCTTTCCTTAAATTCCTCTTTTACTTCCTGCTTGGTCATTTTCATCTGCTCTTTAAATTCCCTGCGCTGCATTACATAATCGAACACGCCGATTACAATCAGAATAACAGCAGAAACAACAAGCAGCTGTGCAACCATTCCAGAAACAGAACGCAACGCCAAATCAATTCCGCCAGCCTTTAAAAATCCGAGAGTCTTAGCCAAATCCAATCGGATAAGAAGAACCGCGACCGCAACGATAATGGCAACTTTTAAAAGCGACTTTGCAATGTTAAAAAGTCCCATCATTGAAAACAAAGTCTTTTTAAAATACTCGCCGAATTTAGGAACAATTTTTGAAAACTTCGGCTCTATTGTTTTTGTTGTAAAAATAAATCCTCTGTTCTGGACTAAATTTATTATGACGCCAGCAAGAATTCCTGCAAGCGACAAAGGAAGCACAATCGGAAGAAGATTCCGCAGAAAAATATAATAAAATCTTGCATCGTCAATTTTCTGGGCAGTTACATTGTTAAAGTAAAAAATCATCATTTCGCAGATTTTTTTATAGAACCAAGGAGCCAGCAAAATAAGAACTGCGACAACAAAAAGGAAAACAACAGTTCCGTTCAGTTCCTGGCTTTTTGCAACGCGACCTTCTTTTCTTGCTTTGCTGAGTTTCTGTTCCGAAGCTTCTTCTGTCTTGCCTTCATCTTCCGCGGCGAACCACTGCAAGTCAATCACTGTCCGCCTCCTTTAAGCCCGATAAAAAGCTTTTCGATTTCAAAAATTCCGCCTTTAAAGCAGCCTTCAAAAAACTCAATGAACTGCGGAACAAGAACAAAAATCAAAAAATATGCAGTCAGCATAAGAACAGGAAATCCTTCCGAAAGCAGATTCATCTGAGGAGCCGCCTTTGAAAGAATTCCGACCGTAACATTTATTAAAAAAAGAGACGCCATAACCGGCAGCGCAATAATCAGCGCGTCTTTAAAAAGCAAGGTAAGCGACTTCATCATAAATTCCGCAAGAAAACGCGAATTGTCTACTATTGAAATTGCGCTTATAACTTTGAAGCTTTCAGACATTCCTTTTAAAAGCAGCATCTGAAGCCAGTTGTTCTGCAAAAAAACAAGCATCGCCATAAAGTTGAAAAATTGTCCCATAAGCGGATTTTCAACTTGGCTAAGTGAATCGTAAACTTCGCTCGCGCTAAGTCCCATTTGGAACGCAAAAAACTGTCCGGCTGTGCTGAACGAAGCAAAAATAATCTGCACAAAAAATCCAAGTATTATTCCAATCATCGCTTCACCGGCAAGCAGGAAAATATATTCAAGCGTAAAATTTCCTTCAGGTGAAATATAATTTTTATACGAAGAAAAAATTCCGTCCGACAAAGAAATCTGCGGAAAAATAAAAAACGCCATGTAGCCTGCCAAAGCGATTTTTGCACTTCTTGGAACAGTTCTTGAAGAAAAAAGCGGAAGCGTCATTATAGTGGCAAAGCATCTTACTGCAACAAAGAGAAAAACAGGCGCATCAGAAACAATCCGCTCAAGCATTCTATCTTGCCATAGCCGGAATCAAATCGAGAATTCCGCGGAAATATTGAGCCAAAGAATTAAACATAAATCCGCCAAGCAAAGCAATTACAAAAAGAATCGTAAGAAACTTTGGCAAGAAAGTAAGTGTCTGCTCTTGAATTGAAGTTGTAGCTTGAAAAATTGCAACAATAAGTCCCACCAAAAGAGCCGCGCCAAGAATAGGAGCACACATAAGAAAAACCTGCAAAATTCCACCGCGAACTAAATTATTAATAAGATTCAACGACATAATTTCCTCCCATTCAAAAGCCGAATGTCAAAATTTTTCCTAACGCAAAACACTCACAAAAAGCTGCTGAGTCAAAAGATGCCAGCCGTCAACAAGAACAAAAAGCATCAGCTTGAACGGCATGGAAATTTGCACAGGCGGAAGCATCATCATTCCCATGCTCATAAGAATACTTGCAACAACCATATCAATTACAATAAACGGAATATATAAGAGAATTCCTATTTTAAATGCAACAGTAAGCTCGTGCAGAATATAGGCCGGAATCAAGACATAAGTTGGAACATCGGAAGCATTAGCAGGGCGGCTAAGTCCTGCCATTGTCATAAAAGTTCTGATGCTGTTTTTGTCGTTTCCCATTTGGCGGAACATAAAAATCCTTATAGGAGATTCTGCCTTTTCAATGGCTTCTGTCAAAGTAATTTCATTATTTGAAAGCGGCTGAAATGAATCCGTGTAAATCTGTCTGAATGTAGGCCACATGCAAAAAAGTGTCATAAAAATTGCAATTCCATTTAGAACTGCTGTCGGCGGAACTTGCTGCAAAGAAAGCGCCCTTTTTATAAAGTCAAGAACAATTGAAAAACGCAAAAAGCAAGTCATCAAAACAAAAATGCTTGGCGCAAGAGTTAAAAGCGTAAGAAGAAGCAAAAGCTGCACACTGAACGCAACTTCATTTCCAGAGCGAGGAGCAGTTGCGGAAAAACTCAAATTCGGAAAATCCAAGCCCGTTATGCGGCGACTCATTTCCGTAGTTCCGCTTGAAGAGCCTTCTGGAAAATTATTCTGGCTTTGAGATGACAATGGAAAAAAACAGCAAGCGCAAAGTAAAAACGCAACTGCGAATTTAAAAAAACGTTTTTTCAGCAAGAAAAGGCCCTTCATTTTTCCTCTCCGCCAATCATTTTGTCCTTCAAAGAATTTATAAGATCCATCGTGCCTTTGTCATAAGCTGATTTTTTTGCGGCCGGAATATTTTCTTTGGCATCCTCTTTTTTTCCGGGCATAAAAAGCTGAAGAATTTCTTCAAATGAACGCGGCTTTTTTGCATTGCTGTTCATGTCGGCATAGCGGTTCATCGCATCAATGAGATCTTTGTCATCAATTTCTTTTATAAGTGAAACGGAATTATCAGAAACACCAAGAATAAATGCCTTATTCCAAAGGCTTACAATTTGAACAGATTTTCCTTCGCCAAGGCTTATAAACGAAACTTTACGCAAAAAAACATCGTCTTCCATAGCTGGTTCAACGCCCATAGACTTGCGCATAAATTTGAATAAAAAGTAAATCGCCGCAATTATGATTCCCAAAACAAGAATCATGCGCACAAAAATTCCAATTCCGCCGAAAGAGCTAGAAGAACTAAAAGCATTTTCATCTGAAACTCCAGAATCAGAGTTTTCTGAAAAGTCTAATGGAATCTGAGAATTTTCAATTTGTGCGGAAGTAAGATTTTCTGAAGTCGCAGAAGACTGCTGGGCAAAAGAAAGTCCGGCGCATAAAGCCAGCAATGCCGCTAAAATTTTTACTTTTGAATAATACATTTTCCCACCCAAAGCAACAGACATTTGCGTTATCCCCACCGCATTTCAAGCCTGCCGCTTTTATATTTAATGGAGCTTTTAAACTTCAATGAAATTCAAAAGCCCTTTGCAAATTTATTCTTACATAGATGAAGCCACGTGTTCAAGAGACGGAAGAATTTCTGTAACACGAACACCGAAGTTTTCATCAATAACTACAACTTCGCCCTTGGCAATAGGCTTGTGGTTTACCAGAATATCAACAGGCTCACCAGCAAGCTTATCAAGCTCGATAATTGTTCCTTCGCCAAGTCCCAAAATATCCTTGATAGTTTTCTTGGTGCGGCCAAGTTCGACCGTCATTTCCATGAAAACATCCATAATCAAGTTGATATTTCCCTGCTCGCCGCCTCCTACAGACTGCGCAAAATTCTGGAACTGCAATGACTGAACATTCGGAGGGGTCTGCATCTGCATTCCGCCCATCATTGAAGCGTTCGGCTGCATTTGCTGCATTCCCATCATATTGCCGCCCATTTGCATACCTCCCATCATCGCTGGATTAGGCTGCATCTGCTGCATTCCCATCTGCATTCCGCCCATCATTGGCTGCTGGGTAAATCCTGCGGAAGGAGAAGACATCTGAGCAGCACCACCCATAGCAGAAGCACTTTCCATTCCAGAATTTACAGATGCAGCTGGCTTGGAAGCAGGCTTTGAACCGCCACCAAGAGCACGCGCCATTCCGTCAGCAGCAGAACCGCTTACAGCTTCCCACAAGGTAAACTGCTCGCCGCCAACAGTAACTGGATATGTAAAGCAAGCAAAAGTTCCCTGCGGCATACGAATCATTGCCTTTGGCTCTTTTACAGCTTCTGGAGGATTTGTAGCAAGTCCCGGAAGTTTTCCGCCTTTGCTAAGCTCTGTTATTTCCGCGCCTGAATGAGACGAAACTACTTCTGAAATTACAGAAAGCCCCATGTCATCAAGAGCAGGATTTTCCTCTTTGTTTATATAGCCGACAAGCTTTGTTGCAAATTCCGGGGACATAAGGAAAAGATGGTCTCCGCTTAGTCCAGAAGAGAAGTCTGCCATTACAGCTACAGCTTCTTCCGGGAGTTTTGCAAGCAACTGATCACGTCCAATCGCCTCGACAGTAGGAGACCCCGGGACAGTGTCCTTTTCGGTCATATTTTTAATGACTTCAGCAAGCCTGTCTTTTATGGTTCCAGCAAAATTCTGCAATGTTGGAACATCAATGTCAACCTCTGGAGCAGAATTAAACGAACCGACTGAACCAAGTCCGCCGACATCTACGCCGGACAGCAATGCATCGATTTCTTCCTGTGATATAGATCCTTCACTCATAGGTTATCGTCTCCTTCTGGTGTTAATTCTTCAAAATTTTCAGTTTCCTGCTCGTCGATTTTTTCAATAATCTGAACGGCAACCTTTTTCCCGACAACGCCAGGCTGACAGTAGAATTTCTTCTTGCTGCCCACACTTAATGTAAGCGGCTCTCCAACCTTTATAGTGTTAAGCCTTATAACATCGCCTGTTCTAAGGCTTAGAACATCTCTAATAGGAACATTTATTGAACCGATGTCCGCAACAAGTTCCATTTCAACATCCGCAAGTTTTTCCTTGAGAGTTCCAAGGTACTGCGTTGTAGAACTTCTTCTAACTGAACTAAACCAGAAAGAAGACGAAAGTTTTGAAACAATCGGTTCAATCGTTATATAAGGAATACAGATATTCATCATACCCGCTTCCTCTCCGATTTTTATTTCCAAAGTAACAAGAATGACCATTTCGCTCGGAGGAACAATCTGGGCAAACTGCGGATTTGTTTCAATCTGCTGAAGACGCGGGCGTAAGTCTATAACCTGAGTCCAAGCTTCCCTCATGTTTGCCAAAATGCGGACAATGATTCCTTCCATAACAGACTGCTCAATATCTGTAAGATCTCGGTTTACTTTTCCGCCTGTATCTCCAGAGCCGCCAAAAAGACGGTCAATTATTATAAATGTAATTTCAGGAGCAATTTCAAGAACTGCGTTTCCTTTTAAAGGATCCATGTTTATTACAGCCAAAGTTGTAGGAGTCGGAATAGAACGAATGAATTCCTCGTAGGTCAACTGGTCTACCGAAGCAACATGGACATGAACCAAAGTACGCAGCTGGGCAGAAAGGCTTGTTGTTGTAAGACGCGCAAAAGTTTCGTGCATATTGGAAACCGTGCGAATCTGCTCCTTTGAGAATTTATCAGGACGGCGGAAGTCATAGATTTTTATACGCCTGGTATCGGTAACCGGCTTAAATTCATCTGCTTCGCTTTCGCCAGTGCTTATAGCCTGAAGGAGCTGGTCAATTTCATCCTGTGACAGAACTTCATTCATGTCTCATTCCACCTTTTTTCAGCTTACTGCTGAACAACATCCTTTCCTGTAAAACGAACATCGCGTATTCTGGAGTTGCTTAAAATATCATCGTTTATCTGGTCGCGGATCTGCTGCCTTAAAACTTCCTCATTCTGCGGACGCAAATCTTCAACAGTCTGCTCTGAAAAAAACCGTCTCAAAAAGTCAATGATTTCAATACGGCGTTCTGTGATTTCTGTTGAAGCCGCCTTGTCCTCCTTTTTGTAACCAAGAGCAATTGTAACACTTACACTTGCCGGAACAGGGTCACTTGTTGATGTGCGAATCTGATCCAAAGAAGTGTACCAGTCATAAGATTCTCTTTTTACAGTATATTCCTCGCTGATTGGAATTGACTGTGAAGGTGTTTTTCCGCCTTTATTTAAAATAGCAGTTGTAACAACTACAATAGTAACAATGAAAATTACAGCAGCAACACCAATCAAAATAAATTTCAAAAGCTGAGGAAACGCGCCTTTTATTCCGCTCTTTTTTCCTGTTGAAACTTCAGCTCCGATGTCATCGCCCAAGTCGTCTGCATTGCTTTCGTCTGCCATAAAGTCCTCCCGGATTTTAAAATCTTCTCGTTATTTATATCGGAATTTTTAAATTTTATCTTAGAAGAAATTGAAAAATAAGCATTTCCGCTAAAAATGTCCGTCATCAAGAACAATTACATCTACACGGCGGTTGTAAGCACGGCCTTCCGCAGTATCATTGCTAAGCTTAGGACGAGTGTCCGCATATCCTGCAATAGAAAACTGCTTTTCATCTACACCAAAATCAGCAAGATAATGCAGAACATTTGCCGCCCGCGCAGCCGAAAGTTCCCAGTTGCTTGGATAAATGCTTGAAGCAGAAACAGGCCGATTGTCAGTGTGCCCTTCAATGCGCCATCTTCTGCCAGCAACTTCCGGGGAAGCAAAAAATTTTGCAAGATTAAGCAAAGTTCCCCTAGCTTCTTCTATATTAAGTTCCGCACTGCCTTCTTCAAAAAAAGCATCGGATGCAAGTGAAATTACAAGTCCGCGTTCATCGCTTGTTATTGTTATTTTGTTTGATTTTACTTCAGGCGCAAAACTTGAAATAGCCTTTTTCATAGCAGGACCTAAAGCCCGCCCTTTTTCTATAGAAGGAAGAGAACTTACAACGTTTCCCAAATTAGCAAGACTGCCAGGACTTACTGAAATTCCGCCGCCCGGATTATTATTTGAAAGCGAAGCCTGCAAAGCCGCCATTTGAACTGCATCTGATTCGGAAGGGTCATAAAGCATAACGAAAAAGCAGAGCATGAGTGTAATCATGTCTCCGTAAGTGCCCATCCAGGCGGTTGACGGTTTTTCTGGTTCTTTTTTTTCTCTTTTTGCCATTGAAAAACTCCCCCAAGCCTAGTCTTTCAAGATGTCGGACTCAATTGCCTTGCGGGATTTTGGATCCAAATATGTAAGAAGTTTCTGTCCAAGAATACGCGGGTTGTCTCCTGCCTGAATTGAAAGAATTCCTTCCAGAACCATTTCCTTTACGTTCATTTCGTTTCCATTCTGTATAATGAGCTTCTGAGCCAAAGGTCCGAAAAGCCAGTTTGCGAGCATGGAACCATACAAAGTTGTAATAAGAGCAACCGCCATGTTAGGACCAAGCGCACTTTTGTCTTCAAGGTTTCTTAACATACCAATAAGACCAATAACAGTACCCATCATTCCGTAACCAGGAGCAAATCCTGCCCACTGGATAACAACGTTAATCCAAGCCATATGGCGGCTTTCTGCCTGTGCCATTTCATTTTCAAGAATAGAGCGAATTGCGCTTCCGTCGTTTCCGTCTACCATAAGACGCAAGCCTTCTTTTAGGAACGGATCATCAAGGTCGTCAAGACCTTCTTCAAGAGCAAGAATTCCTTCACGGCGGGCTTTTTCACTAAGGGCAACCATGTTCTGAACAGTTGTTTTTTCTCCATAGTCGTAAGTTTTAAAAGCCCTTCCCATAATACCAAAAAGACCAATAACCTGATTCATAGGGGCGCAAATCCACAAAGAAAAGTAAGATCCGCCAATAGTTACGAAAATTGATGGAATATCTATAATACCCATAATGGATCCGCCGGACGTAAAAACACCAACTGCCATCATTGCAAGTCCGCCAAAGAATCCTATCAGAGTAGCTAAATCCATTTTTTCCTCCCGCTCGCGCAAGAATCAAAGTTCCTGCATTCCTATTTTTTTTCTATATATAACAATTCGTTCTATTATTTCTTCTGGAGATTCTTTTACAACAATTTTTTTGCCTGAAAGAAGAGCAAGCGTAACATCAGGATTTTGTTCCATAGATTCAATCTGGTGCGGATTGACCCAGTATTTTTTTCCGTTCAGACGCGTTACTTCAATCATAATATACTATAATGAACTGTAAAATGTGAATCGTCAAGTATTTTAGACTATTTTTGCCGTAAAAACAAGAGAAAGCAAACTTTTTAAACTGCCAAAATTGTAAAAGCTGCTAGAGAACTTTGCTTCCGTTCGCCATAAGCTTAAAACGGCAGTCAAAGAATTCCGCGGCTTTTCTGCACATGAGCATTCGGCCTAAAAAAATATCAAAGTAGTCACACATTGTGCAAATATTCTCGTCAATTTGGAGATTCAGGGAAATCTGCTTTTTTTCATGGTTTATCTTTAAAGTCGAATTTTCAACTGCAAAATTAACGCGGTCATGTATATCAAACGCGGACTTTTCCTTTGTTCTTACGCGGTTTCGCCTTACATCCGTTTTGTCTGCAATTATGAGGGCTGCAGAAACTTTGTCGAACGCGCCGCCAGTTGACTCGTCATGGTTCGCAATGCACGAAACAATTTCAATTCTGTCTTCGCACGAAAAATCAAGCCTGCCAAGTATTTCATTTGCAAGAAGTCCGCCGTATTCAGCATGATGATTTCTGTTAAGGGCATTTCCAATGTCGTGCATATATCCTGCAATTTTTGCAAGCTCAATATTTTCTTTTGCTTCTCCAAATTCCTGCAAAATAAAGCCAGCACGTTCAGAAACTAATCCACAGTGTCCTGGACCATGATCTGTAAAACCAAGATTTCCTAAGATTTCATTTCCTTTGTTCAAAAACTCATTTATCTCTGTGTTCTTTTTTATTTCTTCAACAGTCATATTATATATATTATAGAAAACATTTGTTAAAAAAGCATTAAATTTAAAAAAAAAACAAGATTAATGTTGTAAAACTAAAGGAATACTTCCTAAGACCCGTAGCGATACTTCCTAAGAGGCTGAGGAATACTTCCTAAGAGGTTGAGGAATACTTCCTAAGGCTCTTAGGAATACTTACTTCAGGTCTTAGGAATACTCACTTCAGGTCTTAGGAATACTCACTTAGTCTCTTAGGAAGTATTCCTTCAAAAAAAAGCAAATAATAATCTGTTAGAGACGCACAAAAATTCTTGAACTTCCTGTTGAATAATTGTAAATTTCAGCCATGAAAACAAAAATCCTTGTAATTGAAGATGTTCCAGAAATGGCGGAACTGATTTGCATGTATTTGAACAACGCGGATTTTGACTCGCTGGCATTTGACACAGCAGAAAAGGCTCTTGAAAAATTAAGCTCAGGATATTCGCCTGCCTTGGTAATTTTGGATTTAAATCTTCCTGGAATGAGCGGATTTGACTTTTTAAAGACTTTCAGAAAAAACTACAAAGCTACAATTCCTGTTATTATAGTTTCCGCAAGGGACGCTGACGATGATATAATAGAAGGACTTGGATTTGGCGCGGACGAATTTGTAACAAAGCCATTCAGTCCTAAAGTTCTAGTTGCAAGAGTTCAGTCCAAGCTCGCACGTCTTTGCGCAACAGAAGCTTCTGTGGAAGAAACAATAAATTTCGGTCCCTACACTCTTTACTGCAACAGCTGCATTCTAAAAAAAGGAGCTGAAAAAATTCCGCTTTCCACAAAAGAATATGAAGTCCTTGAATATCTTGTAAAAAACAGCAGCAAGCCTGCAACTCCAGAACAAGTCTTCAACGCGGTATGGAAAACTCCATTTGGAGACATGACAGCGGTTGGAGTTTATGTTCAAAGGCTAAGAAGAAAAATTGAAAAAGATCCTGCAAACCCAAAATATATAAAGACAGTTTTTGGAATGGGCTACCAGTTCAGCATGGAAAGCAATGAATGAAAATTAAAAATCAAATTTCGCTTTTAATCACGGGGATTTTAATACTTCCAACTTTGTGCATGGTTCTTTTTCCAATTTACACGTATTACAATTCCCCGCGAAGATTTTTGATGAAAGGCTACAGGGAAATCAGAAAAATAAACGAAGCGAATCTTTCAGAAAGCGACTGGAACCAGATTCAAAACTACATTGAAAAAATTCCGCCGGAAGTTCAGATTATGATTTTCTTCAACTCAAAGATTATTCTTTCTACAATTCCAGAAATAAAAACAGGAAGCACGCATAATCCCAAGGAACTTTTTGATTTTGTGCAGACAACAAATTCTTCTTACGATTATCAATTTCAGTCTTTCTTTCTTGAAGAGCAGGCTAAAAAAGAAGCTCGCGACGCAAGCCACAAAAACAAAGGCCTTATTATAAGCAGATTTGATGCAAAAGAAAAAAGCTCGCTGAAAAGAATTCCAAAATTCATGATGCACATATTTTTTGTTGTGCTTGTTTTTGAAGCACTGTCAATCACGGTGATTATTTTAATTGCAAAGTCAGTTTCAAATTCAATAGAAATAATTCAAAAGGCAACTCAAAAAATTGCAAATGGAGAACTTGACACAAAACTTGAAATTTCAGGCAGAAGAAATTCAAACGAAATTTTGCAGCTCACAGAAGACTTGGAGCGCATGAGAAAAGCATTAAAGGAAAATCTTGAACGCCGCTCTCGCTTTATAATGGGAATAAGCCATGACTTAAGAACGCCTGTCGCGCTGATAAAAGGATATTCAGAGGCAGTTTCAGACGGAATTGTAAACAGCATTGACGACATAAAAAAATCAGTTTCAATAATAAACACAAAAGCCGGCCAGCTTGAGTCAATGATAAATGATTTAATCAACTATGTAAAAATGGACAACATAGAATGGAAAAAAACTTTAAGGCCAGTTGAATTAAAAGCATTTTTAAAGGACTTTGCCGCAAACATGGAATGCGCCGCAGAATTATACAAGCGGAAAATTTCAAGTTCAATAGAAATTGAAGAACAGCAAATTCTTATGGACAAAAATCTTTTTACCCGGGCTTTGGAAAACATCTATGGAAACGCCCTGCGATACACAAATGACGGAGACTCAATTTCACTTGAGGCAAAAAAGAATTCATTTGGAAAAACAGAAATTTCAATAAGCGATACAGGCGTTGGAATTCCAGAAGAAGACTTGGAAAAAGTTTTTGAACTGTTTTTCCGCGCTTCAAATTCCCGGCGTGAAAACGGAATGGGAATAGGGCTTTCTGTAGTCAAGTCAATTATAGACAGCCACGGCTGGAGCATAAATGTAAAATCCAAACCGAACAAGGGAACAACATTTACAATAACACTGAACTAAGAAAATTTGAAATTATCTGCTTTATTTTTTCTTTGTCATCAGCATCCACAATGCACGCTCCAGGAATTCCGCGCATAAAGGTATACTGTTTTTTTGCGTAACGGTGGCTGTTGAATTTTATTTTTTCTTTTATCTGTTCCAAGGAAAACCCTTCAATAAAAAACTCGCTATATCCAATAGCTTTCATTGCAGGAGAATCTTTTGTAAGCCCTGATTCTTTTAACGCCTCGACTTCATGCACAAGTCCTTCTTCAAACATTTTTTCCACACGCATATCAATGCGCTTGTAAAGTTCTTCCCTGTTTCGATTTAGAATCAATGTGCAAAAATTATACTGTTTTCTAAGTTCACAAGGAAGGCTGAATGAACTTAAAGGTTTTCCGCATGAATAAAAAATCTCAAGGGCACGGCAAATTCTATACTCGTCATTTATATTTATTTTTTTTGCGCTCAAGGGATCTACGATTTTCAGTTCGGCATAAAGGCTTTCCTTTCCTAAATTAGAAAGTTTTTGTTTTATCAGCTCTCTGATTTCCGGACGGCTTTCTGGAGTTGACGGCGAGCCTAGCAAAAAATTTCTTATATAAAAACCAGTTCCGCCAATAACCAAAGGAATTTTTTTTCTGCTCCAAATTTGCGCACACAAAGAATCTGCGGACTCAAGAAAATTTCCAAGCCCGAACTGTTCCTGCGGACTTGCAACATCAATAAGATGAAAAGGGATTTCCTGCTGCTCTTTCTTTGTAGGCTTGGCAGTTCCAATATCAAGACCTTTGTAAACTGCCTGGCTGTCCGCGCTTACAACTTCGGCTTTTCCTTTAAAAACAAAAGAACTGCTTTTGCCGAACAAATCTTCAGCCAAAGCAGTTTTTCCGCAAGCAGTTGGTGCAAAAACAACAATTACTGGAATCAATTTTCAATCAATGCAAAAAGCAAAACTAGCGCGCAGGAGCTTCAATAGCGTATTTAACTTCACCAGAAAAAAGCTGACGAGCTGCAAGACTTACAACTTTTCCGTCATTGTCCTCTACAAGCTCAGAAACAGCAGGATCTTCTATCATGGCAAGTTTTGCAAGCTGATATGCGCGACGGCTGGCAGCAACTGTAATGGCGTACATTCCGCCTTTGAATTTAGCAAGTTCTTCAAGTGGAAAAATCATAGTTTACCCCTCACAAAAAGTGAAATAATTATATCAAAAAATGCAAGTGTAGTCAAACAAATACAGCTTTTAAAATAATTTCAGTATTTTCAACATTTGTTTTATAGCAGCAATTATATAAAAAAAAGCCGGACAGACGAGGGTTCATCTGTCCAGCTAAGGTTGGGTTATGAATTAGAGGTTCTAAAGAAATTTGCTTTCTAAAGATTCCTAGTTCAACTTAATTAGCGTTTCAAGCCTAAAACAGTTTCAAGCATTGAATCTCCGGTCTGAATTGTCTTTGCGTTAGATTCAAATCCGCGCTGAGTTACAATCATGTCTGTGAGCTGCTCTGTAAGATCAACGTTCGACATTTCCAAAGTTCCAGAAAGCATGCTTCCTTTTCCCTGTGTTCCGCTTTCGCCGATGTTTGCCATTCCAGAGTTGATTGATTCCGCATAAGTGTTGTCGCCTTTCTTTTCAAGACCGCCTTGGTTTGTAAAGCTTGCCATTGCAACTTGTCCAATTGTGCGGACAGAACCATTTGAATAAACGCCTGTGATTATTCCAGACTGGTCAATTTTAAAGTTGTCAAGATAACCGAGCTTGTAGCCATCTTGATAGTTTGCTTTTGTTGTAGACTTTGAAGCAGCTTGTGTAATTGTATTTTCCATTGAGCCGATTGTTCCAAGGTTCAAGTTGAAAGTCTGGCGATATGGATTTCCGTCCGCATCAGCGTTTGAATCAGCCACAGCATAAGAAGCCTGAAGAACAATTTCACCCTGAGGATTAGACTGATTTCCTGCGCTGTCAACTACCGACTGGAGTTTTCCAGTGTTGTCAAAATTCAAAGTATAAGTATTCTGCACACCGTCTGTTGTTCCAAATCCGATTCTTGTCTGAGTAAAGTCAGCGTTGTCTGGATCAACATTTACAGTAACTGTCCACTGGTTAGGATTTCCAGGAACTTTTGCAAAATTCATCTGAACCTGATGAGCGTTTCCGTAAGTATCATAAATGTCAATTTCTGTCTGCCAAGTTCCTTCAATAACCTGATCTGCAGTCGGATTTTCCGGGATTTCAGGTGTGTTCTTGTTAAGGTTGCAGAAATATCTTACATTTTCTGTTGCTTTAGGCGGGTCTTTCTGGCCAACTGGAATCACCAAGTCTGTAGGAGTTGCAGAAGTGCGCACAACCTGACGTCCGTTTACATCTTCTGCCATCCAGCCCTGAACACGAAGCCCGTTAGCAGGATTCACAAGAGTTCCGTTTGAGTCTGTTCCAAAAACACCTGCGCGTGAATAGAAAGTTTCGTCTCCGTTTTTAAGAACAAAGAATCCGTTTCCCTGAATCGCAAGGTCTGTTGTGTTTCCTGTTGTCTGAAGGTTTCCCTGTGTAAAGATTGTGTCGATTGTAGCAACACTCATTCCAAGTCCAACTTCCTTAGGATTTACACCGCCAACTTCTTCTGTAGGACGGGCAGCCCCATTAATCTGCTGGCTTATCATGTCCTGAAAAGTAGCGCGGCCTTTTTTAAATCCGTAAGTGTTTACATTGGAAATGTTGTTTCCAATTACATCCATTCTTGTCTGGTGATTCTGCAAGCCCGAAACGCCTGCATAAAGTGATCTCATCATAAATTTACCCTCTTATGATTTTTTATACGAGTTCCCCAACCTGAACTCATTCTCCGTAAACTGCGGAGATTTGTTTCATGTCATAATACATATTGTTTACGCGCACCTGCGGATTTGCTCCGTAAGTTACAGCTTCAACAACTCCAGTTGTCTTTGTGTCGCCAAGCGTAATGTCAACAGTTTTTCCGATTGTTCCTACAGCCTGTGAAGAAACAAGCATTGAATTCATCTTTGCAAATTCCTGATTCATGTTTGTCATCTGCTCAAGAGAGCTGAACTGAGCCATTTGCGCAATGAACTCTGTATTTTCCATAGGAGAAGTAGGATCCTGATTTGAAAGCTGAGTAATCAAAAGCTTAAGAAAATCATCTTTTCCCAAGTCACGCTGAACTTTTCTTCCTTCAATCGTAATCGACTTGTTGAAAGAATCTACCTGCATATTCAGCTTTGCCATTTCCTGATCGCTAAGCCTTGTATTCAACTGAATTCCATCCATGTATTTCTCCTATTTCTACGCAACAACACTGATTTTTCTGTCAGAATCCGCGCTATATGCAGCCTGTGAAGAAGCCGCTCCTGAAATTTCAGCGGAAGACGCATAATCACCGTAAACTTTGTTAGAAAAGAACTGTTCGCTGCTCTGCTGCCGTTCGCCCTGCGCAAATGAGCCGGAAGAAGTGTCGGCATAGCTAAGACTTAAATTTGCATTTTCAAATCCGCTGTTTTGAAAAGCCTGCTTTAAAGTCTCCATGTTTTGTTTAAAAGCCTCGAAAGCTTCTTTGCTGTTTACAGTAATCTGCCCTGTAATCACATTATCGGAAAGATGAAGATTTATTTTAACATTTCCTAAATTTTCTGGCTTTAAAATCATGTTTATTGAGCCAGAATTGTTGTCCTGCAAGACAATGTTTCCAGCGCGAGCAAAATCAGGCGCATTAAACTGAATCTGCTGAGAAAGAAGCTGCTGAAATGTAGAGCCGGAAGCTCCTGCACTCTGGTTGTTTGAAGAAAGAATATTCTGCTTTGCATTTTCAGAAAGAGAAAGTGAAAGATTCAGGCTGTTGTCCTGCTGTGAATAGTCAGACTTCATCTCGGATTTAAAGTCGGCAATTTTCTGTTCAATGGAACGCTCGTCTGTAACTGTAAAAATATTTTCAAAAAGCGACGGAACTTCTTTTGCTCCTTTGTCATCGGAAGAAGAAAGCTCAAGTTTAAAAAAGTCCGGTTTCTTTTCGCTGGATTCTGAAGAAATTCCAAGCTGGGAAAACTCTGTAGAATTCTGCAAAACTGCAATTTCATCTGGAACAGATTGCAATGACGCAAGGGACAAGCCTTCATCCGTAGAAGAAAAATGCTCGGCAAATTTTGCATTTTCTAAAAATATTTTAGGCTCATCAACAGAAAGATTCTGCGCCGCCTGCAAATTCTGCATTTCGTTCAACGGAAGGAAAAAATTACCTTCAGCTAAAAAATCATCTGTTTTGTTTTCCAAAGAAAAATCTTCAGAACGCAAAAATGCAAGCTGTTCGCTAGAAAACAGAATTTCAGAATCAGAAGAAAGTTCACTTTGGAAATCTAAATTAACAAAAGATTCTGTCTGAGCAGACGGCACTGTTTTAGAAACCGCAAACGAAGCAAAAACAGCGGAAGAAGTTTGAACTTCTTCATTAACTTTTTCTTCTACTGAATTTACAGCTGGCTCATCAGACGTCTTTGAAACTTTTTGAACTTTTTCTTTGGAAGGAGAATTGTCTGCCCGTTCTTTTTTTGAAGCTGATTCCACCATTTCTTTAAATGACGAATCTCTTTCTTCAGATTTTGCAGTCGGAATTTTCTTTACAGAAACATCGTGTTCCTGCTGTGGATTTACAATCTGTAAACTTAATGCCTGCATGGGCAACCTCCGGATTCTATAAACACCGGCGCGCTGCATTAACAGGCAATTTTGCTAATTTATTGAAAGCGGTTTGTTTGCCATCTTGCGTGAAATTTCAGCAACACGATCACTAGGCATTAAGGAAAGCCAATATGCGACTGTAGAAGATTCACCAGAAGCGGCGGCAATCTCATCGGCGCGGCGCAGAACATCAATTACGTCCTGATCGTCCATTTCAACAAGAATTCCAACTGCGCTTTTTGGCGGCATACCGTTCAAATTTGCAACAATTTGCTCGATGTTTACACTTCTATCATCGTACTTTTTTACTAAATTATTAAATGTTTTTTCACGTTCAGCCTGAGTTTTTTCTTTGTCTTCAAGCTCCTGAGCAACTTGGGCGTTTGCATCCTCGCGCTCTTTTACTTCCGCTTCTCTTTTTGCAAGTTCCTGAGAACGAATATCAAGAGCCTCAAGTCTTTTTGCAAACCGGTCATTGTCAAGATCAGCCTCAACAAGCTCTTTTGAAGATGAAGCAGAAACAGAAGTCTGCGGAGAAAGCCCGGCTAATTTAAATAAAGGCGCAAAAGCCCTCTTAGCATGAATTATTCCCAGATAGTCAAACCAAAGAAGCCCGAATAAAACAAGAACTACAATAAGAATGATGAGGAGAATTGATTTTCCTAAAACTTTAGCGTTTGACATATATTGCTCCAGTTGATTATCGGACTTTTTTTATAAAAACCTAAGAAAAACCATGCCAAAAAGAAACTGAGGGATGTCTTAAAAATATTTTTATGTCATTTTCGGGCTTGACCCGAAAATCTACTGCAATATTAAAAATATTTAGAGATTGTTAACAGAGTTTCTTCCAGAAACATCGCAGTATCAAGTACGACAATGACATTTTGAACTTATTAGACAGCCCCCATGAATTTATTAAAGAAGACCGCCAATTGCAGTACCAAGAGTAATGTCGTTTTCACGGCTGATTACATCAAAGTAAAGTCCGCGTTCTTTTACAAGAAGCTCTTCAAGATAACCAAGAACACGCTGGCGAACTTTATAAGTTTTAAAGAATGAAGTTCCGTTACAAAGAATGCATACAGGCTTATCAGCAGTTTTGCCCTCCCCGCTCTTTATTACGCAGGCAGACAAAATTGCAGCGGCCATTCTAGCGCAGCGTTCTACAAGCGCATCAAGAAGCTGGAACAAAACATCGTAGTCATCGTCTTTGGCGCATTCAGCCATAATTGAACCTAGCTTTGAATTTGTTGAATATGGAGCATGAAGGAATGAATCCATTTCAATTTGAGTAAGAGAATCTAGCTTGGAAAGTTTTTCTGAAAGCTTTTCTGTAAAAAGATTTTCCTTGCCAGCAGTTGTTACAGCTTCAAAAGCAATAGGGCCCATGTATGCTCCTGAGCAAAGCTTTTCCATAATGCCGATTCCAGGCTTTTCGCTTTTTTTGTCAAATGAAATATCAAAGTCGCTTCTTGCAACCTTGTCGAATTTTCCAGACTCGCAGTTTATAATCTGTGTCTTTAAGTTTTTGTATTTAGGGTTTGCAGTCTGAATGTATGCGGAATTCATTCCAGTTCCAAGGATAAATCCAACATAAGAAGAATATTTCATTCCTTCATCTGGATCTGCAGCCCCGGCAAGCAAGGCGGAAACTGTATCATTCAGCATTGAAACATGCAGCTTGTTTTTCCAGCCGTGTTCTTTTAACGCTTTTTCAAGTTCTTTTCCAATGTGGGAGCCTTCAACTTCTGGAGCTTTTACTTCCTTTGTAAAGTTAATTAGAACGCCATCTCCATCTTCCTGAATATCAACCGGATAAGAAAAACAGAAGCCAATGCTAGACGACTTGTCTTTTAAATGCTCAAGATTTGCTGCAATCTGGTCAAAGAATTCTTTTTTAGAAAGTTCTCTGTCAACGCCAGGCATTCTTGTTTTTTCCATAAAATCAATCGAAGGATTTCCATTTGAATCAAAAGTTACAAGGCAAGAGCGGAAATTTGTTCCGCCGGCATCAATTACAATGACACTTTTTCCAGCTGTAGCCTGAGACGGAGGATTCGCATAAGTTCTAATCATATCCTCGCCAGAAGGACGGCCGCTCAATCCTTCATTCATATCAAAAAGCATGGCTTCAACAACTGAATTAATGTCCTGATGGATGCTGAAATTATGTCTGCCCAAAAAGGCTGCAACTTTTCGGTTCATAAACGAACTCCTTATAAACTTGAAATTAAAAAGATTGCTACTATTATAAATATAAAACTAAGAATTATCAATCTGATTTATATGTTCAAAATGGAAATTATCGTATATAATCTATAAAAGAATAAGAAAATATCAGAGAGGTATTTATGAAATTTGCAAATTCATACAAATTTAAGTTTTTATTGTTTATATCTTTTTTTATAGTTCTTATTTCAGTTATTACCACGATAATAGCGATGATAAATATAAAATCAACAGCATTCAATGTTTTTTCATCACAAGGAGAATCCTTAGTAAAGCGCGCACTATACAAAATAGATGCAGACCGTTTTTCAGAGCTTGCAGAAAAACTTGACGAATCCCTTCCATACTATGACGAGCTGTACAAGGAACTTAGATTAATAAAATCACAAACCCAATGCAAATTCTTATATACAATGATTCCAAGCGGCGGAAACAATTTTACTTATGTTGTAGATGGAAGCACAACTCCTTTTGATGATGAAAATTTTTCTCCAATCGGAACTGTTGAAGACCTGACAAGTTACGGCGACTATCCGCACATTGTTCTGCATGAAAAAGAAATCATAATTTCAGATTTTAGAGAGCAAGATGAATGGGGCTGGATGATAACGGCTTATGCGCCAATTGTAAAGGATAATAAAGCAATTGGATTTGTTGCCTGTGATTTTGAAGCTGCTTCAATAATAAAATCTATAAAACAAAGCCAGACGACAATGACTGTTACCTGCCTGGTACTTTTGGTCATCTGCATTGTTTTTTCGTATATGTGGATTTCTTCATTTTTTATAAAGCTTTCTACAATTTCATATAGAATGGACGAAATCGCCAGCGGGGAAAGCGATCTTACAGCGCGTGTTTTGGAATACAAAGAAAAGGAAATTGCTGAAATTTCCAAGGCTTGCAACAAAATAATTGAAAAGCTCCAAAAAATGATTATTTCTGAAAAAACAGCAGTTTCAAAATTAAGTGAAAATTCAAATGTGCTTTTAAGCCAGACGCACGAAACAACAGTTCTCATAGAAACGGAAGGCCAATTAATAGAAGATATTTACTCAAAGGCAAAGGAGCAGACTGAAAAAACTCAGGAAGCAAACGGAACAATTGATGACGTTGTAAATTCCGTGATTGAACTTGACGAAAAAGCAAGAAACCAGCATGTGGCAATTCAGAATTCAACAGACGCCGTTAGCCAAATTACAAAAAACATCGAGGAAATCAACGAAAAAATTTCTGGAATCAACAGCGAATACGAAAATATCGTCAAAAAATCAAACGATGGAAAACAATGCCAGTCTGAAGTCGCAAAGAAAATTGAAGCGATTCAGGGGCTTGCAACTAAGCTTTTTGAAGCGAACAAAGTGATTTCTGAAATTTCAGCGCAGACAAATTTACTTGCCATGAACGCTGCAATTGAAGCGGCGCACGCAGGAGAAGCAGGAAAAGGATTCAGCGTAGTTGCAAACGAAATCAGAACGCTTGCAACAAATTCTGCCTCCCAGACAAAATCAATAAAAGAGCTTGTTGAAAATATTGAGTCAGCTGTGGAGCAAATGGTTTCAGCTTCTACAAATTCTACAAAATCATTTGACGCGCTGGAATCAAGCATAAAAAGCATGAACAGTTCAATTCAAAGCGTATGCGAAAAAATGAATGAGCAGAATTCAGAGTCAAGCAAAATCCAAAGCATGATGCAAATTCTTCATGAAGATTCCGATGCAATTTCTGTTTCGTCCGGGCAGCTCAAAATAAAAAATTCGCTTCTTGAAGAGCAGGTTTCAATTCTTCAGGAAAAAGCTTCAGAAATTCTTGACGGCTCAAGCACCGCTTCTGAAAATCTTGACAAGATGAAAAATTTTGCCGGCAAAGTAAATTCGCATTCAGAAGAAAATCTTGAGCTTTCTGAATCTGTAAAGAAAATTGTTGACAGCTATAAAACTGAATAAAAAAAATCTATTTAGCTCAAACTTCGAGTTTTATGATTTAATGTCATTATCGGGCCTGCCCCTGCGATGTTTCTGCAGTGTCGTAGTACGGGAATGACAGTTAAATTGCTGTTCTTATCAAAACTCAAAATTAAGGCTAGTTAAAAAAAGGAATAAAAATGTCTCTTGAAAACGATTTAAAGGACAAGCTCAATCCAGAGCAATACAAAGCTGTGTCTACAATTGAAGGACCGATTTTAATAATTGCAGGCGCAGGTTCTGGAAAGACACGCGTAATCACTTACAGAATCGCCAATATGCTTGAAAAAGGAATTCCACAAAGCCAGATTCTCGCACTCACTTTTACAAACAAAGCCGCAAAGGAAATGGAAGAACGCATAAAAGAGCTTACCGGAAAAAAACTAAACAATCTTACAGTCAGCACTTTTCATGCATTCGGAGTTCGCATTTTAAGGCAGGAAATAACAAAACTTGGTTACCGGGAAAATTTTTCAATCTATGACGAAACAGACAAGAAAGCACTAATAAAAGAAAGCGGGCGTGAACTGAAATTTTCAGCGGATGCAATGGATCTTTACAAAATAAGCACATTGTTCAGCGATATAAAAACCGGACGTAAAAACTGGAATTCCGAAAGCGATATGTACAGAAGCCTTTACGAAGAATACCAGTCCGGTCTTAAGCTTTTTAATTCAGTTGATTTTGACGACTTGATTGTGCTTCCGATAAAACTTTTTAAGGAAAACCCGGAAGTCTTGGAATCATACAGAAACAGATTCCGCTACATAATGGTTGACGAATTTCAGGACACAAGCCATCAGCAGTACGAAATGATGCATCTTCTTGCAAACAAAAATATCGCTGTCGTTGGAGATGATGACCAAAGCATTTACAGCTGGCGAGGCGCAGATTTTCAAAATATAGTCAACTTTGAAAAAGATTTTCCTGATGTTACTGAAATACGGCTTGAGCAAAACTACCGCTCAACCGGCACAATTTTAGCAGCCGCAAACGGAGTCATAAAGCACAACACGAACCGAAAAGACAAGGAACTTTGGAGCGGAAACGGAAACGGAAAACCAATCGAGCTTTACTCACCAGAAAACGAAGCTGCAGAAGCTGATTTTATTGCAGAAGGAATTCTTGGAATCAGCGTAGACGAAAAACGCAACTATGACGACTTTGGAGTTTTAATCAGGGCAAACACACAGAGCCGCGCAATCGAAGAAGCATTTCTTGAAAATAACATTCCATACACAATGAGCGGAGGCACAAGTTTTTTTGAGCGAAAGGAAATAAAAGATGTAATCAGCTATTTGCGTGTAATTGCAAACCATGATGACGACATAAATCTTTTGCGCATAATAAACACACCGCGGCGTGGAATCGGAAAGGCTGCAATCGAATCAATAAACAAAGTCGCTTCAACAATGAATTTTTCTTTATGGGAATCCATTCAGGCAATCTTGTCATCTTCGGAAGAGGAATGTCCTGTAAGTGAAAAAACAAAAGCTGATCTTGAAGCCTTTTCAAATATAATAGAAAATTCTAAAAGCATGCTTTCCGGAAAAGGGCTTGCAAAAAAAGTACGCGCTTTAGTAGATGAAATAAATTATTTTGACTACTTGATTTCAGAAAATCCCAAGAGTGAAAAATCCGCAAGATTTAAATACATGAACATCGAAAGTTTAATAAAAAGCATGGAGCAATGGGAAAACAATCCAAATTATGACGACACAAGCCTTTACGCATATTTAAATAGAATCACTTTGATTTCGCGGGACGACATGGACGATGAGCAGGACAAAGGAAAAGTGAATTTAATGACAATCCACGCAAGCAAAGGCTTGGAATTTCCAGTTGTGTTTATTGCAGGAGCGGAAGAAGGACTTATGCCTCATGCACACGCTGTAGAAGAAGGCGGAGATGCGGCAGTCGAAGAAGAGAGGCGGCTTTTTTATGTTGCAGTTACAAGAGCAAGAGACAGGCTTTTAATTTCATCTTGCTCCCACAGAAGAAAAATGACATCCACAGTTGAATGCGAGCCAAGCCGTTTTCTTGACGAAATTCCTACAAATCTTGTTGAATACCACGAGCCTTCAAAAGAAGTGGATGCAGAAACAGCACACGAGCTTTTGCAAAACATGCTGAAAAACATGGCAAAACCAAGAGTCCCAAAGATTTAACAAAAACCGGAAATTTTCTATAATGAATCTGTATAAATCGCAGCGGCTCCAAGATTAAAGAATTTTACTTGTTCATTTTTATCATTGACAGTATGAATATATGAAGGAATATTGTTTCTTGAAAAAGTTTCAAGATATGTTTCTGCAAAATAATACCAATATGTAAAACCAACAAATGGATGACTCTTCGCAAAATCAATCAATAAACTTATCTCTCGTTCCTCTTGTGAAGTACGATAAAGCGTATAAATTATATTTTTAAATCCTAACTCTCTTATTTTATCGTATTCGCTTGCATGGTAAATTTGAATTATAAAACGATCAATAAATTCTGGCGCATCTCTTGCAATAATACGACAAGCTTCCACGTTATTATCTTTTGAATCTGTAACAACATAAAAATCCTCATATGCTGCAAAAAACAATTTCAAGCTTTCAAGATCCATGGAAGCAAATTCGCCATAAATTTTGCAGCTAAGAAATTCATCTTTTGAAACAGGAGAATCAAGGGGAATTCCATTACTATAAACCTGATTCCATTCATGCGTGCAAACAAGAAAATTGTCAGTTGAAATTCTAAAATCAAGCTCGCATATTCTTCTTCCAGCTTTTAAACAATTTTCAACAGAATCACGGCTATTTGTATATGAAATATTTTTGCCTTTAGAATCAGCAACAAAACCGCCGGCATGCATAATAAATTTTTCATTTTGAATAATATCCCTTATATTATAAATTTCACTTATATCATTTTCAGCAGAACCACTATCGCACGAAATCAAATTAACAATAAAGCCCCCCCCGAGCAAAAGCAGTATACAAAACATATCCAAGACTCTTCTCAACCTTATATTCATAAAAAATCCCCTATAATGTTTTAATAAAAGTGCTTCTCGTAAAAATCAGAATGCTTTGAAATTTCAGAATTGAATTCTTTAAAACCCATTTCTTCTGACAAAGTTTTCACACTGCTAAAAAGATTCGTTCCAAGTCCTAGCCTGTTTCCTTCAATCTTAAATCCCATAGCGCAAAGAATCGTCGGAAACATATCAAAGGCGGCAAATTCTCTTTCGTTTTTTACAAATGATTCTGGAGTAGAAGCATTAATAAAACAATTGTAAACAGTGCGCTCATAATAAGGTATATCTTTTACTAAAAACTGATCCATTCTAGGATGATCGCCAGTTATCACAATCACTGTGTCCTTAAAAAATTCCTGACAAGAAATCCATTCTATAAATTCCGCAAGCTGAATGTCTGCGCAGTTCAAGACATCCATAAGATTTTCAGAGTGTTTTCTTTTGCACTTGATGCAGAAATATCCGCCGACATGATGAGTATCTACCGTCAGCATTGTAAAGTTAAAAGGATTTTTTTCTTTTGCAAGTCTTGTAATTTCATCTTTTGCAATCTTGTATAAAACAGAATCTTCAAATCCCCACCAAACACAATAATCTTTCGGAATATAACCTTTTTCACGAGCAGTAAAAAGATCAAAAACATTATAGTCACCATTTTGCTCAAAGAACTGCTTTCTGCCTGCAAAGTTTCCGTCAGAGCCGCAAAGGAATTCATTTGTGTATCCTTTTTCTTCTAAAACATCTCCAAGAGTTACAACAGACTTTGCAACAGAATCATACAAATTAAGAGAATTTCCGTTGAAAGGAAAATTAAAAGGAATCCCAGATGAAGTAGAAAACAGCGCGCCCATAGTCCAACCAGTTCCAAATGCAGCATGAGAACCTCCGATTTTCTGAGTGTTTGAAAAACTTATATTTTCACTGGCAATTTTTGTAAGATGCGGAATGTAGTTTTCATAAGTCTGATTTCCGCCGTCGGCAACAGAAGCGTAAGTTGTTTCCATTGACTCAAGATAAATGAGTATTAAATTTTTTCCTTTGCCTGTAATTTTTTCTGCAACCGGCTCAACATAATGTTCTTCATAAATTTTTGATTTCTCTATTCTCGATTTTATGTACGCAGGCAATTTTAAGTGATTGAATATATCAAGCAAAACTAAAAGGAAAGAAATAGAAAATAATATTAAAATGCTTCGGAAAATAAACTTTTTTATATCAATTGAAAATTCTTTTTTGCCTAAGGAAATATTTAAAGCTACATCAATTTTGCTGAATATAAATCCACTTAAAAATACAAAAAAAATATAGGTTGCAGCAATTACGAGCACAGCCTTTTTACTTAAATAAAAAAATATCCCATTCAAAAAGTCTATATTAGAACCTTTCATAGGATTTTTTATAGTAAAAAGAATTTGTTCTATTCCAACTGAAAAAACATTCATAAACCATTTTTCTGCGCAAATAAAAAAATATACTGATAAAATCAAAATTAAATACAAAGCATGAAAAAAAATTTTTTTACTCTTCATCTTTTTTCCTGATTAAAAAATTCACATGAATGTAATCTGTAAAAATAATAAACAAACCAGAAATAACTAAAACACAGCAAAATGAAATCGCTGTATAAAAAACAGACCAGAGAAAAACTTGAATTCCAAAGAGCCTTAAAAAATAAACTGGCAGGCGCACAGCTATTAAATTTAACGTACAGAACAATGAATAAAAACCAAAAATTTCAAAAACAGGAAAAATTTTCTTACAGTTTTTTATGTAAATAAAAAATCCGCAGAAAGGGACAATAAATATATTGAAAAGCATAATTATGTAGTTCATGTTTCGAAGCATAACACCGGGGGGGGGAATGTCAATATATTGATATTTGCAAATGCAAAGTTCTTGTGTTATAATAAAAAAATGAGAACAATTTTATCAAAAACAGTTTTTACTATTTTAACGGCAGTATATATGCTGGCATTTTTTTCTTGCGCAACTTCTCCTAAGAATTCGGAATTCCTGAAAGTTGAAGACAAACAGACTCCGCCGCCAATGTTAACAGAGCTTCCTGTTATTGAATATTCTGGAATCGGAATAAAATATGAAGTTGAATCAATGTTGCTTCATCACTTTCTTGTTGTCCAGGACAAAGATGCAAGCGGACAATTTGCGGCACGGCTTCTTGATGAGGCGGCAACAGCTAAGCTAAAGGTAAAATTTCCTGCCGGAACATACGAATGCCTTATAAAAGAAAAGGCCACAGACTCCGACCACAGCGCATTTTATGTTTATATTGACAACACTCCTTTCCGGGTTTATCCAAGCAATCCACCGCTAGGAACATGGGAACTTACAACTAGAGCGCCAATTTATTTTACAATTGACGAACCGCGCACAATTCTAATTACAATTCAGGCAAATTCAGAGCAAAAAACCGGAGATGTCGGAATGAATTTGGACTTTATACAGTTTGTAAAAAGGCAATAAACAATATTTTCAAGTATAAAAAAGCCCCGTCTTCACGAGGCTTTTCTTTTCACTTTATCTTGACTTGTAGTTAGCGTCTATCCATTTTGTATATTCACCGCTAAGAATATGGTCAACCCACTCTGTATTTTTTAGATACCAGTCAACAGTCGCATTCAAGCCTTCCTCAAATGTCATTTTGCGTTGCCAGCCAAGCTCAGTTTTTATTTTAGTGCAGTCAATAGCGTAACGCTTGTCATGTCCCGGGCGGTCTTTTACATAAGTGATTGTTTTTTCAATTTCAGAAACTGGCTTTCCGAGTTTTTTAGCGGCAAGCTCAATCACTTTATGAAGAAGCTTTATATTCTGCCATTCATTTTCTCCGCCAATATTATATTTCTGTCCAGTGCGTCCTTTGTTTACAATAAGCCAAACTGCGCGGTTGTGGTCTTCAACGTAAATCCAGTCGCGGATATTGTCTCCCTTGCCATAAACAGGAAGAGATTTTCCATCACGGATATTGCTAATCATAAGAGGCAGAAGTTTTTCCGGGAACTGATAAGGTCCGTAATTGTTTGTGCAGTTGCTTAAAGTAAGCGGCAAGCCATAAGTATGGAAATAAGCCATTGCAATATGGTCGGAACTTGCCTTACTGGAAGAATATGGAGAGCGAGGATCATAAGGAGTTGTTTCTGTAAAATATCCTGTTTCGCCAAGTGAACCGTAAACTTCATCTGTTGAAATATGATGAAAAAGAACATCGTCCCTGAATGTTCCGTCAGGCTTTTTCCAAAAATTGCGGGCAGCATCCAAGAGTGTAAAAGTTCCCATCACATTTGTTTTTATAAAAGCTTCAGGTCCCAAGATAGAACGGTCAACGTGACTTTCCGCGGCAAAATGAATGATTGTGTCAATGTCGTACTGCTTCAAAATCCGCTCAATTTCCGGGCGGTTGCAAATATCCACTTTTTCAAAGAAGTAACGCTTTCCGCCGAATTTTTCCTCAACATCCTTTAAAGACTCAAGATTTCCGGCATAAGTAAGGCAGTCAACATTTACAACGTTTCCGCTAAAATCTGCATCGTTAAAAAGATTTCCATTCTCTGAAGAAAGTCCAAACAAATAGTGAATAAAATTCGAGCCAATAAAGCCAGCTCCGCCAGTTACAAGAATATTTTTTAGTTTGCGCATTTTATTTTCCCTGCCATTTTCCATTTAAATCAAAATAATCCGCATCAAAAGAGAATGACGGATGCTTCTTGTCTTTTTCACTTAAAAGCGGAACTTCTCCGGCTCCAGCAGACCTCCAGTCGATTCCAATTGAAGAATCATTCCACATCAAGCCACCTTCATCTTCCGGATGATAAAAGTCCGTGCATTTATAAGCAAAAACCGCCGAATCAGAAATCACATAAAATCCATGGGCAAAGCCTTTTGGAATGTAAAACTGATTTTGCTTTTCACTGTCAAGAACAACTCCGTAGTATTTTCCAAATGTAGCAGAACCTTTGCGCAAATCCACGGCAACATCAAAAACTTTTCCATGCAAAGAACGCACAAGTTTTCCCTGAGGATGCTTTGTCTGAAAATGCAGTCCACGCAAAACGCCTTTTGAAGAAGATGACTGATTGTCCTGAACAAATTTCATTTTTAGTCCGGCTTCAAAAAAATCTTTTTCACTGTAAGTTTCCAAGAAATATCCGCGGCTGTCACCAAAAACTTTCGGCTGAATTTCATAAAGTCCTGAAAATTCTGTTCCATCAGAAACAAAACATTTTTTAAAATCGAACATCAGTTTGCTCCTGCAATATATTCAAGGTAACGGCCGTATTCAGTTTTGTAGCCCGAAGCAAGAGACAAGAGTTCTTCTTTTGAAATCCAGCCATTGCGGAATGCAATTTCTTCAATGCAGCTTACATACATTCCCTGGCGTTTTTGAATTGTTGCAATAAAATTGCTTGCTTCCAAAAGCCCATCGTAAGTTCCTGTATCAAGCCAAGCCATTCCGCGGCCAAGAAGCTCAACAGAAAGCTGTCCTCTTGAAAGGAATTCGTTGTTCACAGAAGTTATTTCAATTTCTCCGCGAGCAGAAGGCTTTACATCAGCGGCAATTTTTACAACATCATTTGAATAAAAGTAAAGTCCCGGAACTGCATAGTTTGATTTTGGAGCTGAAGGTTTTTCTTCAATTCCTAAAACCTTTCCAGATTTATCAAATTCAACAACTCCATAAGCTGAAGGCTCTTTTACATAATAGCCGAAAATCACACTGCCCTTTCCAGACTCAACAGTTTCTTTTGCGCGCTTTAAAGTTGAAGTGAAAGACTGACCGTAAAAAATGTTGTCGCCAAGAACCAATGCAACGCTGTCATCCGCAATAAAATCTTTTCCAATAATAAAAGCGTCAGCAAGTCCGCGCGGTTTTTCCTGAACTTTATATTCAAATTTCATTCCAAGCCAGCTTCCGTCTCCAAAAAGCTCCTTGAACAAAGGCAAATCCCTTGGAGTTGAAATTACAAGAACTTCTTTTATTCCCGCAAGCATAAGACAGCTTAACGGATAATAAACCATCGGCTTGTCATACAACGGAAGAATCTGCTTTGAAACTGCTTTTGTGATTGGATAAAGTCTAGTTCCAGAACCGCCTGCTAAAATAATACCTTTCATTTCTCAATCCTTGTTTTTTACGTTGCTTTTAAAATCCAAAAGAAACACCTGTAAAATTTATTTTCCTTCGTCCCATGCTTTTTTTATTAAGGAAACTGCGCTTTCATCATTTTTAATATTTTCAATTGCATTTAAAAGGAATGCAGTAAAGACAAAAATAAAGAACGCGGCAAAAGCAGCAATTATAAATTTAATTGCCCTTCTTCCTGAATCTACTACAGAAGAAAGAAGAATAGGTTCTGAAACAAATTTTTCATGGCTGGCTTTAAATGTTTTTATATCTGATGAAATTTCAAGACAATTTACAGACACAGAAATAGTTTTTATTTCCGACTTTTCATTTTTTTCTCTCCAAACAACTGGCAGACTCAAATTTCCATATTGTTCAATAATTTTATCAGCATTTTCTTCCAACGAATTAATTCTTTGCATAGCAGAATCTTCTATGTAATAGTTAGTGTTTTTTAAGAGTTCCAAAATAAAATCATTTAATTCATTTTCTTTTTCAGCAGGAATTTTGCAAAGCAATGTAATTCGGTCAGAAGCATTAGACGACTGGACAGAAAAATTTCCTCCATTTACTGCTTGCTCTACGTTTTCAAAAATATGAAAATCTTTTTGGCACTCAGAAATTACAGCAGGATCTTGCATATAATCAACGGCAGATTTAAGAACATCATATCCTGTTGCATTAAAAACGCTGGCAGGCAATCGTTCCGTTTTTAGCGCGTAAGAAACTGTAAACGTTTTTTTATTCAGCGAAGGAACAAATTTCGGCAGGACAAAAAGCCATGCAAAAGCGGCAAGCGCAACAGAAAGTGTTCCTATAACAATAAGTTTTCTATAGCGGATAAGAACCGCAAACAAATCAATCAAAGAAATTTCATCTTCATTATTATTTTCGTACTGTTCAGTCATAAATCTATTCTATTATTTATTATTTCAAAAATCAACAACAATTCACTTTTAGTCAGTCAAACCGCTTTTAGGAATTCCAACACGGTTCAACGGCCAGAACCTAAAGCAAGCTTTTCCAAGCATACGGCTTCTGTTTACATATTGAGGAGCAAGGCTTGTATAGTAAGTTATAGACATTGAATCCATTGTCGAAACTGAAACTAAAGTCTGCTCGTAGCTATGGCGCATATCAAGAGAATTGTAGCGGTTGTCTCCCATCATAAAATAGCAGTTTTCAGGAATGTACTGCGGATTTCCATTCGCATCATTTGCAGGGAAAACAGGGAGATTTCTTAAATCCATTTCAAGAATGTAAAGGCATAGGTCTTGAGCCGCCTTAAGATATTCCATGCGCACAGAATCAGACTGCCATTTTGAAACTGGAATTTCAGAAGCCAGGAGGCTTGCATTTCTTACAAGAATCCTGCCGAATAAAAGCTTTGCCATTACATTGAGTCTGAAACTTGATTCCGCATACGCATCGCTTCCAACCATTTGCAAAGAAATATTATTTTCACGGTGCCAGCTATTCAAGAACGAGTCAACCCAATCGGAGCCGCCTTTTACAGTCAAAAGCGAAATCGTTTCGTTATTTATATTTGAAAACAAATTGTAGACAAACAAATCGCGCGCGGAAAAAATCTCTTCTATAGATTTGCCCGAATTCTCTTTTGGACGCGCATAACGAGCAAATTCCTTGGAAAGTTTTTCGCATTCAGCTTTTGCACTGTTCAAGTCAAGAGTTCTGCGCTGCTCTTCAATCTTCAAAGTCGATTCAGCCTGAGCTTCGGAGAGAGGAATTGCCTGAATTTTTGATTTTATCTTTGAAGAAAGCGGATTCAAATTCCAAGCAGCCCAAGAAGAATCCTGCACTACAGGCTTAAATTCCTGATTATCTTTTGTACGCGAATAAAGAGCTCCATCAAGCATATAAATTTGTTCGCCCGGAACTGCGGTTACACGCTTTACAAGAGGGTCGGCTTTTATTTCGCCATGCTCGTCAGTGTTCGTCTTTAAAAGTGTAAGGCTGCACATATAAATAAACTGGCTGAAAAAAGTTTTCACTTCATTTTCGCGGTCGCTTCCGTAATGCGGATTTCTAAAAACAACAATGTCGCCTCTTTTATATTTTTGAAGATAAGGGAAACCTGCGTTGCTAAGCGGAAACTTCGGGCCGGCAAGAGATTTAAAAACAACAACCCTGTCTTTTACAAGGAAAGTCGGAACCATGCTTTCTGACGGAATTTCGTAAAGCTGAAAAATAAAAATATTCAAAAGCATGATTGTAAAGACAGCCTGGAAAAGTGCGTCAATCCATTCAAGAATTTCAACAGTAACACGCTTTATTCCCTTTGGCTTTTTGTAAGGATTCGCCTTTAAAAATTCAGCCCAGCCGGAATCAAGAGACGCAATCCGTTTTTCAGCAAGAAAATACTGCGCCAAAACTGCAAGAACAAGAATCACAATCCAAGCAAAAGCACACAAAAAATCAAAGGCAGCAGGAAATCCAAATTTTCCAGAACGCTGAATAACAAAAGCTGTTATAAAAACAAAAGGCTCGTACTGAAAAACACGGCGCACAGAATTCAAGTGGCGCACTGATTTATTTTTTACAAGCTCAATGTATGAAGCAAAATAAAGAAGAACAGTAAATCCTGCGGAAATAGGAAAAGCCACGGCGGAAATGTCCAAATGCATATAAAGACATAGAACAGAAAAAATTGCCGCACAAATTAAATTCAGTTTTATAATCAACGAAAAATTTTTCATGCAGATATTCTATCACAAAACAAAATCCGTTGCCACAAATTTACTGCATGAAAAATTTTCATCGCCATTCCCCTGCAAATTCATTGTCTTGTTTCATAGGGATTACCGGGTCAAGCCCGATAATGACAGCATGGGATTAATAATGGCATTCCTTTTATTTTTCGTACTTTTTCAAGGCCTCTTCTTTTTCGTGGATTTTTTCTTTAAGCTCATTTATTGAAGAAAGTTTTTCAGAAACAACGAGAGAATCTTTTGAAATTGAAATTCCGTCTTCCGCAAGCTGATCCGCAACAGCCTGTCCAAGCTCCTGATATTTTTTTTCAAGGCGGTTTTTAAGCTGAACAATATCAATTTTGTTAACGGACTTGTCGCCAAATTCACTTATTGCAGAGCCAGCTGTTTTCAATCCTTTTTTAGAAGCTTCAACACCTTTGTCAAGATACTGCTTTAAAGTTTTTGCAAATATCTTTTTGCCAGCAGCAGTTTCTTCTTTTTTTTCTTCATTGATTTCTTCTGACATTTTTCGCCTCCGGTTTATTTCAATATATTCTATTGTAATTGCCATTCTCCATATTCGTCAATAAGTTCAGTCTTAAAACTAGGCATTGGATGCCACGAAATTGCAAAAGTTATATACGGATGATAATCATAAGTTTTTGCGCCGCTTCCATTTGTAACAAGACGAGGCTTAAAGGAAATTGAGCCTGTCATATCCCAGTCGTGCAAATTTCTTGTAATGCTGACCTTTAAAGTCTTTAGCTTGAACCCAGAAGAACGTCTGTTAAGCTGGTCTGAGTCATAAAACTGACCGTCGCCCCAGAAAGCAAAAGAATTCCACAAGTCAACAAACATATTTTCTTCGCCGGAAATAACATTGTCGTATTTTGTGAATCTTTGGAAATATCGGAAAATAACATTGTTTTGAGTTTCCGCACTGAACGAAAGTTCAAACGCTTCGTGGATTTTAAAAGTCAAAGACGGAACAAACCTAAAATAGCTGTTTGTTGGACGAACGCAGTCATAGACAATCCCAGCCGTAAGAGATGGCGCCCAAGTAATTCGTTTTTTCCAATACTTGAAATTTTTTCCGGAAGTTGAATACGCAAGGCTCAATGTGTAAGGAACAAACTTCTTGTCTTCTTTTGCAATCCAGCCTTCGCTTGAATCAAAATCGTAGCAAGTCGTATACTGCATTATGTACGACAACTGAAAATCATTCCAAGAAAAAGAAAGCTTCATTGAATCCGAACGTTTTTCTTCCATTTCATAATTAAAGGATTCTGAAAATAAAAGTTTTCCGCTAAAAAATTTCAGCGTGGCAGACTGCTTAAAAGGATTCCAAATGAAATTGTCTGTATCTTCATTTTCCTGCTTTATCCCGACTTCCGCAGAAAGACTTGCATAAGGAAAAGAAAAAGATGCGTTTAAAGTGTACTCGTCAAGCTGCGGCGGAAGATTTGAAGTCAATGTGAGCGACTGCGAAAAATCATCGGATTCTTTTGCGGCAAGTTTTGCGCTCACTGTATGAGAAGTTACAGTTTCTTCGTCAGTGAGTTTCATAACCGCATATTCCCATTCAGGCTTTTCAGCGTCTCCAATAAATTCTGTCTTTATAATTTTTATAGAAGAGTTCCAAGCAATACTTGAATCCTTGAACACGTCAGAATAAGCAAATGGATTTATAGAAAAAGTATTGTCATTTACCAAATCCATTTTTTTAGCTTTGTAATCAGAAAGCTTTACCGAATTTTTTGAAGACTCGGAAGTATAGCCATCAAGATTTGGATGGGTCTGATAAATAGGATTAAATGTAAAATCATTTTTTGAATAAACAAAAGGATTTCTAAACCCCAGCTCGCTTGAAATTGTAGTAGGAATTTTTATCTGATAATAAGTTGAATAAAAATTTCCCCATTTAAAATCAGAAGGCTCAAGCAAGTCAGAAGAATTATAGTTAATTTGAGATGTAAACTGCGGAACTATTGAGTAGCCAAGTTTGTATTCAATTCCCTTTACATCAATAATATTTTCTTTTGGCTTTGGCGCAAGTTCCTGTATAGAAAAAGCAAGCGCATCATCTTTTTCTTTCTCTGATTTTTTTTGCGTCCCATCTTTTGTTTCTGAATTTTGTGAATTGGCTTCTTTTTGCTTTTGACTTTTTAAGTCTTCTGGAATTTCAAGTTCTATTGGAAACGAAGGCGGATCAAATTTCTCATAAACATTTTCAAATGGATATTTAAAAATCGTCCCTTCAATTTTTGCTGCGATTTTAAATGGAACAACTTGCGACGGATAAAAAAATGAACGCTCAGGGCTGTAAGTGCGCCAGTCAACTGCGGCAGAAGAAAAATCAGAATCAGTTCTGGACTTAGAATTAAATGAAATATCCGCCGACAAATTTGTAATAGACAAAGTTGAAATAAACGGCTTTACAAAATTCGGAAGCGGAACAGAATAAGAAGCGTTTGCAGTCCATTCAAATGAAGATGTCTGCGAAGAAGTATCTTCTGTGTCGTTGTCATCAGTTTTTGTCTGGCCCAAAAGAAAATTTATCCAGTCAAGATATTCAGACCTCTTTTCGAAATCTTCTGTAAAAAACGGATCGCTGTAAACTGGCATGGAAAGGCTCAATGAAAACGGCTTTTTTATGGAAGCGCTTAACTTGCCGCTATAACGAAACGGAGCTTCAACTCCAAGAAAATTAGACTTGTCTTTTTCAATTTTTCCATCTGAAGAATAAGGAGTATATTTTCCGCCTGAATAAAAAACTGTATTTGTAAACGCAAGCTGAGCTCCGGCTTCAATCGAAGAAATGTAGTCCGAAGAAGTCGGCTTGTAAACGCCAGAAAGTCCAGTTGAAAATCCAAGGTTCGCATAGTAGTCAGCCATAAACTTTAAATAGCTTGAAGCATCTCCTTTAAAATTCTCGTCCAGATTGTGCAAAACAAGACCTTCCCTCTTTTGCTCTTTTAAAGTTGAAGGGCGCATAAAGTTGAAGATTCCAGCCGCAAGATCGTCATCAGAAGAAGTGTCAGAATCTTGCAAAGGTTTTCTTCCAATCAAATAAGTTGTAGTCTGAAAATAATATCCAAACCTCTCGTCATATCCAAACGCTGGGTTAAACAAAAGCTCATCCTTTGGATAATAAAAAGCCGGAAGATATAAAACTGGAAATTTTCCAACGTAGACAACCGCATTCAAAAACGCAAACTCGCCTCCAGGAAGAAGCCAAATTCTTGAAGCCTTTACTTTCCAATGAGGATCTTCATCATCGCAAAAAGTAAGCGCGGCATTTTTAAATGCAACAGAGCCAGAAGAATCTCTGCCAAAAATTTCAGAAGCGACAATCATCGTTGAGCCGGACGGAAGATTCAAAGCTCCGCTTCCTGCATTGAAAATTCTTCCATTGTCAAACACGCCTTCCAAAGTGCTTGTGTTAAGCAAAACTGTTGAAGCAGAAATGTCCTGTTCGTCGCCACTTGTGCTAGATTTTAAAATGCGCACGTTTCCTTTTGCATAAAGCATTTGTGTTGAACGATTAAAAGTTACATCGTCAGCTTTTATTTCTGTCTTTGATTTTTCTTTTTCAACAGAAAGCTTTACGTTTCCAGAAAGGTGAATTTCATCTTCGCTTGTATTTTCATTTTTTTTGTATTCTGAATAGTTTGCGCTTATGATTGTTACAACTGTAACTTCGCTTTGAGAAAACGCAGGCTTAAATAAAAAAAACAAAAAAAGTAAAAAAAGAGCAGTTCTTTTTCCGAATGATGAAAGACAAAAAAACATTTTTTACAAAAGCCTGTCTCTTTCTTTTTCGCGTTCAAGAAGCTGGGAAACATATTTTCCTGTATAGCTTTCTTTTGACTTTGCAACTTCTTCCGGAGTTCCTGTCGCAATAACAGAACCGCCACCGCTTCCGCCTTCAGGACCAAGGTCAATTAAATAGTCCGCCTGGCAAATAACGTCAAGGTTATGCTCAATCATCACAACAGAATTTCCTTTGTCAACAAGTTTTTGAATAACGCTCATAAGCTGCTTTATGTCAACAAAGTGAAGTCCGGTCGTAGGCTCATCTAAAATATACAAAGTTTTTCCAGTTGAAGGACGCGAAAGTTCAGACGCAAGTTTTACACGCTGAGCTTCTCCTCCGCTCAAAGTAAGCGCATTCTGCCCAAGCTGAATATAACCAAGACCAACGCTTTTTAAAGTTTCAAGTTTTCTTGCGATATGCGGAATTCCAGAAAAGAAATCGGACGCCTCTTCAATTGTCATGTCAAGAACATCGCTTATGGATTTTCCTTTGTAAAGAATGTCCAAAGTTTCCTGATTGAATCTCTTTCCGTGGCAGACATCGCATGGAATAAAAACATCAGGAAGAAAATTCATTTCAATCGTCAAAGTTCCAGCACCCTGGCAAGCCTCGCATCTTCCGCCTTTTACATTGAAAGAAAAACGTCCGCTCTTGTAGCCTTTTGCCTTTGCTTCCGGAATGCTTGCGTAAAGCTCGCGGATTTTATCGAACACACCAATGTAAGTTACAGGATTGCTCCGTGGAGTTCTTCCAATAGGGCTTTGGTCTATGCTGATTACTTTGTCAATATTTTCCAAGCCTGAAATTTTTTTGTAAGAACCAACCGGAAGCTCGCTCTTCATAATTTTATTGCTTATTGCAGGAAACAAAACGTCATTCAGCAAAGTTGATTTTCCGCTGCCAGAAACTCCAGTTATGCAAGTAAAAGTTCCAAGAGGAATTTCAACGTTCACATTTTTCAAGTTGTGCTCTGTAACATTTTGAATTTTTATAAAGTTTCCGTTTCCAGTTCTTCGCTGCTTTGGAATTTCCATTCTGATTTTTCCGGCAAGATACTGACCTGTAAGACTTTCTGGAATTTTCATAACTTCCTGCGGCGTTCCTGATGCCATGATTTTTCCGCCGTGAACGCCAGCTCCAGGACCAATGTCAACAAGATAATCCGCCGTAAGCAAAGTCTGCTCGTCATGCTCAACAACAATCACTGTATTGCCAAGATTTCTAAGATACAAAAGAGAATCAATGAGCCGCTGATTGTCCCGCTGATGCAAACCGATTGAAGGTTCGTCCAAAATATACATAACCCCGGTAAGTCCTGAGCCAATCTGTGTTGAAAGCCTTATGCGCTGCGCCTCGCCTCCGCTTAAAGTTGCAGCCGAACGCTGAAGCGTAAGATATTCAAGTCCAACATTTTTCAAAAACGAAAGACGCGATTTTATTTCCTTTAAGATTTGCGCGGAAATCTTTTTTTCTGTTTCTGAAAGATTTAATTTTTCAAAGAAGTCTATAGTTTCTGTAACAGAAAACTCGGTCAAGTCCCAGATGTTTTTTCCGCCAACAGTAACGCCAAGCGATTCCGGGCGAAGACGTTTTCCGTGGCAGGATGCGCACTCTTTATGCGACATAAATTTTTCAAGAGATTCCCTTGCGTTTTCTCCCCAAGCTTCATTGTAGCGGCGGCGTAAGTCACCGAAAATTCCAAGCCAAGGACGGTTGTAAGAACTTGTTCCTTCGCCGCTTTGTTTTTTGTAAATCCACTTTATATTTTTCTGCGCATCTCCGTTCCACAAAAAATCGCTTTGCTTCTTTGTAAGATCTTTGAGAGGAGTTTCAAGAGTAAAACCCGCTTCATTTGCAACAGCTTCAAACATCGCATGGTTCCAGGAACTTTCCGGATTATAAGCCTGAATTCCGTACTCATTGAACGAAAGGGAAGAATCCGGCGCAATTAAATTTTTGTCGTATTCCATTTTTTCGCCAAGACCAGTGCAGTCGGGGCAAGCTCCAAACGGATTGTTAAAAGAGAACATTCTAGGCTGAAGTTCTGGAATAGAAATTCCGCAGTCAGGGCAGGCATTCTTCTGTGAAAAGAAAACTTCCTCTTCTATAAAATCTGCGGCAGAATCAACTGATTTTCCTTTTGCAGAAAGCTCATGCACAACATTTTCATAAGCCTCATCTGTCTTATTTACGCGGCGCAAAACTATTATAACTCCGTTTGAACTTTGAAGCGCAGTTTCAACCGAATCGGCAAGACGTTTTCTAATTTCAGGCTTTAAAACTATGCGGTCAACAACAATTTCAATTGTGTGCTTTTTTTGCTTATCCAGTTTTATGGAATCCTCAAGCTCCACCATAAGACCGTCGATTCTAGCGCGCGCAAAGCCTGATTTTTTTGCATCGTCAATAACTTTTTGATGCTCGCCTTTTTTTCCGCGGATAACAGGAGAAAGAATTGTAAGCTTAGTTCCCTGCGACCAGGAAAGAATTGTTTCTATAATCTGGTCAACTGACTGCTCCTTGATTTCCCGGCCGCAATTCGGACAGTGGGCTTTTCCGATTCTTGCATACAAAAGACGGTAATAGTCATAGATTTCTGTTACAGTTCCAACAGTTGAACGCGGATTTTTATGGGTTGTCTTTTGCTCAATTGAAATCGCAGGAGAAAGCCCCGTAATCAAATCTACATCCGGCTTGTCCATTCTTCCAAGAAACTGCCTTGCATAAGAAGAAAGGCTTTCCATATATCTGCGCTGGCCTTCAGCAAAAAGAGTATCAAATGCAAGTGATGATTTTCCGCTGCCAGAAAGTCCGCTTATGGCAACAAGCTTATTGCGCGGAATTTCAACACTGATATTCTTTAAGTTATGCTCGCGCGCACCTTGAATTACAATTTTCTCATCGTTGAATGCGTTCATAGCCTTTTATTATAGAAGAAAAGCAGACAAATGAAAATGCCTGCATAAGTTCAAGCCAGGGCAAACGCATTATAAATGTATTCAGCATAAAACTGGCTCCCAGACACGGTTTCCTGGTTCAAAATCGCGCAATAATGCGCTACACGCTGATTGTTGCAAAGTAACTATAGAATTGCCCGCTAACACGGTCGCAACAATCAGAGTGTTTTTGCCCCAGGAACCGTTCCTTCGCGCAAACTTTACTTAAATTATTTACAATGCGTTTGACCTGAAGTTCAAGCAAAGCTAATATTCACTTCTGGTTATGTTTCTAAGCCACTTTTTGCTCTTGTAGAACGAGAACACCCAGGGCCACTTTACAAATTCGTCCAGGCACATAAAAAAGTAAACCCATACAACAGGAAGCTTAAACACAAAAGCTGTAAGAATTCCGGCTGTAATTCCGTAGCCCCACATATCGATTGTGTCGCAGATTAGACCGAATTTTGTGCATCCACCAGCGCGGAAAACACCGGCAATAAGCATTGTGTTAACAGCAGTTCCCATAACATAGTAGACATTTATAAAAAGCATCTGCTTTAAATAATGCATTGCCAAAGTTGAAAGTGAAGCGTATTTTAGAACAAACGGAATTGAAATGAATATCAAAAGCCCGCCAAATGCTCCTGCAATAACTGTAACTTTAAGAAATTCCTTTGCGCCTTTTTCAGCCTCGTCAATCTTATCTGCGCCAATCAAGTTTCCTACAATAATGCCGCCCACCGCAGCAACAGCATAGCAGAACACAGTGGCAAAGTTACGCACAACACATACAATCGAATTCGCCGCCACAACATCAGAGCCAAGCCGCCCCATGATTGCAACGTAAGCAGAAAAAGCCGCGCCCCAGGAAACATCATTCAGCAATGCAGGCAAAGACATCTTAAAAAAATCCTTGGCAAGAGAGCGGCTTTTTATAAACATATAGGAAAACTTAAGCTTTATGTCCTTGCTCCGGGCTGAAACAATAAAGCAGCCTGCAACACAAACAGATTGAGAAATGCAAGTAGCAAGAGCAACTCCGCGGATTCCCATTTTTTCAATTCCAAAAAACCCAAAGATAAAAACCGCGTTAAGAATGATGTTCAGGAAAAATCCCAGGCCGTTAAAAAACGTTGCCACCGAAACACGATTTGCGCTTCTAAGCATAGAAAAGTAAGTATTTGAAACCGCCCACAAAAGATAAAACACCCAAATTATGCGAAGATATTCCGCGCCTTCTGCAATCAAAACAGGGTCAGCCGTATAAACGCGCATAAGTTTTTCCGGAAACAACGACGCGCCAATAGAAAAGGAAAGCGCAACAGCAAGCGAGCATTTAAGCGCAATTCCTTCAATTGCCTCAAGAGCCTTAAAATCTTTTTTACCAAAATACTGAGCCGCAAGAAGAATGGAGCCTGAGCTTATTCCAGAATAGAACATAAAGACAAGAGCCGAGTACTGAGTTGCAAGAGAGCCTGCCGCAATAGCGTCCTGACCTACACTGTTCAGCATTATAACATCCACAGAGCCCATCATGGCGGCGAATATATTTTGCAGAATAATAGGAAAAAGCATTTTTAATGAATCTTTGTAAAACTGTTTGTCCATAATTTTCTCCCAACATATTTATGTTAGAAAATATATATAACATTTGTTCTAGTATAATGCAACACAGAACAAACAAACTGAGCAACAAGTGCGCAAAATTTGATGGAAAAAGATTGCTAAACGAGTTTGCTATGAAAGCATCGCAGTGTCAAGCACGACAATGACAGGTAAAAGATAGATAATGATAAAAAAACCGGGCAAAAACCCGGCACTTATGGTAAAATTTTTAGATTAGTCTGCAAACAATGGAGTTGAAAGGTAGCGGTCTCCTGAATCTGGAAGAAGAGCCACAATAACTTTTCCTTTGTTTTCAGGACGCTGGGCAAGAATCTTTGCAGCCTTTAGAGCAGCTCCGCTTGAAATTCCAACAAGAATTCCTTCTGACCGCGCAAAAGCCTTTCCTTCAGCAAAAGCATCGTCATTTTCTATGGCAATAATTTCATCGTAAATCTTTGTGTCGAGCGTTTCTGGAACAAATCCTGCGCCGATTCCCTGAATTTTATGAGAGCCAGCAGTTCCTTTTGAAAGAACAGGGCTTGAAGCAGGCTCAACAGCAACAACTTTTACAGCCGAATTCTTCGACTTTAGGAACTCTCCTACACCGGAAACAGTTCCGCCAGTGCCTACGCCAGCAACAAAAATGTCAACTTTTCCGTCTGTCTGGCTCCAAATTTCAGGGCCTGTAGTTTCGCGGTGAGCTTTAGGGTTGGCAGGATTTACAAACTGCCCGAGAATAACAGAGCCTGGAATTGACTCTTTAAGTTCTTCTGCCTTTGCAATCGCGCCTTTCATTCCTTTTGCGCCTTCTGTAAGAACAAGCTCCGCACCGTAAGCCTTTAAAAGATTGCGGCGTTCAACGCTCATTGTTTCTGGCAAAGTCAAAATTGCCTTGTATCCTTTTGCAGCGGCAACAGCGGCAAGTCCAATTCCAGTATTTCCAGAAGTAGGCTCAATTATAGAAGCTCCAGGCTTTAAAATGCCTTTTTTTTCTGCATCTTCAATCATTGCAAGCGCGATTCTGTCTTTTACGCTTCCGGCCGGATTCAGATATTCCAGCTTTGCAAGCAAGGTTGCGTTTTCAATGCCGCTAGCCTTTGAGTAATTGTTGAGCTTTAGAATCGGTGTGTTTCCAATCAGTTCTACTACGCTTTCCTTAATATCTGCCATATCCGGCCTCCTGCAAGTTTATATTCCTACTTAAAATATAGGTTTTACATAATTATACTAGCTTCTATTTCCTATTAAGTCAATAGGGTTTTGTATTTTATTAGCCCAAATGTAGAGTTTTGATAAGAACAGTAATTTAAGTGTCATTCCTTTTGTACGATCAGAATAATCTTTTTGTACGTAAAACATTTTGCCCTTGGACGCAGAACATTTTGCTTTTTGTACGGTCAACATAATCTTTTTGGACGCAGAGTTTAATAAAATCTGCTTATATTACCCAGTCGCTTACACTTCCAGGCTTTAAAAGGTCGGAAATTTTTACACTGTATAGATAGTTGGAAATTATAGTGTCCAGCTTTTCCCACATGGGGAGCGTCTTGCATTCAGCGGATCGTGGACAGCTTTCAGCATTTTCTTCAAGGCAGGTAACAGGGGCTAAAGTTCCTTCTGTAAGCTTTAAGATTTCGCCAACGGAATATTCGTCAGCGTCTTTTGTGAGCCTGTAGCCGCCTTTTTTTCCGCGTAATCCTTCAACAAAGCCCGCCTTAACCAAAAGCGCCACAATGCTTTCAAGATATTTTAGCGACACATCCTGATTTTCAGCAATGACATTCAATGGAACAAACTCGCCTTTTCCGTGTGAACAAAGCTCTATTATAACACGAAGCGCATAACGACCTCTTGTTGAAATCAGCATAAAGTGCAACCTCTTTTTTTATTTTCCTATCTTATCACAAGGATTATTTAGTTTCAATGCGGTTTCTTGGAGGAACGCCCTCTCTACTTCGAAAGTGAATCGATTTTATCACCGTTTTTTTTCCTCCAAACCACCTATCTTTGTTTGACAAAACAAATTTTAAAGCTTTACGCTTTTTTTTGTAAATTTTTACTGAAACTCGAAATTCGGGCTAAATACAAGCGTACCTACACCTGGAACGAGCGCAACCAGCTGATTTCTAGCGTAGATGACAACTACAGCACAGCCTATGTCTACGGGCAGGACGAGCAGCGGAGCAACAAGTACACTGCAAACAGCGAGACGCTTTACTTCAACAGGATGTGGACTCTCCACACAGACAGCGGAAACTCTGTCTACGGAGGACAGACCGCCAAGAACATCTACTTGGGCGAGACAAGAATTGTAACAAAGCTCAACAGCGGCGACGAGCCGACATACAATGAGGAGTACTACAAGCAGTACTACTACCACTCTGACCACTTGGGAAGCGCGAGCTTAATAACGGATTACAAGGGCGACGAGTACCAGAGAATTGAGTACACTCCTTACGGCGAGATCTGGGTTGAGAAGTCACAGAACACTGGATTGGAGTACCTGCCGTACAGGTTCACAGGCAAGGAAATTGACGAGGAGACAGGTCTGTACTATTATGGAGCTAGGTATCTTGACCCGAGGTACAGCCGCTGGATAAGCACTGACCCGGCTTTAGGTAAATATATACCTCAAGCCCCAGTGAATGACGAGGCAAAGAAAAACAACCAGAATCTGCCTGGAATGGGAGGCATATTTAACACAGTGAATTTGCAGTTGTACCACTATGCTGGAAACAACCCAGTGAAGTACACTGATCCGGATGGAAGAGAAATGATTAAAATTTATGTAAATCAACCAGGTTCTGGTGGTGATAGAGATACATATGAATATACAGGTGGAAAAAATTTTGATACAGGTCATGCTTTTATAGAGTTAAAAGAAAATGACAAAACTGAAGGTAAATTTTTCGGATTTTATCCAGATTCAAGCCAAACAGATTTTTCTAGAAAAGAACTTATTTTAGGGAATGATGTAAAAGGTAAAGTTGTTGATGATTCTAATTATGATTTTTCTAAAGTTGATGTAACAAAAGAATTTGAAATATCAAATGATGATTTTAAGGCAGTGCTTGATTACGTCGGAAATATAAAAAAAGAAGGTAAAAAATATAACTTATCAGAATTTAATTGTACAGATTTTGTAATTGAAACTGCTAAAGCAGCTGGAATAAAACTTCCAGATACACAGGGCTCATGGCCTTTTGGAAGAGGTTCCAATCCAGGAGATTTAGGAGAAGATTTAAGAAATTTTTTTATAATTGAGGAAAATGAATGATATTTAAGACTTTGATTTTAATATTAGCAGGTTCAATAACTTACAACTGTGCAGCAGAGGATAAAGTTATAACTCCGAATACTGTTGATACATTTTTTATTGGTCAAAATTATGCTGATGTGTTTAATGAGAAAAGCAGAAAAAAATTGGCTAATGAAGGTATATATTTTACATTCAACAACTCTCAAATTACATCAATAACTGTTATTTCTGACCTATATAAGACTTATGATGGAAAAAAAATTGGAGATAAAATAAATCAATCAAATAACAATGAACATTCAGAAACTGAGCTTCTTTATCTTGATTCAAATGGCATTAGTTATATTTTGGACAATGAAGTTATAAAAGCATTCATAGTTAAATAGTCATCTACCACCACCAAAGGTGGTGGCTTGAAATGTGAACCGCTCAAAGCGGTTAGTTTTCTATCTCAATTTCGGGAAACAGTTCTGGGAACAGTCAAAAATCCTGATTCGCTTTTTTATCTTTGCATTCCAGACATTTATGGGTTTGAGTCATTCATAGGACACGAATTCAGGGGCGGGATGACTAGCAAGCATTTTCACAGAGTCAGTGATTGGATTCCACTTCAACAGAGACAAGTCCATATCTGCAAGGGCGGGAATCAGACTGTCGTTCAGACTTTACAGAGGAAGAAAATGAGAACAGTATTTAAATGACAATTTATGAGAATCCAGTATTAAAAACATAAAAAAATGAAACTTAACGGTGCTCAATGTGTCTAACAAGGCATGGAAAATGGAATTAACACAGTCTCTGTATATGGAGATTCAATTTTAAAGGGCGCAGTTACAGGAACAGGAAGCGGACATCTTTTTGACATAACAAAGAATGACAGCCTTTCTCTTGCAGCCGCAAAATTAGGATTCAAACTGAACAACCAAAGCGTGTTCGGAAACATAATTACAAAAAGCTACAAGAGGTTTTTGCGTGATGTTGAGCGGAATGCGCTGGGCGACCTTGCAATAATAGAATCCGGCGGAAACGACTGCGATTATGACTGGGCGAAAGTATGCTCCGGGGAAAACACAAATCCGCGTGTAAGCATAGACGAATTTATAAGCACAATAGATACAATGGTAAACACTTGCCGCCAAAACGGAACAACGCCGCTTATTATGACAATGCCGCCTCTTGTTCCAGACAGATGGCTTTTGCATATCTGCCGCGGATATGACGAGCAGAAAGTAAAAGCGTTTGTAAACTCAGACATTATGACGCTGTACCAAAACCAGGAAACATACAATGCGCATCTTGTAAAATACAGTTTTCAAAACAACGTTCAGCTTGTGGATATGAGGCTTGCATTTCTTGAGTCCAAAAAAGATAAAGAACTTATGTGTCAGGACGGAATCCACCCTAACGAGGAAGGATACAGGTTCATGGCGGAAATCTGGGAAAAAGAGCTTCCAAAAGTAAAAAACGAATTTCCAAAATAGAGCCCATCATCTGTCATTCCTGTGCTGCGACACGGGAATCCGCTTTTATTATTCAATAAATTAGCCCGAATGTCGAGTTTTGATAAGAACAGTAATTTAAGTTTTTTGTTAATTTAAGGTAATGACTATTCATTTTCTTGACTTTTTGAAACTGTTGCTTTATCATTTATAAAACTAAAAGGAGAAACAAAAGCTTCATTGCTCTGTTTTTCTGAAAAACTTTGGAGGCTCTTATGTTTAAGGGTAAATTGGCTGCTGCAGTAGCTGTTGTATCATTGGCACTTTCTACAAGCGCTTTTGCAACAAAAGTTGGACCTGGTCTCGGTTGGATTCTTTTCGGTCAACAGAGCGGACCTGCTTACGACTTGCTTGCTGCTGTAACAAACGGCACTCTCTGTTCAGGACTTTTCGCTATCACATTCGGAACATCTGGATACGATGGCGGACTTATCGGAATGGAAGAGACAGACAAGTTCATCGCAGACAACATGGATGCACTTGCAACAGACATCGCTATGGGCGAAGGCGAGTATGTTGACACACTCTCTGCAATGCTCAACGTTTCTGACAGTGTAGCTTTCAAAGCTGCTCTTCAGGCAAACTTTGACAACATCTTCTCTTCTTCAGACGTATCTGCAGCTGAAGTAAGCGGAAAGATTTACTCACTCGTTGGCTAAGTTGGACATTTCGTCTAAAAGAACAGGGTACGGCCGCAAAGTCGTACCCTGTTTGTTTTTACTTGCAGCTTCGTTTTTCCTGCCAGTATTTGCAGATGAAGACAGCCCCGCAAAAAATACTGCGGACGCTGTAGACTTTTCAGGAAAACTAGAAGCAATTTCAAAATTCTCATCAATAGAACCGGCTTCAGGCTACGAGCAAAAAGCGCAGGACGCTGTAGACAAGGCATTTTACATGGAACTTTACAATGCGCCTTACTGGAAAACACTTTTGCATTACAAGCCTTCTCCATTCCACAAAAACAAAAGCCTTGTGGACGACCCGATGTTTTTTTTAGCTAAAAAAGGCAAGACAAACCCAAAGGCAGAGCTTGAAGCCACAATAAAAGCATTTTTTTCGCCTGCTCCAGGCAAAGACGAGCGGCACGCAATAGAGCGTTTTCCAGGAAGATTCAAATGGATTTGCAACGAGCTGAATCTTTCAAAAGAAGATTTTCCTTATGACGGGGATGCGTATTATCAGTCGATTGTAAAAAAAGTAAATCCCGGAGACGTTTTCCTTGTATTTCCGGCGGGCTTTCTTAAAAATCCGGCTTCAGTTTTTGGGCACACGTTTTTGCTAATGGAATCAAAAGGATTGTCGCGTCTTCTTGCAAACTCAATAAATTACGGTGCTGTAAGCAACATAACAGGCGGAGTAATGTACGCAGTTCTTGGACTTGTTGGAGGATTCCGCGGATATTTTTCATTTGTTCCTTACTACGAAAAAATCAAGCAGTATGCCAACATGGATATGCGCGATATGTGGGAATACCGCCTGAATTTTTCAGAAGAAGAAAAAGACAGAATGCTGCGCCACATTTTTGACCTTTCAGGCATCTATTCAAGGTACTTCTTTATAAGCGAAAACTGCTCGTATAACTTGCTGTTTTTAGTTGAAGCCGCCAAGCCTGAAACAGACATAACTAATATTCTAAGCGGTGTTGTAGAGCCAATTGAAACTGTAAAAACTATCTACAAAATAGGACTTACTAACCAAGCGGAATACAGACCTTCTGTATACTCAAAGTTGGAATACCAAAAGACACTGCTTACTAGAGCGCAGAATAAATATGTAAAAGATGTTTGCCTTGGAAAAAAGACAACGCAGGATTTTCCATTCCGCGACTTGCCGAAGGAAAAACAGGCGGAAATTTGGAAGCAGGCGTCTGACTATCTTACTTCCCTCTTGAACAGCCAAAAAATTTCACCAGATGAATACAGACCGCGCTTTGTTTCAGTTCTTTCGGAGCGTAGAAAACTCGGTAAAATAGAAGAGAAAGCAAGTATAATAGAGCCGCCTCACCCGGAAAAAGCTCACGGCTCCAAAAAGATTTCCATTCACGGCGGAAAAGACATAGAAGGCGCATACACAGGCTTGGAATTCCGCCTTACAGCCCACGAGCAACTTGAAAGCCCTGCAGGATATGCTTCAAACTCTGAGCTTGTGTTCGGCGAAATTGACCTTAGAGTGCATCCACAGGAAACTGACTTTTACTTAAAAAAAGCCCTGTTTGCATCCATAATCTCGCTGCCGGTTTCTGACTTATATTTTTTCAACAGCGCAATGGACATTGTAGCAGGACTTGACTCAAACCCGAATGAAGACAAAGAAGAAGATCTTGCATTCAGACTGAAAGCGATGTTTGGAACAAGCATAAAGCCTGCATCTTGGATTCAGCCGTATTTTCTTGCAGGAGTTGATATTTATGCTTCTCCAAAGTACGAAAGAAAGCATTTCCGCACAGATCCGCTTATTGGCGCAGAGCTAGGTTTTATAACAACAGCAGGAATCTGGAAAAACAAGATTGCAGCAAGCGCGCTTCAGTCACCGTTCGACAAAGACCATTTAAGGATTCAGGCTAGCGTAAACGAAGGTTTTAACATTGCCCAGAATATTTCACTTAAAGGCGGCTACTCTTTCAATATGGACTGGGGCGAGTGGTGGCATGAGTTTTCTGTTTCGTTCAATGCGTATTTTTAGAGATTGTTTGTTCTATTAAGCTCGGCGATGGCATTTTGATTTATCCATGTCATTCCCGTGCTTGACACGGGAATTTCATAATCTTAATGCCCTTCAATAGATTATCCGGTCAAGTCAGGAAATGACATTTTGATTATTCCTCGTACTTTAAGATGTCTCCGGGCTGGCAATGGAGTATGCGGCACAAGGCTTCAAGTGTAGAAAAGCGTACTGCCGTTACTCTGTTGTTTTTTATCTTTGAAAGGTTTACGTTTGTTATTCCGACTTTTTCAGCTAAGTCATTCAATGAAATTTTCCGCTCAACCATTATGCGGTCAAGATGCAATACAATGTTTCCCATAATACTCCGCCCCTATATAAGCCCTTCGACTTCTTCTTCAAGTTTTATTCCGTAGGCAAAAATGCGCGAAAAGCAAATCATTGCAATTCCCATGGCGATTCCTACAATCTGAACGCTGGTCTCGCAAAAGTCTGAGCCAAGAGAAATGCGGGCAATAAGGCTCAAGACAAGTCCAGTCATAGGAATCATTATGCTAAAAATACCGATTTCCCGGACCATTCTGACAACATCTTTTTGAAACGGAGTTTTCCCCTTGCTGAACCAAGTGCGCCCTTCGCAAGTTTTGATTATAAGATAAATGTTTCTGAAAATCATTGCCATACAAAGCATTGTAAAGATTCCAGCGAACGTAAAAATTCTGACTGCGCCCAAAATAGGCTCTCCATTCGGAGCTTCAATCATAATCTGGAATCCGTTTGTGGCGATTGTGCCATTATCAATGTTGGCAAGAAGAAAAGATGCAAGAAGATGTGGACGTGCAAAAGAAAGAACTGCGGAAATGACCATGAGAGCGGAACACACAAAGAAAACAATTTCAAAGAACTTTGAAATTGTTTTTGCAAGCATATTAAAATTTTTACTGGACATAAAAAAGCTCCTATAGAATATATCCTACAGGAGCCTTAATAGTTTGTCAATAAATTTTTATCGTATTATAACAACAACAATATGTTTTACGATAACTTTTATTATACTTTGAAGCGGTCAATCTGATCTGCAATATTCGAAATAGAGCCTTTTACTTTTGAAGAAATCTCGCTCAAGGCTGCTCCAGTTTCGTTTATCTTCTTTGCGCCAATCGCCATTTCGTCCATGCTTTCTTTCATAACCATTGTGGCATCCTGAAGCCGTTTTACTTCCTCAAGGATTGCCTGGTTTCCGGCGGACATTTCAGAAGATGCGTTGCGTACTTCAGAAGAACTGTCGTTCATGGAATGAAGAGCTTCGTTTATCTGCTTAGAGCCTTCTGTCTGCTCTTCCATTGCCGATTTTATCTGAACAACAAGCTGGTCTGTGTCCTTAATTTTTTTGGAAACACTTTCAAATGCCGAGCTTGATTCTGCGGAAGAAGCAACAACTTCATCGATAGACTCGCGGATATTGTTAAGCTGGTCTCCGATTGTCTTTGACTGAGAAGTAGAAGTTTCAGAAAGCTTGCGGATCTCGTCTGCAACAACGCTGAATCCTTTTCCAGCCTCGCCTGCGTGCGCAGCCTCGATTGCGGCGTTCATGGCAAGAAGATTTGTCTGGCTTGCAATTGAAGAAATCGCGGCGTTTGCCTCCTGAAGCATTGCGGACTGCTTTTCAATTTTTTCTATCTGCTCGTTTACAATCTGCTGCTTAGAGAAACCGTTCTGTGCGTCAGACTGAAGCTCGCTGAATGAAGAAGCCATTTTGTCAACTGATTGATTTACAGAAGAAATATTTCCAATCATCTGCTCAACAGCGGCAGAAGCCTGGCTTACACCTGCTGTCTGGTTTTCAATCATTCTTTCAAGTGAAGAAATATTTGAAGCGATTTCGTTTACAGCACCTGCGGTTTCTTCGACACTTGAGCTTTGGCTTACAATCTGATTTCTTACGCTGTCAATGTTTGCAAGAATCTGTGTGATTGCTCCAGCCGTGTTCTGCGTGCTTTCTTCAAGAACTTCTCCTGCGCTAGAAAGCTCATTTTTAGAAGTTTTTACATCAGAAATAATTTCCTGCAATTTGCCTACAAATTTATTGAATCCTTTTACAACAAAGCCGATTTCGTTGTTGGAATTTATTTCAATTCTTTGTGTAAGGTCAGCGTTGCCGGAAGCAATTTTTGTTATTGCATGGTCAAGAGTATTCAAAGGTTTTATTGCACGGTACATAAGGAAGCCTGCTATGCTTACAAGAAGAATCGCGCTTATAAGAGAAAGCAAAGCCATCTTCCCCATCATTGAAGAAATTGTAGAATAAATTTCATTCTGCTGAATCGAAACTGCCATTGACCATAAAGTTCCCTCTATCGGCGTAAAGCTGATAAATTCCAATTCGTCATAAATTCCTTTTAGCCAGGCGTGCCCTGTTTCCCGGCTGACCATTCGCTTGGCAAGTTCTCCCATATCCTCGTGCCCTTCCGAATAGCCTGTAAGGAAGTTGCGCTTGTTTATCCAGTCTCTGTTCGGGTGAGAAATGACAGTTCCGTCGTCGGCAAGAACAAACGCATATCCTGTGTTTCCAACTTTTATATTGCTGATGATTTCACCAAGATATTTTGACTGCATTACGCCCGAAATAAGACCGATATTCTTTCCGTTGCGTACAATCGCGCGTGTTACGTGAATTACAGACTGCCCAGTTGTTCTTGAAACCACTGGATCATCAATGAATTTTGTTTTTCCGTCCTGCATTATCGCCTTAAAATACGGACGGTCGGAAATATCGATGCGTTTTCCTGTGTCTGTATAGGCAATTCCATCAGAACCTGCAAGCATTATGTAGTCAAACTCGGATATACGGTGATCTTCCTGAGAGACAAGCCATTGGCGCATTTGGTCAAAAGTTCCTTCTAGGGCCATATCCGAATTCACATAGAAATTCATAGCGTAGAAATAGGCGTCAATCTTTTCTGAAATTACCTGCGAATAAGCAGCTGCAACAACCCCATAGTCATTTGCTGAATCCTCAAGCTGAGACTTTTTTGTGATTTCTCCTGTTACAATAATCTGCAGGGCATTAAAACATACAATTGAAATGCCTACAAAAAGAACAAGCCGGAACACAAGGCTCTTGCGTTTTTCGGTATTTGACGAAGCATTTTCTCCCATAATAATAAAGTCCTCCTTAAAAATACAAACTAAAGAATGTTTCAAAAGCATCTTTTATGTCATTTTCGGACTCGACCCGAAAATCTAAAAAATATACATTACAATCATTTAGAAATTGCTAACCAAGTTTCTTTCAGAAACATCGCAGTATCAAGTACGACAATGACATTTTTAACTTATTGAGTATTCTCCAGCTCTTAACAATACACTTGTTCTAAATTATATAACAAAATCTTCATCTGTCAACTTTTTTTACAAGTACCCCCCCCCGTCTAATAAAAAAATTATTTTCCTAAATCAAGGATGCGGCGGTTCCAGTCTTTTGGAGGATCTTCTATTATGCTCCAGTCAAAGTCAAGAATTCCGTGCGGAGTAAAAAGCGGCTTAGGAGGCGGAGGATTTTTGGAAAGATTTTCAGAAAGAATTTCTTCAAGAGTTTTTCCTTTTTCAAGCGTTAAATAAGGCTCGCCGAATGCGCAGATTGTTGAAAAAACATTTTCGTTCGGAACTTGAATTCCATTTAAGTCATTTGAAGCATTTATCTTTAAGACTGAATTAAAAGTGCAATCAGCCGGAAAAGAAGAAATTTTTTTCACGCTGCGGATTTTTGTCCTGCGCCCTGTAACGCAAGTAAAAATTTGACCGGCAACAATAAGATGCTTTGGAACAGAATATTCACTTCCTGCGTCGGAAAAAAAAGCCTGAGCTGAACTGTTGTATTCCATGTCGGTTTTCCAGTAGCGGATTTGGTAAACTGTTGAATCCGTGGCAAAATAAGACAAAAGTTCCTTGCCTGAAACAGGCGGACTTATTAAAATTCCAGAAGCGTTTCCAGAATCTTTCCAAAATCCAGAAAGTCCTGCTTCTCCGCTTTGCCTTACAACGAATTTTAGAAAAAGCTTGTCGCCAATTACAGCAACAGGAACATTATAAATTTCTTTTCTATTCGGATATTTTATTTCAAGATTCCAGGCGCCAGACGTAATTCCATTTGCATAAAGAAGCGAGCCGTCATCTTGCAAAACGCCCTTTCCGTCTGAACGCAAAAAAAGTTCATCCACAAGCGGAACATATTTTATGCTGATTTCCTGCGCCGGATTTTTTGAAGTTGTGTTGTTTACATTGCGTGGATTTTTCTCTGAATAAATGCTACTTTCTGCCGCACGGTCATCATACCAAGTGTAGAAAGTTCTAAGCACAGCTTGAGGAATCGCTCCGCCATCATCAGAAACATAGCCTGAATCAAAGACAAAATATCGGCTGGAATTTTTCCACACACCTTTTAAAAGCTGCGGAACTTCATTTTTTTCTTCCTGCGAAAAAACTTTGAGTGAGAAAAGTAAAAAAGCAAATGTTAGGAATTTTCTTTTAAAGCCCATTTTTCCCCGATAACGTCTCTTATTGAGTATCGGAAAATCTGACGCTCATCAAAAGACTTTTGAATGAGAGAATCAATTTCCATGGAATCGTAAATTTTCTTTGCTTCTTCTATAGTTGCGCGCAAAACAGGATGCTTGGGGCTGAACAAAACACAGCAGTCTTCATACGGAAGAATTGAAGTTTCGTAAGTTCCAATGAAATTCGCCGTGTCCATAATTTCTTCTTTGTCCAAGCCAATCAGCGGACGGACTAAAGGCTTTTCTGCAAAGCTTTCTGTAACTGCAAGATTTTCAATTGTCTGGCTTGCAACCTGCCCCAAACTTTCGCCTGTAATTATGCAGTCGCAGTTAATCCGCTCGGCAAGCATATTGGCGGCTTTCATCATGCAAAGGCGGAGCATCAATGTTGAGTAGGCTTCCGGCGCTTTTTGTTTTATTTTCATCTGAACTTCAGTAAATGAAATCACATTAAGATGAGTGTCGTTTCCGTACTGCGCGATAATTTTTGCAAGGTCTTGAACTTTCTGCTGGGCTTCCTGCGAAGTATATGGATAAGAATGAAAATAAACGCATTCAACTTTCATTCCGCGGCGCATCATTCTGTAGCCCGCAACCGGACTGTCAATTCCTCCAGAAAGAAGCAAAAGACCTTTTCCGCTCACGCCAACAGGAAGACCGCGGCAAGTTTTTTTCTGGGCGCAGTAAACATAGCATTTTTCGCGCACTTCAATATTAATGGAAACATCCGGCTTGTGCACATCAACATCAAGTGTCCCATCGTCAAAAAGAACTCCGGCAACTTCTGTGGCAATCTCGTAGGAATTAAGCGGAAAATCTTTGTCTTCACGGCGCGCTTCAATTTTAAAAGTCTTTGCTCCGTTTGACTTTGCAACTTCTCCTTCTTTTCTAACAGCAGTTTTTATAGCTTCAAGATTTTTTTCAACAGCCTGAACTTTTGCCCAGCCGGTAATTCCAATCAAATGGTCAAGCGCGTATTCAACTGCGTCGCAAGAATTTTTTGTGCAGTAAACGTAAAGCCGTCCCGAAAGAAGTTTTACTTTTGCCTCGACAGTTTCCAAAGCAAGCCGGATATTGCACAAAAGCTGCTTTTCAAACACACGGATATTCCCGCCTTTAAGTGTAAGCTCGCCAAGTTTTCCAAGATAGGTTTCTGTATAAAAATTTGTGTCGATTTCAGTTTTCATTTTTAGCCGTTAAAATCTTATTGTTACGCCAAAGTTAAAGAAAAGATTCAGTTTGTTTGTAAGCTGGTCAACCCAAGCATCTTTAAAGCTATCTACAATTGCAATTGCTTCAGCTGAGTCCAAATCATATTTTTCTCCGTCTTTGACTTTACGGAATCCAACAATTTCGCCAGTTCCGCCGCCGTTTCCGTCATCATCTTTTTCATAAACTGGAATTATATCTTCATTTCCGCCTGGAAACATCTGGTTTGCAACACCATAATTGTGAATGTATTCAAATGTGCATCCGGCATTCAGCGAAACGCGAGTCCCTTTTTTGGTAGGCTTAAAATCGTACTTTACATTCAATGAAGACTGGAGCGTAAACTGAACGTGTTTTTGGTTCAGCCAGTTCATGGAATCCCAAGCAGAAGAAACGTGGTTTCCGGAATTTGAATCGTTGGCGGCGAACATTGAATGAGTGTAAACAGAGCCGTCTGTGGAATAAACATCCTTGTCCGCTAAAATATAAATCATGGCTTCTTCTGTGTCCAAAGTTTCGCAGACATTTCCGTGGCGAGAGTAAGTTGTTCCCATTGACAAAGTGAGTTGCTTAAAAGGCTTTAAGTCAACGGAAAATTTTACAGCGTCTGAGTTCGGTTCATACTGCGAGCCAATCAAAACACCGGCATTTGTGCAGTTCTGGTAGTTTATTGTCGAATCAGAAATTGAAGCCAAACTGTCGCTGTCGTACTGCCAGTGGCTGTAAGTGTACGGAGTTACAAAAGTGTAGTTAAAATCCAGCCGGTCAAGAAATGAATTTTCTGGAGTGTAGATAAGTCCAGTTTTTACAGCAAGTCTGTACTTTGAGTCGAAATTTAGTTTAAAGAAATCTTCCGCCGGAAAGTCATCGCACATAATGTCTGTTTCCCACAAAACTCCTGGAGCAGGCTTTATGTCGATTAAAAGTCCCATAGCAAGATTGTCGCTAGCACCTCCAATTCCCTGGGCAACCATATAAGGAACTGGCAAAATGTACGAAAGGTCAAGGCGTTTTCCGTAGACTGCGCTTTCATAAAATGAAACTTTCAAAAAATCAAAAGGCTCATAGCCCACCGCATGGAAAGCCATTACTTTATCTGGGGCTAAAGTTGAAAGATCGCCGTCATAAGATGAAGTTGCGCCAATCATGGAAAGTTCCTGAACATAAGAAAGCTTGTCATGCAAATATGTTAGCGAAATGTTTCCTGAATGGTAGCTTGTGTCATTAAGAGAAAGCCCTTCATTTATAAACGCTGAATATCCGCTCCTGTAAATTCCACCCTGAACAAAAAGATTTTTATAGCCAAGCGCAACAATGCTGTTAACGTCAAGATACATTTCAATCGGGCCGACTTCTGTAGCGTCAAAAATAGAATCGTGGAACGAATTTGAATACTGCGGCATAAAATCTGTGTCGGTCGCATTTGAAACCGCAAATCCTGCGCCATATCCAAGCGAAACAAAATCCTCTTTAAATCCCAAGTCGCCTTTTATTGCAGGATAAAGGGCAAGCATTTTTGAAGTGCTGTAAGACTGCTTTTCGTCCTTTTCTTCCATTTCGCGCTTAATGAAAAAATCAGTTTCAAAAGTTATGTGGTAAGGCTTGCCGACTACACGCTCATAAATTTCAGTTGCAATTTCCTTGTCTTTTTCGCAGCCATTTTCAATTACTTCCTGAAGAATCGACTTTACGTTTGCAAGCGGATAAGGACGGATTGGAGGCACATTTGAAACAAGCCCGCGGTTTTCCCAGATTAAAGCGTATTTATAAAATTCATCAGACGGGTCAACAGAAACTTGCGAAAAACAAAAAGCTCCAGCAAAAACAAAAACAGCGGCAACAAAAAGTTTTCTTAACTTCATTAATATTTCCTTCAATTGATTACAAAATTTTTATATTTGCAGCAAAAGCAACTTCAAATCCGTTTTCATTTCTGCCGCTTTCATTGCCATAATTTATAATAAACGTATATGACGGCTGAAGCACAAAAGTTATATTTTCCTTAGGGCTGAAAGTTCCGCGCAAAGAAACAACATTCACATATTCGTTAGTTCCTGACGGCGTAGAAAGTTTCTGGCGTTTTTTTGCATCTTCTTGAGAATCTGAATCCGGGAAAATCCAGTTTCTGCGGTTTGCTTCGCCTTCATCGCTGTCATCGATTACGTATTCATTTCCTTCGTGCCAGTCAATATTCTTGAAAATCTTTGTGCCGGAATTTTTTCCGCAAGCCTTTAAAAGATAAGACGCGCCCAAAGACCATTTTGCAGGCTTTTCATATTGAATGCTCAGCTTGCCAGAAATTGTGTCCGGTCCAAAAGGAGTTCCAAGCCATTCATAAAAAACATATTTTGTGTCGCCAAGATTTTCGCGGTAGTTGCGAACCATGCTCCAGTCCGGGCTTTCCTTTATGTACATATAAGCGTCTGTGTAAGTTCCTTCAAGCCAAAAGTGAAAATATCCGTCGCTAAAAGGAACGAAAGATTCAATTCCGCCCTGAAAAGCAAGTCCGTTCGGCGTTGTGTCGTCTTTAAAGTTTGAAGTTTCGTAGGTAGTCTGATATTGCGTCATTGCAAATTCGCCGTACAATCTCAAGAATTTTACAGGCGTGTAGGCAAGCTTTAAGGCAAAATAATCGCAAGTGTTGCTTTCGTTGCTTCCGTAGTCGCGCCAAGCTGCAAATCCATGGAAAATTGTCCAAGGATTCAGATAGCGAAGTTCCATTGGCGCAAAAACAAGCAAAGATTCCCTTGCGGTAAACTGAAGTTTTTTAAAAAAGCGGAAATTGATTTCGTGCGAATAAAGATATTTGTCCACATTGAACTGATTCACGTTCATGGAATATCTGAAATTCGGCGTGTAAAATCCAAGTTCCAAATAGCTAGAGCCAGTGAAATATCTGCTTTGTGCAATGCTTCCTGTCAGCGAGCGAGTAAAATCAGAAGCTCCTCTTCCAATCTGAAAAGTCAAAGCCGCGTTTTCTGTAAAATTATGGCTTGTGCTGAAATATCCTGTGTCCGGGAAATTTATGTCGATTTCATCTGCGGAAAGAGGCACGCTCAAAAAATTGTCGTTGTCTTCTTTTGTATTTTTATTCAGCGCGAGTTTTGCTTCAAACATCATTGTAAAGTAATCCGCGCCTTCAATTTTTACAGGAACATAAAGCAAGTCGCCTTTGTCATAGCGTCCGTAGTTCCATTCCAAATCGTCGTTCTGCTTGTAATAGCCTTCCAAATTGAGTTCAAGCTCAAAGCCAAGTTTTATTAAATCCGGCCCGAACTGAAAAGATTCCTGCGAGCAGTAATTTTTTATTCTGTCATATTGAATTTTTCCGGCGGAACTCAAAGTGCTATATTCGGCTTCATCAAGAAAAAAAAGAATTTCTCCAACACTCAAAGGCGAACGGTCGGTAAAATCAAGAGTGCCCTGCTCCATTGCAACAGCGGTAAGAGCGTCATAAATCCAATGCCCGCTTTTTACAAGTTCATTTTTTCCGCGCGCAAAAGAAAAAAACGGCACAGAAAGCAAAATAATCCAAAGAAATTTTTTAAATGAACTTAAAATTTTCATAGAAATCAATTTTACTTGATTCTTGCAGAAAGTACAAGTATAGAGTAAAATCGACAGAATATGAAAATCGCGATGTTTACAGACGCATATTTTCCGCGCATAAATGGAGTTACAGTTTCAGTTCATTCTTTTGCGGAAGGACTTTGCAAGCTTGGTCACGAAGTCTGTGTTGTCTGCCTTGAATATACAGAAGAACAGCAAAAAAGCTCTTTCTTTGACGAAAAATCAAATGACGAAAAATCTCCGTTTAAAATTTTAAGAATTCCGTCTGCCGCAATTGCATTTTCAAAAGAAGACAGAATGATGCGGCTGGACAAATGGCATCTAGTAAAAAAATCCATGGACGAATTTCAGCCGGACGTGATTCACATTAACTCAGAATGGACGGTCGGATATTTCGGTGCAATCTATTGCCGCCACCGCCACGTTCCTTTTGTGTTCACTTTCCACACGCTTTGGGAAGACTATCTTGCAAACTACGTAAGCTTTATGCCTGCGAGCGGACTAAAAAAAATCGGAATGGAAGTTGTGCGCTTCTACTTAAAACGAGCCGACGTGATTATAGCTCCTACAAAACGAATCGCTGAAGTCGTAGAAAGATACGGAATAAAACGCAAAGCAAATGTTCTTCCAACAGGAATTCCCGACAGCAAGCTTGAATACAGCGAAAAAAAGTCAAAGGCAGTTTACGCAACGCTTTTTAAAAAGTTTCCGGAATTAAAAGGAAAAAAAATTCTGCTTTTTGTGGGACGCATTGTAAAGGAAAAAAATCTTCCGTTTCTTTTTGATGTCTTGGAAAAAGTGCAGAAATCTCAGCCAGACACAGCGCTTTTGTTTGTGGGTGGCGGACCTTACCTGAACGAGCTGAAAGAATCCGCAAAATCACGTGGGCTTGAAAAGTCAGTTTTCTTTACAGGATATATCGACGGAAACGACCTCATTTACTTTTACAAGCTGGCTTGCGTCTTTACATTTCCGAGCAAAACAGAAACGCAAGGGCTTGTTACAGTCGAAGCGATGCTTTCCGCGCTGCCAGTTGTCGCAATCGGTGAAATGGGAACTGTGGACGTAATGCAGGGAGACAACGGCGGCTTTATGGTAAAAGATAATGTAGAAGAATTTTCAAAGAAGACGCTGGAACTTTTGCAAAACGCTTCTCTTCACAAAGAAAAATCAGAGCAAGCCTTGAAATGGGGAAACAAATGGAAAATTTCTTCTCTTACACCAAAGCTCCTTGAATGCTACCAAAAAGCAATCGACATCTGCAAAAAAAGGGAAAGCAAGTGACGGCGGAAGAAAAAAGCAAAGTCTACAATTTTCTAAAAACAGCCTCTTCCTGGAGCTACGGCTATCCATCGCCAACTTTTAAAGAAGAGCCAGCATTTGAAGACGACATAGAAATTCCAGAAGAACATGAAGAAATAAAAGCGCAAGAGCAAGTTCAAGTTCAGCCGCAAATTTCTCAAATTCCTGCAGAGCAAAACTCAGCTGAAAAAATTCCATCTCAAGGCGCAACACTTGAATCAATCGCAGCAAAAATCGCTTTGTGCAAAAACTGCGTTCTGTGCAAGGCAAGGACAAACACAGTTCCGGGCGAAGGCGTTGAAAATCCTTATGTAATGGTAATAGGCGAAGGTCCGGGCGAAGACGAAGACAAAACAGGACGTCCGTTCGTTGGAAAAGCAGGACAACTTCTTGACAAAATGCTTGCGGCGATTTCACTGGGGCGCACAACAAACTGCTACATTGCAAACATCGTAAAATGCCGCCCGCCAATGAACAGAACGCCAATGCCGGACGAAGCCAATGCATGTTCAGGCTATCTTCAGGCGCAAATTCACATTTTAAAGCCAAAGTACATTCTTGCAATGGGACGCACGGCAGTTCAAAATCTTTTGGATACACAGCAAGGAATAAATTCTCTCCGCGGAAAATGGCTTGAATACAGCCTTGGCGAAACAAAAATACCATTGCTTGCAACTTACCATCCAAGCGCGCTTTTAAGAAACGAAAGCCTCAAGCGTCCTGCCTGGGAAGACTTAAAAGTTTTCAAAGCCCGCATTCTAAAAGAAATCCCGAACTACGCAGAAAAATTCTATGCAGAATGATTCATCCGCCCCGAATTCAACATACATCGATGTAATCCTTAACGTTCCGCTGAACCAAACTTTTACCTACAGAATTCCAGAAGGCACACAAGACATTGGAAATCCGTTTGGACTGCGCGTGGAAGTGAAATTTGGAAACAGAAAAACTTCTGGCTTTGTTGCCGCTGTCCACAAAACTTTGCCACCAAACTGCGCCGTTCCAGAAGAAAAAATCCGCACGGCAATACGCTACATAGATCAGACTCCGCTTTTAACAAAAGAACTTTTGGAGCTTGCAGAATTTATGAGCGGCTACTACATTGCTTCAATCGGGGAATGCGTGTTTGCAATGATTCCTTCAGGCAAGCGCGAAACTGAAATTCCAGGCCTTTCTTTTTCGGAAGATGAATCTGGATTTGAAAAAAAAGAACTAAGCGAAGAGCAGAAAACAGCCGTAAACGGAATTCTTTCTTCAACTGAAAAATTCCACTATCTTTACGGAACAACAGGAAGCGGCAAAACAGAAGTCTTTTTAAGTGCGGCGGAAAAAATCATGGAATCAGGCAAAGGCGTAATTTATCTTGTGCCTGAAATCGGACTTACACCGCAAGTTGTAAAAGCTGTACAAAAAAGATTCGGAAGCACAGTCGCAGTCCTTCATTCCGCGCTAACACCAAGCCAGCGTCTCGGAGAATGGAAGCGAATTTTAAGCAGGGAAGCACGGATTGTCGTAGGAGCAAGAAGCGCAGTTTTTGCACCGGTTCCCCAGCTGGGGCTTATAATAATTGACGAGGAGCACGACTCTTCATACAAGTCAGGTTCATCCCCGCGATACCACGCAAGACAGATTGCAATGCTTAGATGCAGAAGAAATTCCATTCCGCTTGTAATGGGAAGCGCGACTCCTTCTGTTGAATCCTGGCACTCAATGCAAAACGGTTCAATCATCAGGCACACGCTCACAAAAAGACTTGCAGGAGGTGAAAAGCCCAAAATCAGCTGCGTAAACCTAAGCCTTGAAGCCGACAAGGAAAGCTGCATTTCAAAACCGCTTCAAAATGAAATTCAGTCAGCCCTTTCAGAAAAAAAACAGACGATTCTGTTTCTGAACCGCCGGGGATTCACGCATTTTTTTAGATGCTCAAGCTGCGGATATGAACTAAAGTGCAAAAACTGCTCGGTTTCAATGACATACCACAAAAGCGAAAACCGCCTAAGATGCCACTACTGCGGATATTCTCTTCCACCGCCACAACAATGCCCAAAATGCGGCTCGCTTGACATAGGATACTCAGGATTCGGAACTGAATACATCGAGGCAGAAGTAAAGGCAAAGTTTCCAAACGCAAAAGTCTTGCGCATAGACACAGACTCGCTTCACCACAAAGGGGAACTTCAGGAAAAACTTGATTCCTTTAGAAAAGGTGAATATGACATTCTGCTTGGAACTCAAATGGTTGCAAAAGGCTTGAATTTCCCGAACTTAAAACTTGCAGGAGTTGTTCTTGCAGACACAGCTCTACATTTGCCGGATTTTCGTGCGCAGGAAAAGACATTCGCTCTTATAACGCAGGTTGCAGGCAGAGCAGGAAGATTTTTCCCAGGCGGAAAAGTTATTGTGCAAAGCTACAGCCCTGACCGAGATGCAATAAACTATGCCGTAAAAGGACTTACAGAAGAATTCTATAAGAATGAACTTGAAGCGCGCCAAATTCTAAACTTTCCGCCTTATTCACGGCTTTTGCGCCTTGTGTTCCGCTCGCAGAAACCAGACGCAGCCCAAAATGCAGCCCAAAGCGCGTACAACATCCTATACAAGTGCCGTCCGCAGGGAGTCGATATTCTTGGTCCTGCAGAATGTCCGCTTGAAATGGTAAACGGAAGCCATCGCCATCAAATTCTTCTGCGCTCAAAGCAAATCCGACCGCTTCAGGAAATGGCAAAAAAACTCGTGTGGGGATTTAAGCCTCCAAAGGATGTCTACATAGAAACAGACACCGATCCCGTAAGTCTTCTCTAAGAAAACATTTTGCAGCCTGCCGGAACAAAAAAAGCCGCCAGATTAGCATTTTACACTAAAATGACGGCAGTTTTATAAGCTTTGTCCGGCTTAGAATTCCTGCTTAACTTTGTCTACATCTACACCGGCATCCTTTTCACGGATTTCTACACGGCGGATTTTTCCACTGATTGTCTTTGGAAGCTCATGCACAAACTCAATTATTCTAGGACACTTGAAAAGCGCAGTCTCGTGCTTTACAAAGTCAAAAAGTTCATGCTCAAGTTCTTCGGAAGCCTCGTATCCCGGAGAAAGAACGATTGTAGCCTTTACAGCTTGTCCTCTTTTTTCATCAGGAACGCCTGTAACCGCGCATTCCATTACAGCCGGATGCTGCTGAAGAACAGACTCAACTTCAAACGGACTGATTCTGAATCCGGAAGACTTGATGATGTCGTCTTTTCTTCCAACGAACCAAACGTAGCCGTCTTCATCCATATAAACTGTGTCTCCAGTATGGTAAACGCCTCCGTCAAAAGCATTAGCTGTAAGAGCAACATCGCGGTAGTATCCAGAAAGAAGCCCGAACGGATGTCCTTTATCCAAGTGGATTACAAGTTCGCCGACTTCACCTGCAGGAACAGGTTTTCCGCTGGCATTTACAACAGAAACGTCATAAACAGGAGACGGACGGCCCATTGAGCCAGGACGAACAACAGCGTCAAGAAAGTTTCCGCAGATAATTGTGGATTCAGTCTGACCGTAGCCTTCGTAGATTTTCTTTCCTGTCTGCTCAATAAACTTGTTGTAAACTTCGCCGTTAAGAGCTTCTCCCGCAGTCGCAAAACGCACTACACTGCTGATGTCGTACTTTGAAAGGTCCTGCCTGATGAGGTAGCGGTAAACAGTTGGAGGCGCGCAGAAAGTTGTAATTCCGTACTTTGCGATTTTCTGAAGCATCTTGTCCGGCTTAAAGCTGTGCATATCGTAAACAAAAACCGCGCTTCCGCAGATCCACTGTCCGTAGAGTTTTCCCCAGACAGCTTTTCCCCAGCCAGTTTCAGAAACAGCAAGATGAAGTCCATTGTCCTGAACTCCATGCCAGTATTTTGCAGTTATAAGATGCCCAATCGGATAAAGGTAATTGTGCAGAACCATCTTTGGATAGCCTGAAGTTCCTGACGTAAAGTAAAGAAGCATAGGGTCTTCGCTGTGAACTGCGGCATCTCCTACCGGGCGCGGAAATTCTGGGACGCACTTGTCAACTTCAGCATGGAAGTCAATCCAGCCTTCACGTGAAGGTCCTACAGTAACAAGTTTTTTTACAGTCGGGGAATTTGGAAGAGCTTTTTCAATTTCAGACTGAACCGCCGGATTGTCATAAGAAATAATCATCTTGATTTCCGCAGCGTTTGTGCGGTACTCGATGTCTTTTTGAAGCAGCTGGTCTGTAGCCGGAACTGCGATTGCCCCGATTCTATGAAGCGCCATCATTACCCACCACCATTCGTAGCGGCGGCGCAAAATCATCATAACGGCATCGCCTTTTTTTATTCCTTGAGAAGCAAGAAAATATGCAGTCCGCTTTGAATCAGCTGAAATCTGCTCGAATGTCCAAGTATGCTCTTCGCCGTCATCATCGCACCACACAAGAGCTCTTTTTCCCGGCTCTGTAACAGTGTAGCGGTCTACAATGTCATAGGCAAAATTGAAATTTTCCGGAGCCTTCAAGCGGCAATGCGCCTTCAAGTCATCGTAGGAAGTAAACTCTCTGTCTTCAACTAAAAAATCATGATAAAGTGCCATATATTCCTCTTAAAAACAGTGTGGTTAAAAGTTTTTATGACATTTTAATACAAAATGTCATTCATTTCAAGCGAAATACTTCCCCAAGAAAATGAACTTCAAATCACTATAGTCTTAGACAGTCAAAGTTTCAGAAAGTTGCAAATATATAGAAAATTTTATATATTTACTGCATTATGTTTGACAAATTATTAACACTTATTTTCGGTTCGGCAAATGACCGCGCTGTAAAAGCACTGAAGCCTGTTGTTGCACAGATTGAAGCTAGAGAAAGCTGGGCACAGGCATTTTCTGACGAGCAGTTTCCTGAACAGACAAAAATTCTAAAAGAGCGTCTTGCAAAGGGCGAGACTCTCGATGATATTCTTGTGGACGCATTTGCATTGGCAAGAGAAGCGGCAAAAAGGGTTCTTGGAGAGCGCGCATATCCATGCCAGCTCATGGGATCCCTTGTCCTTCATTCCGGCAGAATAACAGAAATGAAGACCGGCGAAGGAAAAACACTTATGTGCGTTTGCGCCGCCTACCTTAATTCTCTTAGCGGAAAAGGCGTTCACATTGTTACTGTAAACGATTACCTTGCAGAGCGCGACAGCCAGTGGATGGGACGCATCTACAGATTCCTTGGTCAAAGTGTAGGCTGCATCTTAAGCAACATGGACAACGACGCAAGAAAAGCCGCTTACAACTGCGACCTGACTTACGGAACAAACAACGAGTTCGGATTTGACTACTTGCGCGACAATATGCAGATTGACGCTTCCCGCAAAGTTCAGCGCGGATTCAACTTCTGCATTGTGGACGAAATCGACTCTATTCTTATCGATGAAGCAAGAACTCCGCTTATCATTTCAGGACAAGGCGAAGACGACACTTTCAAATTCCATGAAGTTGACAAATACATTGGAATGTTCACGGAAGTCAAAAAAGATCCAAAGACAAACGACTATCCAGACGAAGTTGAAATGACTCCCGAACAGCGCGCGGCTCTCGAAGGCGACTACAAGCTGGATGAAAAAAGCAAGCGCGTTTCATTTACAGACAAGGGAATGAACAAAATAAACGACATACTTCTTTCCCACAATCTTATTGAGCCGGGAACAACTGTTTTTGACGAACAAAATTTTGAATTTGTGCATTATTTTACACAGGCGCTGAGGGCACACACACTTTATCATCCTGATGTTGATTATGTTGTAAAAGATGGACAAGTTCAGATTGTTGACGAATTTACAGGACGCATTCTTGAAGGAAGAAGATACGGAGACGGACTTCATCAGGCAATAGAAGCAAAGGAGCATTTAAAGATTGCCCAGCGAAACAGAACACTTGCGACAATCACATTCCAAAATTTCTTCAGAATGTATGACAAGCTTTCTGGAATGACAGGAACCGCTGCAACAGAGGCTGTAGAATTCGACAAAATTTACAATCTCGATGTTGTCGTAATTCCAACAAACAAGCCTGTTGCCCGCATTGATGAAGACGATGAAGTTTACTTGAACGAAAGCGACAAATGGATTGCGATTTCAAAAGAAGTTGAAGAAGCGCACAAAAAGGGCCAGCCAGTTTTAATCGGAACAGTTTCCGTAGAAAAATCAGAGCATCTTTCGGCAATTCTTACAAGAAAAGGAATTCGCCATGAAGTTCTTAACGCAAAAAACCATGCACGTGAAGCTTTGATTATTGCTGAAGCCGGAGCAAAAGGAGCCGTAACTGTCGCAACAAATATGGCAGGACGCGGTACAGACATCAAGCTCGGCGGAAGTCCTGAAACTAGAGCAAGAAAAAAAGTCGGAACAGAAGCATCTCAGGAGCAGTTTGATGAAGCTCTTAAAATTGAAAAGGAACAGTGGAAAAAAGATTACGAGGAAGTAAAAAAACTTGGCGGACTTTACGTAATCGGCTCTGAACGCCATGAAAGCCGCCGTATTGACAATCAGCTGCGCGGACGTTCTGGACGACAGGGAGACCCTGGAAGAAGCAAATTCTACATTTCAATGGACGACGATCTTATGAGGCTGTTTGGCGGCGAAAAGATGAAAGCCATTATGAGCAGAATCGGAATGCAGCCTGGAGAGCCGATAAATCACCCTATGCTTAACCGCTCAATTGAAAAAGCCCAGAAAAAAGTAGAAGAAAGAAACTTTGAAATAAGAAAAAATCTTCTTGACTATGATGACGTTTTGAATCAGCAGAGAAAATTTATTTATGACCAGCGTGATGAAATTCTTGTAGACGAAGACTTGAGCGGCAGAGTTATGAACAATGCAAAAGAAACTGTCTCTGAAATTTTCGAAGAGTTCAAGCATGAAAGGAATCCATCACAAAGCGCGCTTGCAGACAAAATATACAACACATTCGGTCAGCAGCTTTCTTATGATCAGCTTACAGAGGAAGGAGTTGATGCGGCTCTTCAGAATGACTTGACACAAAAGGAAATGCTTGCCGGAAAACAAAGCCTGAATATGTTTATCCGCTACCAGTACATTCAGATGATTGATAAAAAATGGCTTGATCAACTTGAATTCCTTGACGGACTAAGGGAAGCCGTTCACTTGCGTTCTTACGGAAGCAAAAATCCGCTCACAGAATATAAAATTGACGGATTCAATCAATTTGACGAAATGCTTGACAACATAAGAGATTCTGTAACAAGCAGAGTATTCAAGGTAAAAGTTCAAGTCGGCTCTCAGCCTCCACGCCAGCAGCCTCGCCAGATGAATGCACAGCATCAGGAAGCGCAGTCAATGGCAAGAAGCGCGCAACAGGCCGCTCAGAATTCAGCAATGAAAAGCGGAAGGCAAGGTCAAAGCGTAACAGTAACTAGATCTGTTCCAAAAGTAGGCAGAAACGATCCATGCCCATGCGGAAGCGGAAAAAAATACAAAAACTGCTGCGGAAGAAATTCCTAAGCAATAAATTCCATCTAAAAAAAAATGAAGGACTTGGTTCTGAAAAACAGTTCCAAGTCCTTTTTTGTTTGCTTTAGAATATAAAAATGACTAGAGTATATAACGCTCCAAATTCTGATTTTGGATTACACCATTCAGTTTTTCATCAACATACTTGCTGTCAATTGTTATAGTTTCACCTGCATGGCGGTCAGCATCAAAGCTTAATTCCTCAAGAACAGTTTCCATTATAGTATGAAGTCTGCGCGCGCCTATATTTTCACTGTGAGAATTTACATCTTCCGCAATAAAACTCATGCGGTCAATAGCTTCGTCCGCAAACTTGAGTGTTACGCCTTCAGTGGCAAGAAGAGCTTCATACTGCTTCACAAGAGCGTTTTTTGGCTCGGTAAGTATGCGCTTGAAATCTTCTTTTTTGAGCGGCTCCAATTCCACGCGAAGAGGAAATCTACCTTGGAGTTCCGGGATAAGATCGCTAGGGGCAGATACACTGAAAGCTCCAGCTCCGATAAACAAAATATGAGTTGTATTTACCACGCCCCATTTTGTATTCACATCGCTTCCTTCAACAATAGGAAGAATGTCCCGCTGAACTCCTTCCCTGCTGACTGCCTGACGGTCGCCTTCACCACCGTGAGTTGCAATCTTGTCAATTTCATCTATAAAAATAATTCCGCTTTGCTCTACTCTTTTTTTCGCCTCATCAGCAGCCTTGTCACTGTCTGTATTTCGCTCAAGAGTATCCGCCATAAGAATTTGGCGTGCTTCGCGTACAGTTACACTGCGTCTTTTTGATCTTCCGCCTGAAAGAAGCTCCTGAAGTCCGTTTATGCTTTCTTCAAGGTCTTCAGGATTGCTTGCTCCCATCATGTTCATGCTGAATGAAGGCTGACGGTGAACTGTTATTTCAACAATGCGGTCTTCGAGCTTACCCTCACGGAGCATTGTCCTGAATTTTTCACGTGTAGAAACCATATCCTCGTGAGTTGAAGTATCTTCTTCAATTTCTTCTTGCGGCTCTTCTTGAACAGGATTTTCTTTTGGAATATCAACTTGAATCAAGCTTCCCTGAATCGGGCTTGACTCACCAAATATATTTCCAAGCACATGGACATCTCTTTTTGGAGAGGAATCCTTGCGTTTTTTCTTGCCAGAACTTCCAGGCAAAAGCAAATCAAGCAGCTGGTCTTCCACCATAGGAATGCATTTTTCACGCAATTTCTCCTGCATTTCAGCCTTTACCATGTTATAGCCAACTGCCATAAGATCGCGGACCATACTTTCAACATCGCGGCCAACATAGCCAACTTCCGTATATTTTGTGGCTTCCACTTTCAAGAATGGCGCTCCGCAAAGTTTTGCAAGGCGGCGAGCAATTTCAGTTTTTCCAACTCCAGTTGGTCCCATCATCAAAATATTCTTTGGCGCAACTTCGTCCCGGATTTCTTCTGGAAGTTTTATTCTACGCTGGCGGTTTCGCAAAGCAACTGCAACAAAACGCTTTGCCTTTTGCTGGCCGATTATATAATTGTCAAGTTTTTCAACAATCTGCGCTGGAGTAAGTCCGTCTGGAATTCCTTTTGAATTCGACTGCGCCTTGATTTCTTCAGTCATATTAAAGCTCCTCAACTACTACGTTGCTGTTAGTATAAATGCAAATTTGTCCTGCTATTGCAAGCGATTTCTGGGCTATTTCTTTTGCTGAAAACTGGGAAGATTCCATATAAGCCATTGCCGCAGCATAGGCATAATTTCCTCCAGAACCAATCGCAAGAATATCGTTTTCAGGCTCAATGACATCTCCGCTTCCTGAAATCAAAAGAATTTTATTTGAATCAGCTACAAGCAAAAGCGCCTCAAGCTTGCTCATTGAACGTTCTGTGCGCCACAACTTAGCAAGTTCAACAGCGGCACGAGTAAGGTCTCCGTTAAATGTCTTGAGTTTTTCTTCAAATTTATCAAAAAGAGTAAAGGCATCTGCGGTTGCTCCGGCAAATCCTGTAAGAACTTTGCCATCATAAATGCGGCGCACTTTTTTAGCATTGCCTTTCATCACTGTGTTTCCCATAGTAACCTGACCGTCTCCAGCCATGGCAACTTTTCCATTTCTCCTTACAGCAATTACAGTTGTGCTGCGGATTTTATTTTCATTTCCCATAATTTTTATTCTCCTATGCAGACAATTTCTATTTCAGTCTTTTTTTCCTGAATGCGGAAACGCCTGGCTGTATACTTTTTTTAAACGTTCCAAAGTTACATGAGTATAACGCTGAGTCGTGCTTATGCTGGAATGTCCAAGAAGTTCCTGAACAACTCTTATGTCCGCGCCAGAATTAAGCATTCCTGTAGCAAAAGTATGCCTAAAAGCATGAGGCGAAACATGGCTGCCGGTTCCTTCAATTCCTGTGTAGCGGCTCACAATATACCAAATTCCATGGGCTGAAAGCGCAGTTCCTTTCTGGCTTAAAAAAATTCTGCTTACTTCACAAGCACAACCTTTTTCAGCCTGCGGAAATCTTGCCTTCCGTTCCTTCAAATAAAGCATAAGGGCGTTTCTTGCGTCCTGCTCAAAATAAATGCGGCGGTCTTTTTTTCCTTTTCCAGTAACAATCGCGCTTTTAAAATCACTTGTAAAATCCTGAAATTTCAAGGAAGCAAGCTCGCTCACACGGCATCCAGAAGAATACATCATTTCAAAAATCGCTTTGTCCCTTGATGCCCACAAAAGTTCTTTTTTTTCAGGCTGAAGGCAAACATTGTCAATTTCAGTCTGAGACATAAAGCGCGGAAGTGTTTTAGGCTGGCGAAGACACTTTAGCTCATAAGAAACGTTTTTAGAAATATAACCAAATTTCTTTAAATATGCAAATAATCCTCTGACTGCGGAAATAATTCTATTTATAGAAGCCACTGAATATTTTTTACGGCTCAATTCTCCAACAAAAAGCCGCAAATCTTCCAGTGTAAGTTCTTCTGGCAATTTATCATTTCCAAAAAATTCGCAAAAATGAACCAAATCCTGCCGGTAAGACAAAACTGTATTTTCAGACAGTCCGCGCACACTTCCGAGGTAAACCAAAAATTCTTCGGAACATTCACAGAGAGTTTCAGGCATTTTTTGATTCTTTTGACTCTTTATCAGCCTTGTTCGCCTTTGCAAATTCTCCTGCAGCTTCAGCAGCAACTGCTTCATCCGCTGAATGGAGATAGTCGCAGTCAGGATTTATACAGCTTTTATATGAGCCGTTTTTCTTGTCATATTTTTCAACAAGAAACCATCCGCACTTAGGGCAATAAACGTCAATCGGCTTAAAATGCGAAATAAATGTGCATTCTGGATAATTTGTGCATCCATAGAATTCTTTTCCGCGTCCTTTTGTTTTTCTTGCAACGATATGTCCATCGCAGCCTTTTCGCGGACATTTTGCAAGCGGAACACTTTTTGTGTTGTGGCACTCAGGAAATCCAGAGCAGGCAAGAAAATACCCGAAGCGTCCAAGTTTTTTCACCATTGGCTTTCCACACTTTTCACAGATTTCGTCAGTAGGTTCATCAAGTGTTCCTTTTAAACTTTCCTGATTTTCCATGACTTCTTCAACACGGTTTTTAAACGGTCCAAAGAAATCCGCAATCATATTGTTCCAGACAAGTTCATTCTGCTCCACCTTGTCAAGATCATTTTCAACTTCCGAAGTAAACTGCTCATTTATAACATCGGGAAATGATTCCACAAGAATCTTGCAGATGATTTTTCCGAGCATCGTAGGAACAAGCTGCTTATTATTCCGCGTAACATAATAGCGGTCAAGCAAAACTGAAATTATAGGCGCGTAAGTTGACGGGCGGCCAATTCCTTTTTCCTCCAAAGTTTTTACCATTGAAGCGTCGGTGTAACGGGCCGGTCCTTGAGTAAAATGCTGTTCAGGGTAAAATTTTCCGCTTGAAAGAATTTCGCCAATCTTAAGAGATGGAAGGCTTCCGGTTACATCTTCCTTAGAAGAAAGTGTCTTTATGACATTATAAAAGCCTTTGTGGCTTAGCTTGCTTGCACTCACACGGAACAAAGCGTCTCCAGCCTGAATATCAACGCTGGTTGTCTTTGACTTTGCATTGTTCATCTGGCTCGAAACAAAACGTTCCCAAATAATTGAATACAAGCGAAGTTCTTCACGAGTTAAATATTCCTTTACGCTGTCTGGAGTATACTTTACATAAGTCGGACGAATTGCTTCGTGGGCATCCTGCGCGCTTTTTCCAACCGCATACTCAATTTTTTCAGCAGGAAGATCCTCCGGGAAATTTTTTCCAATCCAGTCTCTTACATCATTTATAGCAGTCTGGCTTATGCGGACAGAATCGGTACGCATATAGGTAATAAGTCCAACGCGCGTGTTTCCAATCTGCACGCCTTCATAAAGACGCTGGGCAATCTGCATTGTTTTTCTTGAAGTAAAACTGAGCCTGTTTGCCGCTGCCTGCTGAAGTTTTGAAGTCGTAAAAGGCGGCTTTGGACGAACAGTTTTTTCAGTTTCCTTTATATCTAAAACTTTGCATTCGCTGTTTTGAATTTCTTTTATAATATCATTAACAGCATTTTCATTTTTCAGTTCAGGCTTTGTTCCTTTGTATTGGACAAGCTGAGCCGTAAATTTATTCTTTCCCTTTGCAAAATCCGCATCAAGAGACCAATATTCTTCAGGAATAAAATCTTCAACTTCCTTTTCACGCTCGCAAATAAGACGCAACGCAACAGACTGAACACGACCAGCGCTAAGTCCATTTTTTACTTTTTTCCAAAGAAGCGGACTCAAATTATAGCCAACAAGCCTGTCAAGAACACGGCGGGCTTTCTGCGCATTTACCTTTGCCTCGTCTATTTCACGTGGATTTTTTACAGATTCTTTTATTGCAACCGGAGTGATTTCATTAAAAACAATGCGATGTATAGGAGCTTCTGTTTTTTCCTTGAGCGCATTATTCAAATGCCAAGCAATTGCTTCACCTTCACGGTCATTATCCGATGCAAGCAAAACGCCAGAAGAATTTTTTGCATCTTTTTGCAGTTCCTTTAAAAGCTTTGCACGCCCGCGGACAGTTATATATTCCGGCTGAAAATTATTATTTACATCGATTGCGATGCGGCTTTTGGGCAAATCAATAAGATGTCCCATAGAAGCCTTTACCGTGTAGCCAGTTCCAAGATAATGCTCAATTGTCTTTGCTTTCGCAGGAGACTCAACAATAATCAGAGTGTTCTTTTTAGTCTCTTTTTTCGATGTTTTTTTAGCAGTTTTTTCAGCCATAATCCACCTGTCAGCACGAATCAAAAAATTCAAGCTGTCCTTTATTTTTACAGACTTTAAATCCCGGAGCATTTTTTCTTACCGCGACAAAATCCGCATAGTTTTCTATAACCGGAGCTCCTTCCTCAATAAACTTTTCAGAAGTACGGACATTTTTCTTTCCGCCACGCCCATTTTTTTCAGCTTCACTGCAAAATCCAGCCGAATGGAAAACAACATCACGGTTGTAATCAAGGGCGAAATCAGCAGTAATAAGAGCACCGCTTCCAGCAGGAGCATGAACAACGACAGTGCATGAAGACAATGCCGCCACAAGCCTGTTCCGCTGAACAAATCTCCAAGGCTCAGCAGGAATGCCGGGAACATATTCACTTGCAATAAATCCGCCGTCTTTTACAATCTGCTGGGCAAGACTTCTGTTTCCATACGGAACAACTGTATCTATTCCGCACGGAAGAATCGCCGCAGTTGACTGTAAAATTCCAGAGGCAAGAGCGCCTTTATGAGCAAAACTGTCAATTCCATTCGCAAGTCCTGAAATAACAGTCTGAGCAGAAAAAGCAGCCTCCTTTGCAAAGCCAAAAGCCGCACGCGCAGTCTTTTCACAAACACGTCTTGTTCCCACAACAGAAACACAAGGCTTTTTCAAGGCTTCTAAAGTTCCACGGTAAAAAAATGCATAAGGAGGATCTGGAATAGTCCTAAGCATAGCAGGAAATTCCGCTTCATAATAAAAAACGGAATTTATCCCTTTTGATTCTGCAAGGCTAAAACTTTTTTCAGCGAAAGCCCTGCACGCTTTTCCATTCCAAACCGCCCTTCCCAAACTTCTGCCTATAATAGTAGAAAGCTCTTCTATAGACAGTAACGCAAGATTATCCATGCTGTCAATATTTTTCTTTAAAAGAATTTTTTCTTTGGCAGAAAGGAATGTTATTGATGAAATTGCAATGTCTAAAATATCCACAAGAAAAAGATATAAAAAACTGTTATAAAATGCAAATTTTATTTATACTGAAGTTCAAGGCATTTCTTTTTGTTTTCCTGGGCGGCCTGAACTTTTTCAGTATTGGGCTTTAGCTCAATAATCTTGTCGTAAAGTTCAATCGCCTTGTCAAACTGATATGTTAAATAATACGCGCCTGCAAGAGCAAACATTGCATTTGTGTCCCTGGTTTGAACAGAAAGGAATTTTTCAAGATAAGGAATCGCCTTGTCGCCCTGCCCGAATTCAAAAACATAAAGAATTCCAAGTCCGTACAAAACACGGTAATAATTAGGATCAATTTTTAATGCCTGAAGATACGAATTTTCCGCAAGCCGAAGATAATTCATTTTTTTTATCGCTTCATCTGAGGAAGTTCCTTTCGCATCAAAATCAAGGCTCGCATTAGCCATGTGTCCTGCGCAGCTTCCTACGTAATAATAAAGATTTGCGTTGTCCGGATAATAAGACAAAGCCTTTTGAAAACATTCCAAAGCTTTTCCGTACATTTGCTGGTCAATATAACGAGTTCCAAGAATTTTATACCAAATTCCAATCTGACCTTCTGTTAAAGCCAAATCCATTGCGCGGGCATCGTATTTTTTTATAGCCTCCTCAAGTTCTTCTTTTGTCGTAGGATTTGAAACACCTTCCTCGATTCGCTGCATTCGCTTTACAGAATTATAAGAAGGAGAACAAGAAATCGCCGCAAAAGCAATAAAAAGCGCAAACGAAATTTTAATAATTTTTTTCATAAAAATCCTCCGTTGTTTTATTCAGTTTTATGGCCGGGAAAAAAATCCCTGTGGCTTTCTTCAAGTCTTGAATCGTCTATGTGCGTATAAATTTGCGTCGTAGACAAATCAGAGTGTCCCAAAAGTTCCTGCACTGATCTTAAGTCCGCTCCGCCTGAAAGCAAATGAGTTGCAAAGGAATGGCGCAAAGTATGGACTTTCGCTTCAATTCCAGTTTTTTTCCCCATTACCTTGAAATTCTTCCAAATTCCTTTTCTTGAAATAGGATTCCCTTTAGAATTTACAAAAACTTCGGGAATAATTCTACTTCCCACGAACCCGGGACGAATTTCAAAAATCCATTTTTTAAGCCAAAAAGCCGCATCCTCTCCAAACGGAACAAGACGCTCTTTGCTGCCTTTTCCGCAGACAAGAATCAGTTTTTCATCAAAATGAACATTCGAAATTAAAAGTGAACAAGCCTCACTAATCCGAAGTCCGCAGCTGTAAATCACTTCGTACAACGCACGGTCTCTTATTCCAAGCGGCTTTTTCACATCAATTGAAGATAAAAGACTGTCAACTTGTTCAACTTCCAAAACTTTTGGCAAGGCTCTCGAAACTTTCGGTTTTCCAATTTCATGCGCAAAATTTTCAATCCATATTTTTTTTCGGACTAAAAATGAACCAAAAATTCTAAGCGCAGACAAATCTTTTGCAAGCGTAATTTCCTTTCTTCCGGAAGTTTTTCTAAAAGCCGCGTAATAAAGCAAAGTTTGAACTGTAACATTTTCTAGCGGCGTTTCGTTTTTTTCCAGATAGTCAAGAAATTCCTGAACGCAAATTAAATAAGTTTCCGCCGTCAGTTTTCCGTGATTTTCCACAAAAAGAAGCTCACTGTAAAATTCCTGAAGCAGAGATTTTTTTTCCATAAATTAAAGCTGCGTCAAATCTATGGAGCGCGAAAGTCCGTTCAGGCGTTTTCTATAAATTGCCGGCTGATTTATGTCGTTCGGATCAATTTTTATTCCCGCAGGAAGCTTGTGCCCTGAAAACGGTCTTTTTTCTTCTGTAGAATTTTTTTCTTCAGGCTGATTTTCTACAAGCGAAACAGTTTCCCGCTCACCAAGAGATTCCGCTGGAGCAAATGAAGTTTCGTCATTTTCTTTTGAAACAGAATTTTCAACTGAAGAATTCTTAAAATCTATGGAACTAAAATGTTCTGAAGTTTTTGCAGACTTTGATTCTGATTCAGTTTTTCCGCCCAAAGCACGGATAAATTCGCCATAGTCAGCAACAGAATCATCTTTTTCATCTTCTTCCAAAGGAACTGAAGTTGCAAAGTCATCATTGCCGCTAAAATCGGTTGCAATTACAGTAACGGAAACTTCGTCGTCTTCCATTGCAGAATTCTCTGAAAGCCCAAAGATTATTTCCGCCTCTTTGCTTGCTGAATGCTTGATTAAATTCACAATATCCTGGGTTTCTTCCAAATCCAAATTTCCATTGCTTGTTATATTAATGAGAATTTTTCTTGCGCCGTCAATCTGGCGGTTTTCAAGAAGCGGATTTGCAATTGCGCCTTCAACAGCTTCGTTGACTCTATTTTCGCCTTTGCCTTTTCCAACGCCAAGAATCGAGTCGCCTGAACCGTACATTATTTTTCTTACATCAGCAAAATCAAGGTTTATATCGCCAGGCTGAGTGATAAGTTCTGTAATTCCCTTTACTCCAGCGCACAAAAGTCCGTCTGCAAATTTAAACTGCTCTCTAAAAGTCATGCGGTGGTCTACATTTTCAACAGCTTTAAAAATCAAATCATTAGGAAGAACAATCAAACTGTCTACATTCTGCCTGAGTTTTTCAAGTCCTTCCATAGCGTTATCCATGCGGACTTTTCCTTCAAATTCAAAAGGAGTTGTAACAACGGCAATCGTAAGAATTCCAGCGTTATGTGAAAGTTCTGCAACAACAGGCGCAGAACCAGTTCCAGTTCCTCCGCCCATTCCGGCAGTTATAATAACCATGTTTGCGCCTGAAATAATTCTTGAAATACGTTCGGCATCTTCTTTTGCGGCATTTTCGCCAACAGCAGGATTTCCGCCTGCGCCAAGTCCGCCTGTAATTTTCTGTCCGATTGGAACTCTTAGCTGCGCAGTTGATTTATGCAAAGCCTGTTTGTCTGTATTTAAAACAATAAACTGAACACCAGAAACTCCGTCTTCAATCATGCGCTGAACCGCACTGGAGCCACCACCGCCACAGCCAATAATTTTTATAACAGTGGGATTTATGTCACCAAGCTCATCATCAAAATTTAACGGCTCGTCATTTGCAACATTTGAAGGCGGTTGCAAAACTGAACCATTCAGCGGCACATTCATTTTTTGAGAAGACGTATCTTCAACATTTGTAAATTCCATATTTTCCTCCCGACCCGCGCATTCTGTTTCTTAATCCCCATTAAAAGCAGAGCGCATCCAAAAATATTTAGTTTATCAGTTTATCTTTTTTAGCAAGTTTTTAAACCAGCTAGGCTTGGAATCCTGCTTTTGTTTTTTTGAAACTTTATGGGAAACTGCCGCAGAAGAATCATCGTTTTTATTCGCAAGAACAAGTCCCACAGCAGTCGCAAAATCTGCGTTTCTATAAGAATCATCAGCACCGCCAAAATCCGCGCAGCAACCGATTCTAACAGCAGTTGTCTTCCAAACTTCCTGTGCAAGAGTCTCGATGCCAGGCATAAGAGCACCGCCGCCAGTAAGAACAATCGTTCCCCTAAGCTCCGTAAGTCCAGAACGTCTGACAACTTCTTTTTTTGCAGAAACAAGAATTTCTTCAACCCGCGCTGTTATAATTTCACTTAAGGCAGCTTTATTCGTAAGTTCAGGCGGAAGTCCTCCAACCCCGGGAATTATAACTTCCTCATTTTCTTCGCCTTCATTAAGCCAGCAAGTGCCGTACTTTATTTTTAATTCTTCAGCTACAGAAAAAGGAACGCCCATTACTTCTGAAATATCGTTTGTAACACGGTTTCCGCCTGCAGGAATTGAAGTTGTAAAAACCGGAGCGTCTTTGTTCAAAACAATTACATCGGTAGAACCGCCGCCCAAATCAATCAAAATAGAGCCAAGATCGCGCTCGTCTTCCCTTAAAGTTGCATAGGCAGCCGCCAAAGTTTTAAGTGTGATTCTTCTAAGCTGATATTCAGCGCGCATTATGCATTCGTTTATATTTGCATAGGCCGAAGTTGAAACTTTTAAAAGCAAAGTTTTTACTTCAAGCCGCACGCCTTTTATTCCGATTGGATTCGCATATTCTCTTCCGTCAACAAGATATTCCTGCGGAAGAATGTGAAGAAGAATTTCATTCAGCGGAATTGAAACAGCCTGAGCGCAATCCAACGCACGTTTTTTTGCTTCCATCTTGATTTCAACTTCACGGTTTCCGCCTTTAGGATCTGCACCAACAACGCCAGTAGAAGGAAGACTTGTAACCTGTGAACCGCCAATTGAAGTATAAACTTCAACAACTGTTGTTCCCGCGCTGATTTCGGCAGCTTCAATTGTTTCTTTTATTACATTTTTTGTTGCATCAATATTGACGATTATTCCGTTTCTAACTCCCTGAGACGGCTTTTTTGAAATTCCTATTATTTCAATTTCGTCATTTGCATTTATTTCTGCAATAACTGTCCTGATCCAGCAAGTGCCAATATCAAGACCAACAATCGTCCGAGCCAAAATATTCCTCACTCAACGGCATCTGTATGAAAGCGAATCGTATCGCAAATCAACTTCCACAACATCCGGTTCTATAGAATTTACAACGTCAAGAACAACCATCATGTACTTCAGCGCATCTTCAGTCAAAGAGCGGTCGGTAAGAACTCTGACTTTTGCCTGCGTAGGATACAAAACAAGTTCGTAGTTTCCATACTCTTTAGGTACAACCTGAATTTCTGAAATCGCGGCAAAATATTTCTGAGGCAAATTTCTAATCGCTGAAATTTGCTCCATAAGCACACGATACTTTGCCGGAAGCCTCATCCCTTCCTGAAGATTTTCAATAGGAAGTCCTGAAATAAGAGGAACAGAACTGTCCTGCAAAATGGAATCTGACTGTATGCTGAATAGTACACAATTTTCGTCGATTTGAACAGACTTTGACACGCCATTTACAGAAAGAATAGTTTTTGCAACAGGAACTCTTTCCTTTACAGAAATAAAAATTTTATCTGGAAAACGCTTGTCAACGGAAACTCTTTCAATATAAGAAACATTGCTCAAAATCGAAGCCGCGCGGTCTGTATCAAATCCTGTCCAAGATGAATTTGAAATAGGCGCAAGGCGTTCCGCAATGTCTTTCCGCGCAAAAGAATCCAAGCCTGAATAAATTATAGCTGGACGTCCAAAGCACGGAAGCACAAGAGCGTAGATAATTCCTTCAACAAAAAGAAAAAATCCAAGCACAAAAACAACAATTTTGAGAACAGTATATTTTTTTTCACTTGTCTTCTGGTCCGCCTTTTCAGAAGTTTTTACAGATTCAAAGGAACCAAAAAATTCATCAAAATCAGAAATCGCCGCGTCACTCATATTCAACTACAACTCCCCCAATTGTTTCAATATTATCAAATTTATTTTTCAAAGTTTGCCCTGATTCTTTATCGGCATCGCAGTGAGAAGCGTTTATAACAAATCCGCACATGCAAAGCGTTATTATAAGAGACGAACCTCCCGAAGAAAAAAACGGCAAAGGAATTCCTGTTGTAGGTGAAGCTCCGCAGACAACAGCGCAGTTAAAAACCGACTGGCAAAAAATGCAAAGCGTGCATCCGAATGAGCCGTAAGCCGCAAACCGATCCGGACAGCTAAGAGCGATTTTAAATCCGCGGCAAGCAAAAACTATAAGCAAAATAAAATAAGACGTTACGCCAAAAAGTCCCATCATTGTAGCCCAGCCTGAAAAAATATAGTCAGTCTGAATTTCAGGAATTGCAGAAATTTTTTCAAGCCCGTCTCCAATTCCAGTTCCCCAAATTCCACCTGCGCCAATTGCCCTTTCAGATGCTGAAGTTTGGTAACCAGCTGTTAACCTGAATTTTTCAGGAAAAAGATACGCAAGAATTCTCATCAAGCGATATTCTTCCATGGAAATCAAAATAACAGCGGCAGGAATCGCAAGAATAGAAAACGGAACAAGCCATTTTAAAGATGCGCCGGACAAAATAAACATTGCCACGCCAAGGGCAAAAACAAAAATTCCCGTGGACAAATTTCTCTGGCAAAAAATCACAATAACGAAAAGCAAAAGCGCCGCAACTGGATAAATAAATTCCTTGGAGCTTTCTTCATATTCAGAAGAATGCGCGTCAAACATGTGTGCCAAATACATTACAATTGCAAACTTCACAAGCTCCGACGGCTGAAAAGAAAATAAATGCGGAATCACAATCCATCTTGAAGCTCCTTTTCTTTCGCTTCCAATTCCAGGAAGAAACGCAAGAATGCAAAGAACAAAAGCAATCACGGCAAACATAAAAACAAATTTCCGAATTTTCTTTACTGGAACAACTGCAAAAAAAATCAGCCCGGCAAATCCGACTACAGAAGAAACAATTTGCCTGTTTAAAAAATAATTTTTATTTCCGAAGAACCGCTCGCCAACTCCAGGAGAACAAACATAAAGCGTAAAAATTCCAAGTCCCCACAAAAGCAAAGTGCAGACAATAAAAACTGAATCGCTTTTTCTATAGTTTGAAACAGGACGGTCAGGAAAAAATCTATATTCTCCCATAATCACTCATCTCCGCCAAGCAAAATTTTTGAAATCCGCTCAAGCCCCATTCCTCTTGAACCTTTTATGAACACAATTGAATTTAAACTTCCGTGCAAAACTTTTTTTATTTCCAAAGCAGCCTTTTCCATTGAATCCTGAGAATTTCCTGCAATAAAAATAATATTTTTCACAGAAGAATTTTTTGTTTTTTCAAAAGCGGCTTTCATTTCCGTTCCAATAAAAATCACAAGGTCGGCGTCAGAGTTTGCTGCAAGAAGTCCAGTTTTTTCATGCGCGGATTTTGAATCAGAGCCAAGCTCAAGCATATCACCAAGAACGAAAATTTTTTTTGCATCCGTATTTTTTTTTACAGAGCCAACAAATTCAATAGCTTTTTCCATTGAATCAGGATTCGCATTGTAGCAGTCCTGCATAATAAAAAAATTTTTTCCATCAAGAATTTCAGAGCGTCCAGACAACGGCTTTAAACTAGAAATTCCATCTGAAATTTGCCGGGAAGAAAGTCCAAGCACTTGCGCAAGAGCAATCGCGCCTAGCGCATTTTTATAGTTGTATTTTCCAGGAAGCGGCAAAACAGTTTCAATTCCGTCTATGCTGAATTTTGTTCCTTTCAATCCCAAGTCGCAAATATATTTTACAGAATCTGTGTCATTTCCGTAGAATACAACTTTTCCATCAATTTCGTTTTTTAGGAAATCTGAAAAATCATCGTCAGATGGAATTACGCCAGTTCCAAATCCGCCGAAGTAACTAAAAATTTTTGACTTCTCTTTTGCAATATTTTCACGGCTTCCAAGAATTCCAATATGCGCCGTACCAATATTTGTTACAATAGCAAAACGCGGCTTCAGCACGGAAGCAATTTCTCCGATTTCATTTTCGCGGTTCATTCCCATTTCAAAAACACCGCACTCATGCTCAGTTCTTATATTGAACACAGAAAGCGGAAGTCCTGTCTCGCTGTTCAAATTTCCTTTATTGGAAACAACATTGTATTTTTGAGAAAGTATTGAAACTAGAATTTCTTTTGTTGTCGTTTTTCCGCTTGAACCTGTAACACCAATTTTTATAAGATGCGGAAATTTTTCCACGTAACGAGCAGCAGCTTTCTGCAAAGCTTCAAGAGTATTTTCTACAGCGATAAAAATTACAGAAGGATTTTTTTCATGAAGCTCAACAAAATAATTTCCGTTGTCTTCAAAATTTTTCATGCGGATAAAAACCGCGCTTGCACCTTTTTCAATTGCCTGAGGAATATAAGAATGTCCGTCCTGCTTTTCGCCAATAAGCGGAACAAAAAGAGTGTTTTCTTCAACCAAACGGCTGTCTGTCTGAACGGACTTTATGCAAAGCGGAGCATTTCCAAGAACATGCACGCCATTAACGGCTTCAAGTATTTCTTCCAGCGACAAAAGCGAATCATTTTCGTTCATTTTTTCTCATCTCCACACGCACAATTTCTTCGGTTTCAGCCTTTCTCATGCCCAAATCATTTTCGGCGATAGTTTCAATTCTATCTGAACTTGAAAGAACGCTTATATCCGTTATAAGTTTTTTATTTTCCTCTATGAGTTTTTCCTGTTTTTTTTCAAGCTCCGAAACTTCTTTTTTAAGCTCGCGGTATTTGCTTGACTGAATTCCATTTAAAATTAAAAGTCCAGGAATTCCCAAAGCGAATATAACAAGGCAAAAATTTTTCAGCAAACTTTTTATCTTCATTACAAAGCCTCCACTCCATAAAGCCGAAGCTTGTCCGCATCCCGGAGTTTTCTAACAACACGAAGTTTTGCGCTTCTGGAAGGAGAATTTGTTTTGATTTCTTCTTCGGAAGGCTCGACTGGTTTTCTTGTCAAAATTTCCGCGCATGGAGTTCCGCCGCAAACGCATTCAGGAAATTCAGGAGGACAAACACATTGCTTTCCAAGATTGCGAAAATAATTTTTTACAATTCTGTCTTCAAGCGAATGAAATGTTATAACGCCCATTTTTCCGCCCGGAACAAGAACATTAAACGCAGCATGGATTGCTTGCGGCAGCCTTTTAAGCTCGCTGTTAACAAGAATTCTCAAAGCCTGAAAAGTTCTTGTCGCAGGATGAATATTTCCGTATTTATATTTTGAAGGAACGGCATTGAAAATTATTTCCGCAAGAGCTTTTGTTGAAGCAATCTTCTGAGATTTTCTTGCAGAAACAATCGCATTTGCAATTCGCCTTGAATATTTTTCATCTGAATAAAGATAAATCATATTCGCAAGCTCATCTTCCGGCATTTCGTTAACAATGTCGGCGGCGCTTTCTTTTGTATTCGGATTCAACCTCATGTCAAGCTTTTCATCATGGCGAAATGAGAATCCTCTGCCGCTTTTTTCATAATGAAAAACACTGATTCCCAAATCGAACAAAATCAAGTCTGGCTTTCTTTCTTCAGGGTAATTGCAGTAAAAATCGTTGAACCAGCCGTTATAAAACCTCATCCGCTCCCCGAATTCTGAAAGACGTTCTTTCGCCCTTGCCTGAATAACGCTGTCTGCATCAAGTCCAAGAATTTTTAAAGATGGAAAATTTTTTAGAAAATTAAACGAATGTCCACCTTCCCCCAAAGTAGAATCAATCATAAAGGCGTCCTTTTCAAACGGTTCGCCTACCGGAGAAAGAAATTTGAGACATTCATTTAGCAATACAGGAGTATGAACAATTTCCACTTTTTTTCCAGCCTGATTTTTTGAGCGACAAAACTCACATCAAAATATCACCCATAGTTTCCGCAGCTTTAAGGAAGGAATCTTCAGTTTTTTCAAGATAAGCCTTGTACTTTTCAGAATCCCAAAGCTCCATATACTTGTTGATTCCAAGAATTGTACATTCACCTTTTAGTTCCGCGTAATCTCTAAGCGTCTGGGGAATAGAAAGACGGCCGGATTTATCAAAATCCAATTTTTGTGCAGGCGCAATAAAACGTCGCATAACAAGGCGTTTCTGATCATTGAACAAAGACGCCGAGTCCACAATTTTTTTATTAAGAGAAGTCCATTCATCAATGGAGAAAATCATAAGACAGCGGTCGAGCCCCTGAGTTACAACAAGACTTTCCTGCTGCAAAACAGAACGCAACTTCGCCGGAAACTGAATTCTTCCTTTGTCATCCAGCGTGTTGTTGTACTCGCCAAAAAGCATTTCCATGCCACTATCCACCACTTTACCCCACTATTTCCCACTTATTAAACATTTTATCAGAAAAAAACGTAATGTCAATGCAAAAACTCTCCGATAGTCTGATTTTTACAGTTGAAAATTCAACTAAACTTTAAAACTGTATAGTTGAGAATCTTTTTCATATCTGATAAAAATCCGCAGACTGAAATAAAATGATAAACACACTGAACGAAACAAGCCTTCACAAGTCACTAAAAGCACTTTACAGAATTCAGTGCAACGGAAAATCAGAAGTAAAAATCGGTGCATATATTGCGGATATTCTTTGTCCTGACGGCGGAATCATAGAAATTCAGACCGGAACTCTTGGAAAACTGCTCAAAAAAACAGAATTCTTTTTATCCGAAAAACGAAAAATAAAAATTGTATATCCGCTTGCAACTGTAAAATATATAGAAACAAAAGACGCCTCAACAGGAAAAATCAAAAGGAGAAAAAGTCCTTTAAAAAAAAGCATATATTCAGTTTTTAAGGAAATAACAGCTCTTGTTCCCGTTTTGTTAAAGAAAAATTTCACGCTGGAAATAATCGAAGCTGAAATAACAGAAGAGCGCGTAAAAACAGAAGAGCCAGTCCAGTCAAAAAACAAAAGGCGAAGATTCAAAAAAAACTGGCAAAAAATAGGAAAGCGCCTTGAGCAAACAGGAAAAATTTTTACACTTCACGGAAAATCTTCTTACAAAAAACTGATTCCAAAAAATCTTCCAGACACATTTACTTCAAAAGATTTTTTTGAACATTTAAAGAAAAACACTCCTCTTATAAAAAGAAGCGATGCAAACCTTATGCTTTGGGTTCTTTCAAAGATAGAAATTATAAACATAGTTGGAAAAAAGGGAAACGCAAAAATTTATTCTATGCAGACAAAGTGCTGTGAAAATGCGTTATAGCTCCAGCAAGAGCGTCTGCCGCGTGATCAGGCGAAGGCGGATTTTTTAAATTCAATAGAAGTTGAACATACCGAGCAACCGTATCTTTATCCGCACTTTTTGTTCCTGTTACCGCGCATTTTATCTGATTCGGCGCGTACATAAAAATTGGAATTGCCTGCTGAACAAGACACAAACTAACAACGCCTTTTGCCTCTGCCACTGCAAGCGCGCTAGTTGTATTGCGTGCAAAAAACAAAGTTTCCATTTCAGCTTCTGTAGGTCGAAATTCATTTAAAATCGCCAGAAGTTTATTGTAAATGTAAAGTAAGCGTACTTCATGCGAATCAGTACTTGAAGTTTCTATAACTCCATAACTCACAAGAGAAATTTTAGAATTTTCACAGTCAATTATTCCGAACCCAGTGTGAGCAAGCCCGGGATCTATGCCTATAATCCGGCGTTTTTTCATCTATTCTGAAAAAAAACAAGGCACTTGGACGAAACAAAAATTCCGCGCCAAATGCCTGCACAAAAACTAAAAAGTCAAAACTTAAGCTTCTGGATCGAAGTCTTCTGGATATTCAACAGTTGAATAAACATTCTGAACATCATCATTTTCTTCAAGTTTGTCCAAGAGCTTCTGAACTTTCTTTGCAGTTTCCGCATCAACCGCTGTATAGTTAAACGGAACCATAGAAACAGCAGCAGAAAGAGTTTCCCATTCTTTAGCCTGAAGAGCTTCAAGAACTGCGTCAAATGAAGCAGGATCTGTTGTTACAGTGATAACTCCATCTTCGTTTACAACATCTTCTGCGCCAGCTTCAACAGCAACGCTCATAACATCGTCTTCACTTACTTTTTCAGCATCATATTCGATAACGCCTTTGCGTTCAAACATACGGCTTGTAGAACCTGTTGTTCCAAGGTTTCCACCATTTTTGTTGAAAATATTGCGAACATCAGCAGCAGCACGGTTCTTGTTGTCTGTAAGAACATCCACGAGAACTGCAACTCCGCCTGGAGCATATCCTTCATAAACAAGTTCTTCATAAGAAACTGCGCCAAGTTCACCAGTTCCTTTCTTTATAGCGCGCTCAATATTGTCTTTTGGCATAGAAGCAGCCTTTGCCTTGAGCATGGCAGTTCTAAGGCGAGGGTTAGAATCAGGATCTCCTCCACCCATTTTTGCTGCGATAGAAATTTCCTTTATGAATTTTGTGAAAAGCGCTCCACGTTTTGCATCAGCAATACCCTTTGCGTGTTTAATGGTTGACCATTTACTGTGTCCTGACATACGGAACTCCTATAAATAATAACGAATAAGTATAATATACTACCATAAAACAAATAAATACGTCAATAACGAAACTTTTTACTGACTGCTCAACGTATTTTTGATATGTTCAGGAAGCGGAATTTCAAAAGTCTGCATTTTACCATCAATAGGCAAAGAAAGTCTTACAGCCGCAAGATGAAGCTTTTTAATTCCGATTTTTCTTGCAAGCTTATTCTTTTTAAAATCCCCATGCTTGTCATCGCCTGCAATTGGACAAAAAGCCTTCGCAAGCTGAATTCTTATCTGATGCATACGGCCAGTTCCCAAAGTAAGCTTCAAAAAACTAAGCTCCATTTTTTCATCCGTCTCTGGAATTTTTACACCCCAAACTGATTCAACTTTAAAAAAAGTTTTTGCAGCCTGAGTTCTTCCATGCGCTTCAACAGTTCCTTCCAAAACACCAGAGTAACATTTTTTTCCATTAACAAAAGGAATTCCAAAGCAAACCGCAGCGTATTCTTTTTTTACTTTTCCGCCAGAAATCAAGTTCGTCCACTTTGCAGCAGCCAGCGCATTTTTTGCAACAACAAGAATGCCGGAAGTTTCTTTGTCCAAACGGTGAACAAGAAAAATTTTATATCCAAGCTGAAGAGAAAGCTCAGCATCAAGCGGATGAGCAATGCCAGCTCCTCCATGAACCGAAACGCCAGCTTCCTTATTCACAAGAAGAATTTCTTCATTTTCAAAAATTATAGAAAAAGTTTTCATTTGCCGAAAATAAAAATACAAAGAGTTTCAAATATCAAGAACATTTGAAACAAACCCAATATTTAAAGTCCATATTAATTGAGGTTTATAAAAATGACAAGCATTGCAAAAAAAACTTCCGCTCTTGCATTTTTCTTTTTTATTTCAATAGAAATTTTTGCGCACAGAGTTTCATTTGAAGGATTTTCCAATGCAGTTTTTATTGATTTGCCGGAAGAATTTGTGCTCGTCCAATCTCAAGGAGAAGATTCATTTCTTCTGCAAAGTAAAATTGCTCCTGTAAATTCAATAGTTAAAATTTACAAGAAAGAAAAATTCACTTCCGCTAAAGAAGCATTGGAAAACACAACCCAAAAACTCAATCTTAAAACTTTTGAAACAAAAACTGCGCAATGGAGAAATAATGAAGCCTGCATTGCAGCGTTCAAAGGAAAAATTTCTGGAGCAGAATCACAAGGGTACGCGGCCGCCTCTTCAATTCCAGAAAACAAAAGCATTGCAGTCATAATTTCCTGGTGTGGTGCAGAATATTTTAACAATGCAAGTTTTCTTATTGAAAGTTTTATTGATTCTCTTTGTGTTGATTCAGAAAGCTGTTTTTCACCGGGACTTTTCACATCTCTATACCATCCTGCTTCCGGCAAAGAGCAAATAATAAAACTTCTTATAGACAAAAAAGAAGTTTCCAGTCAAATTGATTCGTTTGACTGCAAAAATTCAGAATACCTTATTGAGCGCGAATACAAAGTGCTTCAAATGTACATGAACAGTCCGCTTTGGAAAGAAGCATGGCAACGCTACTACAGAATGATTTTCAAAGATTCATGCAAGCGGCTTCAAAAAGTTTCCTTTGACATTTACGGAACTCTTGCGCCAGAATGCAAGGACGAAACTGATTTTGCACAGAAACTTTTATCATGGACTCAAGGATTCAAATACGAAAGGGAAAAAACTGCAAGCGACTTTGCATCCCTTCCATCTATAATTTCCGGCGGCGGAAGCGACTGCGACTCAAGATCTATGCTAATTGCCGTAATTCTTCAAAGCATGAACATAGATTCAATAATTTTTGTAAGCAGCGAATTTCATCATGCGGTTGCAGGACTTGTTTCGACCCACCCAGGATTCGGCTTTACAGTTGAAGGCAAAACTTATCTTACAGGAGAAACAACAGTTTCAGGGTTAACTTGGGGAATTATTGACAAGAACCAAAGCGATTTTTCGAAATGGATTCCCGTACTGCTTCCATGAACATTTAAGCGCAAGGAAGCAATGCGGTTTTATTTTATAAGAAGATTATAAGCATCCATAGGAGATTCTGAATTAAGAAGAGCTTCTCTTAAAGATGCATCTTTTAGTTTCGCGCTAAAAAATGAAAGCGTCTTTAAATAATAGCTGTGCTGATTATACGCCGCTGCAATCATAAAAAGAATTCTTACAGGAATCTCGTCAACAGGCTGAAAACCAATTATGTCGCATTTTGAAATTCCTACAGACATAACAAGGTCAGTAACACTTGAAAGCCGCACATGAGGAATTGCAAGTCCTCTGCCAATAGAAGTTGACATAAGTTCTTCGCGCTTTAAAATTTCAGCCTCAAGTTCCTTTGCATCCTTTACCTGAGGAGCTGTGGCAAGATTCTGCGCAAGGCGGACAAGTGAATCATGCTTTGTCTGATGATTCATAAAAACAATCCGCTCTGGAGAAAGTATATTTTTCACCTGAACAACAATTTCAGAGTCATTTGATTTTCCACTAGAAGAAAGCCGTTCGTTTACCCATTTTTCAATTTCGGATTTTTTAAATCTCCATACAGTTCCAATTTTTCCGCTTGGAATTTCGCCTTTCTGAGCCCAGTCATATACAGTACGCTCGCTTACACGAAGATATTTTGCAACTTCTTCAATTGTAAGAATATCATCTTCCATAGATTATGGCCTCTTATTTTTATTAAATTTCAACAATTGTATATATTGCGTCATTTTGCAATCTTTACGCTTTTTTGTCAATATTCGCAAGAAACAAAACAACAATGTAAAAATTTAGGCTTTATTTTCTTTCCATGGAAAAAAGAAACCTTTTAATGTTCTTGGTCCCAAAAGTTTCTTATCTTTAGCAAGCAAATCGTTCCAAGGCACATTCTTGCGTTCCTTTGCAGAAAGTCCCGGATTCACTTCAATCCAATCATATTTATAAAGAAGAAGTCTGAGCGCATTTGTATTGGTAATTACGATTCCAGTCATTCCCGGATAAAGTCCAAAAGTAAAAACCGTGAGCAAAAGATTCAGAAAGTTGACAAAAGAAAGCGCAAACGTAAATCCAGTATTGTCAAAAAAAATTATGTACGATTTTTTGAGGCATTTTTTAAAACCATTGTTCATAAGGCTTCTTACGGGCAAAAACCACTGGAGCGCAAAAAAAGTTGTAACTAAAAACCAAAATATCAAAATCATAAAAACAAACCAAACATAGCTTCCACTTGATTTCCACATTTTAAAATAAAACGGCAAGCTCACAGCCGCAATGCAAATTAATGCGCCGGAAAACAGTCCAAACAATGCACCGCTTTTAAGTGAAGCCAAAAACTCCTTGAAAAATTCACTGTATCGTGGAGCATCAAAATTTGCAATTTTCGCAGCATTTTTTCCGGCGGCAAATCCAACAGAACAAATTAAAATGCAGCCAATCATAACTGAAGCAAAAATCAAAGCCGCCCTAATTTCACCAGAAAAAGGCGAGCTATAGGCAAACATAAAAATCAGATAGGAAACAAAGAGCGCAACCAGTGAAAAAAAGTTGCAGACAACAACATAAAAAAGATTGTCCCAGACATCGCATAAATTTTTTTTAAAGAAAAATCCAAACATGAAAAAAATAGTAATATAATTGCTGACAATTTGCAACGCTGATGATAAAATTAAAAAAATATGGAATATAATGTCAATTCTGTAATTTCACTTATTTCAAGGATTCACACGCAGACCGCAGAATTTACAAACAAAATGCTTGCAAGCCATAATTTTGTATCTTCCCACGGATTTATACTTTTTCTTTTGTCTGAAAATTCAGAAATGTCCATGGGCGAAATTGCAAAAAAAATAAACAGAGACAAAAGCACCACAACATTTTTAATCAGAAAATTAATAGACGAAAAACTTGTAAAATCCATGCCGAACAGCAAGGACAGCCGGAAAAAAATAATTTCACTAACCGCCGAAGGAAAAAAATACAACAATTTTACAAGCGAAATTTCAAACAAACTGCTTTCAATTTGCTATAAAAATTTTTCTATGGAAGAAAAAGAAACGCTTTTAAATCTTTTGGAAAAAATGAGCCTGAACCTAGAAGCAGAATAAGCTAAATCGTAACAAGAGCATTTTTTATGAAAATATACAACACAAAAAAGGCCTCTTTAAAACTAAAGAAGCCTTTTTACTAAAAAATTTATAATTCTATTTTAAAGCCGCGCTTATGCGTTCCAAAACCTTTTTACGGTCCAAAGGTTTGACAATATAATTTTTTGCGCCGCTAAGAAGAGATTTTTTTACAAGCTCCTCTTTTCCAAGCGCACTGACCATTACGACCTTAGCATTTTTGTCAAAAGCAATAATTTGCTCAAGGGCTGTAATTCCGTCCATGCGAGGCATTGTTATGTCCATTGTCACCAAGTCAACATTAGGACAAAGCTCTTTATATTTGTCAACGCCTTCTTTTCCGTCCTGAGCTGTAGCAACAATTTCATAGCCATCACTAGAAAGAATCTGAGTGAGCTGTTTTGCAACAAACATAGAATCGTCTACAACCAGCACACGGTACTTTGTTCCGTCAAGTTTTTCACCTTCAGGCGGACGCTCATTAATAGATGGAAAATCCTGTTTTGTTTTCATTCTAAACTCCTTATATTATGTGCGCTCGCGAATTGCGACATTAACTTCAATTTTGCCATAGTCAGTAATAAGAGGAACAATAAGAGCTTCTACATTGTCTGTTGTTCCGCCCAATGCCGCTATTTCCATTTTTTCACCTGCAAACAAGGCTGGAGGTGTAAGGTCAAATTTAAAACCAAGGTCATGCAATTTTGTAACAGACTGAGCTGTAATCAAATTTGCAAGTTCGCTGATAGTAGCCTTTGCCAAATCATCAAAAGCCGGCAATTTTTCCTCATTCATCTTGGAAGCAATGTTCAATGCAGTTTCAAAAGTCATATCAAAAAGAACACGGCCTTCAACATCTCCTGCAAGACCAACAAGAGCCGCAACACCCATTACAGGCATAGCAGTTGACTTTAAATACAAGTCGCCTCTTTTTACTTCTGCCCCACCCAAAACTTCTTTTAACACACGGTAAGAAGTTTCAACAAATGGATTAATATACTCTACTCTCATTAATGACCCCCTGAAAAAAACATATTTTCTAATCTATTTTTTATATACTGAAATATTTTCTGGTGCATTTACCTTGCTCCAACCCGGAATCTGAATATTTTCATTATCTCCAACTATAATAACACCATTGCCTTTAGTTTTTTCACTGAATTCAGACAAAAGAGTATTTCGTGAAGCGTCAGGCAAGAACGCAAGCAAATCCCTCGCAAACACAATATCTATAGGAGGAAGATTATTTGTATTCACGCAGTCATGGTATTCAAACATTATAGAATCTTTTATGTCTTTGTTAAACGCATACTCGCCGCTTACAGTACGAACAGTATAAGGCTGATACCAACTGTTGCTAGCTTCATCCGAAAGTGTCATAAGAGGAGCATTTGAAACACTAAGCAAATCAATATCATGACCGTAAATTCTAATTTTTGCAGACGGATATTTTTTTCTTAATATGCACGCCAAAGAATAAGATTCATAGCCTTTTCCGCAGCCCGGATTCCATACAACAATATTTTTTGCGCTGTTGTCAGGAAGCATCTTTTCAACTGCATCTGCATATTCTTCTGTCCACCAGTTTCCATTGCATTTTGAATAGAAAGGATTCAAGAACAAATCGGCATCGGTTTCATTTTGAAGCTGAGTTTTCCCTTCGCCGCGTTCCTTGCTCCATTCTGAATACCTTTTTTCAGTCCAATCTTTTGTAATTTCACTTACATAGAATTTCTTGAAATTTTTAAGTGAATCAGCTATGAAATTTAAATCCTGAACAGAATTCGTTTCTTTTTCAGTAGGCTTTTCAGCCTTAGGGGCAGATTTTTCAGGAGATGGAACAGATTCAGCAAGTTCAGCTTCATGCCTCAACATTGCCTGATTCTGGGCAGTTTCTGCAAGTTCTTTTTCTTCTTCAGGAGTTCTGTGGCCAAAAATTCTATCAATATCCAAAAGAACATAAAGATTGTTTTCGGACTCAACAACGCCGTAAATATACTTTATGTTTATGTCGCCAAACAAAGGATGCGGCGGCTGAATTGAACTTTTCTGAATTCCAACAACCTTGTCAATTTCGTCAACTACAATTCCAAATGTCTGCTCGCCAACTGAAACAATCAGCAAATTCTCAAGGTAATCGTCATCATGCTCTTGAACTTCGCTGTTGAAGAAAAGACGCAAATCAATAATAGGAATAATATCGCCGCGCAAATTGTAGACACCGCGGACAAAAGGAAGCGCATTCGGAACATAAGTAAAACGTCCGGCCTTTGCAATTTCCTTTACCTTCATAATGTCAATGGCATAATCTTTTCCAGACAAAGAAAAAGTAACCATTTTAAAATCTACAATCGTAATCTTGTTTTTTTCTTCTGCAAGCTGTTCCGAAGACAAGCCTTCAGCCCTGTCCATTGTATTTGCAAGCACACTAAGTCTTTCTTGAATTGTCGCCATACACTAACCTCTTGCCGCAGCTGATTTTATAGCTTCTGCTTCACGTACTTGCTGTGCATCAAGCTCCTGCTTTACACCAAGTTCAAGAAGCTGGTTCACATCAATAATAAGAGAAACTGAACCGTCTCCAAGAACTGTCGCGCCCGCAATTCCAGGAGAAGAAGTAAACTGATCCTGAAGAGGTTTTATTACAACATCTTCTTCACCAATAAGAGCGTCAACCATAACACCGATTTTCTTTTCCTGAGAACCAACAATTACAATAAAACAATATTCATCATTGTCTGTCTTGCGGATATTAAAGAGCCGTCCAAGCCGTAGAATCGAAATAACTTCATTGCGGACATTTAAAACTTCGTAGTTGTCAATCGTGTTTATTGTATCAAGTTTTACACGCTGGCTTTCAATAACATTTGCAACCGGAATAGAGTAAACTTCTTTTCCAACACGAACCAAAAGTCCCTGAATAATTGCAAGCGTAAGCGGAAGCCTTATAGAAAACTTAGAGCCTTTTCCTCTTTCACTTGTAACATTGATTGTTCCCTTTAGTTTTTCAACCATTGTCTTTACAACATCAAGACCTACGCCGCGCCCAGAAACACTGCTGATTTTTTCGCTTGTAGAAAATCCCGGAAGGAAGATAAGATTATAGGCATCTTGATTTGAAAGAATTTTATTAGGGCTTATAAGACCTTTTTTAATTGCCTTTTCCCTAACTTTATCAACTTCAATTCCAGTACCGTCATCAATTATATCAATGACAATCATGTTGCCTTCATTTGCAGCGCGCAAAGTCAAAGTTCCAGTCTCGTCTTTTCCGCTAGCTTTTCTTTGTTCCGGTGGCTCAATTCCATGGTCAACAGAATTTCTTACACAGTGCATGATTGGATCTAGCAAATCATCAACAACAGTTTTATCAAGTTCTGTATCTTCGCCTTCGATAACAAGGTTGACTTTTCTACCCAAATCACGGCTCAAATCACGGACAACGCGCGGAAATCTGTTGAAAATAGTTCCAATAGGAACCATTCGGATTTTCATAACGCCTTCCTGAAGCTCGCCTGTAATGCGTCCAAGATTCTGTGTTGTAGAACGGTATTTTGTAGAAGAAGACTTGAATTCAGTTTCAAAAGAGTCAAACCAAGAAGACATAGAACCAAATTCTTCTGTCATCTTCTGCATGATTTCTTTCATTTGCACGCCATTTTGAAGTTCTTCAATATACTTCGGCATACATTCCATAAGACGGCGATGCTTTTCCTTGAAAGAAAGATTTAAATTCTGAAGCTTTACCTGCAAATCCGCCATATGAAGCCCATTTTGGTTAAACGCGGCTTTTGTAATAACAGTTTCAGAAACAAGATTCATAAGATTGTCAACACGCTTTGAGTCAACTCTTAGAATTGAAGACTGGTTTACAGCATGACCGGCAGCAGGCTTTTTTACAGGCTGCGCAGTATTTTGAGTAGGTTCAGTTTTATTTTCTTCTGCCAAAGCAACAGGAGTTTCCGCAGGTTTAGGTTGTTCTTCTGCAGCAGGAGCAGCAACTTGAACTTTTTCCTGCGCAGGAGGCTGTTCTGCAATAGAAGCGACAACAGCAGAAGAAGCACCCGAAACTGGCTGGGCATCAACTGCAAGAGTTACATCATCCAAGAAAGCTGCATCTTCAAGGGCAGAACCTTCATTTGCAGAAGAAACATAGTAAACAACTTGCGGATGAAATTCATCCTCGTAAAGCTCTTCAAAATCAGGGACAGTCTTTAAAACAGTTCCGCAGTTTTTTAGAGCCGCAAAAACTTGAATTCCGCCAACACTGTTCATCGGGTTGGATTCATCAAAAGTAACATTTACAGACCAAAGTTTCTGGCCTTCTGGAACTGCATTTTTAAGTTCTGTATATTCATCATCGGACAACGGAGGAACAGGTGGCATTCCATTGGAAGACTGAACCGCTGGCTTTGGTTCACTAGCAGCCGGTTTTTCAGCAGGAGAAGCACCAAGCATTCCAGCCGGAAGTTTTACGTGTGCGCTCTTTTTTGGAGCTTTTGCCGGTATAAATGAATTGATTTTCTGGACAATAGGAGTTATATCTTCTTGATAAACAGAACCATTGCTTCTTGCATCAAGCATAGCTTTTATAGTATCTATAGAAGACAATAAAACATCTACAATAGGTTCAGAAACTGCAACAAGACCGCTTCTAAGCGCATCAAGCAAATCCTCTACGTCATGACAGAATGTTGCAAGCTCATTCATTTCCACAGTAGCCGAGCCGCCTTTCAATGTATGCGCCGCCCGGAAAATTTCATCTATGGCATCATGGTTTGAAGGATCATTCTCTATTACAAGAATGTTACTTTCAAGAGTCTCTACCTGCTGTTCAGCCTCCGAAAAAAAATCTTTCAGAAGCTCTTCATTATTGGCATCAAGATAATCACTCATAGAATATATTTTAATCGAATATAATAAAAAATCAAGTAAAGTTTAATGTTTTTTATTGGAACATCTAAAAAAATCCAAATGTTAAGTTTTTTTTTATTCTTCCGAAAATCAAAGGACGGAAGATTTTTCTTTATTTTTTTGCACTGAATTTTTCCGCACGGAGGATTAATTGAAACGATTTCTTTGCGCAGCCGCCATTTCAATTTCAGCAGCTTTAAATTTATTTGCATTTGAAAGCCCGTATTTTAACGGATACACAGGATTTCTTGCCGGAATTCAAAACGAATACGACTGTGAAAAATTTGATCCGGCTTTTACCGGAGAAACTTTTTTTGCAGGTCAGATTGATTTTGGCGGAAAACTTTTCTTAAGAGGCGAATTCTACGCCAAGGCAAACGACATATTCAAATACGAGTCTTTGAATGGCGACACTCCAAACTCGTATCTTAGAGTTGAAGAAGTTTCTGCAACATACACAGTCAATTCCGCGCACGCATCTCATTATATAAGTCTTTACTACGGAAATTTTGAACCGATCGGCTCAGATTTGTTTCTTCAAAGACAGTTCGGAATAAAGCCAATCCGCTCTTCATTTACAGAAAGTTTCCGTGGACTTGCAGGAGCCAGCTACTACCCTCTTTACGCGCAGGGGCTCGGCTACACGTTTCATCCTGAAGGAAATTTTGCGGCGGCCATAAATCTTTACAAGAACAAGGCTGCAGAAGATGAAAATCAGGATGACGTTCTGAACCTTGACTTGCGGCTCGCTTCTCTTGTCGGAATTTCAACAATTGATTTTTCAGCGGGACTTGCGCTTCCTTCAGAAGTAAACAGCGAAGACAATGACGCGCTCGTGTACATAAAAGAGCTTCAGCTTCACGGCGGATTAAATTTCCTTATAGGAAACAGAAACACAACTTCTCTTTTGATTCAGGGCGGCGTGAATAAATATATATTGAGAAAAAGCGACAGCGATTCTGATTCAGACAAGCTAGAAATGAAAGATGTGTGGGCTTTTATTGAGCCAAGAGCGCAGGGCAAATACATTTCAATTGACACTTCCGGATTTGTTTTTCCGGCGGAAACAGCAGAAGACATGATTTTCCTTAGAAATATCATAAGAAGATACCCGGGAACAGAAAATGTTCTTGGAATGAATTTAAATATTCATTCCGACAAGGTTTACGCAGGAGCAACAAGACTTTCTGTTGGAGCACACACAACTTTTGCAGTTTCTCGGGTTGATCCAGACGGAGATGACGAAAAAGAAAAAAGCCTTTGCATTTCGCCTTATGCAGGAATAGAAATTCTTGGCGGAACATTGAACGCATCGGTTTCTGTAAATTTGCTTGATCTTAAAGACGATCCGGAAAAAAGCTATTCAGCAACAATCGGATTCAAAACAAAATTCTAAAAGCTAAGCGATTTCTTCCAAGGAGTAGCCTATGCCGCGCGCAGTTCTTATCCGTGCGTTGACATTGAGCTGCTCCATTTTTTTTCTAATAAAAGAAATATAAACTTCAACATTGTTATATTCCGCGGCGCTGTTTCCGCCCCAAATCTTTTCTATAATAAGTTCTTTTTTTACAATCTGATGCGGAAAGTCAAACAAAAGCGTAAGAATCAAAAGTTCCTTTAAAGAAATTTTCATAGATTCACCGCTGGAATTCTGAATTTCGCATGATTTTTTATCCAGAAAAAAATTTCCTATTGAAACTGTGCTTGACCTAAATTCACCTTTTCGTCTTGTAAGAGCTTTTATTCTTGCAAGAAATTCTTCAAATGAAAAAGGACGCCTTATATAATCATCCGCGCCAGAATCAAGGCCTTCTACAATTTCATCGATGGAAGGATTTTCAGACATAAGAAGAACTGGAACATAATTTTTTTTCTCGCGAAGAATTTTTACAGCCTCAAGTCCGCTCATTTTTGGAAGAGAAGCCTCAATAACAAGCGCATCATAAATTTCAGAAGAGGCATATTCAATAATTTCTGTTCCCGTATAAACTGTGTCAGTTCCAAAATGATTTTTTTGCAAGAACTCTGCCAAAGTCTGGGAATTTCTTACATTGACATCAGCAAGTAAAATTCGCATGAAATTTATTATACGACAAATTTCCAGGAAACAAAAGGGCGAATATAGTCTGAATATCAAGTTTTGATAAAAACAGCCATTTTAGTGTCACTCCCATACTACGACATGGGAATCTGTTGTAAAATTTTAACAGATTATCAACCGAGTTTCTTTCAAAAACATCGCAGAGTCTAGCCCGATAATGACATTAAATTATAAAATCGAATTTCAGACAGCCAAAAATATAAAAAAAACTAAACAAGCTTGAATTTCTGCTCAACATAAGGTTCGCGGACAACCATTACAGAACAGTGCGCGCTTCCTATTATTTCGCTGTCTTGAGAAGAAATCACATCGCGAGAAAGCGAAGAAAGATGGTCAAGATTTTTTGCTCCGCCCAAAAGTATAAGGTCAGCTTTGAATTCATCTGCGGCTGTGATAATTTCAGACCAAACTGCGCCTTTGCGAATTTCAGTTTCAATCTTTACGCCTTTTGACTTTGCAAGATCTGTTACATAATCCAGATTTTTTTCGCTGTCAGACTCAAGGCTTTTTGCAATAGACTCGCCTTCCTGCGAAACCATAAATTTCTGCAAAGTGAGATACTTTATGGAAGCTGTGTCTACAACGCTTACAACTTTTACTGCGCATTTGTAGACTTTTGCCATAAGAATTGCGTACAAAACTGTATGAAGAGAAGAGCGAGAACCATTGTAGCCGACTACAATCCGCTGAAAAAGAGGTTTTATCATTTTTCACCCTGCCTTTTTTTTAAAGACTTCATAACGAAAACATTATCACGTTCCCGTTCCTCAAGAACACCTTCAATATACTTCACAGTTTCCTTGTCCTGCGGAATAACCGTTTTATCCAAAGCATTTACACGGCGCTGGGTTTTCTTGACTTCAAGAGCAAGCCTCCAGGCGACAGTTCTTATGCTCGCCATTTTTGTCAGAAGCGTCAAAAGCTCAAAAAAATCCGCCATGACTTCATCGCTGTCTGCAAAAGTTCCCATAAAAGAAGAAAAAAGTCTTCTCTGCGGAAGATTCACATCGATGGTTGTAAAAGACATTCCTGCAATGACAGCCGGTTTCTTTGTAATCTCAAAATTATAGTCAATTCCGTGCGCAATCCGCTCTACACGGTCGCCGCCAACAGAAACAAGCATTTTTTTCAGCGCAGGATAGGCTTTCTGAATGCACTTGTCAATCTGGTTTTCCAAAAGCTTAACTTGCTCAACAATTCGCATAAGCTCCATTACAAGAATTTCACGTTTTTGCTCAAGCAAGTCATAGCCTTCAGTGCTGATTGCCAACTGCTCTTTTATTGCAAGAAGATTTGATTTTGTCGGAGCAATATTCAGTTTTGCCATAGTCAGTTCTCTAAAGCTTTTGGAAGATACTTGTCAATCATTTCATTCTTGATTCTGTAAAGCTCTTCGCGCGGAAGAATACTAAGCATTTTCCAGCCTAAATCAAGAGTCTGATCTATTGAGCGGTCTTCATATTCGCCTTGGGTAAAGAATTTCGCTTCAAGCTCGTTTCCGAATTTCAAGTAGCACTGGTCAAGTTCAGAAAGCTCCTCTTCGCCAATAATAGAAGCAAGGTTTCGGATTGATTTTACTTTGCTGTAAGCGGCAAAAAGCTGGCTTGAAACAGGCGCATGGTCTTCGCGTGTCATGCCTTCACCAATTCCGTCTTTCATAAGGCGGCTCAAGCTAGGAAGTCCTGATACCGGCGGATACATTCCCTTCTGGCTCATCTCGCGGTCAAGAACAATCTGTCCTTCCGTAATATATCCTGTAAGGTCAGGAATCGGATGCGAAATATCATCGTTTGGCATAGAAAGAATAGGAATTTGCGTAATTGAACCTGTGCTTCCCTGAATTTTTCCTGCGCGCTCATAAAGCTCAGCCAAATTTGAATAAAGATATCCTGGATAACCTTTTCTTCCAGGAACTTCACCGCGTGTCGTTGAAATTTCACGCAAGGCTTCGCAATAGTTTGTCATGTCTGTCATAACGACAAGAACGTGCATATTGCATTCATAGGCAAGATACTCAGCGGCAGTAAGAGCGCATCTCGGCGTAATAATACGTTCAATAGAAGGTGCGTCAGCCAGCGACTGGAACATTACAACTTTTGACAAAACTCCAGACTCTTCAAAAGTATGCTTAAAGAATTGCGCAACATCGTATTTTATTCCCATGCCAGCAAAAACCATAACAAATTCTTCATTGCTATTTAGAATTTTTGCCTGACGGATAATCTGGGCAGCAAGCTTATTGTGCGGAAGTCCGTTTCCAGAGAAAATCGGAAGTTTTTGCCCGCGAATCAAAGTGTTCATTCCATCAATTGAAGAAATTCCAGTCTGGATAAAATCGCGCGGATAAACACGTGCATAAGGATTTATAGGATTTCCGTTTACATTTACTTTTTTGTCCGAAATAATCTGCGGATAGCCATCTATAGGCTCGCCAAGTCCGTTAAAAATGCGTCCGAGAAGTCCTTTTCCAACACGAAGCTCCATTGGCTCTTCAAGGAATTCCACAGTTGTATTTTCCAAGTCAAGACCGGTTGTGCTTCCGAAAATCTGAACAATCGCAGTTTTTTCATTCAAATCGATAATTCGTCCAGTCTTTTTTTCACCGTTTTTATCGCGGACATAAACAACTTCGTCATAAGAGGAATTTTCACTGCGCTTTACAGCTACAATCGGTCCGTCAACAGAAGTCAGTCCAGTATATTCAATTCCTTTCATAGTGCAACATCCTTGCGGTACATTCTTTCAAGTTCCGCCATCTGGTCGTCAAGATGATTTTGAATAGTTGTAAGCTCGTCAAGCTTGTCGTTTGGAATTTCACTTTTTGCCCTGATTATTTCATTTCGCACAGGAAGCTCGGTAACTTTCAAAAGCGGACATCCAGATTTTATAACCTTTAACGCTTTTTCATAGAAAGTCATCATAAGCAAAAGTATATTTACCTGTTTTTCTGGGACTGCATAGGCATCAATTGAGTCAAATGCATTCTGCTGCAAAAATCCATTTTTAATCATTTCACAAACAGTAAGAATAAGGCGATCGCTGTCCGGCAAAGCATCAGCACCAATCAAGCGTACAATCTGCTGAAGACGCTGCTCACGTTTGAGCAAATCCAAAGCCTGAACACGAATCGAAGACCAGCGAGGATCAAATTTGTCCCACCAGCCTTTAATTTCCGCAGCATATTCTGAATACGAATCAATCCAGCCAATAGCAGGATAATGGCGCGCGTTTGCAAGTTCACGGTCCAACGCCCAGAAACAGCGGATAAAACGTTTTGTATGCTGGGTTACAGGCTCAGAAAAGTCTCCGCCCGCAGGAGAAACTGCTCCAATAATAGAAACAGAGCCTTCTTTTCCGCACAAAGAATTAACACGACCAGCACGCTCATAAAATTCAGCAAGGCGAGTCGGAAGATATGCAGGATAACCTTCTTCAGCAGGCATTTCTTCCATACGGCCGGAAAGTTCACGCAAAGCTTCTGCCCAACGGCTAGTTGAGTCCGCCATAATTGCAACGTGAAGCCCCATATCGCGGTAATATTCGGCAAGTGTAATTCCTGAATAAAGTGAAACTTCGCGCGCCGCAACAGGCATATTTGAAGTGTTCGCAATCAAAATTGTGCGTTCCATCAAAGAACGTCCAGTACGCGGGTCAATCAAAGTTGGAAATTCAGTCAGAACGTCCGTCATTTCGTTTCCGCGCTCGCCGCAGCCAATGTAGACAATCAAGTCCGCATCGCACCATTTTGCAATCGCATGCTGAGTCATCGTTTTTCCAGTACCGAATCCGCCTGGAATTGCGGCTGTTCCGCCTTTTGAAAGAGGAAAGAATACATCGATTACACGAAGACCTGTAACAAGCGGCTGGCTTACTTCAAGTTTTTGTGCAAAAGGACGAGGTTTGCGCAAAGGCCAGTACTGGCTCATCGAAATATTTTCGCCAAGTTCTGTAGTAGCGATTGTCTCATCAATTGTATAAGAGCCTTTTCCTGCGAAAGTCTTTAGAACACGTCCGCGGATTGTCGGAGGAACCATTATTTTATGGACAACAGAACCTGTTTCTTGAACAGTTCCAAGAACCATTCCCGGAGCAATGGAAAGACCTTCGCACATTTCTTTTCCGTCGGAAGGGTGAGCTGCAGGAATAAATTCCCATTTCTTTTTATTGTCAATAGGTTCTGTGCGCTGGCCAGGGAGCAGAAAAACCCCGCCGTCTTCATACATTTCTTTTAAAGGACGCTGAATTCCATCGTAAATTGTGCCTACAAGACCAGGTCCAAGTTTAAGTGAAAGAGGACGCTCGCTAGAAACAACCTGTTCTCCAACGTGCATTCCTGTAACATCTTCATAAACTTGAATTGTAGCTTTTCCTTCACTCTGGCGGATTATTTCACCAATAAGCTTTTTTTCGCCAACATCAACAACATCGTAAAGTCCGCATTTTTCAAGGCCTTCAGCATAGACTATAGGACCTGAAATTCGGGTTATTTTTCCAGTAATCATTCAGGCAACCTCCCGCCAAAAAGAGTCTTTGCAAGAAGTTCTCTTTTTTCGTCTAAAATTTCCTTTATTTTTTCATCAAGCGTCAAACGGCAAGTAACAGAACCATCCAAAGCTTTTAGTATAATTCCTTCCTTTAAATTGAATCCTTCAAGGCTTTCGCGGGAAACAAGATGAACGTCTCCAGCCTCGCATGAAGAAAGATTCTGCGGAAAAACTTTTTTCAGCATAGATTCAGCATCAGAAAGATTGAATCCAACAACAACCGCTGAAATTTTCTTTTCCTGAATAGCTTTTTTTGCACGCTCGCAAAGACTTTGTATAACAAGAAGACGTTTTTTGTCTCCAATAGATTCAAAATACTTATCCATAGCTTCTATAATAGAGCCATAAATATAAGAAACCAAATAACGCTGCTTTTCAAGAGGAAGCGAAGCATTTATATTTTTTTCATAAACAGCAATTCCTTCCGCAGAGATTTTTTCTGCATCTGACTTCGCCTTTTCAATGCGGTCTTGAACTCCGTCAATGAGCTGCTTTGCGCTTTCGTCCGCTTTTGCAAGAATTTTTTCTGCTTTTTTTACACTGTCAGAACGAATTTCTTTGTCCAGAACTTCCGTTGAACGTAATTCTTCCATAAAAAAGTTTTCCTTGTATGGTTTCGGTATGAACCTTCCGCACAAAATGGTTAGTTTTATAAGCCCTAAAATTCAGAACAAGGAGCAGACATTTGCTGCATTTAAGCCATGCCTCTGAAATTTTTAGGTTTGCTTAAAAACCTAAATCGATGAATAAAATTTAAACTTGAATTCCAACTGCTTCTCGGATTGAATCAGTGAGAGTTTTTCTTCCCTGAATATGTCCCTGAAGCCCAGGAATTTCCACAATAAGAGGAGCTTTGCCGTGCATCTGCCAAGACTGAATTTCCTTGGACAGCATATCGGCTATGTCTTCCGTAAGAATGAGAACCTTTGGTATGTCGCCAACGGAGCCTACGGAAGAATTTTGTCCAGTTGCCTTGTTAAAAGCATCCAAAGCTTCCTGTCTGTTAGAAACAGCCTTGCCTTTTACGCCCGCAAGCATAAAGCCAAGAATCAGTTCCCGTTCTCCAATTACAAAATATTCCATGATTTTGCTTTTATGCCAGACTGAATTTTCAACATCCAAACTGCCTAAAATTCAGCCTTCAGCAAAAAAATTCTATTACATTATCATAATGAACAAAGCAACAAGGAATCCCCAAAGACAAATACCTTCAGCAAGACCTACGAAAGGAAGTGCCTTTCCAGAAAGCTCTGCGTTTTCGCTCATTGCTCCCATAGCAGCTGAACCAATCTTTCCAACAGCAGAACCGCCGCCAATACAAGCGATTCCAACAGCAAGAGCAGCAGCTACATATTTTATAGCTCCAGCATTAGAAGCCGCCTGTTCTACAGCCTGCTCTTCAGGAACAGAAGAAGCCTGTGCAAAAACGCCTGCAACAGCAACCAAAAGCATCATTGAGAGAGCAACCAAAAATTTCTTGTTCATAATAAAAACCTCTTGTTCTAAAAATTCTATAAATAAACTGCAAAAAGCAGCTGTCTACAAATTAAACTGTCTCTTTATAAACAAAAGAGAACGGCTTGAATTCACGTCCTGTCTCGCTAAAGAATTTTGAGAAGAACTCGTAATACTGAAGACGCACAACCTGAATTGCAACAATCATTCCTTCAAGAACTACAACAATAGCATTCCCCAAAATGGCCACAGCAATTCCGCCTGCGCCAGGAGCAAGCTCAACAAAAGTGTTGATAATATATCCCAAAACTGCGTGGGCAAGAGCAAATGCGCCTACACGGACAAAACTCACTGTATTTGAAAGATAGGAAGAAATCACTTCGATTATTTCAACTACAGCGCCAATAACCGCACTAAAAAGACCGTTTTCCAAAATAGGACGCTCGCCGTCAACAAGCCTTTGGAATATCTCAGAGCAAGCAGTCAAAAACAACGAAACTGCTATAACAATCCAGTCATAGGCAGCTGGAACATGCTTGAACATCGCAACTCTAACCGCAAAAATAATCACATACCAGAAGAAAACCGCGCCTGAAATTCCAGTTTTTCCAAACAAAGCTTTTCCAATCCGGCGCAACGAAAACTGATTTATTATATTTATTATAAGTCCGCAGCTATTGATTATAAATCCTATTGAAATTGTAAATCCAAAGAACGTAAACATTCTAATTATAGAAGCAGGATCGTTTGAAGGCATCATGTGCAGAATAGGAGCGCGCGGAGCTCCAAAAAGCCCTGTAACCCACAACGCAAACGGACGCAGCAAAGTTTCATTTGCAAAAAACTCGCCGGTAAGAAGTCCCATAATCGTACTGCTTATTCCTATGCAGCAGAAAATTCCGCCGAATTTTTCCCAGCCTGAAATCTTAATTTTTTTAAGGCAGCAAAGAATTCCTATTATAAGGAAGCACAAACCTTGTCCCGCGTCTCCAAACATAATTCCAAAAAGAACCGTAAAGAACAAAGCCACAAACGGAGTCGGATCAACAGTTCCGTACAAAGGCGAACCATAACTGAAAATCATGCGTTCAAAGCTAGAAACAATTTTTCCATGCTTAACTTGAACCGGAACTTTTTCCTGCCCTGAAACAACAGAAGGAACTTCAGTTGGCAAAAACTCACGGATTCCAGCCCGGCTTTGTGTAAGCTCGTCCAAATCCTTCATTACTTTTCTAATAAGATAAGCCGGAATCCAGCCAGTTATTCTATAAACAAATTCTGTTGATTCAAGAGAATTTTCCACAGAATAAATCTGGCTTCCAACTGAATAAATCTGCAAAAGCCTGTAAAGCTCGTCTTTGTGGGTTTCCGCAAAATTACGGCGTTCAGTCTGAATTTCTTCAAGAGCAGCAGCAGCTTCTGTTTTATTCCGCTCCAAAGTAAGCAGAACTTCATCAGGAATTCCTTTAAAATCTTTTGGAACCTGAAGCTCTGTAAATCCGGCTTCCTTAAGTTCTCCGTCCAATGCAAAACGGGCTTTTTTTGACGAGGCGGCAAGAATTCTTGAATTATCATCGCCAAGTCTTACAATAATTCCACGTGAGCCAAGGCGAGCTTTTAAATCATCGATTTTTTCAGGATCAATTTTTCCAATTCGCAAAGTAAGAAAGGAAAGAGACTCAAGATCTGAATAAGAAACTTTCAAATTTGCAAAAGCCAAAGCCTCTCTATATGCGGAAACTGCCCTTTTTTCCTCGTCAGCGGCACTAAGTTCTTTTTTATGAATATCTTCAACTGAATCAATAATTTTTGTTGCGCTTTCAAAATCAGCATCAGAAGGAAGAGGAACAGAACCTTTATATCCGTCCAAATCAGGCAAATCCAAAGCCGCCCTAACCTGCTGAAGCCGCTCAAAAACGGAAGCATCCGGGTTAAGTCTTTTTGCAGAGTCGGAAGAATCAGAGGCAAATTCCTGCTGGAACTGAAATTCGCCCAGCTCGCCAAGGTATTTAAGAACAGAATGTATATCTTCCCGCAAAACCATAAGCTCAATAAGACGCATTGTGGTTGTTCTAGCCATTTATTACCTCCAAGGCTCCAGTCATCTGCATAGCCTGCGATGAATCTATGCTAAGCCGCAGACTTTCAGAAGCCGTGCGGATATTATCAAGTTCGTTTCTTTTTATAATAAACCAGCAAACAATCGGACAAGCCGTAAACGGATATTTATGGAAAAGTTTGTATGCCTTTTTTACATAAAGACTTTTATACGAATTAGAAATCCATCTAGGATCTATTGTCCATATAACGCCTTCTTCATGCGGATTTAAAAGCCTGTTGTATTTCCAGTTTTTCCAAGCATCGTAATTGTCCAATTCCCAATCCAAAGTTCTTATAGCTTCATAGGCAAGAGGGTCAGAAATTTCTTTTTTTTCCGTTGAATAAGCCAAAAGCGGAATAATCTCTTCTTTTTGCATTTTATAATAAAAACGAAGCCGGATTGCCCAGACAATATTGTCTATCCTGATTTTTTCACCAATTAGCTTAAGAATTTCTTCCCTGCAAGATGAATGAACCTGCTTTGCGGCATTCCAAAGAGACATAATATAATGGCAGTCAAGGTTGTAATTCGCCAAATGCTGCTCAGAAACGGGAGGAATGTTATTATACCAAGAAAGCGGTCCGCCAGATGTAATTGAAGCGATGTCCGGCCATTTATCATAATTTATTATATTAAAAGGTGTTATCTTTTGAATATCAGGGATTTTCTTTTCTCCAAGCGAAAGAGAAGCCGAAATGTCCTTTAAATTTTCATAATCAAAACTTCTAAGCAAAGTTAAAACAATATCATCCGGCTCTGAATAATTTCCAACAAGTTTTTTATAGTCGTAAATAAAATGCTCAAAAGCTTCCTGTTCCAAAGCATGAGCCAAAAGAGTTTCTGGAACAACAGGAACTTCTTTCTTGAACAAAAAAGCCCACAGTTCTTGCAATGTGTGAAAAGAAAACAACTGCCTTGCGCGTTCCCCAACATAAGACCGGGCAAGCATACCGCTAGCTTTTGCATAAACATAAGAATCAGCGGCGGACTTATCCATTGCCATATCGTTCTCCTATGAAAAAAGAACTTTATCCATAAGAGCGTTAAAAGATGTATAATCCTTTTCGCTTGAATTCAAGTTCTGCTTATAAGATTCTATATCTGCAGAATGTTTTTTCTCTATAGTGGATTTTGTATCTTTTTCTTTCTGCTCAATTTCAGAAACAACAGCGGAATACTTAGCCTTGAATTCAGATTCAGCCTGAGAGCGTGCAGCGGCAATTTTTTCATCTGCCCTTTTCTGCGCATCAAGCACTGTTGTAGAAGCTTCTTTTTCTACATCAAGAAGATGTGTAATAATATCAATTTCTTCAGCAGCCATTATGTACTCCAAATAAAATGTTTTATCTCATTCTATTGAGATTCAGCTTCGCATAAAGCATCGAATATTTCTTGCGATGAAGTCTTTTCAAACAGTTTTGTCATAAAAAGCGGATCTTGCAAAACAACAGCAAGTTCTTTTAAAATCTCAAGAAGAAGATTGTTGTCATTCGGACCGCATAAAAGCATAAACACAAGATTTACAGGAGAACCGTCCAAGGCATCATAATCAATACCATTGCGGCTTATTCCTATTGCGCCAACGCAGCCTTTTACAGAACTGCAAATTCCATGCGGAACAGCAACGCCGTGCATTATGCCAGTGCTCATCTGGGCTTCACGTGCATGAAGAACAGACAGAGCATCATCTCTGCCTACTTCTGGATGTTCAGAATGGATAACTTGCACCATTTCCTCAAAAAGCTCGTCTTTATCTTCGCTTTCAAGGTTTACAATTATGCTTTTAGGAGAGAAAATTTTTGCGAAAACCATATTACCATCCTTAAACAATTCGCTGGCTCAAAACTGCTCGATTTTTAGTTTTTTGCAGTCTTGATTCCAACGCATTTTCGGTTTGTAATAACCCCTAATAAAGCCGCCAAAAACAACAGCTTTATTTTTCAGCAGGAGCAAGTTCCTCCTGAAGCCAACTTCCATTATCTTCTGAAGAAGTCTGTTCTCCCTGAACTTCCTTTACAGTAGATGACAAGTCTTCTTTAGCAGGAGCTTTGTTCAAAAGTGAAATTCCAAAAGCAGTTACAAAGAACAATGCGGCAAGAACACCAGTTGTCTTTGTAAGAACACTCGCTGAGCGGGCGCCAAAAGCTGTAGACTGTCCGCCGCCAAAAGCACTTCCCATGCCGTTATTTTCTTCATTTTGAACAAGAACAAGAAGAACTAAAAGTACACAGATAATTACAAACGCAATGAGAAGGATTGTTTTTAAAACAGCCATTTTTTACTCCAAACACCGGGCATTCCCGGCAAAATTCATTTTTAGTCTCATTATAATAATGAAATATTTCCGTTAGGTCAATTAAGAATTATAAAAACAGCACGGACTTTGAAAAACACGTTTTACAAGGAATTTAAATTTGAAACACCAAACGCAGTAAAGAAGTTTTTGAACATACAATTTTCAAGAGTTTCCATATTCATGCCGCGGACTTCGCAAGCCTTTTCATAAATCTGTTTGATTTGCAGCGGAGATGTTTTTTCTTCGCCTTTTAAAGTCTGATAAGGAGCGTCTGTTTCTAAAAGAATTTTTTCTAGCGGAAGTTCTTTTACACAGCCAATTGATTTTTTGTTTCCGTTTAGCAAAGGCTTTCCAAAAGAAAAATACGCGTTTATTCCGTGATTCAAAATTGAAGCGGCATCTCTTGCAGTAAAAGCAAATGAATGAAAAACAACCGAAGCGCATTTTTTTAATCCAGCTGAATAAAAGAACACAAGATCCAGTGCCTTTCTGTCATGAACCACAAGAGGAACTTTATGCTCCGTGGCAAGCTCAAGGCACACTTCAAATGCTTTTTTCTGTTGAACTATGCAGGATTTTAGTTCCGGCGTAAAAAAGTCAAAGCCAGTTTCTCCAAGCGCAATGATTCTTTTTTGAGTCAAAAGGGTTTCTAAAAAATCAGCATTTTCAAGCAAAGGCTTCTGCGGATGAAGGCCAAATGCGCATAAAACTTTTCCGCTGCTTTTTAAAGCAATTTCTTCCTGAATAAAAAATTCTTTTTTTGAATGAGCGCATGAACAGCAAAAATGAGCCGGAATAAAGTTTTCACATTCGGCGATATGCAAATGGGAATCGCAAAACATTAATCAAAGCCTCCAAACAAATAAAAAGCTAAACACATTCATTAAAAAACCGAAAATATAATAAGGCTAAGGAATTTTTTCCGTATTCAAGCAGCATTGCTTATAATACTAAAGCGAGGTGCAATTTATGGCATACTACACACTTAAAACCATAGCAAAGACAAACGATTACATGGCAGTTCTAAAAGAAACAGAAGACGGATACGTTGTGCGCATTGTAAGAGACAAAGACGGCTACGATGAAATAACAACAGACTTCATCTCACGCACATTGTTCGAATCTTGCCTTAGAACCGGCTACCTTACAAAAATTGAAGAGCCTGCTGCAAAGATGGCTGTAAACGCCTAAAATTCAGGCACATACTTTTCAATTAATTCAACAGCAGACAAATACCTAGCTTCCTTACTGCTTTTGCGGGGAAGCCAATGTATTTTTACGCCCTTACGCTCCATTCCGCGGAACCAAGTTTCCTGCCGTTTTGCAAAATGCCGTATAGAAGCGCACAGCTGATTTTCCATTTCTTCCTTTGAACTGATTTTTCCTTCCAAATAGAAACTTACAAATCTGTATTCCAGTCCAAGTTTTTCAAGACGTTCCCATGAATATTGCTTGTGAAGATTTTCAACTTCATCTATCATGCCTTCTTGAATTCTTTGATGCAGCCGGATTTCAATATTTTTGTAAAGTTCATCTCTGTTCAAAGTTGTGCCAATTACAAGCGGCTCGATTTTTGGGCGGCTCAAAAGCTCACTTCTTGCCTTTATTCCTTCAGGACTTGCCTTGAAAAGTTCAATCTGCAAAGCCTTTACAACACGTTCCTTTATAGCAAGATCACTTTTGTTGTGCAGTTCAGGCTTAAGAGATAAAAGCATAGCTCCAAGTTCCTCAAGCGTTTTTTTTTCAAGTTCTTTTTTCTGCTCAAGGTTTTCTGGAACGGTAAGAAGGTCGTAGCCGCGCACAACGGAATCAAGATACATTCCAGTTCCGCCTGCTACAAACGCAAATTTTCCCTGCGCTTTAAGAGAATTGAAAGTTCTGTAAAAATCCTGCTGAAAACAAAACACATTGTATTCAGAGTCTAAAGTCGCAATGTCTATAAGATGATAGGGAATTTGCCTTCCATTCACATAATATTCAGACAAATCTTTTCCGCTTCCAAGATCAAGACCTTTGTACACTTGCCTTGAGTCCGCAGAAATTATATCCCAGCCGAATTTGTCTGCAAGGCGCACCGCAATGGCAGTTTTTCCCACGGCGGTAGGTCCAAGCAGAACAACGCAGTTTACATTTTTTTCCTGCATCAAATTAAATCACCCTGCACACGGCGCACTTAAGATATTCACTCTTAGGATAGCCCAAAAGAATTGGATGGTCAGAAGCCGCTCCAAGTTTTTCCAAGACCTGAACACGTTTATGGCTGTCCATCGCTGAATGCATGAGCATTGAATAAAATGTATTTTCATCAAAATAGTGAGAACAAGAGCATGAAACAAGAATTCCGCCTTCATTAAGAATTCTCATGGCACGCAAATTTATTTCCTTGTAGCCGCCGTAAGCTTTTTCGATATTTCCTGCTTTTTTGGTAAATGCCGGAGGATCAAGAATAATCACATCGAACTTTTCACCGCTAGCTTCATACTGCTTAAGAAGGTCAAACACATCCGCGCAAACAGCCTTCATTTTTTCTTCAGCACCATTAAGCGCAATGTTTTTTTCAACCATATCAACGGCTTCCTGCGAAATGTCCACACTTATAACTTCGCGCGCGCCTGCTTTTACGGCATTAAGACCAAACGCACCTGTATGCGTGAAAGTGTCCAGAACTTTTTTTCCGTGGCAGAACTTTTTAATTTTTTCTCTATTGAATTTCTGGTCAAGGAAGTAGCCAGTTTTTTGACCGCGGGCAATGTCAACAAGCAAAAGCACTCCGTTTTCTTCTATTTCAATTACTTCCTGCCCTGCCTTGCCAATCCAGCCAGATTTTTCTTCAAGCCCTTCTTTTTCACGCACAGCAGCATCGCTTCTTTCATAAATAAAATCAGGCTTTACAAAGTCTTTTAGCGCACCAAGAATTTCATTTCTGAATTTTTCACATGCAAGCGCCAAAAACTGAACAACAAGATACAGTTTGCCTTTTGAAACATATTTTTCCACAATAAGCCCAGGAATAAAATCAGCCTCGCCAAAAACAAGGCGGCAGCTGTCATCGCTTTTAAAGCTAAGATTTCGAATATTAACAGCATCCCGGATTTTCTTTGCCCAAAAACCTTTCATGTCTTCCAAGATTTTATCAGCGTGCAAAGAAGAAATCATGCGCACTGTAATTTTCGATTTTTTATTTATTACACCGCTGCCAAGAAAACCTCCAGCATTAGAACAGACTTCAACAATAGTTCCGTCCTCTACAGCGCATTCTTCAAGAGGCGAAGTTTTCATGCCTTCATCAAGCGGAAACTTTACAGTTGAAATTTCATTATCATAAACCCACGGAAATCCCTGAGAAATCTCACGGTCTTCTTTAGGCTTTAACATAATTCTTACAGTTTTATTCATTCTTAACATCCCTTAAAAAAAAGCCCTGCGGCTTGCGCAGAGCTTTTCTTTTTCTGCCGGATTCCCCTGCAAGGCAGGAGAATGACACTTTGTTTTAAACGGAATTCCGCAATTATTTTGTAGCTAAAATAGCTATACCTGGCAAGGTCTTTCCTTCGAGAAGTTCGAGGGAAGCGCCGCCGCCTGTTGAAACGTGGCTCA
>ERZ808252.61-NODE-61-length-115870-cov-13.761361_pt1 | contig 115870 bp, 98 predicted proteins | sample MGYA00521242_ERZ808252 | MGnify/ENA primary metagenome ERZ808252 (study PRJEB31516, sample SAMN03275581) | gut metagenome | biome: mammalia-associated habitat; material: feces | host: Papio cynocephalus | place: Kenya | collected 2012-08-07 ...
AAAGAATTACGCCTTTTTTGTAAATTTTTTTTATAACTCGAAATTCGACCTAATATAACATTTAGAATATTTTAGAGGTGAAAATATGAAAAAAGGAAAACTTTCAGTCTCAATTGGAATACAGACATCTCTTATTATAATGTTTTTAGTTGCCATTCAGCTTGTTGTTATTGTAAATTTAACAAGGAAAGACTTGCTGGAAGACGCTTATTCTAAGTATTCAGAGCTTGCAAGGTCTTATTCTTCTGAAATAGCTTCAGTTCTTGAAAAATCTAAAATCGGAATGGACGTGTATGTAAATGCTGATATTTGCAAAAATGAAGATCCGACTGAAATAGTTTCTTGGCTGCAAAGCCATTCATATTTAAGAAGGTCATGGTTTGATTATGTAGCTTTTGTTGATCAAGATGGAAACTTTAAATCTGACATGGGAACTCACACAGTTGTAACAGACCGTGATTATTTTAAAGCCATAATGCAAAATGGGGCTGATTCATTTGTAGACAATCCTAGCCCATCTAAAGTTTCTGGAAGATTAGTTATTCATATAAACCGTGCGCTTAAAGTTAATGGAAAAACAATCGGATTTTTCTCTGGAGTAACAACTTCGGAGCGTTTGAGTCGTTTTGTAGAAAATACGGAACTTGGAAATACGGGAGTTTCTGCTCTTATTTCTGGAACTGGACTTATGATAGCTTCTTCTGGAAATTCTAATGAGGTTGATAAGCTTTTTGCGACAGAAGATGCAAAGAAAATTCTTTCTAATTCAAGTGTAAATGGAAACGGCATTATAAATACTGCCAACGGAAAATATTACCTTTTCTATTCCATAGTTGAAGGAACTGACTGGCGCAACTGCATAGTTATTTCCGAGGCAGAAGTTCTTAACATCTTTAGAAAAATTGTTTCTATTGTAGTTATTTCAAACTTTATCATCGGAATTGCTGTAATTTCTGGCGTTATTGTTAATTTAATCCGCAAGACGCAGCCGCTTATTGTTCTTGAACAGTCTATAAATAAAATTGCTTCTGGAAATGCGGATTTGACCAAGCGAATTGAGCTTAAGAAAACGAGCAATGATGAAATAGGCGGAATTATAATCAGCTTTAATACTTTTATGGAAAAACTGCAAAATATAATTATTGCTATAAAACATTTGAAAGATGAACTTCTAAAAGTGGACTCGGATTTGGATGCCGGAACTCAAGATACAGCAACTTCTATAAGCCAGATAATTTCCAATATCAAGAATGTCGAAACTGGCATAAACAGCAACTCCGAGAGCGTAGATCAAACTACAAATGTTCTTGATAAAATCTCCATAGGAATCGACAACCTGAATAATATGATTGAAAGTCAGTCTGCTTGTGTTACAGAAGCTTCTGCGGCAGTTGAGCAGATGATAGGCAATATAAACTCTGTAAATTCTTCTGTTGGAAAGATGGCTGATTCATTTGAAAGTCTTGAAAAAAAATCTTCTGAGGGTGTGCAAAAGCAGGATGATGTTAATTCAAGAATTCTTGTAATTGCAAGCGAATCTCAGTCTTTGCAAGAAGCAAATGCTGTTATTTCAAGCATTGCAGAACAGACAAATCTTCTTGCCATGAATGCGGCTATCGAAGCTGCCCACGCTGGTGAAGCTGGAAAAGGCTTTAGTGTTGTTGCAGATGAAATCCGCAAGCTTTCTGAAACTTCATCTGAACAGTCAAAGACAATTGGAGAGCAGCTGCAAAAAATAACTGATGGAATTGAAGAGATTGTTTCTGCCTCAAAGATTGCATCCGAAACTTTTTCTGCTGTTTCAAATGAAATGGTAGAGACAAACAATCTTGTATCACAAATAAAAAATGCTATGCAGGAGCAAGGCGAAGGCTCTCGTCAAATTTCTCTTGCGCTTACACAAATGAATGACAGCACTGTGCAAGTAAGGGAATCTTCTAAGCAAATGTCAGAAGGCGGCAAGGCTATCCTAAATGAGATAAAAACTTTGCAAGATTCAACTTTGAGCATGAAACAAGGAATGAGCGAAATGTCCGCTGGCGCAAGAAAAATAAATGAAACAGGAAATGCCTTGTCTGGAATCTCTAGTCTTATGGCTCAGTCTATAAAGAAACTTGGAAACGAAGTAGATTTGTTCAAAGTATAAAAGAATACAAAAAAATTTATTGTTGAATAAGTTGCAAAGCTGGAAAATGACATTGTTTGTTTTCTGGCTTTTGTAATTTGTTAGAAAAAATACTTGTATCTGTATAAAACCATCTAGTTTATGACTAAATATATGTGTTTTGCCTCTAAAACAGATGGTTTTTGTAGAAATTCATGTGTCTTTAGAGAAAAGTCATATAGTTTTACAATAAAAACAAGTATTTTTCTTTAAAAAACAGATGAATTTGAGCTGGAAACAAGTGTTTTTAGTAAAAGTCAAAGTGTTTTGGCTTTAATAATAATTAATTCTTTTTTAGATTTGCCTGCAATAGCCTCTTTTATTGCTGATTTTTTTATTTTGTAATTTTTAATTGTTTTTTTTAATAAATTTTGATTTTTCCTTGAAAATTCCTAAAAGTTTTTTTACCTTTTTATTATCGGTTTCTAGGTTGAAATCTAAAAAAGGAGAGTAAATGGAAATTGACAGAACTTCTGTTGATTTTAATCCTTTAAAGTTTGCGTTGCAAACTATTTATCAACTTATGCTTCGTAAAACATTTTTCGAAGCGGCTTAAAAAATTAATTCTAAAGAGAGGTCTTTGTCTTAATTTTTTAAAGGAGAAGAACAATGGGCAATACGTTTGCACAGAAAATGAGCGATGCACGGCTGATGTCAGCTGGCATTAAGGCTCACAAAGAGGAGCTTGCAAGTGTAAGCTTAGGAGAAGAGAAGGCTTTGGAACTTGATAGCATTGTTGCAAATCTTCAGAATCTTGACAGCAAGCAGGAGAAGCTTAAGTCTGATTTAAAAACTTGTACTTTGGACATTGCTGAAGAAACTAGAAGACTAGATTTGCATATCAGGGATGCAAGAAAGCGTGTAAAACTGACTATTCCACAGACGGGATGGCAGGAATTTGGAATAGCTGGCAAGAAATAGCGGTTATTTAAAACTAAGCAGCAGACTGTTTAATAGGAACAAGCCATTAGACAGCCTGCTTTATTTTATAAAGTATTTATTTTCTTAGAAAAAAACACTTTACTGAAAAAAAAATTCTGTGAAAATCTACTTTTTGTCTAAAAATAAGAAATTATGTGCTATATTATTAGTCTATGAATTTTAGTGAAGATAAGATTTCAGAAGTTATTGCGGCAAATATAGAGAATATTAATTCGCTTTTTGTCTTTCCCACTGATGTTGTTCAAACAAGCTGGATAAATTGGGCTATAAAAAATACGAATGAATCTAGAGTAAAAGCTTTTAACCTTGATCAGTTTACAGCATGGGATAAATTTAAGTCAGATTATTTAAAGGCTGCCGATGAAAATCTTATTTGCATTCCTCCTGTTGTACGAAAAGTTTTTGTTCAAAAAATTCTTTTAGAAAACAATGAGCAGCATTTCTTTAAAAGAATTGTTTCTTCTGCGCCAGAGTTCAAAGACAATGTTTTTAGCTTTACAGACTGGATTTCAAAGATTCTTCCATCATTAAAACTTTGGAATGTGCAGTTTGAAAAATATTGCGCTTTAGGAAAAATTCCTGATGATGAGGATAATGACTACAAAAAGCTTTATGAACTTTACAAAGAATTTTTGGCACAGAACAATTTTTACGAGCCTTCTTATCTGGATTCAAATTTCAAGAAGAATAAAAAGCAAATTTTTATTTTTTATCCAGAGATTCTTGAAGACTTTGCAGAATTCCAAAATATTCTTTGTGCAGAAGAAAATGTAACATTGGTTTGTATTTCCAAAAATGAGCAGACTGGAAAATGTGTTTTTTATAATGATGCTCGAAAAGAAATTAGAATGCTCGCTCTTAGACTTAGACAGCTTCATCTTGAAAAAATTGATTTGCGTACAGTGGCTGTCAATGTTCCAGACTTAGAAAACATTAGACCTTATTTGGAAAGAGAACTTTCAATTTATTCTGTTCCGTTCACTGTGCGTGCCGGAGTTCCATATACAAAAAATTGCGGAGGAGATATTTTTCAGAAAATAAAAGACTGCGCTTCTTCTAACTTTTCTTATGACAGTGTGCGTTCATTTTTGCTTGATGGATATATTCCATGGAAAAATTTTGATTTAAATGAGCGTCTTGTAAGAGTTGGAAATGAAAAAAGATGTGTATGCAGCTATGAAGAAGGAAAATCTATAAATGATATATGGCTTTCTTCACTTGATGATGGAAGTGCAGAAAAAGAATTTTATCTAAAAATCAAAGATACTGTTTTGCAATTTGAAAATGCATCTAGTTTTCAAAAACTGAAATTTGCATGGGACAATTTTAAAAATAAATTTGTTGATGAAAAAAAGTTTAATGAAGAACGTTACAAGACAACAGATAAAATTCTAGGACGGATAATTACTGACTTAAACAGCCTTGTGTCTATTGAACATGATTATCTTTCAAAAATAAATTACAAATTAAATTCTGTATTTGATTTTTTTATAAATGAAATCAATCAAAAAACTTATACACCTAATGAAAAAAAATATGGAGTTAATATTTTTCCTTATAGACTTTCTGTTTGCGCGGATTTTGAATATCAGTTTGTAATAAATGCAACCCAAAGAGATATTTCTGTTCCTTTTAGAAAACTTGGATTTATAAATGATGTTGAAAAACGTGCGTTGCTTGAATTAAATGAAAAAGATGCTTCTGTTGATTTTATAAAACTCTATTGTACCAAGCAAAGAAGTTTAAAAAACAAACAGGTGTTTTTTTCTGCGTCAAAAAAAACATTTTCTGGTTCTGCGATTATGCACACTGCGCTTGACTCCTGTGAACAACCAGATGAAAAAGTTCTTGAGCAATTTGATTTTATTAATAATGAAAAAAATGATTTTAAAGACGGCGTTATTTCGGATCGTGTTTTTTCAGAAATGCAGCAGAAATCTTTTTATAAATGGAAAACTATTTTTGCATCTGGCGATTCTTCTTTTATGTCTGATTCACTAAAAAATAAAATCAATGCAGAACTAAAAGATAAAGGAAAGAATTTAAATCCTGAAAGAGTAAAAATTTCTCAAACTGAATTGAAAAGTTTTTTTCCTTGTCCAAGAAAATTCATTTTTACAAAAGTTTTGAGTTTAAAAGAAGATTCTTTAGATGTAGACCTTATAAAAAATTATGAAGCTGGTGTACTTGTTCATAAAATGATTGAGCTTGTATGTAAAAAATTTCAGGATAAGAACGGAATTTATCAGGGAAAGATTCCTGTATTTAATGATGAGATTTCTGTGCAAATTGAACAGTTGGTTTGTTCTGCTTTTGAAGAAGCTAAACTTCATGCAGGATTTTCAAGAAGTATGCTTGCTCTTAAGATTATTGAAAGCCAAAAGGAACTTATCTGTAAAAATGTATTTTTGTTTTTCAGGCAGTTTTGTGCGTTGCCGGATTATTCTAGCAAAAAAGGAAACAAAAGTTTTGGAGGCTATTTTATTGAAGGAGTTGAGTTTGAGAAAGAGGTTCCTTGTAATTCAGATCTGTTTGATTTCTTTGGAAAAATTGACTGTGTGCTATTGAATCCTGATGAGCCTGACGAGCTTTTTATCATTGATTACAAAACTGGTTCTGCGCCCTCTATAAAAGATTGCATTTTTAATGCGGATTCAATTCCAGTCTTAGGAGATTTTCAAATGGCTTCGTACGTAAAACTTTTGGAAAACAACCAAATGAAAGTTTGTTCTGCCATGTTTTACAAAATAAAAAAAGATTCTGCGGATAACTTTGATGTTGTGCAAATTATTTCAAAACTGCCGAGTGCAAGAAGCCATAATACAGATAGAGAAGGGTTTGAAAAAACTTTGTCCGAGTTTGAAATTTTTGCAGAATACTTTTATGAGAAATCTTCTGAATTTGACTTTGAGCCTAAGAATTTTCAAATGGATAAAGAACACGGTGTAAATGTTTACAAAGACTGCATGAAGTGCGGATTGAATTCAATTTGCAGAACATCATTTAATATTGCAAGAAAGGAAATTTTATGAGCATTGATTATAATTTTTTAAATGAACCTTTAACTGAAAATCCAGCTAGCTCCAAGTCGCCTGATGTTTTTCAGATTAAGGCAATAACAAAAAAAGATAACGCAGTTGTTTCTGCAGGCGCTGGTTCTGGAAAAACCGATGTTCTTGCTTTGCGTTATGCTTTTTTACTTATGACTGATGAAAATATACGTATAAAAAATATTCTAGCTCTTACTTTTACAAAAGAAGCGGCTTCTGAAATTTATGACCGAATATATAAAAAACTTAATGCATTTGTAAAGTTTCTTGATAATGATAAATATCCAAAACAGGTAAAACTTGCAAAAAGAGCATTGGATGAATTTGCAGATGCTAAGATTCAAACACTTGATGCTTACAGTGGTTCTCTTGTAAGAATTGCTGCTAGCCGCTATGGAATTCGTCCTGACTTTACAACTGGTTCTTCATCTTGTGATCGTGCAGTTGAAGATGCTGCTCTTCCGTTTGTTTTAAAGCATAGAACAGAAGAATGTTTTAACGTTTATTCTATGCCTGGAAAAATTGAAGATTTTGCGGCAAATTATTTTGCTGCTCCAGTGCTAAAATGTACTTCTGTTGCCACTCGTAAAAATTTTTTCTCGGATAATTTTCAAATACAAAAGGCGCAAATAATTGAAGAATGGAATTCTTTTTTTGACGAAAATGAAAATTCTATAAAATCTCAGTTTGAAGATTTAAAATTGCTTTTAAATGAATCTGATAAAAAAAATACTTTTGTAAGTGAATTAAAAGAATTAGTTGATAAAAATGATTTTACAGAAAGCAGAACTTTTTTTTCGTTTTATTCTTTAGATGAAAAAAATGCAAATTCTTTTTCTGCAACTGCACAAGATTTTTGTTCAAGTATAAATTCTATTTGCTCAATAAACATGAACAAAGGCGGAAGCAAAGGATCCGTAAAAGAAATAAAGGAAATTATAAAAAAAATAAGAGAAATAATTCCCATTGTTGTTTCTGTTGTAAATTTTATAAAAAACTTTTCTGCGCAAAAAAGAATGTTTGAGCTCCTCGATGAATTTCTTGAAGAAGTAAATAATACCAAGCGCATTTCTGGAAATTTTTCTTTTAAAGATGTTGGAGACCTTGCTTTAAGGATTCTTATTGAGCAGCCGGATATCAGAAAGCAGCAGAAAAATCTTATAAAAAAAATAATGATAGATGAGTTTCAGGATAACAACAAAAAAAACAAGGAGCTTTTGTTTCTTATTTCTGAAAATGATGGCAAAGAACTTTTAGTCGAAAATAAAACTGAGGCTGAATTTTTTATTGAGCTTGAAAAAAATATTTCCACAGAAAAGCTCTTCTTTGTTGGAGATGAAAAACAGTCAATTTATAAGTTCCGAGGAGCAGATGTAAGCGTATTCAATGAGTTGAAAAAATCTTTAAAGGATAATTCTGGTTGTGAAGAAAATGTCAACTTGAACATGACGAACAATTACCGCTCTTCTGTTCCTTTGCTTTACTCTTTTAATCTGATGTTTGGAAATTGCAATAACAATCAGCCTTTGAATGAAACAGAAATTCCATCTTTGTTTTATTCAGAAGAAAATGGAATTGCAAATGTAAAAAGTTATGAAGCTGAATACAAGCACAATGCTTTGAAAAAAAATGAACTTCCTGCTTCCGTTAGTGCAAACAATGTTCCTGTTCATTTATGTCTTTTAAATACAGGCGAAAATGAAGATGGAAGCAGTTTTTCTGATTTTGTAAACTACGGAAAGTGCCTTAGTAAAGAGGAAACAGAAGCGTATTTTATTGCTAGAAAAATTTATGAGCTTTCAAAAAATGATTCCAACTTTAACAATTATGCAATTTTGGATAATTCTCGCTCAGGAAGATTTTATTTGCAAAGGTATCTTTCTATTTTCAATATTCCTTACACAGTTGATCGGCAGACAAATGTTTTTTCGGAAGGAATTGTAAATGATTTTTACTGTTTTTTAAGATTTTGCGTCTATCCTTCAGATTCAAATGCATTTGCGGCTTTTCTTTCTTCACCATTTGCCGGAATAAGCATGCAAGGTGTTCAAAATATTTTGTCATCATCAGTTAAAAAAACAAAAAATTCTGAAATTCTTTTTTCTGCATTTGAAGAAAATGATTCGCTCTTTCTTTCTGATTCTGATATGAAAAAATATTTAGCTGCGAAAAATTTTTATGAAGAACTGCGAGATGACATTCTTTCTCAAAGCCTTACAAAATCACTTGAACTTTTGTGGTATAAAACTGGATATTATTTTGAAACAATTCTAAACAGAAATCTCTCTCTTTATTCAGAGCAGTTTGATTTGCTTTATGAAACTGCGCGTCAGGCTGAAAACGAAGGAAAAAGTATTTCTTGGTTTGTTGATCAGCTCGGAATTGCAAAGAAAAAAGAAATTTCGTCTTATATTAATGATGAGAGTGTTGAACTTGAACTCAAAGAAATTTCTTATCCGATTGAAAAACCAGACGCTGTAAAAATTATGACAATTCATCAGAGCAAAGGTTTGCAGTTTAAGCATGTCTTTGTTATTGGAATCTGGGGAAATCCTAAGGCGCAGACAATAGGAACTTTTTTCTTTGATGAAGACGGATTTGATGGGAAAAATGCGACTGGAGTTTCTTTATGCGCTTTGGGCGAAGGCGGAAATTATTTTTCGGTGCGGCAAAAAGAAGATTCAGCTTTAAGAGAACTTGCTGAGCAAAAGAGAAAAATTTATGTTGCCATTACACGTGCAGAAGAAGACGTGCATTTGGTTGGAAGTCTTTCAAGAAGCAAGGAGTTAAAAAAGTTTGACGACTCTGACAACGCTGAAAAAAAATATGATGGTCCTCTTTCCTTGATGCATAAACTTTGCCGCTTCTATTATCAGAAAGAACTTTATGCCGATAATGATTTTTCTTTTGAGTCTTATTGCAATGAACCTGTGTTTAATAAAAATGGCGCTCCTTTTGATTTTATAAAGATAAATCCTGTTTCTACAAAAGTCCGTGCAGATGACAAAATAAATTTAGATGAACTTAGACAAGAAAAAATAAAACTGTTTTCTGCTTTCTATGACAAAATTCCTTTTGAAAAAGACATTAATTTTCCTCTGGAATTTTTTGATAAAACCCAAACGCCAAGCGGTCTTGAAAAACTGCTTCCAAAAACATCTGTAAAAATAAATTCTGAATTTAAAATAAACGAGGAATATTCTTCTGTTGATTTGATTTTAAAGCCAGATGTTGGTGATTCAGAAGACAATGAAGAGGATTCTGCTTCTAGTAAATTTAACTATGCTGACTTTGGAAAACTTGCGCATTCTTATCTTGAATCTTTTGTTTCTACAGGAAATATTTTGAATGCTGAAAACTTTGTTGACAGAATTGTTGCAAAGAAACTTTCTGAAAATCAAAAGGCTAAAGAAATTCTTTTAAAGACTGTGGTTTCTATGTGTGAGGCTTTTGAAAAAAGTGAGCTTGGAAAAAAAGTTGCAGATGCGAAAAATTCAAATCGTCTATGCAAAGCTGAAAATAAATTCAAGTTTCTTATGGATGACACGATTTTTACGGGCTCAATGGATTTGATTTTTCAGGATTTAGATCAAAAACTCTTTATAGTTGACTATAAAACTGACCGCATTGCAAAGCCAGAACTTTATATTGAACAGCTTTCTTGTTATCGTAAAGCCGCTTCTGAAATATTCCATGTCGATGCAAAAGACATAAAAACTTTTCTTTATTATCTTCGCTACGACAAGGAAATTGATATTTCAGCTTATACTATATGATTTTTTAATATGAAATGATTGCTTCAAAAGAAACTGACTCTGGCGTTTTCCCAAGGAACGTTATTTTATTTTCTTCTTTAAAGCCGAAAATTTCAACTTTATCATTGAGCATTGCTTCCTTTGCAAAATTTATTTTGAAATCTTTTGGTTTTCTTGCGCGGAATTCTTCTGGAATTGCATCTTCAACAAATGCTGCGTATCTTGAATTGTTTGTGTGCCCATTTGCATCCAAGTCTGAAAACTTTATTGTTCGTGTGTCCCAAAACTCTCTTTTTTCAGGCTGAAGAATTTTGTCCGGCTTGTCGCAGTCAAGTTCAATGCAAAACTCAGGAGGAGTTCTTAGCGCAAATTTTTTTGTTGGAAGAATTCTGCGTTCATTTATATCGACTAAAAGCCACGATGATTTTCCAGAAACTAAAACATTTTTATTTTCATCAAGAATTTTATAGCCGCGCATAAGTTGAAGAGCCTGCGGTTTTTCTTCCCAAGTTTCAACTTCTATAAATTGATTTTCTTTTGGCCACTGATGAATTCTATATGAGCACCGTGAAACAAGAATTCCAAATCCTCTGTCTTTTAAAATTTCACGCGACATTCCGCGTTGCCTGTAATCTTCAACTGCAATATCAGAAGTTATTTTTAAAAGCTCGTGCAGGCTCAAGTCTTTGTTTGCGTTGCATTGGCTGAAATAAATATTTGACTGAACATGAAAAATGCTTTTATTTTCTTCAAAAAACGATTTATATTCCATAAAAAAAGTCTAATGAATTTTTTGCAAAAATGGAATCACAATGCATTTTTTTTTATTTTTAAGTAATAAAAATATTAAGAGTGCTTAACGCATTAAAAAAATATATAGGGGGATTTATGAAATTGAATCGGTTTGTAAAAAAATTAACTCAAACGGTTTTTGTTTCTACGGGACTTTTGTTTGCTGTTACTTTTTCTGTTTGTCCTATGTCGTGCCGTTCTTCTGTGGAAAGTCTTGAACTTTTGTCTGGGGATTTTTCTGTTCCCAAGATAACAAAGTTTTGCACCACTTCTTCTAATTCTGCGCGCATAGATTTTTCAAGAGAAGTTGAGCTAAAAAACACAGAGCTTTTTTTGACAAATGAAATTTCAAGCTTGGGAAATGCAGAATGTAAATATGAAGAAAATTCAGTTTTGCTTGAGTTTCAAAACGAAACTGTAATTGGAATTGATTACAAAGTTGAAGGCATGGCTTTTGATTCATCAGGAAATTCTTTAACTTTCAGTGTTCCATTTAAAGGCTTCAACAGCAATCCTGCAAAAGTTATAATCACGGAACTTAGAAATGCTTATGCATCTAAACCTGCAAAAGGAAAAGGACGTCGCAGCGAATTCGTGGAGCTTTATGTTTTAAAAGGCGGAAATCTTTCTGGACTTGAAATTGTAAGCGCGGCAAATGGCGATAAGACAAAATTTGTTCTTCCTGCAGTTGAAGTAAAAGAAGGCGATTATGTTACCATGCATATGAGAATGATTATTGCTGAAGGTCTTGATGGCGAAGGAATGTACAATGAACTTGGTGAAGATTTAAAGATTTCTACGCATGAGGATTCTTGCGACACTGCAAGAGACTTGTGGAGCGGATGTACAAAAAAGCCGTTTGCTGCCAGCGATATAGTTGTTTTAAGAAATTCCAATACTTTTGAAATTCTTGATGCTGTTGTTTTTGCAAAATCAGATTGCACAGAATGGAAAAAAGGAATTTCTGATTTTGCTTCTATTGTTTCAGAAAGCGGAATATGGCAAGGCGGAGCTTGTCTTGAAAATGCGGTTTGCTGCGATAACATTTCACCGACAAAAAGTCTTTCACGCCAAAATCTAAAGGAAGCCATTGCATCATATAAAAACGGTCAGCCTATAGTAAACGGAAAAGGCTGTTGGATTGTTGCAAAAACTGCAACTCCGGGCTATAAGAACTCAGATATTCCGTATATAAAAAAATAAAAAGAGTCGGCTGCTAGAAGTTTGGAATTTCTTTTTTGCGTGTGTATTTCCAGTCTTTTGCATGGCTATTTGGAATTTTGCCTTCTATGCGGTCGTTTTCTTTTTGAAGCTGAAATTTTATCATCTGCTTAAAAACTGTCATAAGAGGCTCTGGCGAAATTTCTTTATTCACGATTTCAGTTGATTGCAACTCTTTAATCAGATAGTAGCAAGTTTCAATTGTAGAAACGCAATATTCCTGCGGCTCGTGCTTAAATGTGAAAATGCTTTTGTAGTTTCCAGTGAATGAAAATTTAGGCAGGGAATTTATATTTGTGCTGAAACGCAATATTTTTTTTGAACAGAACCAAGTTGAATCCACGATTATTGCAAGCAGTTTTTTTCCTTGTATTGTTTCTTTAAATCCTTCTTTGCTGCAAGTCCAGGCATCTGGTGAAGGGTAGAGCAAAACAGGATAATACTGCGGGTCATTTAAAAGTTGTTCTAGGCGTTTGTTTTTTGTAAAATCGATTCCCATAAGAATTTCACTTTCGGGAAGACAAAGAGATGCTAAGCGTCCTGTTCCTGTGCGTTGCTTTTTTGCCTCTTTTGGATGCATTAGAAATATAAATTTAATTCCGCAGTTTATAGGAGCTGTGTATTTGCAGTAGCACGAAGAAACAGGCCGCATACATTTAAAGCAAAGCTGCCTGTAATTTTCATTGTCATCCTGAATTTTCATAAGCTCCTCTTTTTTTTTAATGAAATTTTAATTTTATTTGCTTGTTTTAAAATGTAAAAACCCCGGAAAGTTCCAGGGCTTCAATCACAATTAGTAAGCTGATTTAGAATCATGCGGCTTGTGGTTTTTTTTCAAAAGCTTACGAGCCAATGATTTGTTTTTGCGATTGAGGATTGTAGAAGGTTTTTCGTAATATTCGCGCTTTTTGTATTCACGGATAATGCCTTCTTTTTCAACCATTCTCTTGAAGCGTTTGATTGCCTTTTCGAGGTTTTCATTCTCATCAACATTGATTGTTGCCATGTCTTTGTTCACCATCCTCACCAACGAAATATCGCAGGGAACTAAATTATGAATAAAAAAACGAATTATGTCAATGTGGTAAATGCTTTTTGCGCAAATTCCGCATTTTTTTTAGCTGTCTAAAACGCTTGTGTCTAGCAATTCAAATCCTGAAACAAGCTCTTTTGCTATTTTTACAATTTCGTCTTTGTCTTTTTGCGTTTTTCCTTCAATATTGAGCGGCATTACAGGATCATGAAGTGAAAGACGTAGCAAAAGCCATCCTTCTGCATTTTTGTCATGGAATGAAATTCTCACGCCTTCAAAATTTTCAGGAAGGTCAAAGTTGCTTTTTATTGCGCGCGATTTGAATTCTTCAAGGACTTTTTTTCCGTATTGCTTAAAATCTTCTGATTTGATTTTAAATCTGTATTCCGCTTCAATTCCAGCCGGAGGAAGTTCTGAAATAAAGCTTTCGATTTTTTTGTTTTCCTTGGAAGTTTTTGCAAGTGATGAAATAAGTTTTACGGCAAGGAAAGCTCCGTCGTCAAGATAGTAGTTGTCTTTTAAAGCTCCATGTCCGGAAGTTTCCATTGCAAGCGGAGAAACAATTCCCTTTTCGTTAAGCTCGCGGCATTTGTCAATTACATTTTTATATCCGCGCATATAGCGAAGATGTTTTAGTCCAAGTTTTTTTTCAAGGAAGAAAGTTAGACGGTCGCTTGTTACAGAATCGGTTACAATTGTGCTGCCTGGAAAATCTGGCGCAAGTATGGCTGAAAAAAGTGCGATTATAGAATCACGGTTGACTTCTTCTCCTGTGTGAAAAACCGCGCTCATTCTGTCAACGTCTGTGTCAAAAATCAAACCGAGGTCTGCTTTGTTTTGAACTGTGGCTTTTTGAATTGCCTGCATTGCCTGCTTGTTTTCTGGATTTGGAATGTGATTTGGAAACATTCCGTTTGGCTCAAGAAATTCGCTTCCTTCTGTGTTTGCCCCTAGCGGAATTAAAATTTTGTCTACAAAAAATCCTGCGTCTCCGTTTCCTGCATCGACAACAATTTTTAATCCTGAAAGCGGTTTTTCTGATTCAGTTGAATTTAGTTCTTTGCAAATTGTCTGCTTTAAATGTTCCGCATAAAGTGAAAGCAAGTCGAAAGTTTCCGAGAACGGAGATGAGTTTTTTTGCAGATTTAGATTTTGCGCGGTTTTTAAAATTTCCTCGATGTCTTCATGCTCAAGTCCGCCGTCTGCATTAAAAAATTTAATTCCATTTCTGTTGAATGGCAAGTGGCTTGCAGTAATCATAAGTGAGCCGTCAAACTTTGTCTTGTCAAAAACAATCGACATGAACATTGCCGGCGTTGTTGCAAGTCCGCAGTTTACAACTTTTGCGCCAGTTGAAGAAATTCCTTCCGCAGCGGCAATCGCAAGTTTTTCCCCCGTGATGCGTGCGTCTCGTCCAATTCCGATTTTAAGTTCGGCTGCATTTTTTCCGCATTTTTTTTCAAGCCACAAAGCGAATGCCTGGCCTATTAAGTTTGCTGCTTCATCTGTAAGATTTACGTGTTCATCTTCAACGCCTTCTATTGCAATTCCACGCACATCGCTTCCGTTTTGCAGTTTCATCAAATTAAATTCGGACATATTTTTCCTCTTTAGAAATTTCAAAATAAAATCAAATCATACTAAAAGATTTTTTTACGCTCTTTATTCTATATATTTTTTTTGCGGTGGTCAAACTCTGTTCTTTTTAGCTTTTAAAAATTCCATTTATCAAATTCCATGCTACAGAACCTGGGCACGGCAGCTGTGATTCTGGCGGAAGTTCAGTTCTTTTAAACCAGCGGGCTTCAAGGATTTCAGACTCTTGAATTTTTATTTCGCCGCTTTTGTATTCTGCAGTGAACGCTAGCATGAGCTGATCTGGAAACGGCCAGGCTTGGCTTCCGCAGTATTTTATGTTTTGAACTTCAATGTTTGTTTCTTCTTTTATTTCACGTGCGACACATTGCTCAAGAGTTTCTCCTTGTTCAACAAAACCTGAAACGCAGGCGTAATTTTTGTATGCGGAATTTTTATTTTTTACAAGAAGAATTTCTTCTCCTTTGGAAACGAGCGTTATTGTTGCTGGCTCTATCCGCGGAAAAAATTTTGTTTTACAATCCGGGCATTTTCTTGCTGATTCGATTTCGTCATCAATTAATTTTTCTTTGCATGAAGGGCAGAATTTGAATTTGCTTCTTTGCTTTAAAATGCTTGAGGCTCTTGAAGCGAGAAATGCGATTTCTTTATGCTCAAAACAAAATTGCCGGACGGAAATAAATTTGCAGTTTTCAGGAACTAAAGGATTTTCTTTAGCCAAAGCTGCGACGCATGAAAGATTTTTTTCTATATACCAGTCATCTGAAAAAGTTTCATTTGCAAAAAATTCAAACTCCTTTTTTGAAATAAAAGAATTGTCTTTTACTAGAATTTCATTTCCTCTGCAAATAAAAAAATAATCTGCTTCAAAAGAATTTGGCTTTGTAATAATCGGCATAAAAATTCTCCAGTCAATTTTAGAAATGGCAGCAACAAAAAAAGACCGCCACAAAAATGACGGTCTTAGTCTAGCAAAAGATTTTGCAAAAGTTCAAGTGTGAATTAGTTTTACAATTAAATTATAAAACTGGCTTCATTGCAGTCATACGGCACGGGCGGAAAATTCTTTTGTAACTTTCATTTGTTGCCCCGTGCCTGCCAGTTTTGTAATAAATTACAAAACTGGTTTCATACTTGTCATGTAACTTCTAAGTTTGCGTCCGACAACTTCAATTGGATGGTTGCGGATTTCTGCGTTTACTTCGACTAGCTGGGTGTTGTTCACGCTTGTGTCCTTGAGGTCGAGTCCTTTTCCGATAACGTCTGTGTGGAGTTTCGGCATAAGGTCTTTCGCCATCATCGGGGCTGCAACGCGGCTGAACAGGTAGCATCCGTATTCCGCTGTGTCTGAAATTACGCGGTTCATCTCGTAAAGACGTTTGCGGTCAATCAGGTTTGCGATGAGCGGAACTTCATGGAGAGACTCGTAGTAAGCTGATTCAGGTTTGATTCCTGCGTCAACCATTGTTTCGAATGCAAGCTCGCAGCCGGCTTTTACCATTGCAACAAGCAAGATTCCCTTGTCGAAATATTCCTGCTCTGTAATTTCTTCTTTCGACTCTGGTGTTGATTCAAACGGAAGTTTTCCTGTTTCTTCGCGCCATGTGAGCAAGTCGTGGTCTTTGTTTGCCCAGTCCTGCATCATTGTTGAAGAGAATTTTCCGCTGATGATGTCGTCCATGTGTTTCTGGTAGAGCGGTGTCAAAAGTTTTTTGATTTCCTTTGAAAGCTCGTTCGCACGGATTTTTGCAGGGTTAGAAAGACGGTCCATCATGTTTGTAATTCCGCCCCATTTCAAAGCCTCTGAAATTACGTTCCAGCCGTGCATCAAAAGTTTTGTCGCGTATTCAGGAGCGATTCCCTCGCTTACCATTTTGTCAAAGCAGACGATTGTTCCGGCCTGCAACATTCCGCAGAGAATTGTCTGCTCGCCCATAAGGTCTGATTTTACTTCCGCAACAAAGCTAGACTCAAGAACGCCGGCCTTGCTTCCGCCCATTCCTACTGCCAAAGCCTTTGCGTAAGCCCAGCCTTTTCCTTCCGGGTCGTTTACAGGGTGAACCGCGATAAGGTCTGGAACTCCGAATCCTCTCTGGAACTCGTGCCAGACTTCCGTTCCCGGTCCCTTAGGCGCGCACATTACAACTGTGATGTCCGGGCGAATCTGCATTCCCTCTTCAATCATGTTGAATCCGTGAGAGTACCACAAAGCCGAGCCTTTCTTCATTCTCTTCATAACTTCTGTGATAACTGCTGTGTGCTGCTTGTCCGGAGTAAGGTTTCCAACAAGGTCAGCAGTTGGAATCAGCTCATCGTAAGTTCCGACTTTGAATCCGTTTTCTGTCGCGTTTTTCCAAGACTGGCGTTTTTCAGCGATTGCAGATTCGCGCAAAGCGTAAGAAACATCAAGTCCAGAGTCGCGCAAGCAAAGTCCCTGGTTCAAGCCCTGAGCGCCGCAGCCTACGATTACGATTTTTTTGCCTTTGAGAGCGTTCACTCCGTCAGCGAATTCCTCTTTTGCCATTGAGCGGCAGTGTCCGAGCTGCAGGCGAGCCTCGCGCCACGGAATTGAATTGAAATAATTGTTTCCCATAAAAATCTCCTGTAAAAAGTCAGAATTAAGATAATAATTTGATTTTAACACTGAAAATAAAATGCGTAAAGTGCAATGTAAGCAAGTTTGTATTGCATTTTGTGCATTGTTTTGCTTGCGTTATTTTTTCTTGCCAAAAATTTTTCCGGCGGCGACTGTTACGGCAAAAATTATGAGCATTACAGGCAGCGTGTTTCCGAGAATGAAATTCCAGCTCAATGAAATTCTATAAAGCGCGAATCCCAAAACCCAGATTACGGCTTTTTGCAGGTCGATTTTTTTTTCTGAGCTATCATTTTTCAGGACAAAGAAATCTGCAACCTGAATAGAAATCATCGGGGCAAAGACCGATCCGATTAAATACAAAAAATTCGTGATGTTGTCCATCGGAAGGAAAACCGCTCCTATTGTTCCGAGCGCAGTTACAATCAGCGCGACAGTTTTTCCGTTTGGCTTTGAAGAAATTGTCTCAAATGAAATTCCTGCTGAAAATGCGTCAAGGAAAGTTGTTGTTACAGTTGAAAGAATTACGATTACAAGCGCCGCCCAGCCAAGTCCTGACTTTAAGAGAATGAGTGAAATGTCTGTTTCCGAAGTGAAGATTGCAGCTCCCATTCCAATCAGATACATCCAGCAGCTAGTTGCTCCGTAGACAAGGCTGCTCAAAAGTGAAGACACTACAGGCTTGTTGCTTTCTTTTGTGTAGTCGCTGATTAAAGGAAGCCAAGACAATGGCATTGCGGCCGCAAGTTCTACTGCCGCTCCAAAACTCATTGCTTCTTCCTGAGTGGAATTTATAACTGAATTGTTTCCGCTGAAAAAAATTATTTTGCACAGAACAACTGTAAGAATAAAAAGGGCGGACAATGATGCGATGTTTAGCTTGCTTACATTTTTTATGCCAATAAAAATCCAGGCGGCTATTAAAAGTCCGATTACGATTGCCCAGAGCCATTTTCCGTTTTTAAAAATTCCGTTTATAGAAAGCGCGCCGTCGTAAATCATAATTCCAGTCCAGCCTGTAAGCTGAAGAATATTCAGGAGCGCAAAAAATTTGCTTCCAAGAATTCCAAAGCTTCCTTTGGTTGTTTCCATTGAACTTCTTTTTGAAAATGAGCCTATGCTTCCGGCAAGAAACAAAAGCGCGCATCCGATGATGTGTCCTAAAAGAATTGCGAGTATTCCCTTTGAAAATCCCAGCGGCGCAAAATATGTTCCTGTTATAATTTCTGCGATTGAAACTCCGGCTCCAAACCAAATTAATGCCATGTTTACTTCTTTTGATTTTATGTTCATTTTAGTATTCTCCGTTTATTCTGAATGCGTGGTTCATCGGACCGCTTCCTTTTCCAAGGTCTAGCATTGCTCCAAGGCAGCCTGAAATGTAGTCCTTCGCTTTTTGAACTGAAACTTCAAGGCTTTTTCCTTTTGCAAGATTTGAAGCTATTGCGCTTGAAAGTGTGCAACCTGTTCCGTGCGTGTTGGTGTTGTTTATTTTTTTGCCCTTGAACCATTTTGCTGTTCCGTCTTGAAATAGCAAGTCGTTTGCGTCGTTCAAGTTGTGTCCGCCTTTTAGTAGAACTGCGATATTGAATTTTTCGCTTATTGATTTTGCGGCTTCTTCCATTTGCTCTTCTGAAGAAATTTTTTTACCGCAAAGAATTTCAGCTTCCGGAATATTCGGAGTGATTACAGTTGCCAGCGGAAAAAGCTCGTCGCATAATGTTTTTACAGCGTCATCGGAAATCAGCTTGAATCCGCTTGTTGAAACCATGACAGGGTCAATGACAATGTTTTTTGCGTTGTAGAATTTCAGGCGGTCTGCAATTACTTTGATAAGCGGCACAGAAGAGACCATTCCGGTTTTTACAGCGTCCGGAAAAATGTCCGTGAACACGCAGTCCAGCTGGTCTTTTAGAAATTCGGGCGTGGACTCCAAAATTGATTTTACGCCAGTTGTATTTTGGGCAGTCAATGCAGTAACAGCGCTCATTGCGTAAACTCCGTTCGCTGTCATTGTCTTGATGTCTGCTTGAATTCCGGCGCCTCCGCTAGAATCAGATCCAGCGATTGTTAATGCAGTTTTCATTTTTACCTCCATGGTTTGAAAACAATCATTATTTTTTATAGCGGCAAAAGTGGTGCTCCCAGTTGCCGCTTTGTTTTAGAAATTCGAGTTTTATAATTTAATGTCATTGTCGGGCTTGACCCTGCGATGTTTCTGAAAGAAACTCGGTTGATAATCTATTGAAAATTTCCAACAGATTCCTGACCGAGTTTACTGCGTAAACACCGCAGTGTCGTAGCACGGGAATGACAATAAAATATTTTAGCCTATTAATTTTTCTGCGGAAGCCTTGAGTTCTTTTGTTGCGCTTTTGATGTCTTGCTGTGCAAAAATCGCGCTTATAACTGAAACTCCTGCAATGCCGCTGTCTTTAAGATGGCTCATGTTTTTCAGTGAAATTCCTCCTATTGCGACAACAGGAATTTTTACAGACTGGCAAATATCTTTTAGAGTTGAAATGGAAACATTGTCTGCATCCGTTTTTGTGGATGTTGAAAAAATTGCTCCAACTCCAAGATAGTCCGCGCCGTTTTTTTCCGCCTGCAAAGCTTGTTCAACTGTCTGGCACGAAACTCCGATTATTTTTTCCGCGCCTAAAATTTTTCTTGCTTCCTTTAATTCCATGTCGCTTTGCCCGATGTGAACTCCGAAAGCGTCTGTTTCTTTTGCGATTTTCACATTGTCATTTATGATTAAAGGAATTTTTTTTGAAGCGCAAATTTCTTTTATGCTGAATGCTTCGTCTAAAAATTCTTTTTCTGAAAGTTCTTTTTCCCTAAGCTGAACCAAAGTTGCGCCGCCTTCGATTGCCTGCAAAACAGCATCGCATAAAGTTTCGCAGCAGAAATTTTTTCCAAGCCAAGTTCTGTCTGTAACGGCATAAAGCAAAAGGGAATTTTTTAGTTCAGCGGATTTCATATTTTGCGCCTGCTTCAAGTTCTTCTCCTGTCATGTTGAAAAGCGCGTCTATGATTCTGTTTCTGTAAGTTGAATTTCCGTCGCCTTCCTGCATTTTTTTCCATGCGATTTCACCGGCAAGTCCCATTGCACAAACTGCCGCCGCGCTAGATTCAAGTGTGCTTTTTCCTGCGCAAATAAAAGCTGTCATAATTCCGCTTAGCTGGCATCCAGTTCCCGTTATGCGCCCCATCTGCGGTTTGCCGTTTCTGATGACAAAGCATTTTTTTCTGTCTGAAACTAAATCGATTGCGCCTGTGATTGCGACAATGCAGTTTTGTCTTTCCGCGAAATTTTTTGCAAATGCAATAGCGGCTTCAAGGTTGCTTTCTGAAACTGCATCTTCAATGTTTGCGTCCACGCCTTTTGTTTTTCCGCTTCCGGTTGCAAGAGTTTTTATTTCTGAAATATTTCCGCGGATTACGTCAAAGTTGATTTTGCTTATAAGTGAAAGGGCAGTTTTTGTTCTAAGCGCGCTTGCTCCAGCTCCAACTGGATCTAATAAAATTTTGTGGTTCATGCTCTGCGCTTTTTTTCCGGCTGCAAACATGGCTCTTATTGTGTTGCGGTTGAGCGTTCCGATGTTTATGTTCAGACCGCTGCAAATTGAAGTTATTTCTGCGGCTTCTTTTTTTTCGTCAGCCATTATCGGACTTGCTCCCGTTGCGAGAATTGCGTTTGCAACATCGTTGACTGTTACATAATTTGTGATGTTGTGGATAAGCGGGGAATTTTTTCTTACTGAATCAAGACATTCTTTAAACATATCGGCCTCTTTAAAAAGTTCATTTGAATAATTCAACGCTGAATTTAAAGAGGTTTGTTTTTAGCAAGTCCCTACGTTGGCATTATCCAAATCAGGTTGCGGGTCAAGGAATACATCCTACTCTCAGCAAGCTTTGAGCAAGCTCCCCGTGCATTAGCTATTATAAAAAAATTGCGGATAATTTCAATATGTTTTACTGTCATTATCAGGGCAAACGCATTGTAAATGTATTCAGCATAAAGCTGGCTTTCAGTCACGATTTCCTGGTTCAAAATCACGCAATAATGCGCTACACGCTGATTGTTGCAAAGTAACTATAGAATTGCCCGCTCATGCGGTCGCAACAATCAGAGTGTTTTTGCCCCAGGAACCGTTCCTTTGCGAAAACTTTACTTAAATTGCCCAAATTTCGAGTTTTGATAAGAACAGTAATTTAAGTGTCATTCCCGTGCTACGACACTGCGATGTTTACGCAGTAAACTCGGTCAGGAATCTGTTGGAAATTTTCAATAGATTATCAACCGAGTTTCTTTCAGAAACATCGCAGGGTCAAAAGCCTGAAAATGACATAAACGATACTTATGAGATATTCAATGGCAGTTGCATATAAAAAAATTAAATTTCTTTTGTAAAAAGTTGACATTTGCAAAAGAACTGAATCATAATATAAAATATGTATTGTGAATAAAAACTACTGGAGGTATTTTATGAAGAAATTTATTTTTCCTGCTTTATTTGCATTTTTGTTTGTGCTTGCTTCGTGCATGAATATGTCCGGCTCTTCTGGTGAAGGCGGCTCTGTGCGTGTTGTTTTGCCGGGAAGCGCGCGTTATTCTTTTAGTCAGGACAAGGCTGATAAATTTGTTGTAACCATAAGTTTGAACTCTAAGATTGTTGACAAAAAAACTGAGTTTTCGGGGGGGGTAATAGAATTTGATGAACTTAATCCCGGAGAGTATATAATAGAAGCTAAAGCATTTGATTCTAATGAAGGCGACCTTGTTGTTGGCTGGGGAACAGCTAGCGCAACAGTAAAAAAGGGTGAAAATACGAACTGTTCTTTATCTTTGCAACCTGTAGTTTCAGCATTTGATTCTACGCCTTCTTATAAAAAACTGGTTGTTCTTTCTTCCGATGATATAACAAAACTTTGTGAATTGGTAAATGCCGGAAGCGACTTTGAAGGAATTACAATTACGCTTGCGGATGATGTTGATTTGGCGGATTGCGCGGACGACTGGCAGCCAATTGGATTTGTAAAAACCGAAGGTGATGATGATAGCAACAATATGCCATTTAAGGGAACTCTTAACGGAAATGGAAAAACAATTTCATACAAAATAACAAAAAACGAAAATGATAAAACTCAGTTCTTTGGTTTGTTTTTTGACAACTACGGAACAATCGAAAATCTTATTGTTAATCAGACGTACTCAGGAGATCTTAGTAGCCGAGGAATGAGCCGTGGAGGAATGATTTGTACATACAACTACGGAAATATAAAAAACTGCATTGTAAAGGCAGATATTGCCATAGGTACACAAAGCGACACTGCTGGAATATGCAAGGTTAATACTGAAAATGGAAAAGTAGTAAACTGTTTTGTAACTGGCAGTATAGAAAATCAGATAAATGCGAACTGGAAAGGTTCTTATCAGAAAACATCTGGAATCTGCGCAATAAACTATGGAACTGTAGAAAATGCTGTAAGTGCTGTGCAAATAAAAACAGCAATTGTAATTGAAAATAGTACAGACTTAAACAATATTTCTGGTGCAATCGCCGCAAGGACAGACGGATATTTGAAAAATTGCTACTGGCTTAAAGACAACATAAACCGTGGTGGAATCACTTATAATCAGATTTCCTACATAAGCGAAACTGGTGCATATACTGACGAAAACTGCATTCCAACGCCATCAAGAATCACCGGCTGCGGCTACTTTGAGACAAACAGTCCGACTTCTTCTGTTGTTGCCGGAACTGCATCAGAATGTAAAAGTGAGCAGACACTCGCATACAGCGGCACTCTGCTTGATATGCTTAACGCTTATGTCTCCGCAAGTTCTGATTCCGGGCTCAAGAAATGGAAGGCAGGCGCAGACGGCAATCTGGCTTTGAGCTTTTAAGATTACTGTGTCAAGCACGGTAATGACAGTAAGTCGTTTTGTCATCTTAGGGTACATTAATGACAGGACGCACGTGATACTTCGGTCAAGCCGGAGTATGACATAAAATCGTTATTGCCGAATTAAAATAAACTTGTCATATTCAGGCAAAAAAAATGTCATCTTCTAGCTTGATCCGAAGATTTTTTTGTGGTTGTTGATTCCTCTTTCTTTTCTATATAAACTGTCTGCATGATAAAAGAAGTTTCCATTGCGATTCAGCCTGAAAAAGAAAAAGACGAAAAGTTTATACAAAAAGAAATACGCCTTGCATTAAAAAAACAAGGAATCAGTTTTGAAGAAAAAGACATTTCAACTGTATTTGTAAAAAAATCAATTGACGCGCGCCATAGAAATATCAAATTTTTTTTGCGCTACAAAGTTTACATCGGAGAAAATCCTGCTGATGAATTTGCTTTGCCTGACTGGAAAACTGCGGACGGAAAAAAATCTGTCGCCATAATAGGTTCTGGACCTGCAGGACTTTTTGGCGCGCTGAAACTTTTGGAGCACGGAATCAAGCCTGTCGTCATTGAGCGTGGCAGCGAAACTTCAAAACGAAAACGCGACATCGCCATGATAAGCACAACTGGAATCGTCGATGAAAATTCGAACTATTGTTTTGGCGAAGGCGGAGCTGGAACTTTCAGCGATGGAAAACTTTACACACGCAGCAACAAGCGCGGAAACATAAATGGCATTTTAAAAATCTTTGAGCATTTCGGGGCGGACAAAAAAATTCTTACGGACGCTCATCCGCACATCGGCACAGACAAGCTTCCGGCAATTGTAAACAACATGCGAAATTTTATTTTGCAGCAGGGCGGCGAATTTCTTTTTGATACTGAATGTGTTGATTTCATTTTAGAAAAATCCAGAGATGAAAAAATTGTAAAAGGCGTTGTTGTAAAAAATCAGGGTGAAACAAAAAATATTTTTGTGGATGCAGTTCTTCTGGCAACAGGACATTCAGCATCTGACATTTATGCTTTGCTTGCAAAAACTTCCCCGGAATCTCTTGAACCAAAAACTTTTGCAATGGGTGTTCGTGTTGAGCATCCAAGAACTTTGATTGATTCAATTCAGTTTCACGGAGAAAAAAAACAGGAGCTTGGAGCTGCGGAATACAGGATCTCTTCACAAATTGACGGTCGCGGTGTTTACAGTTTTTGTATGTGTCCTGGAGGTTTTGTTGTTCCAAGCAGCACTGGCCCTAACGAAATTGTCGTAAACGGAATGTCTGCCGCAGGACGCAATAGCAAGTGGAGCAACTCGGCAATTGTCGTAGAAATTCGTCCGGAAGATATTCCTTTGGAATTTGTTGAAGAAGCAAAATCAATTGGAACTAAAAAAATTGCAGGTCTTCTTTTTAGAAAATTTATTGAACAGAAAACTTTTGAAAATGGAAAAGGTCAAAAAGCTCCGGCTCAGTGTCTTGTGGATTTTTTGAAACACAAGGCAAGTGAAACTCTTCCGCCTGCAAGTTATGCTCCAGGTGTTGTTGCAAGTCGTTTGGATAAATGGCTTCCTGCTCAAATTTCAAATCGCCTTGAAAAAGCTTTTGTAGAATTCAACAAGCTGATGAAAGGCTTTGTCTGCAATGATGCGCTTTTGATTGCTTCGGAAACACGCACAAGTACTCCTGTAAGAATTCTGCGCAGCAAGGAAACGTTTGAGTGCATTGGACTGCGGAATCTTTTTCCGGCTGGAGAAGGAAGCGGATACTCTGGCGGCATTGTAAGTTCTGCAATGGACGGTGAAAATGCCTGTGAAAGGATTGCATTGCAATGGAGCAAATAGTTTTAGCTGGAGCTTCTTTTGTTTTTGGCTTGGACGAAATACGAGAAGCTTTTTTAAGCATTGGAGTCGAGGCTTCGTTTGTGGAAGTTCCCTATATGCTCAAGTATCAAGAAATTCCAGAAAAAGAAAAAATAGAATTTACTGATAAAATTCCAGAAAATAAAATTGTTGTTCCTCTGTCTGAATATTGGATTTCTGAATGTATAAAAAATATTGAGAGTTGTAAAATTTCAAAAAACGCATTACTGGCTTCACGCTCCAAAAAAAAACTTTATGATTTGTTGAACTATTTTAAAGTTCCAAGAATTTTTGATTCGATTCAGCTGGCAAAAGATTTTGTTAATCAAACTGGAAAAAGTATAATTGTAAAACCCGATGGACTTTTTTCTGGCTACGGAATAAAAATTGCAAGCAAAGAAAATATTGATGAAGTTGAAAAATTTATTTTTAATGCCCGAAATGTGAATAACCGTGCGTTAAAACTTTTTGAAATTGAAAATAAAAATGCGCTTGTTACAGAATATATTTTGGGAAAAGAATACAGTGCGGACATTTTTTATTTTAAAGGAAATGTTTCTTTAGTCCGACTTTGCAAAAAAGAAATTATTTTTATTCATGGAACACCGTGCACTGCGGTTTATCAGCTTTTAAATCCTAGTGCAGAAATAAAAGTAGCCCTTGAAAAATGGTGCGATGTTTTATTTGAAAAAGAAAATATTTCGTTCGGGCAGTTTGATTTTATTGAAGACCAAGAAGGCACTCTTGTTCCGATTGATTTTGCGCCTAGAATCGGCGGTGGAATTGAAGAGCTTTTAAAGTGCTGCAAAAAAAATGTTTATGCTAGCGCAGTGCTGAATGTTTTTGGACAAAACGGAAATAATATTTTTTCTTCGGATGAAAATTGCCTTTCTCAGTTCAATTATCTTCCTACAAAAAGCGGAAAAATTTTCAACGACAGCTATAATCTTCTTTCAGGAAAAAAAAATATTTATAAGCACAAGAAAGACTTTGTTCCTGAATGTCCTTCAAGTTCCGCAAGCAGAATCGCAGTTGTAATTGCGCATCATAAATCACCTGTTGAAAAAGAAATTTTAGATTCACTTTTAATCAGCAGCGAGCATATTGAGTTTTGGAAAAAGTAAGTTAAAAATCAGTTTTTTAAAAATTTTTCTTTCCAGTGCCAGACTGGTTTTGCAAGCGCATTGCTGAAAGGCTGTGTTTTGTTAAAATCTGGAAGCCAGCTTGTGTCGTCGCTTAAATCTTGATAGAACAAATATTCAAAGTCATAAGCTTCAATAATGTCGCGCAGGGTTTCATCTTCGTCTTTGCTGATTAAACGGTTTTCAAAAGTGCTAAGTGAATTTTCTCTCCATTTTTTTTCTGCTTCGGTTTTTGAGTTGAATGGAACTGGCGTGTACTGCGACATAAGTGAAATGCAGCTTTTTCCGTCAGCATTTTTTTTCAGCCATTCAAGCGCAAAAATTGTGTCATCAATTTTTCCAGGCAAAGCAAGATGTCTTATTATAACGCCGCCTTTTATTTTTTCTTTCTTTTTACCGTTTTTTGAAACTTCTTCTATTTCAAGCGGAAAATTTTTTATCATCCAACTGATGCTTTTTTTTGCAACAAGCGGATAATCTTCTGCCATAAAAAGTTTTTTGCTTGCTTCACTGCTGATTGTTTTAAAATCCGGAAGCCATATATCAACGACATCTTTTAAAAGCTCAAGAGTTTCAACTGATTCATAAGCACTGGAATTCCATGCAACTGGAATTTTAAGCCCTGAATTTTTTGCGATTTCTAGGAACTGCGCGATTTTTGGAATGTGATGGCTTCCTGTAACTAAATTTATATTTTCTGCTCCCAGCTCTTGAAACTTGAGACAAATTTCTGCAAATTCTTTTTCATCTACATTTGCGCCCATTCCTTGCTGGCTTATCTGATAGTTTTGGCAGAATGAGCATTTTAAAGTGCAGCCTGTAAAAAATATTGTTCCACTTCCGCCGAAAACTGTGATTAGCGGTTCTTCTCCAAAATGCAATCCTGCAGAAGCGATTTTTAAATTTTCTGTTTCTCCGCAGAATCCCGTTTTTCCATTACTTCTGTCTGACTTGCATTTTCTTGGGCACTGAACGCATTGCTGGTAAAAGTTATTTTCCATTGATTATATTGCCTGCTTGTCTAAAAAAATCATCATCATATTGTTTAAAGTTTCAATTGGAATTTCTTCTGCCTCGCAATTTGTAATTTGGCAAAGTTCTTTCCAGTCGTCATTGCTCAAAGCTTCTGTTGAAGAAACGTCATTGTCTATGAGAGCCTGCATTGCTCCAAGAATTTTTACGTGCTCTTCTGTAGGTTCGTTTTCTAGCTGACTTGAATTTAGAATATATTTATTCATCCAGTAATCAGAAAAAGCATCTGCTAGCGACTTTAAATTTCTATTTGAGTTTGAAAATAAATTTTGAATTTGAATGCAGACTTTTTTTCCGTCATAAACAGGATTTTCTGAACGGTAATGTTTTTTGATTTTTTGAACATCTGAAAAAAATTTTTGAATGTTATCCATGAAGTAAATATACATTTAATTTGTAAAAAATAAAATAGCAGTTTTTCATTGCGTTTGTTTTGTGCTATAATATTTTTTATGGAAAATAATAAATTTAATTTTTGTCCTGATTGCGGCTCAAAAAAAATCCAAACGCTTTTGAATGGAAGACAATGGTGTTGTCCTGACTGCGGACTTGAACTTTTTAATAATGTCGCTTCTGCTGTGGGCGTAATTCTTGAAAATGAAAAACATGAAATTCTTTTTGAACGCCGGGCAAAAGAACCTAGAAAAAATTTCCTTGCATTTCCCGGAGGATTTTGTGAACCTGATGAAGAACCTGAAAAAAGTGCAATGCGTGAGTGTTCAGAAGAAATTGGAGTTGTGCCTGAAAATATAAAATTTGTTGGAGCTTTTCCAAATACTTATGTTTACAAAAAAATAATTTATAAAACCTGCGATATGTTTTATTCAGCGTCTTTGCCTTTTAATTTTGAATTTAAAACTCAGCAAAGCGAAGTTGTTTCACTTGAATGGATAAAAGCTGAATCTTTGGCGGATATAGAAAAAATTCCTTTGGCATTTGAGTCTGCAAAAAAAGCTCTTTTAAAATATCTGGAGATAAAAAATGCGCGCTAGTTTTTTTGTTTGTATTGCAGGAATTGCAGTTTATCTTTGCGTTTTGCTTTTTTACTTCATGAAAATTTCAGCGAAAAAAAATGCCATGAAAAAGGAAGGCAAGAAAATTCAAAAAGCCAGTGCATCGTTTGTAAGCAGTTTGCTTCTCTGCGCACTTGTTGAACTTCTTCCTATTTTGATTCCGCTGAAAATTTATGTGATTGCAATTGTATGTCTGTGCGGAATTTTGGGCTCTTATCTTGTTCTAAAGGAACGTCTTGAAAAATTGTAAATTCCACTAGACAAGAATCTTTTTTCTTGCTATAGTACTTTCACGTTATGGCGTCATACCCAAGTGGTAAGGGACTGGTCTGCAAAACCACTATGCATCGGTTCGATTCCGATTGACGCCTTTCGCAATTGAAGATGTCTTTTTTAAGGCATCTTTTTTTTGCGCTTACGGATTTTACAAGCAAAGCTGGAATCCGATTTTATATATTGCTGCCTTCGGGCGGCATTTTTTTTATAAAATTGCATTTTTTGTCTGTTTAAGCTAAAATATTTTCTCAATGAAATTAAAAGTTGTAGCATTTTTTTTCTGTTCAGTAATTTTTACAGTTGCTTTTGCTGATTCTGCAAAGATAGATTTTTGGAGTGATATTCCGCCAGAACCACTTTCTCAGAAGCTTGTTGACTCTATGAGCGATGAAGAACTTCTTGCGCAGATTCTTATGTTCGGTTGGGCTGGAGCAGAGCCGAGCGACTTGCTGAATTCTTGGGTAACTCAGCGCGGACTTGGAAGTGTAAAAGTTTTCGGGTGGAATACTGACAATATTCAAAAAGTCGCAAAGTCAGTGCGGATTCTTCAGCAGGAAGCGGCAAGCAGGCCTTTAAAGATTCCGCTTTTTGTTGCTACAGATCAGGAAGGCGGTTGGATTCGCCATGTAAAAGGTGAAACTTCTGATACCCCGGGGAACCTTGCAATTGGAGCTTCTGGGTATCCGCTTGATGCTTATTATTCTGGCTTTTATATAAACCGTGAAATCCGTGCGCTTGGAATTAACATGAATTTTGCTCCTACTGTGGATTTGTATACGAATTTGAATTCAAGTGTAATTGGTCCGCGGTCATTTGGTTCTGACCCTGTTGATTCTGGAATTTTAGGTGAGGCTTTTGCAGCAGGTTCAATGGACGCTGGTGTTATTCCGACTGCAAAACATTTTCCAGGACATGGCGACACAAGTCTTGACAGCCACGGAAGGCTTCCGCAGATTGAAATTGATGCGCGGACTTTGGTGAACCGTGAGCTTGTTCCGTTTGAATATTTGATAAAGGCAAAAATTCCTGCAATTATGAGCGGGCATCTTTCATTTCCTCAGATTGAAAGCGACGGAACTCCTGCAAGCCTTTCTAAAAAATTTCTGACTGATATTTTGCGCCGCCAGATGAATTACGATGGTCTTATAATTACTGATGACATGATGATGAACGGAGCGACTTTGTTTGCAGGCTCTTTTCATCGTGCTGTAATGATGGCAATTGAAGCAGGAAACGATATTATAATTTCTTCTACGACTGCCGGGCTTTATGACAATATGTGGACTAGAAATCTTGAGCGGATGAAAACAAATTCGGAATTTAAAGAACGTGTAAAGGATGCTGCCCGGCGTGTTGTTTTTGCCAAACTAAATTATTTTAAAAGTGAAAATCATGCGCCGCTTTATCCTGATGAGAATTCAATTTTTGAGCACATTCCAGATAAAGACGGTCAAAAATTTTTTCTTGAGCAAGCCTGCCGTTCAGTGAGCGTTTACAAACAAGGTTCAGCTTTGCCGTTGAAGCCTGCAGAAGGTGAGCGCGTTTTAATAGCAGGTCCTTTTCTTTCGCTTTATAGTGAAGGTCGAAAACGTTATCCAAATGTTTCGACTTTTCATTTCAGCTATGAATTAAAAAACGACAATAGCAATTTTGATAATTGGAATGCGGCTTCTTTAGTTTCCGTGGCGGATAGCTATGATACAATTATTATCTGTGTTTACGACAAGCACACGGCGAATATTGCGAAACGTTTGCGCTACATGGACAAGCGGATTGTTATTCTTTCTATTATGTCTCCGGTTTTTGTTCTTGATGATTTTGATTGGGCGGACACAATCCTTTGCGGATACAGCTACTCAGGCTATTCGTTTGCGGCTTTGTTTGGGGCTTTGAGCGGAGAATTTGTTCCGCAGGGAATTATTCCTTTAAAGCGTTAAAAAATCTTCAGGCGGATTTTAAATGCTATTCTATGAATTTTAGAATTTCATCTTTTGGCTGATAACCAACGCTGGTTTTTACTGCTTTGCCGTTTTTAAAAAGCACAAGCATCGGAATGCTTACAACTCCAAATTGTGTTGCAAGAGCTGGCTCTTCATCGACATTTACTTTTCCAACTTTTAAAGTTTCTGATTTTTCCGCCGCGATTTCTTCAATTACCGGAGACAGCATTCTGCAAGGACCGCACCAAGTAGCCCAAAAGTCAACAAGAACCGGCTTGCTTGAATTTAAAACTTCTTCTTTGAAATTTGATTCTGTGATTTTTACTTCCATAATTTCCTCCAAAATTATTTTGATTTATAATAAAGCATGCAATGGCAAAATCCTTCAAACTCAGGATCTTTTATCTGGTCTCTGAATTCCTTGCACATACATTTTGTGTCTGGAGTTTTTTCAACTCTGCACGGACAGTAGCCGCCTTTTTGCTTTAATCCTTCTTTTACAGTTTGCGCAATTTCAAAATTTGGATTTTCAGTTATTTTCATTTTTCCTCCAAATAAATTGAATGAATCTCTTTAAAATTCTGGTGCATTCTTCTGTTATAATAAAAGATACAAAATGTTTTCGCGTAAGACAAGTTGATTCTAAATGCCGCTTGTAAAATGTGTTTCTTCCATTTAAGTTTAAAATTTGGTATACTTGGCGCATTTAGAAAATTGAAGATTCGGGCTTTTGAGTTTTTATTTTACGCTGAAAAATTCTGCTTTTAAAAACTTCCCGCTTTTTAAAATAGAGGAACTATGGCTTTTTATGATTCATTCGATGTAGCGGTTTGCGGCGGAGGTCATGCTGGAATTGAAGCTTCCCTTGCTTGCGCCAGAATGGGACTAAAGACAATTTTAATTACACAGTCGATTGACTCAATTGGAAGAATGAGCTGCAACCCTTCAATCGGCGGAATTGCAAAAGGAAATATTGTCCGTGAAATTGATGCTCTTGGCGGAGAAATGGGAAAACTGATTGACCGCTCAATGATTCAATTTAGAATGCTGAACAAAAGCCGCGGTCCTGCAGTTCAGGCTCCTCGTTCACAAGCAGACAAAATTGTTTATTCATCTCTTGCGCGCCATGTTGTGGAAACTACGGAGAATCTTTCAACTTTGATGGACACTGTTGTTGATGTTTTGACTGTAGCTTCGGATGTGCCGTTGCCAAAAGACAGTTCTGGTTCTATGGAAGCAGGCTCGATTCCCGGAGAAAAACGTTCAGGCTCTTCATACACTTTTGCGACACAAGCTTGCCGTAGCGGAATGAGGCAAAAAATTATCGGTGTAGTTACAGAGCGTGGAAGAATTATTCCTTGCCGGGCTGCAGTTCTTACAACGGGAACTTTTTTAGGCGGAAGAATTTTTATCGGTGAATACGATGCTCCCTGCGGACGTTTAGGCGAGACTGGCGCATTTGGCTTGACTGAAAGTTTGAGCCGTCTTGGATTTACAACAGGCCGGCTTAAGACAGGAACTCCTCCGCGGATTTTAAAGCATACAGTTGATTTTTCAAAATTTGAACTTCAGGAAGGAGATAAAGAAATTGTTCCTTTTAGCTTTGATGATGAAAAAATTGAACGTCCGATGGTGCCGTGCCATTTGGTTTATACAAATGAAGAAACTCATAAAATAATCAGGGAAAATATAAACCGCTCGCCATTGTATTCTGGAAAAATCAGCGGAGTTGGTCCTCGCTATTGTCCGAGCATTGAAGACAAAGTTATGCGTTTTGCTGAGCGGAACAGACATCAGCTTTTTGTTGAGCCGGAAGGTCTTGAAACTGATGAGATTTATCTTAACGGATTAAGTTCCAGTTTGCCGGAAGAAGTTCAAGATGCTTTTTTGCGGACTATGCCTGGGTTTGAAAATTGTGTTGTAAGCCGCCCGGGGTATGCTGTTGAGTATGACTATGTTGAGCCGACACAGCTTTTTCCTTCCCTTGAAACAAAACGCGTTGCAGGTCTTTTTAATGCTGGGCAAATCAACGGAACTTCAGGCTATGAGGAAGCTGCAGGTCAGGGACTTGTTGCTGGAATAAATGCTGCGCTCTATGCAAGGGAACATAAAAAATTATGCGGACCGATTTGCGCTTCTGATTCATCGTTTAGGTCTTCTCCTGCAAGTTCTGAGCAGGGAAGGTTTATGCCTAAGCAAGTTTTCAATTCTGATGAACTTAAAAACTTTGCTGAAATTTCCGCGAATGAAACTGAATCTTTATCCAGAAAATTGATGGAAACACAAAAAGAATTTGGCTTTGATTCTTTTGAAAAAATTCCGTCTTACGAGCCGATTGTTCTTGGTCGTGATGAAGCTTACATTGGCGTGCTTATTGATGACCTTGTTACGCTTGGAACAAAAGAGCCGTACAGAATGTTTACAGCCCGAGCTGAATACAGGCTTAAGCTTAGGCATGATACTGCTGACAGACGATTGCGGAAAAAAGGCTTTGATGCAGGTCTTATTTCAAAGGCTCAGTTTGAACAAATGAATTTGAAATATCAGAAAGTTGATGAAGCTCTTGAATTTTTGAGCAAGCATCCAGATGCTGAAAATCCTGGAAACTTTAACTGCCTTGAATGGACTTTGGCGCAGGAAGATTTTAAGTACCGCTATTATATTGAAAAACAGGATTCTAGAGTTGCAAAAATGCATCGCATGGAAAACGCAAGAATTCCTTTGGATTTTGATTATTCAAAAATTGTCGCATTGTCTTCAGAAAGCCGCGCAAAACTTGAAAAAATCCGGCCTCTTACTTTGGGACAGGCTTCAAGAATAAGCGGAATAAGAAACAGCGACATAATGCTTTTGATGGTTTATCTTCACTAATGAAAAAAATAGACTGGAATAAAATTGCTTTTTTTTCTGCTCTTTGTTTTTTTCTTTCTGCTGTAGAATATGCAGTTCCAAAGCCATTGCCTTTCTTTAAAATTGGATTTGCAAATCTTCCGATTTTGATAAGTCTTCCGGTTTTGAAAAAACAAGAAACTTTGATGCTTGTTTTATTAAAAATTTTTTTGCAGGCAATTATAACTGGAACTTTATTTTCTTACGTTTTTATTTTTTCCTTTGCAGGTTCTGTTGCTTCCGGAATTTCCATGATGCTTGCATATTTTATTTTTAGAAACAAAATTTCTTTTATTGGAATTTCTATTTGCGGCGGACTTACAAATAATATTGCGCAGATTTTTTTAGCCGGTATTTTTATGTTTGGCTCGAATGTGAAATTTATTGCCCCTCCAATGCTTTGTGTTTCATTTTGCACTTCGTTAGCTCTTGGAATTTTTGCGGAAAAATTTTGCAGAAAATCAGTTTGGTTTAAAGAGCTTGTTATTGGAACTCCAGCAAGAATTGATTCGGCGTTTTCAGAAAGTGAAAAGATGAATTTTTTTAATATTTTTATTTCTGCAATTGGTTTTGCAATTCTAGTTTTCAGAAATTCAGTTTTTGAAATTTATTTTGTTGTTTTGTTTTTTGCCATTTTAGTTTTTATAAAAAAAAGAACTTTGAAAATTTTGCCATCTATGTTTTTGATTTTTTTTGTTGTTCTTTTTTCATTGTTTTCTCCGCATGGAAAAATTTTATTTACTTTTGGAAACTTGAATATAACTTTGGGGGCTTTGATTTTAGGACTTGTAAAGGGCGGGCGACTTTGCGGTTTTGTTTTTGTGTCGCAGTTTTTAATTTCAAAAAACATTTTTTTTTCCGGCAGAGTAGGAAAGTTTTTTTCTAATATTATGTCTTGTTTTTCAAAACTGTCAGAGATAAAAATCCGGCTGACAAAAGAAAATTTTATTTCTCAAATTGACAGCCGGCTTTGCAAAGTTTGGCGGAATGAAATTTAAATTCTAAAAATTTCTGAGTGCGTTAAAACTTCATTGCCAGTTTCTGTTATTAGAATGTCATTTTCAAGACGAGTTCCGCCAAGATTTTTATCATAAAGCCCAGGCTCAAGTGTTATGATATTTCCAACTTTGAAAACATCATTTTCGTTTGCTCTCATGCTTACAAATGGCTCTTCGTGAATTTCAAGGCCTGTTCCGTGTCCAAGTCCGTGCGGCATAGTTCTATTTATTTTTGCAAAAACTTCATCAGCCTTTTTTACTGCGTGTGAAATTTTTTCGTTCGGCATATAAAGTTTTTTGCATTCATCAGCGGCTTCTTGCACGGCTTTTAAAAGCTCTTCTTGCTCTTTCAAAAGCGGGCCTTTTGCAATTGTGATTGTGCAGTCGCTTGCGTAGCCTTCGTAGCAAACTCCATAATCCAAAATTGACAATCCTTGAGTTCCCCAGTTTCCTTGTGTGTATCCCGGAAAAGCGTGAATTGCAAAACTTCGAGCTGGTCCTGCGGCGAGTGTGTCAAAACTTGTGCGTTCTGCGCCTTTTATTCTTAGCTCCCGTTCTGCAAAAAGCGCGACATCCGTTTCTGTTTTTATTTTTCCTTGACGTAAATTTTCCACAATAATTTTTGTCATTTCATCTGTGATTGCAGCTGCTTTTTTTGTACATTCAATTTCATAGTTGTCTTTTATTGCGCGAAGTGATTTTACAAAGTCGTGTGCAGAATTTTCTTCAGCGTATATTTTAAAACTTTCAAGTTTTTCTGAATACTTTTTAAACTGAATGTATGGAGTTTCTGGAGAAATGCAGAGTTTTGATTTTTTTTCAGAAATGGTTGATGTTAAAATTTCTTTTGCTGCATTTATGTAACTTCTTTTAAATTTTTCAGAAGGAATTATTTCATCTGCAAACGCTTTGTCTTTTGCTAAATTTTCATCCCACGGAATTAAAAAAGATTTTCCATTATCCAAAATAATTAAAGATGCATCGCTTGGATGTCCACAAAGATAACGCACGGCAACATCTCTTCTCTGTTCAGAATCTTCAAAGATTGCCGCCTTGATATTGTTTTGCTTTAAATATTCGCTGACCTTTTTTCGTCTGTCTTCATAAATTTGCTTTAAATTGAAATTCATTTTTTTTCCTCTGAAAGTTTATTTTAGCCTTGAAATTTTTTCAAATGCTATTTTTAAAAGTGAATCTTTTGAAATAAAAAGAAGCACAAGTCCTATTGCTCCAAAAATTGCCGCAGTTATAAAAACAGGAATTCCTTGCGAAATGATTCTTGGATTTCCGCTAAAAAAATTTATAAAATAGTTTTTTGTCAGAACAACCGGAATAACTGCAATTACCGAAAATGCCGCAATTTTTATTGCATACAAAACTGCAAGCTTTAAAATATTTCCAACATGAATTGATTTTGTTCTTCTTAAAAAAACAAAAAGCATCAATGTGTTTGCCGCGCTTGCAATTGTGAGTGCCAGAGCAATTCCTTTTCCCTTAAATCTAATAGAAAGAATTGAAGCTAGCGCAATGTTCACGGCGAAATTTATAAGTCCTGCAATTGTGGGACTCTTTGTGTTCTGCTGAGCATAAAATGCTGGAGAAACAATTCTGTTTACGGCAATAAAAAAAAGTCCTGCAATGTGAAAGTTAAAAACTTCAACAGTCATTTTGGTTGATTCAGAATTGAATTTTCCGCCTGCAAAAATTAACGTGATAATGTTTTCGCCCATTGCAAGTGAATAAAAAGTTACAGGAATTGCAATTAACGCCATAATTTTTATTGACTGAATTAAAAGCGTGTTAAAATTTTCCCACAGATTTTTTTTTGCAAATCCGGTCAAGTCTGGAAGAATTACAGTTCCGATTGTTACGGCGCAAATTCCCAAAATTAATTCTTGAAGCCTGAGTGAATATTGAAGACTTGAAACGATTCCTTCCCCTGCGCGCGCTGCTAATGCCGAGGACACAATGTCATTTATCTGGTAGCCTGCCATTCCAATTATTGTTGGACCAATCAACGCAAAAACTTTTTTGCTGCCTTCATTTGAAAATGCTTTTTTTAAATTTACAAAAGTTATTTTCCAGTTGTTTTTTAAAACGAACGGAAGCTGAAAAAGAGCCTGAATTGTTCCGCCTGAAAATACGCCGATTGCCATTGCCCTTGCAGGATTTTCCGTGAAGCGTGAAAGAATGAATGTTGATGAAATTACAATTATATTGAAAAGAATCGGAGTGAATCCTGACGGTGAGAATATTTTAAGTCCGTTTAAAATTCCCTGAAAAAAAGCTGCCACAGAAATTACAAAAAGATACGGAAACATTATCCTTGTCAAAATAACAGCTTCTTCCATTGAATTTTTGTCAGCGTAAAAAATCCGCAAAATGAACGGCGCAAAAATAATTCCTGCGATTACAAAAACTGATGTCAGGAAAACAACCAGCGTAAAAGTTGCGTTTATAAAATCCTGTGTTTTTTGTTTTCCCTCTGAAGTTCCGCATTCTTCAAGATGATTTTTAAAAGTCGGAATAAAAGCCACGGAAATTGAATTTTCAGCAAAAAGCCTGCGGAAAAGATTCGGAATCATAAAGGCTATTCCAAACGCATCTGAAAAAGCTGAAGTTCCTAAAAAAAGTGCCTTTGTCATTTCCCTTGCGAGTCCAAGAACTCTTGAAGCCAAAGTAAGCATTGAAAGTGAAATTCCTTTTGCTAAAAGTGAATTTTGCGCATTTTTTTCTTTATTTTTTTGAGAAGTAGACATATAATATATAGAATAATCCGCTTAATAAAATAAAGCAATTACCAAAGGATTATTTTTAAAGGAGAGCAGCGGGAGGAAAATTTTGAAGACTGGAAAACGTCATTTAAAGTTTTTTCAATATGTTGGTGACACTCCGATTGTTCCTACAAAATTGAAAATAATTATTTTCTTTGTGGCAATGCTTTTGCTTTCCACTTTTTCAACAAATCTTGTTGCGATTATGCTTTCACAAAGAAAAACAATTCAGCTTTCAAATATCGTGCTTGTTGACAAACTCACGGAACTTTACAACGTTGCAAACAGCCAGAAGCAAATTGAAGCTTATTCACAGGATACGGAAACTTCAATTGATTCAATTGCTCAAAGCGCGAAAAACGGATTTGCAAAAGACGAAAAAAACAGCGTTGCGCTTGGTGTAAATCCAGACGGTTCTCTTTTATTTTTTGCAACTCCAAACGAAGAGTTAAAATGGGAACGCTTTACAGATAAAGATTGCATCGAGATGATGGAAAATTCTGAAACACATGAAGGCTCTGTTTCTTTTATTTCTCCTGATGGCGATGAATATTTTGGAGTTTACAAATATCATCCGGACTGGCTCACTTATATAATCCGTGCAAACCGCCGTGCCGACACAAACCGCGCGATGTATCAGGTTTTGTGGATTACCGTTGTGCTTGTTCTTATAATGTCTGCGTTTTTTATTCTTATGGGAACAAAAATTCTTGACGGGCTTCTTTCAAATATCAATAAGTTTTCAACACAGCTTTACAAAATGCAGCAGGACAAGAAACTTAATCTCATTGATATTTCAGAATCTCCGAACGACGACATTACTTATCTTGCCGCAAACTTTAATTCGCTTTCTTCTACAATAACAAATCTTCTTCAGATTTTCCAAAAGTTTGTTCCTGAAAATGTTGTTCGTAAAGCGCATGAAGAGCAGTTTATCCGCTTGGAAGGAAGCCAGCGTGAACTTACAATTCTTTTCAGCGATATAAAAAGCTTTACTTACCGAACTGAAGTTTTGGGGAATGACATCATCGGACTTTTGAATGTTCATTATGATTCGGTTATCAGAAAAGTCAGCGACAACAATGGAATTATCGGCTCAATTATTGGAGATGCGATTCTTGCAAGCTACGGAATTGAAGAGCATATTGAAACAAACAAATCTTATGATGCAATAAAAACCGCATGGGAAATTACCGCTGTCACTTCGGAACTTAGAAAGAAAATGTCGGACCGCCGTGCTGTCCTTGAAAAAGAACGTCCGCTTACAGAAAGTGAGGAGCGTGTTTATCAGGCTGTAATGCTTGATGTTGGTGTTGGAATTGACGGAGGAAATGTTTTCTACGGAAACATCGGTTCTTCAAAGCGAATGGCAAACACTGTAATTGGCGACAATGTAAACTCTGCCTCAAGATTGGAAGGTCTTACAAGAATTTACAAAGTTCCAGTGATTGTAAGTTCGTATATTATGGAAGAAACTCTTCGCGACAATGAAGCTGCTTCGCGCTATAAATTTTATGAGATTGATACAGTCCAAGTTAAAGGAAAAACTGAAGGTGTGAAAATTTATTTCCCGCTTGATAAAGAATGTTCTCTTGAAGAATGGAAGTTTGAAGAACTTGACGAGAAATTTAAAATTTTCGAATACGGACTAAAGGCTTATTATGACGGTGATTGGAAAACTGCAAGAGCTGAGTTTAAAAAATCAGGCTTGGATGTTGCAAAAGTTTTCCTTGAAAGAATCGGAATGAAATCTTCACCAGAAGATTGGAGTGGAATATGGACAATGACAACAAAATAAATTCAATGGTTCCTGCGGCTGTAAATGTTCACAAGGAAGTTGCGCTTCTTCTTGAAAATGAACTCAACAGAATTGCAATGGACAACAAGCAGGATTCTTTTAGCATAGAAGATGAATTTTCAAAGACAAAGAAAAACAGCTTTTCGTTTATGTGGCAAAATATGTGGCTTAGGCTTCTTATTTGTTTTGGAGTTGTTTTTGCGATTACAGTTTTTCTTGTGCTTTTTGTTTCAAATTCAAACAGAGAAATCAAAGTTGAAGTGAGCGAATTTAAAAGCTTGAATCTTACTAGCTTGCTGAACAAAGTAAATGACATTGACCAAAAAATCCACGAGATTGAAAATGCAAAAAAAGCGATTGAAGAGCAGCGCAATGCAGAAATTGAGCGAATCGAAGGAATCCGTGCCGCCGCATTGAAATCACTTGCCGCATTGAATATTAAAAACAAAAACCGGCGTCTTCAGCAGGAGCAGCAGATTGAGCAGACTTACAAAGCTGACTTGGCTTCCGTGGAAAAATATAACAAGTTCATTGCAAACTACAATGACGAGTTAAAAATGTATACAGAGCAGCGGAATGAATTTGATGCAACAAGAGTTCAGGAAGCGGAAAAGCAAAAGGCGATTATAAACAGCGAACGCTTTTTGCATGAAAAGGAAAAGGAAAAAATTATCAATGATTATGAAGCTCGCCTTGAAGATTCAAGAAATCTTTTGAAGCAGACTCAGGCTGAAGATTTAAAGCGGCAGGAAGAGCTTCTTGCATTTACAATCAATCAGTATGATCCGCCGATTCCAAAAGACAATGCGGATGCAAAGACTCTTGTTCAAGTTGCAAAAGATTTCACTGATGAATACACAGGGCCGGTTTATGAGGATATTGAAATTCCTGTTTCTGAGGATGCGTCTGAAGAATTCAAAGAAGTGTTTGAAATTCAAAGAGACTTGTATGATTCAATTGAAAAAATTTCAGAGCTTTTGGAGATGCTTCCATTTAAAGATGAAAATGCGGTTGCTTCTTTTGTGCGCTCGATGAAGCGTTATTCATACACTGCCGGAAATCAAATTTCAGTTGCAAGTGTTTCTGAAGTCAACAGGCTCATTGCGGAAAAAACTTCCGTGGAAAATAATTATGAACGCGTTTCTTCAGATTACAATGAATTTCTTGAAGCGATTTGTTCAGAACCTTTTGGAAAAACTACTGCCAACGGAATTATTGCGAAGCAAGGAGACTTTTCTGGCACAGAAATTTATGTTTCCGAATTTAGCCGTGGCATTTTCACTAATCCTGAATACCGCGATTTTATTTTCCCTTGTTCACTTTGGCGCGGAAAAGACAAAATTGCAATTGGCGAAATTTCTTTGAACGACGACGGAAAATATGTTTTGTCAAATCTTGCTTTTGGTGGCGGACTAAAAATAAGAACTGGCGACAGAATTATTTTTGAAGAGCCGGTAAATCCAAAAGCTAAAAAATAAGCGAAAATAAAATTCTATATTTTTTTGCAGTGCGGCGGCATTTTGTGTTGTTTGCGCTGCATTGTTTTTTTCATAGTTAAAAATTAGGTTAAAGAAATGTCTGATTTAAAAAACACGGAACGTCTTGATAAAATTCTTTCAAACAATGGAATTGGAACACGCCGAGATGTAAAGCGTCTTATAAGAAGCGGAAAAATTTCTGTAAATGGGATTATTGTAAGAGAACCAGAATTTCATGCAGACGGAAGCTACGACGAGATTCTTGTGGACGGAAAAATTCTTACCGTTGAACAGAATGCATACTTTATGATGAACAAGGCTTGCGGCGCGGTTTGCTCTACAAAATCCGACAGAAGAAAAACTGTTTTTGAATATATTTCTCCGGAAGACAACAGAAAATATCCGGGCGGAAATCTTAGCACAGTTGGAAGGCTTGACGCGGACACAGAAGGGCTTCTTGTTATTACAAGCGATGGAAATTTAATTCACCGGGTTACATTTCCAAAGTATGAAGTTCCAAAAACATATCTTGTTTATTTGCGTGATTCAGTTGGTGATTCGGAAAAACTTAGCTACGAAAAAAAACTTGCTTGCGGAGTTCACATTGAAGCGGAAGGAAAAGATGGAGAAGCTGATTGCCGTCCTGCCGTAATTGAATGGAAAGAAAAAAATCAGTATTATACCAAGACTAGCGAAAATCCTTCAGAAGTTTGCTGCCTTACTGTTACGGAAGGAAAATTCCACGAAGTAAAGCGGATTTTCAAAGCTCTGGGAAACGAAGTTGTTTACTTAAAAAGAATAAGAATCAATAATCTTTTTTTGGACGAAACTTTGGAAGAAGGAAACTACAGACCGCTCACAAAGGAAGAGATAAGACTTTTAGATGTAGAGGAAAAAAATGACTGACATTGAAATTGCCCAGAAAAATGTAATGGAGCCAGTTGAAAAAATCGCGGAAAAAATTGGAATTGACCGGGAATCTTTGGAGCTTTACGGAAACTACAAAGCAAAAATTTCCTTTGAAAAACTCAATGCCTTGCAGAAAAAATCGCTTGACTCTTCTTCCCGCGGAAAACTTATTTTGGTTACTGCGATGACTCCGACTGCTGCTGGCGAAGGAAAATCAACTGTAACAATTGCGCTTGGCGACGGTCTTAGAAAAATCGGAAAAAAATCTGTGATTGCTTTGCGCGAACCTTCACTTGGTCCTTGCTTTGGAATAAAAGGCGGAGCTTGCGGCGGCGGATATGCGCAGGTTGTTCCAATGGAAGATATAAATTTGCATTTTACTGGCGACATCCATGCAATCACAGCTGCAAACAATCTTATGGCGGCGCTTATTGACAACCATATTCAGCAGGGAAATTCTTTAAACATCGATCCTCGCACAATTTCTTGGAAAAGATGTGTGGACTTGAATGACCGTTCACTTAGAAATGTTATTGTCGGACTTGGCGGAAAAATCGATGGCGTCCCGCGTGAAAGCCATTTTCAGATTTCAGTTGCAAGCGAAATAATGGCGATTGTCTGTCTGTCAAAAACAATTTCAGAATTAAAAGAGCGTATTTCAAAAATTACAATCGGCGCAGACTACAGCAAGAATCCTGTTACATTCGGAAGCCTTGGCTGTACTGGAGCTGTCGCCGCGCTTTTAAAAGATGCAATCCGCCCGAACTTGGTTCAGACACTTGAAAAAAATCCTGCGTTTATACATGGCGGACCGTTTGCGAATATTGCCCACGGATGCAATTCAATTAACGCCACACTTTGCGCGCTTGCCCTTGGAGACTATGTCGTTACAGAAGCTGGTTTTGCCGCAGACCTTGGAGCTGAAAAATTCTTTGATATAAAATGCCGCATGAATGGACTTTCTCCAAATGCCGCTGTTATTGTTGCCACAGTACGCGCTCTAAAAATGCACGGTGGTGTTGCAAAAGCAGACCTTGGAGCTGAAAATATTCCGGCTGTTGAAATTGGTTTTGCAAATCTAAAGGCTCACATTGAGAATATGAAAAAATTCGGAGTGCCTGTCGCAGTTGCTATTAATAAATTTATTACAGACACAGATTCAGAAATTGAACTTGTAAAAAAACTTTGCTCGGAAAACGGATGCAGTGCCGTAGTCTGCGAGGGCTGGGAAAAAGGCGGAGATGGGGCTGTCGACCTTGCGCATAAAGTTGTTGAGCTTTGTGTTTCCCCTTGCGAATTCAAAAATATTTATCCGCTTGATATTCCTCTTAAAGAAAAAATTGAAATTCTTGCAAAGGAAATTTACAGGGCTTCTTCTGTTGAATTTGAAGGAAAGGCTTTGAAAAAACTCAAGCAGTTTGAAGAGCAGGGATTCGGTTCGCTTCCAATCTGCATGGCAAAAACCCAGAATTCAATAAGCCACGACAAATCTTTACAGGGCTCACCAAAAGATTATGTGTTCCCAATTCGCGATGTTCAGCTTTATTCTGGAGCGGGATTCGTTGTTGCGTTTGCAGGCGACATTGTTGATATGCCAGGACTTCCAAAGTCTCCTGCCGCTCTTAATATAGATGTTGATGACAACGGAATAATTTCAGGGCTGTTCTAACAAAAAAAAGCATACTTTGGAAAAATCCAGAGTATGCTTTTTGCAAAAATTATTATTTTTTCAGCTGGGCTTTTATTGCGTCAAGAAGTTCACTGTATTCTTCAAACGCTGGAAGGTCTGGATTTTCCGACTTTATTTTATCTGTGCTTTTAAATAAAAATCCTGCCTTGCTTGACTTAATCATTCCAAGATCGTTGTAGCTGTCTCCAGAAGCGATTGTGTCGTATCCGATTGACTGAAGGGCTTTTACTGTTGTCAACTTGGAATTTTCAATGCGCATTTTAAATCCTGTGATTTCCCCGGAAGTAGAAACTTCAAGCGAGTTGCAGAAAATTGTAGGCTGTCCGAGTTTTTTCATCAGCGGAGAAGCGAACTGCGTGAATGTGTCGCTGATTATTATTGTCTGGCAGATTGCTCTAAGCTCGTCAAGAAATTCTTTTGCGCCCGGAAGCGGATCAATTTTTTCAATTACTTCCTGAATTTCTTTTAGTCCAAGCTTGTGCTCCTTTAGAATTCCAATTCTCCAGTTCATGAGCTTGTTGTAGTCCGGCTCGTCGCGTGTTGTGCGTGTAAGTTCTGGAATTCCAGAAGCCTTTGCAAATGCAATCCAAATTTCAGGAACAAGAACGCCCTCTAGGTCTAAGCAAGTAATGTACATATTTTTCTCCGAATAAATTTTGCCTTATTTTATCAGAATCAGAATCATTGTGCAATTTTCAAATGTTTTTCTGTTAAATTTGCATAAATATGCAGGAATAAATGATATTCTTCAAGAATATTGTATATTCCTGAAGAATTTGTATAAATATTGAAGAATAGAAGATATTCCAGAGTTTTTATGCATATTCTTCAGGAAAATTCCATATTCTTGAGTTTTTTGACGAATTCCAAGTGGAAAATACAATATTCCTTAAGTTTTTAACAAATTCCAGAAGAAAATCAAATATTCTTGAAGCACGCTATTAAAAAAAAAGTATTTCTGATATATTTTCCGCTATGGAAGAAAGAAAGATTGAAATACTTGATTCTACTTTGCGCGATGGTTCGCAGGGAGAAGGAATAAGCTATTCTGTTCAGGATAAAATTCACATTGTGCAGGCTTTAGATGACTTGGGCATAAAATACATTGAAGCTGGAAACCCAGGCTCGAATCCCAAGGATATGGAATTTTTTCAGCGTGCAAAAAGCCTTAAACTGAAAAATTCACAGATTGTCGCGTTCGGCTCAACAAGGAGAAAGGATTCTTCATGCGCAGAAGATGCGAACTTGCAAAGCCTTCTTTCTGCGGAAACAGAAACTGTTGTTATCTTCGGAAAAACATGGGATTTTCAGGCTACGGAAATTCTTCACGCTTCCCTTGAAGAAAATCTTGAAATGATAAGAGATACATGCGCATATTTAAAGCAGCGCGGGCGCAATGTTGTTTTTGACGCCGAGCATTTTTTTACAGGCTTCAAGTCGAACAAGGATTACGCTTTAAAAGCTTTAGGCGCTGCGATTGAAGGCGGGGCGAGTGTTCTTTCACTTTGCGAGACAAAAGGCGGCGCAATGATTGAAGAGTGCCGCGAGGGTGTTCGTGCCGCTGTTGAAAAATTCGGGGCAGGAGCTGTGATTGGAATTCACACTCACAATGATTCAGGCCTTGCTGTTGCAAATTCTCTTGTTGCAGTTGAAGCCGGAGCAACTCATGTTCAGGGTGTTCTTCTTGGATTCGGCGAGCGTACAGGAAACGCAAATCTTTCTACGATTATTTCAAACCTTCAGCTTAAAATGAATTGCAAGTGCATTCCAGAGGAAAGCATAAAACTGCTCACTCCAATCTGCAAGCGCGTTGCGGAAATTACAAACATTACGCTTGACCCGGGGCTTCCGTATGTTGGCCAGAATGCTTTTGCACACAAAGCCGGAATGCACATCGATGCGGTCTTGAAAAATCCGTTTGCTTACGAGCACATCGAGCCTGAGTCAGTTGGAAATTCCCGCGTGTTCCTTATGAGCGAAGTTGCCGGAAGAAGCATGGTTATTGAAAAAATCAGAAAGTTTGATTCGTCGATTACAAAGTCAAGTCCGGTTGTTTCAGAAATCATGGCGAAGGTAAAAGAGCTTGAGCATCAGGGCTACCAGTTTGAAGGCGCAGACGGAAGCTTTGAGCTTTTGGTTCGCAAGTCGATTGGAAAATATCAGCCGTTCTTTAAATTGCGCTACTATAAAACTTCCGACGAGTCTCCGCTTATTGAAGAAGGACTTTATTCTTTTGCCCAGCTTAAAATTGAAGTTGACGGCCATGAAGAAATTGCAGCCGGCGAAGGAAACGGTCCTGTTAATGCTCTTGACTTTGCGTTGCGTACTGCGCTCAAGTCGTTTTATCCGAGCGTGCAGGATATTCATCTTACAGATTATAAAGTCCGTGTTCTCGACGGAAAATCAGCTACAGCCGCAAGTGTCCGTGTTTTGATTGAGTCTACAGACGGAACTGACAGCTGGACGACAATTGGTGTGAGCTGCGACGTTATTGAAGCTTCCTGGCTTGCCTTGGTTGACTCTTTTGAATACAAACTGATTAAAGATATTGAAAAAAAGTACCACAAATTCATTTAATGTTCTTTACATAAATGTTGCTTTGAGGTATTTTATAAATACTTTATAAACTTTAGTATTAGTAAAGTTTGTTTTGACTTTTTATAGGAGCTTGATTTATGGAAAAAAATATTGCTTTGATTCCCGGAGATGGAATTGGTCCTGATGTTGTTGCAGAAGCTGTAAATGTCTTGAATGCAGTCGCTTCAAAATTCGGTCATAAATTTAATTATGAAACTGTTACTGCCGGCGGATGCGCAATCGATAAGTTTGGAAAGCCGTTGCCGCAGGAAGAACTTGACAAATGCCTTAAAAGCGATGCAGTTCTTCTTGGAGCTGTAGGCGGTCCAAAATGGGACAACCTTCCGTCTGAGCTTCGTCCTGAAAAAGCATTGCTTGGTCTTCGCGGCGGAATGAAAGTTTTTGCAAATCTTCGTCCGGCTGTAATGTGGAAGCAGCTCAAAGATGCCTGTCCTTTAAAAGATGAAATTGTCGGCGATGGACTTAATATTCTCATTGTCCGCGAGCTGATTTCTGGAATTTATTTTGGAGACAGAGGAACTGCCGCAGACGGAAAATCTGCCTGGGACACAGAAAAATATACTTGGAGTGAAATTGAGCGCATTGTCCGCATGGGATTTGAATTCGCACAGAAACGCCAGAAACGTCTTTGTGTAGTTGACAAGGCGAACATCTTGAATTCAAGCCAGCTTTGGAGAAAAGTTACAGAATCTGTAAAAGGCGACTACCCTGATGTTGCTCTTTCTTACCTTTACATTGACAATGCTTCTATGCAGCTTGTGCGCAATCCGCGCCAGTTCGATGTAATTGCAACAAGCAATATGTTCGGCGACATTCTTTCTGATGAAGCAAGCCAGATTACAGGTTCAATCGGAATGTTGGCTTCAGCTTCTTTGGGCGACGGAGGTCCTGGACTTTATGAGCCGATTCACGGTTCTGCTCCTGACATTGCCGGAAAAAATCTTGCAAATCCTCTTGCAACAATTCTTTCTGCTGCTATGCTTTTGCGTTACAGCTTTGGACTTGAAAAAGAAGCCAAAGTTATTGAAGATGCTGTTAATTCAGTTCTTGATGAAGGCTACAGAACTGGCGACATTGCCGGAAGCCATCTTGAAGAGCTTAAGTCTTCTGGAAAACTTGTCGGCACAAAAGAAATGGGGCAGCTTGTTGTAGAGCGCATTTAGTTTTGTTTTTGCTGAAAAAACTTAAAGCCGTTTGCATTAAATTGAAAAATTTTTTGCAGGCGGTTTATTTTTTTTAACTCTAAATTCTGCTTTTTTGTTTTTATTTGTGTTTTCTTTCATTTGGGATTACAATTAAGAAAATGCAAAATATTTCTATTTTTTCAGATGACAAGGAACATGAGTTTTCCCAGATAAAAAAAAGTGTGAGCGCCTACATTTTGGATAGCGGCGATACAAGAACAAATCAGTACAAAAAAGCAATCGCTGCCGACGCAATGATTCTTTACGAATTCAATCTTTCAAAAGACTTGATTGTAGGAAATCCTGTGCAGAGAATGAGCGATCGGATTGTTCAGCTTAAGCCTGCGATGGGACTTCCTGAAAACTGTTCTTACACTGATTTTATTGATGCGCTTTGCTGGGACTTGTCGGATGAAGAAAAAAAACGTTTCCTTGAAAAGATGAATGTCTACTGCCTCTTGGATTCGTTTATAATGGAAAAATACGAAATTCAATTTGACTCAAGCAGGTCAACCTACAACGGCGAATCTTTTTGGACGCGCACAACAATAATCCTTACAAAGGACGAAAACTCAGGCGACATAATGGGACTTGCCGTTGTAAAAAATATTACAAGCGGCTACAGGCAAAAGGAAGAAAAACTTTATCAGCTGGAAATTATCAACGCGCTTACGATTGAGTACAGCAATGTTTTTATGATAAACGTGATGTCTGGAATAATCCGCATTGTAAGAATCAACGACAGGGTGAGTTCTTTTTATAATGAATCTTTGGAAGGTCTTCCTTATGATGATGTGCTTGATTTTTATGCCAGCGTTTCAGTTTATGAGGATGATCGCGACATGATTAAGCGGGCTTTTTCGCGTGAAAATGTTTTAAAGCAGCTTTCCAAGCGAGAAAGTTATTACGTAAATTTCCGCTCGTATATAAACAGCAAAATTTCTTACATGAAGCTTACGGTTGTTAGAATTGGAAATATCCGCGAAACTGGAAATGTTCTTATGGGCTTTATGAATGTTGACACGGAAACAGAGCATGAGATGAAACAGCGCAAGGCATTGCAGGAAGCGTTGTCTATGGCGGAACTTGCAAGCCATGCAAAGTCTCGTTTCCTTTCCAACATGAGCCACGACATACGAACTCCTATGAATGCAATTATCGGTTACACTTCGCTTGCAGAAAAACACATCGGGAATCCGGAACTTATAAAGTCAGATCTTGCGCGCATAAAGACAAGTTCAAGCTATTTGCTTTGCCTTATAAATGATGTGCTTGATATGTCCCGCATCGAAAGTGGAAAAATAAAAATAAAACTTACATCGAATACAATAGAAGATATTCTTGCGGAAGTTGACAGTGTTATTCAGCCGCAGCTTCAGTCTAAGAAACTTAATTATTCAATTTTGCGCCACGGAAACTTAAGGCGTAAAGTTTTTTGCGACAAACTTAGGCTCAAGCAGATTCTTATAAATATTCTTGGAAACTCTGTAAAATACACAGGAGAAAACGGTGCGATTAAATTCACTGCCGCGGAAACTCCTTCTGTTTCTGACGGATATTCTTCATATCAGTTTAGAATTAAAGACAACGGAATTGGAATGTCAGAAGAATTCCAAAAGAAAGTTTTTAATCCGTTTGAGCGGGACGAAAATATTGAAAATTTTCATGTTCAAGGAACTGGACTTGGTCTTTCAATTTCAAAAAATCTTGTTGAAAAAATGGATGGTTCAATTTTCCTAAAAAGCAAGAAAGATGTTGGAACAGAATTTCTTATTTGCTTTGACTTTGAAAATGCCCCGGAATCAGAATCTGACAAAAAAGAAATTTCATCTTCCTTGGAAAAAACTGTAGATTTAAAAGGAACTAGAATTCTTTTGGTGGAAGACAACAGCCTTAACCGCGACATTGCAAGAGAACTTTTAAAAGGCGCAGGCTTTATTATTGACGAGGCTGAAAACGGAAAAATTGCGCTGGATATGCTTTCCGCCTGCCCAGACGGATATTACAAAGTTGTCCTTATGGATGTGATGATGCCTGTTATGAACGGATACGAGGCTTCTATGAAAATCCGCGAAATGAAAAGCAAGTCCAAGTCTTCTATTCCTATTGTAGCGATGACGGCGAATGCTTTTGAAGAGGACAAGGATCAGGCTTTGAAATCTGGAATGGACTATTTTGTTTCTAAGCCATTTGACATAAAATCGCTGCTTTCTCTTTTGTCTGAAATTCTTGTTGATGCAAATTAAAATCTAGTTTTTAAATGTCTTGTCTTCCCTCCAAAAAAGTGTAATACTAGCGTAAAATTATTAGCTTGTTTTGGAGGATTTTATGAGTTTAGATTTTCCGTTGAGCCATGCCCAGCTTATTGAGCTTGCAAAGAAATTTCCGACTCCTTTCTATATTTATGATGAAAAAGCAATCCGCGAAAATGTAAAGTATTTTTATAAAGCGTTCAGCATTTTTCCTTCATTCACGGAATATTTTGCAGTCAAGGCGCTTCCAAATCCTTACATTCTGAAAGTTCTTGAAAGCGAAGGTTGCGGCGGAGACTGTTCTAGCTTGCCGGAACTTATGCTTTGTGAAAAATCTGGAATAACCGGGCACAGAATAATGTTTACAAGCAACGATACTCCTGCCCAGGAATTTGTTTATGCGCAGAAACTTGGAGCAATTATAAATCTTGATGACATTACCCATATCGACTTTCTGAAAAATGCTCTTGGCGGAAAACTTCCAGACACAATCTGCTTTAGATATAATCCGGGACCTTTAAAAGAAGGCGGAAACTCCATAATCGGAAAGCCTGAGGAAGCCAAGTACGGACTTACAAAAGAGCAGATGATTCAAGCTTATAAAATCTGCAAGGCGGAAGGCGTAAAGCATTTTGGAATTCACACGATGGTTGCTTCCAATGAGCTTAATCCTGATTTCTTTGTTGATACTGCGCGCATAGTTTTTGAGCTTATCCTTGAAGTACAAAAAGAATGCGGTGTTAATATTGAATTTGCAGATCTTGGCGGCGGAGTTGGAATTCCTTATAAGAGCGGGCAAAAAAAAGTTGATCTTGATTATGTCGCAAAAGGGATAAAAGTTCTTTACGATAAAATGATTGTTCCGGCTGGACTAGATCCTTTAAAACTCTGCTTTGAATGCGGACGCCCGATTACAGGACCTTACGGCTGGCTTGTTACAAAGGCAATTCACGAAAAAAATATCTACCGCAACTATATTGGAGTTGACGCAAGCATGGCAGACTTGATGCGCCCTGGAATGTACGGAGCTTACCATGAAGTTACTGTCAGCGGAAAAGAAAATGCTCCCAAAGATTTTGTTTATGACGTTTCTGGAAGCCTGTGCGAAAACTGCGACAAGTTTGCGGTTCAAAGAAGTCTTCCAAAAATTGAAATAGGAGATCTTTTGATTATCCACGATGCCGGCGCGCACGGAAGAGCGATGGGCTTTAATTACAACGGAAAACTTCGTGCCGGAGAACTTCTTTTGCGTTCAGATGGAACTGTAAAAGAAATTCGCCGCCGTGAAACTGTTGAGGATTATTTTGCTACATTGGATTTTGAAGGACTGAAAAATTTCAGCTGATTTTAGCTTGAATAGATTTGCCATTGGAGGTAAAAAAGATGGTTGAAAAAATTGAATGGAGCGACTCTTATCTTTTGGGAATTCCTGAAATTGACAATCAGCATAAAAAACTGATTCAGATTGCAAATGAACTTTACGCTGCGGCTACTGGCACTGATGAAGCTTATGGTCTTAATATGGCGAAAGTTCTGAAAAAGCTTACAGACTACACGGTTTATCATTTTTCAAATGAAGAAGAATTTATGCGCAAGTACGGATATTCAGGCGTTGACATTCACAAGACTGCGCATGACAACTTTATAAATGAAGTTAACCATCAGATTAAGCAGCTTTCTTCCGACCGCAAAGATGACGGCGCAAGGTTCTATTCTTACATGGTTGGCTGGATTTTGAATCACATTGCAAAAGCCGACCGCGTCTGGGCTGCGTTTGTAAAGCCAAAGATTTCATAAGCGAGTTTTTTATTTTTTAGTTGAAAGACTTCCGGTTTCTTTTGAGGCTGGAAGTCTTTTTTGTTTCCATTAGAAAATCAAATTCATTTTTCAGCAATTCAGAATTTATTGACATATAATTTTAGTTAGTGTAAGATAACGAAGATTAGAGCAGGTTAATTTTTATTTGTTTTAGGTAATTTTTGTTGCTCTTTGTTAACTTGCTAGGAGGTTTTTATGCCATTATTGTTTGCAAATCCTGGAGATGAAGTAAAAATTTCTGGTGTGAATGGAAATCCGCAGGTAAAGCAGCATTTGAATGAACTTGGATTCAATGTTGGTTCTTTAGTCACGATTGTTCAGAAAGTAAAGACCGGCTTGATTGTAAAAGTCAAGGAAGCCCGTGTCGCATTGGACAGCAGCTTGGCGTCTAAAATCATTGTCTGATTTTCTAAAACTCAAATCGAAAGTTGAAACTTTCTCATTGGCTTTTTATAGGAGTAAAATAAATGGGTACATTGCGTGAAGCACAGGTTGGTTCAACTGTAAAGGTAAAAAAGTTGAACGGTGAGGGCGCTTTAAAAAGGCGTCTTATGGACATGGGATTTACAAACGGATGCGAAGTTTATATCCGCAAAGTCGCACCTCTTGGTGATCCTGTTGAAGTTACAATTCGTGGCTATGAGCTTAGCGTTCGCAAAGATGACGCTGAAAATATTGAGGTAGAATAAAATGTCAGAAATCAGAATTGCTCTTGCAGGAAATCCAAACTGCGGAAAAACCACAATGTTCAACAACCTTACAGGCTCAAACCAGTATGTAGGAAACTGGCCTGGAGTTACTGTTGAAAAGAAAGAAGGAAAAATGAAAGGCATGAAAGATGTTGTTGTAACAGACTTGCCTGGAATTTATTCACTTTCACCTTATACTTCAGAGGAAGTTGTTTCCCGCGATTATCTTATCAAAGACAATCCGGATGCAATCCTTGACTTGGTTGATGCTACAAATATTGAAAGAAACCTTTATCTTACAACTCAGCTTCTTGAACTTGGAAAGCCTACTGTAATTGCCTTGAACATGATTGATGTTCTTAAGAAGTCAGGCGATTCTGTTGATACAGAAAAACTTCAGGCTGAACTTGGATGCGCTGTAATTGAAACAAGCGCGCTCAAAGGAACTGGTGTAAAAGAAGCTGCCGCTGCTGCAAAGAAAGCCGCTGAGTCTGGAAAAGCTTTTATTCCATCTGCTGTTTTCTCAAAAGATGTTGAAGAATATATTTCAAAAATGGAAGCTCTTGTTCCTTCAACTGTAAAATCAGAATTGAAAAGATGGTATGCTATAAAGCTTCTTGAACGCGATTCTGTTGTGCTTGGTCAGCTTGCTCTTTCTTCTGCGGATTCTGCAAAGGCTGAAGAAATTTCAAAGGCATTGGAAAAAGCAAAAGATGATGATGTTGAGTCAATCATAACAAATGAACGTTACGTTTACATTCAGGGAATTGTAAGCCGCTGCGTAAGAAAGTCTGGACAGAAAATGACTCGCTCAGACAAAATCGACCGCATCGTTACAAACCGCTGGCTTGGAATTCCAATTTTCCTTGCTGTAATGTGGGTTGTTTATTACATTGCGGTTTCTTCGCTTGGAACAGTTTTGACTGACTGGGCAAACGACGGACTCTTTGGAGACGGATGGAACTTCCTTGGAATTGAAGGACTTGCTATTCCAGGAATTTCAGCTTCCGTGGAAGAAGCTCTCACAAATGCTGGAGCAAACGAAGTTCTTATTGACTGCATTGTTAACGGAGTTATTGGCGGTGTTGGAGCGGTTCTTGGATTCGTTCCTCAGATGGCTGTTTTGTTTCTTCTTCTTTCCTTGATTGAAGACTGCGGGTATATGGTTCGCATTGCATTCGTTATGGACCGCATTTTCCGCAAGTTCGGACTTTCAGGAAAATCGTTTATTCCGCTTCTTGTAGGTTCTGGCTGTGGCGTTCCTGGAATTATGGCAAGCCGCACAATCGAAAATGACAACGACAGACGTCTTACAATCTTTACTACTACTTGGGTTCCTTGTGGAGCAAAGCTTCCTGTAATTGCGCTTATCTCTGGTGTTATCGGTGCAAAACTCACTGGCTGGGATGGCGGCTCTCTTACACTTTTGATGTACGTAATCGGAATCGGAGCTGTTGTAATGGCTGCAATCATGCTTAAAAAAACAAAGCCTTTCCACGGAAAAGCCGCGCCTTTCGTTATGGAACTTCCGCAGTATCACCTTCCGCAGCTCAAGACAGTTCTCATGCACACTTGGGAACGCCTTAGAGGATTCATTGTAAAAGCCGGAACAATTCTTTTTGTTGCTTGTCTTGTAATTTGGTTCCTTTCTTCTTACGGATTCGCTTCTCCAAAAGATGAAGTTGTAGAAAACGGCGAAGTTGTAGAAGAGGCAGTTGAAGGCGGATTTGGACTTGTTGACGCAGATGAGTCTTTGCTTGCTGATGTTGGAAATGTTATCCGCTACGTATTCAAGCCTCTTGGATTTGGTGAAAAAGTTGGCGGATGGCAGAGCGCGGCAGCTAGCTTGTCTGGATTCAGCGCAAAAGAAGCTATTGTTTCTACAATGGGTGTTCTTGCAAATGTTGATGAAGAAAACGTTGAAGATGATGCTGTTGTTGCTGAAGCTATCGGCGGATGGTTTGCTACAGCTTTGGCGGCCTTTGCATTCCTTATGTTCAACTTGCTTGATTCTCCTTGTCTTGCCGCAATTGCTACAATGGCAAATGAACTTAAGAGCCGCAAGTGGTTCTGGTTTGCAATTATTTTCCAAAATGTTTTTGCTTATGTTTTGACATTGATTGTTTACCAACTTGGAATGCTTTTTGTTCACGGACACTTTGGCGTAGGAACTGTATTCGCCTTTGTTTTCCTTGCAGGAATTATTTTCGCTTTGTTCAGAAAAGATCCTTACAAGGGACAGTACTTTGATTCAAAGAGCGCGTCATAAAAATTATGGGCGGTTCCATAGGTAAATTTTCTATGGGAATAATGATTGCCGTGCTCGCAGTTCTTTATGTTCTGTGCGTTGCGGTAATCACAATCGTAGAAAAAATAAAAAAGCACAAACAAAAAAAGGATGAAGCTTGAGAAAGTTTTGTTCTTGAACTGAATAAGGCTTTCTAGGATTTTTTCTTGGAAAGCCTTGTTTTTTTTATCAAGTTTATTTATTTTTTTTCAGAGGCTGATTATGATTGGAAACATTGTAGGAATTCTTGTGCTTGCAGTATGGCTTGTTGCTGTTGCTGTTTACATAATAAAGCAGAGAAGAAATGCGCGTTTAAGCGGAAATCACATCTGCATTGGTTGCCCTGGAGCCGCCGGTTGCAAAAAATGCCATTGCAAATAAAATAGAAAAAATTTTCTGTTGATTAAATTAAAAAAAAATGATAGCTTGAATTGTCAAAAAAACAGCGTTGTTGATTTTTTGATTCTCTGGAGAGTCTCCATAAATCTTTGTGGAGCGCCGAAGGGTTAAGGCTATTCAAGCCGACATCTCAGGCAAAGTGGACAGAGCATAAAAAATGTCCGTTCATCACTCTTTGGGGAGCCTGTCTAGGTAAAACTGGGCGGCTCTTATTTTTTTCTTGAGAGGACACAAAATGTCTTTTGAATCAATCCTCAACAAAATTGATGATGTCGTATGGGGACTTCCCACCATCATCCTGATTCTTGTCACAGGCCTTCTGATGACAATCCGTACACGTGGAATCCAGTTTACTAAGCTTGGACGCGCATTCAAGGGAATCTTCAAGGAAAATGAAGGTCACGGCGAGCTTTCAGGATTCAGCGCGCTCTGCACGGCTCTTTCGGCCACAATTGGAACTGGAAACATCGTCGGCGTTGCAACTGCTATTCTTGCAGGCGGTCCTGGAGCTCTTTTCTGGATGTGGTTTGCCGCAATTCTTGGAACTGCTACAAAATATGCGGAATGCATGCTTTCAATCAAATACCGCGAGGTCAAAGAGGACGGACACGTTCTTGGCGGACCTTTCTATGTGATTGAGAAGGGAATGGGCAAGAACTGGAAATGGCTTGCGGTTCTTTTTGCGATTTTCGGAACATTGGTTGGACTTTTTGGAATCGGAACTTTTACTCAGGTGAACGGAATCTGCGGCGCGGTTCAGAATGCTTTTGATCCTAATAAGGCTGCGGTCGCATTTTCCATCGGCGGAAACTCATATTCCTGGGCAACTGTAATTGGCGGTGCGGTAATCACAATTTCTGTAGCTCTTGTTGTAATCGGCGGACTTAAGAGAATTGCAAAAGTCGCTGAAAAAGTTGTTCCGGCTATGGCGATAATCTACGTGTTCCTTGGGCTTTCAGTTCTTATTATGAACGCAACAAAAATTCCTGACGCATTCGCTTTAATTTTTAAAGGCGCATTTGGTGTTGATACAGGTGTGAAGGCTGTTGCCGGTGCGGCTGCAGGAACTATCATAAAGATGGCGATGCAGAAAGGTATTGCGCGCGGAATCTTCTCTAATGAGGCGGGACTTGGTTCAGCTCCGATTGCAGCTTCTGCGGTTCAGACAAACGAGCCTGTAGAGCAGGGAATGGTAAACATGACCGGAACTGTAATCGACACTCTGATTATCTGCACGATGACAGGACTTTCAATCGTAATCGCTGGCGGAGACGTGTGGAACAGCGGACTTTCCGGAGCGGCTCTCACTTCTGCTGCGTTCTCAAAAGTTCTCGGCGGCGACCAGCATTCGGTTCAGTTCCTGCTTATGCTCTGCCTTGTATTCTTTGCATTCACGACAATCCTCGGTTGGGACTACTATTCTGAAAAATGTCTTGAGTATCTTTCAAACGGAAACATGACGGTCGTAAAAGTCTACAGATGGCTCTACATTCTTGCCGTTGCAATCGGACCTTATATGACGATTTCAGCAGTATGGACAATTGCTGACATTACAAATGGTCTTATGGCAATTCCTAACTGCATTTCGCTCATTGTTCTAAGCGGCATCGTGGCAAAAGAAACTAAAGACTATTTCGATAGAAAGCCAAAGCTTTAATGCTACGCTGAATTTTTCTTTTAGAGGCATGGTGTTTTTTGCATCATGCCTTTTTTTCTTGCAACTTTTTTTGTAAAAACGTGTCTTATATTTTAAGAGGTTATAAATTTTATGAACCAGATTGTTTCGCCTGCTGCACAGGTTATTGTTTCGATTATTCCGATTGTGGGAATTTGTTTTGCGGCATCAATTATTTTTTTCGCCTTGCTATGGAAGCACCACGAAAACGTAATGCTGATTCAAAAAGATTCGTACAAGCCGCCGAGAATTGATTTGCGGAATTTTTCTTTGCTTTTGGGGCTTTGTCTTGTCGGCGTGGGAATTGTTCTTTCTCTGATGTTCTTGCTTTTAAAGCATCTTTCCTGGGGACTTTTGGGCGGACTTATTCCGCTTGCAGTCGGAGTAATGCTTTTGCTTTTCCACAGGATTTCAAAGTAATTTTTCAGTTTTAGTTTTTATCTATGAAAAAAACAATTTCTTCGTCGCTGGAAAATCTAGTTATTCGAAAACGGGATTTTTATTATGTGCAGGAAACTTTGAATGGTTCTTCCCGTGCGTTTTCCAAGTTGACGGGTTTTTATTATAAACGTATTTTTGCAATTGGAATGCGGTTTTTTCATAATCAAGCTGACTCTGAGGATTTTGCACAGAATGTTTTTTTGAAGGCTTATGAAAAACTTTCAACTTTTAAAGGCGAAAGTCTTTTTTCAACTTGGCTTACAAGAATTGCTTTTACAACTGCTATGAATCAAAAGGAAAGAAGCCACAATGCGGAAACTCTTTCTGATGAAAATTTGATTCCGGGCAAAAACAAAACACCCGAGGAAGAGCTTATTTATTCTGCGACTGTTGAAGCCGTAAAAGGCTCGCTTGAAATTTTGCCTGAACGCTATGCTGAATGTGTGCGGCTTTATTTTTTCAATGGAATGAGCCATGAGGAAATTTCAAAAGCCACAGGAATTCCCGTGAACACAATCAAGTCTCATATTTTCCGCGCAAAAAAAATTCTTGGAAAAAAGCTGGAGGATTATAAATGAAAAAGAACTGCGATTTTTATATGGATAAATTTTTCGCCTTGGATAAAAATGAAAGACTTCCTGTAAGCCTTACATTGCATCTTTTATTTTGCAAAAAATGCAGAAACTTTGTAAGAAAATTTTCACTGCTAGAAAAAAAATGTTCCAAGGAAAATATGAAAAAGATTTCATGTGATTCAAAAAATGTTGTTGAAATAATGCGATGCCTTGATTCAGCTTATGAAATGTACAACTTGCAAAAAGAGCGTGTTTCGATGCGGCAGTGGCTTGTGGCTGGCGCGGCTTTGATTTTGTGCGTTGTCCTTTTTGAAATGCTTGCGTTTTTTGCTTCCGCGGAATTTTTTGTTTTTCCTTTGTCACTTTTTTTTGCGTTTAGTATAATTATGTATTGTGCGGCTTTTGTTGGAACAAATATGGATTTTTTCATTAAAAAGTGGAAAATCCAATGAAAAACTGATATAATCTTGGCATGGAAATTTTGAACTCTCTACCCGGAACACCACTTCCACTTGGAGCTTCTGTTGCTGAAAACGGCGTTAATTTTTCAGTTTTTAGCCGGAATGCCACAAAGGTATTTTTGGAATTTTATTCTGCCAGCGAGGACAGCGAGCCTTATGCTCAAGTTGAATTCAGTCCTTCTGAAAATAGAACCGGCGATATTTGGCATGCGTTTGTGCCAGGAATAAAGCCAGGCTCTCTTTATCTTTTTAGGGTAGACGGACCGTTCGAGCCTTCAAAAGGCCACAGGTTCAATGTGCATCAAAGGCTTTTTGATCCTTATGCAAAGGCGATTACTCCAGTTTCTGTTTTTTATAATCTTCCGCCTGATTATTCTGCGCCGCTTGACAAGAACGATATTGAGCATGGAAAAAATCAGTGCGCGAAAATTTTTCCCAAGTGTGTTGTTGTTGATAATAAAAATTTTGACTGGCAGGGAGACAAGCCGATTAATAGGCCTTTGTCGGAAAGTGTAATTTATGAAGTTCATTTAAAAGGCTTTACCGCTGGAAAAAATGCTGGAGTTTCTTGCCCGGGAACTTATGCAGGCTTTATTGAAAAAATTCCTTATCTTAAGGATTTGGGAATTACTGCGGTTGAGCTTCTTCCTATTTTTGAATTTGACGAATTTGAAAATTCAAATGTGAACCCGCGCACTGGCGAGCGTATGAAAAATTACTGGGGCTACAGCACGATAAATTTCTTTTCACCGAAAGCTTCTTTTGCGGCGGACAAAACTCCAGGCGGCTGCGTAAATGAATTTAAAACTTTGGTTCGTGAACTTCATAAAGCTGGAATCGAAGTTATTCTTGATGTTGTTTTCAACCACACTGCGGAAGGAAACGAGCATGGCGTCGCTTTGAATTTCCGCGGATTTGAAAATAGCGTTTACTACACTCTTGTTGCTAGCCACAAAGAATACTACATGAATTTTTCAGGCTGCGGAAACACCGTGAACTGCAATCATCCTGTTGTAAGAAATTTTATAATCGACAGTTTGCGCTATTGGGTTTTGAATTATCACATTGACGGATTTAGATTCGACTTGGCTTCAATTTTGAGCAGAGGGCAGGAAGGAGAACTTTTGAAATTTCCGCCGCTTACAAATGCAATTGCTGAAGACCCTGTTCTTGGCAAGACAAAAATAATTGCAGAGCCTTGGGATGCTGGCGGAGCTTATCAGCTTGGAGGATTTCCAGGTGGAAGATGGGCTGAATGGAACGACCGTTTCCGTGATGACATAAGAAGATTTTGGCGCGGAGATGAATATGTTTCTACAAATGCGGCTACAAGAATCAGCGGCTCAAGCGACTTGTTTACAATTTCTGGACGCGCTCCTTACCACAGCATAAATTATGTTTGCTGCCATGACGGATTTACAATGAACGACTTGGTAAGCTACAACGGAAAACATAACGATGAAAACGGCGAAGGCAACCGCGATGGCTCTGACTCAAACTGGAGCTACAATCACGGCTACGAAGGCCCTACATTGAATCCTGTAATTGAAAAAATGCGCAACCGACAAATGCGCAACTATATGCTTACTCTTTTGATTTCGCAAGGAACACCGATGCTTTTGGGTGGAGACGAATTTCGCAGGGGGCAGCAGGGAAACAACAATGCGTATTGCCAGGACAATGACATTAGCTGGTTTGACTGGGGAAACTGCGACTTGAATTCCGCACTTGTCTCGTTTACAAGAAAAGCAATCGGGCTAAGAAAAAATCATCCTGTTTTCCACCGCACTGAATTCTTTAAAGGCAATATGGCAGGAAAGCAGCCGGACATTCAATGGTATGCCGCCGACGGAAGCAATCCTGACTGGAGCAAAATTTCAAGGTTCCTTGCATTCAGGCTTTTGGGGGCATTTGATTCCGGGACAGAAAAAATTTCAGACAATGATTTTTTTATCGCCGCAAACACAGACCGTCAGGATATAATGCTTAGAATTCCTGCGATTACAGATTCCCGCAAATGGTACAGAATTGCAGACACTTCGATTGAAGATGAAACATCGCTTCTTTCTGTTGAAAATGCTGAAACTTTGCTTTCTCAAGACCGCTATGTGCTTCCTGCCAGCTCTATGCTGATTCTGGTCGCAAAATAAAATTATGCAGGAACTTGAATAAGGAAACGTTTCCATATTATACTAGGTAAACATAATGCCGTTTTGCTTTTTAGCTTAACAGGCTGATTGGAGGAATATAAAAATGACTTTTGATGCAGAGCAGTTTAAGGAAAATCTCACAGCCCGTCTGCGCCGCCAGTATGGAAAAGACATCACACAGGCAAATAAGCACGACTTGTTTGATGCAGTAAGCGCGAGCGCGCTTGAAATTATCATGCCAAACTGGATGAATACCCGTAAAGAGTATGAGGCTAAGCCTACAAAGCAGCTTTATTATTTGAGTGCAGAGTTTTTGATGGGACGCGCGCTGGGAAACAACCTGATTAATTCTGGCATTATGGAGCAGGTAAAAGATGTTCTTAAAGACATGAACATCAGCTACGATTTTATTGAAGATGAAGAGCCTGATGCTGGTCTTGGAAACGGCGGTCTTGGTCGTCTTGCGGCTTGCTTCCTTGATTCCCTTGCAACTCTTGAATATCCAGGACACGGCTACGGAATCCGCTATGAATATGGAATGTTCGAGCAGCATATTATCAACGGCGAGCAGGTTGAATTCCCTGATAACTGGCTTAAGCACCGCGATCCTTGGGAAGTAAAAAGAAGCGACCTCGCTGTAACTGTAAAATTCGGCGGACAGATTAAATATGGAAAAACTCCTGACGGACAGGACAGATTCTATCTTGAAAACGCAGAGGAAATTACAGCAACTCCTTACGATATGCCTATTGTTGCTTACGGTTCAAACACTGTAAACACATTGCGCTTGTGGCAGGCTTCAAGTCCTAATGGATTCGACCTTCAGCTTTTCAATGATATGCAGTATCATCGCGCAGTTGAACGCCAGAACGATGCTGAAAATATCAGCCGTGTTCTTTATCCAAACGACAACGGCCCAATGGGAAAAGAGCTTCGTTTGCGCCAGCAGTATTTCTTCACTTCTGCATCCCTTCAGGATTTGGTTCATCACTTTGTAAATACTTACGGAGCTGATTTCTCAAAGTTCCCTGAATACCATGTTATTCAGCTTAATGATACTCATCCTGTAGTTGCAATTCCTGAGCTTATGAGAATTCTCATTGATGAATACAATGTGGGCTGGGATGATGCTTGGAGCGTTGTTCAGAAAACTTTTGCTTACACAAACCACACAATTCTTTCTGAAGCTTTGGAAAAGTGGACAATCGAAGTTTTCCAGAAACTCCTTCCGCGTATTTATCAGATTGTTGAAGAAATCAACCGCCGCTTTGTAATTGAGCTTCGCCAGCAGTTCCCTAACGACTATGAAAAGCAGAACCACATGGCAATTATCCATGACGGAAAAGTTTACATGGCATGGCTTGCAATCCACGCAGGTTTCAGTGTAAACGGTGTTGCTGCCCTTCATACAAAAATTCTTAAGGAGCAGGAACTTAAGGACTGGTACAAGATTTATCCAGAAAAGTTCAACAACAAGACAAACGGTGTTACACAGAGAAGATGGCTTTTGTTCGCAAATCCTGAGCTTTCAGATTTTATCACAAAGAGAATTGGACACGGCTGGGAAAAAGAGCTTTCTCTTCTTAAAGGCCTTGAAAAATATGTTGATGATGATGCTTCTTTGGAAGAGCTTATTGCAATCAAACGCCACAACAAGGAAAAACTTGCTGAATACTTAAAGCACAGCCAGAACGAATTCCTTGATCCGGAAAGCATTTTTGATACACAGGTAAAGCGTCTGCACGAATACAAGAGACAGCTTTTGAATGTGTTCCATATCATGTATCTTTACAACAAGATTGTTGAAGATCCAAGCTACAATCCTCCTGCACGCACATTTATTTTTGGCGCAAAGGCAGCTTCTGGTTACCGCCGTGCAAAAGCAATCATCAAGCTTATCAACACTGTTGCAGAAAGAGTCAACAATGACCGCCGCGTTCGTGGCAAGCTTCGTGTTGTGTTTGTTGAAAACTACCGCGTTTCAGTCGCAGAAAAAATCATTCCGGCTTCTGATGTTTCCGAGCAGATTTCAACAGCGGGCTTTGAGGCTTCTGGAACTTCAAACATGAAGTTTATGATGAACGGCGCGCTCACAATTGGTACTTTGGACGGTGCAAATATTGAAATTGTTGAAGAGGCTGGAGAAGACAACGCATTTATCTTCGGTCTTAAGGCTGATGAAATTGTCAAGATGAAGCAGGAGCATTCTTACAATCCTACAAAATATCTTGACAGAAATCCGGCTCTTGCAAAAGTTGTAAATCAGCTTGTTGACGGAACTTACGATCCAAGCGGACTTTTGTTCAAGGAACTTCACGATTCGATTGTTTACGGTGTTGAAGGACAGCAGCCTGACGTTTACTTTATTCTTGCTGACTTTGATTCTTATGTTAAGGCTCACGAAAAACTTGCCACTGAATATGCTGACAAAAAAGCCTGGGCGAAAAAAGCTTTAATCAACATTGCAAACAGCGGAAAATTCTCAAGCGACAGAACAATTGAAGACTACGTAAAAGACATCTGGCACTTGAAGAAAGTAATTGTAAAATAACTTTTGACGTTGCCGTGTTTTTGCATGGCTGTTCTTACTCCGTGTGGATTTTTCTGCACGGAGTTTTTTTTAGGCTTTATCCAAGTCATATTGACCTTTAGGCTGAAAAGTCATTATCTTATCCGCTATGGAAAAACGTGAACTTTCTATTATTTTTGGAGCGGGACTGGTTCTTACTGCCGCAATCTGGGGATTTGCTTTTGTTGTTGTAAAAGACAGCTTGGATTTTGTCGGACCTACTTGGATGGTTGCAATCAGATTTACAATTGCAGCTATCTGCTTTGGCTTGATTTTTATAAAAAGATTTCAGCATTTAAATAAAGATATTTTTTTTCACGGATGCTTTTTGGGACTTCTTCTGTTTTTGGGCTATCTTACCCAGACGATTGGCTGCAATTTTACAACGGCAGGAAAAAACGCTTTCCTTACAACTTTTTATGTGATTCTTGTTCCTCTTATCGGCTGGCCTGTGTTTAAGAAAAAGCCTGGCTGGTATGTCTGGGTTGCGGCGGCTGTGGCGCTTACAGGAATAGGTTTGCTTGCCCTTGACGGAGATGGCGCTTGGTACGTTATGAACCGTGGAGATGTTCTTACTTTAATATGCGGAATTTTCTTTGCGCTTCACATAATAGCAGGCTCGTTTTTTGTAAAGAAAGAAGATGTGATTCTGCTTACATTTTTTCAGTTTGCGGCGAGCGGAGTTCTTGGATTTTTAACTGCGCCTTTTTTAGACGGAAACTTTGATATTTCACTGATAAAAAATTCAACCGTTGTGGTTTCAATGCTTTACCTTGGAATTTTCAGTTCAATGGTTTGCTTTGTGCTTCAAAATGTCGGGCTCAAATATGTGCCTTCCGCGCTGGCTTCTCTCTTCCTTTCGTTGGAAAGTGTTTTTGGAGTTCTTTGCAGCTGCATTTTTCTTGGTGAACGCCTTACACTAAAAATGTTCGTTGGCTGCGCCTTAATTTTCTGTGCAATAGTTTTAGCGGAAGTGATTCCAAATTTAAGGCAAGGCAAGAAATGATTTTTTTAATGACATAAAATTATATTGTGTCATTATGACATTTTTTTAATAAATGTCTTGATAAACTCCTTTATCCGTGATATTCTTTTCTCCAGTTAAACTTTACGTTTATTGGAGTAACTATTATGAAGAAAATTGCTTTACTTGCTTGCATTGCTAGTTTCGGATTTGCCTTTGCTGGCGGTGTAGATAACAAGACTAACTTGAATCAGGGTTACATGAGAAATCCTAGCCGCAATACAGAAACATTGCGCCCAGAAGCTGTTTTGTATAATATAGGCGGAACAGCATTTATGAATGACGGACTTTACTTTGAGCTTGGAAACCAGTTTGTTTTAAAGAATTACTCTGACAAGCTTGATGGTCAGAAGTTTGAAGACGATGAAAATGTTTACTTTTACCCGAATGCAGAAGTTGTTTACAAGAAAAATAACTGGGCTGCATTCTTTGGCTTTGGCGTTTTTGGAGGCGGCGGAACTCTTGACTACAGCGATGGAACTGGACTTACTACATTGGCACTTCAAAGTGGATTTGCAAATAAGTTGAAAGCTAATCTTCCTTTGCTCATTGCTTCTGGTGCTTGTACTCTTCAAACTGCATCTTCTTACATAGCTTCTGCTTCTGCAAAAATGGCGGCACATTCCCTTGAAGTTTATTCAGTTCAGCTTGGAGAAATCCTTGGAGCTTCTTATAAAATCAACGATATGATTTCTGTTGCTGCGGCAGGAAGATTTATGCACGGCGAGCAGAACATTACGCTCAAGTGCGATGGCTTGCAGTCAGTTAACGGCGGAAGTTCAAAAATAGGATATGAGTCAAACGGATATGGATTCGGCGGAATTTTCGGTGTTCATATTAAGCCTTGGAATACTCTCGATGTTGGAATTCAGTATCAGACAATTACAAAACTCAAGTACAAATACGATGACTTGACTGGTGCCTATGCGTCTTCTTTCCTTAACGCAGATGAAGGCGACAACTTTAAAAACGATTTGCCGGCAGTTTTGAATCTTGGCGTAGGCTACACTTTCTTTGACAAGCTGAACGCCAGCATGAGCTTCAACTATTACTTTAACAAGCAGGCTACAATTGAAAGTCCGATTGACCGCTCTGAATATGACTACGATGACTCTTGGGAAATTGCGCTTGGTGCGGACTACAGACTTAATGAGCAGCTTAGCTTTGGAACTGGTTTTTCTTATGGAAAGCAAGGCGCAAAGTCTGATGTAAACAATGTGTTCAGCCCGGTTCTTGACAACTTTGTTATTGGCGCTGGTGTTGAATATTCACCTGTAAAACTTGTTACAATTTCTGGTTCTGCAATGTACTGCAAATATTTCAGCGAAGATTACAAAAAAGCAGGATACACAATGGAACTTTCAAAGGATGTTGTAATGCTTGCTTTGGGCGTTACTGTAAAGCCTTTCTAAAAATCATCAGGACTTGCAACTTCAAGGGCTGCCGATGCCAAGTTTTCATTAAGCTTGCTTCGTGCGGCCTTTTCTTTTGTTGTTCCTGCAGCCCCAATTGAAAGCCTTTGCTTTTGAAGCAAAGAGTTTTGCTCTTGGAAAAGCTTTTTTGCGCAAAGCAAAATTTCCTGGGCGGCTTCTTCTGGAACTTTTAAAGTTTCTGAAATTTCATTTTCATTTGATTCTGCAAGTCTTTTGAGCGTACCGAATTTCTTCATTAAAAGGGCGTCTCGTTTTGGACCGATTCCATGTATTTTTGAAAAAGGCGAAACTGTGTTTTCTTTTGTTCTAAGTTCTTGGTTGCGGCTTGTGGCGAATCTGTGGGTTTCATCTCGCACACGCTGAAGCAGCCTTAGCGCATCGCTCCGCTTAGGAAGGCAAATTGGCGTGCTGTTTCCGGGGCGGTAAATTTCTTCATCGCGCTTTGCAAGGCCTGCAATTGGAATGTCAAGATCAAGCGACTTTAAAATGGAATCGACCGCATTTACTTGTCCTATTCCGCCATCTATTAAAATCAAATCAGGCAGTTCTTTTTTTTCGTTTACAAGCCTTGTGTACCTTCTTGAAACCGCCTCTTTCATTGAAGCAAAGTCATCTATTATTCCGTCTGTTGTTTTCAGCCTGAAATACCTGTAGTTTTTCTTGTCCGGATTTCCGTTGTAAAAACTGATTAAGCTGGCGACTGGAAATTTTCCGCCGATATGCGCAATGTCAAATCCTTCGATTCTTGCCGGAAGATTTGGAAGCGACAATTCTTTTTTAAGCTCTTCCATTGCCGGAAAGTCTCCTCGCTCTCTCATTCTGCGGACTATGTCTTCCTTTGCATTTTGCTGCGCCATTCCTATTGCGGCTTTGTGAACACTTGGAGAATTTTCATTTACAGCTACTATTTCAGTTTTGATTCCGTAAGTTTCAAAAATCCATCTCTTCATGAATTCTGTTCCGTCGCTTTGCATTATAAAAATCTGCGGCGGAATAAGTTCTTTTTCGTTGTAATATGAAGCCATGAATTCTGGAATAAGCTCGGAGTCTTCGTTTAGGCTTACAGTTCTGTAGTTGTCCCTGCCAAGAAGTTTTCCGCCTCGCATTTTTAGAACTGTAAAACTAACAAGCTCACCTTCGCGCCAAGGAGCAATGTAGTCTTTGTCTGTGCCTTCAAAATTTTCAACGATGTTTCTGTGCTGAAGAATTTCCAATGCTTTTATTCCATCGCGCAATCTTGCGGCTTTTTCAAAGTTCAAGTTCTTTGCAGCTTCCTTCATTTGGAGTTGAAGTTTTTTTACAGTTTCTTCGCCTTTGCCCTCAAGTAACGAGCAAATTTCTTCGATAAATTCATTATAGGTGGATTCGTTTGTTTTTTTGCAGCATGGAGCTTTGCATCTTCCTATGTGGTAATACATGCACGGAAAATTTTTTTCGCGGAACTTTTTGCATCTTCGCAGCGGATAGATTTCATAGAGCGTTTCTAAAAATGAATCCAATGCGGAAGCGTCTGGGAACGGTCCGAAATAAATTGAACCGTCGTGTGTTATGTTTCTTGTTTTAAAAAGGCGCGGAAATTTTTCTTTTGTAACTTTTATTACAGGATAAGATTTTCCGTCCTTCAGGCTGATATTATAGCGCGGTGAATATTTTTTTATGAGGTTGTTTTCAAGAAGAAAAGCTTCATATTCATTGTCGGTTGTAATATACTCAATAGAGCGGGCGCGGCTTATAAGCAGTCTTGTTTTTATGTCCTTGTTTCCGCTGAAATACGAAGTGAGCCTGTTTTTTAAATTTTTTGCTTTGCCTACATAGATTACGGTTTGTTCTTCATTCCGCCAAAGATAAACTCCGCTTTTTAACGGTGCCTTTAACGCGGTCTGATGAAGAATCTCTCTATGTGAAAGTTTTGGCGTAGAATTTATTTTATGGTCGTTCATATTATGAATAAAAATATTTTGACTGCAATTATAGCATTTTTTTTCGCGCTTTTGAATACTGCCTTTGCCCAGGAAAAATCCATTGTGCTTGGCGGAAAAGAAGGCTGGACAGCACTTTCAAAGATGGACGGAATTGTTCAGGGAAAGGGAAAGTTCGGCTATGACGCGATGGTTCTTGCAACCAACAGCAGGCCTTTAGATAAAGACACAGACCTTCTTATTAATTTTGAAAACAACGAAGTAAAAGACGTTTCTGGAAATTATTCTGTTACAAGCAATTCTCTTGTTCCCGCTGAAAAATCATTTATGGGAAAATATTCCGGGCTTTCTCGTGGAACTGGCGGAGTGCGTTTGCGCGGAAAAAAAGATACAATTTTCGGAAAGCAAGGGCAGGGCGGTTCAATCACAATTGAATTCTGGCTCAAGCCTTCAATTGCAGAAAACGGAGAAATTGTTTTTTCATGGCGTTCCTCAAGAACTGTCGCAGGCTATCCGCTCTACCAGATGATAACGGCAAGTTTCTTTGGAAATCATCTTGAATGGTCATTTACAAATGTTTTCAACGGCTACATAAAAAACGGCGGCGAAATAACTCTTTCAAGCTACACGACTATAATTCCAGAAATTTGGATGCACCACGCGATTCACTTTGACCAAGATACAGGCGCATTTGAATACAGAATTAACGGCAAGCTTGAAGATTTAAAATATGTTACAACTTCCGGGCATGAAACAGGCGGTTCTGTTTATTCTCCGATTATGGGAGTTCCTGCCGACATTGATATTTGCCCTCAGTACACAGGCTTGATTGACGATTTTAGAATTCAGCGCACATCAAAAAGCGAAGTTTCAGAAGACCTTAGAATTGACAACTATAAAGTTTCAGGCGGAAGATTTGAAACAGAGCCAATTCTTTTAAGCCAAGGTTCAACTGTTGTAAGCCTTGATGCGATTGTAGACAAACCGTCAGAAACTGGAGTTGAATTTTTTATACGCAGCGGAGACAACTTTTACAACTGGACAGAGGATTTTCCTAAATGGATTCCTGTAAAGCCTGGAGAAAAAATTGAAAATGTTTCAGGACTTTACTTTCAAATTGCAGCGGAATTGTATCCAGATGGAAAAGGCTCTCGCACCCCTTCTGTTACACAGCTAAGCATAAACTACAAAGAAATTCCTTCTCCGCTTGCTCCGTTCAAACTGACTGCTGTTCCTATGGACGGCTCTGTAGTTTTAACATGGCCTTATTCAGTTGATGATAGCGTTGGCGGATACTATATTTTTTATGGAGAACGTCCGGGTGAGTACTTAGGCAGAGAAGCCCTGGAAGGTCAGTCTCCTATTGACGCAGGAAATTCTGTTTCTATAAAATTAAACGGCTTGAAGAACGGAAAAATTTATTACTTTGCAATAGCCTCTTACTCAAAGTACGACTCAAGGATTATGGGCGAACTTTCCAAAGAAGTTTTTGCCCGCCCTTCAAGAAAATAGGAAGAAAGTTATGGATAACGAGAGCAAGCGAAACAATGGAATTTTGGACAGGGCAAACGCCGCGATTCTTTCCAGGGATTTTGAACAGGCAGCCCGCATTTACAAAGGACTTTTAAAAAGCGATCCGCAGAATGTTGAGCTTCTTAGTTCCTTGGGAAATCTTTATGTAAAAAGCGGCGATGATGAAAAAGCTCTTGCTTATTTTAATGAAATTATCCGCATTGATTCAAAAAATGTTGAAGCTTTGAATTCGCTTGGAGGAATTTACCGCCGTCTTAAAAAATACGATGATTCCATTTCAGTTCTTGAGCGCGCAGTTATTGCAGATGAATCAAATGTTCAGTCTTTTTACAACTTAGGCTTTACATTTAAGCTAATGGGAAAATATGACGATGCCCTTAATTGCTTTAACAGAGTTGTCGAAGAAAACCCAGAAGATGTTCTTGCATTCAACCATATAGGTTCAATTTACGCGCTGAAAAATCAGCACAAGGACGCTGTATCTTCTTATTTACGCGGACTTAAAATTGATTTAAACCATCCGATTCTTCATTTGAATCTTGCAAAAAGCTATGACGTTCTCGGCGAATTTGAAAAAGCCCAGTCTGAGTATGAAGCCGCATTAAAAACAAAACCGGGCTGGCTTGAAGCAATTGAAAACTATGCCGACTTGCTTTTGAAAAAGAACAAGACCCGCAATGCAGGAGAGCTTGTAAGGCACGCTTTGAATTTAAATCCAAAAGATGCCGCCATGCACACAAAACTTGGAGACGTCTATACAAAGCAAAGCGACTTTGACAATGCGGAAGTTGAATACAATGAGGCTTTAAAAATCCGCCCGGAATTTCTAAAGGCACTTTCTGGACTTGCATCTGCTTATGAGTCAACTGGAAGAAGCGAAGACGCTCTTGAAATAATGGACCGCATGGAAACGGCTGCTCCTGAAGATTCGTCTATGCTTTGCCAGTATGCGCATATTCTTTTGAGCGCAGACAGGATTGAAGAAGCAGGAAAAAAAATTCAGTGCGCATACGAAAAAAATCCAGATGACCTTCATGTGCTGAATTTGCTTGGCCAGTACTATATTTGCATTGGAGAGGAACGCAAGGCTTCCGGCTGCTTTAAAAAGATAAAGATGTTGAATCCTAGTTACTCTGATTTTTACCGTGAAGGCGGAATTCGGTATTCACAAAAAGGCGAGCTAAAAAAAGCGGAAGAATTTTATCTTCGCTATATTGCCCAAAATCCAGAAAATGTAGACGCTCTTCATTCCATTGCAAAAAACTATGAAGCGCAAGGAAATCTTACGCAGGCAATGTCCACTTACAGGCAGATTGAAAAATTCGATTCTGAAAACAAAGCCTGGAAAAACGGCATTGAGCGAATAAACAAAAGACTTCTTGACTCTACAAATATTTTTGCAAACGCAGGCTCTTCTATTGAAGACGAATTTGGAGATGCTGACGAAAACTTTGAAATTGGACTTGGTGAAAAAACACAGGCTCAAGAAGTTTCTTCTTGCGAAATTGAAACGCAGCCTTCTGCTCCAAGTGAAGTAAAAACTGAACCAGAATCTGCAAATGAACTGGAGCCTGAATTTGAAAATCTTCAAAATGAAGAAGTCGCTGTTGAAGAAGTTTTTTCAAACGGAAAACTTGATGCTGAGTTAGAAGAGAATGACAAGGAGCAATATTCTCATAGCCTTGACAATTTAGTTCCAGAAGAATATCAGGATGAAGAAACAGGCGGACTTGAAGAAGATGAAACTAGCGCAGAAGATTTTTTTGCGCAGAATCCATTTTCATCCGGCGACAAATCTTCTGCGCCTAAAGAAAATTCTTTTGAACCTGATTTTGAAACAGAAAGTTTTGATTTAAAAGAAGAAAAGCCTGTTGTAACTTCAATTCCACTTGAAGAAAAAATTGAAAAGAAAGAGCTTCCTAAGCGTGAATATAAAATGCCGGAAGAAAAAAATCCTGCGCCGCAAAAAGCAGAGCCTGAAACTCCGGAACTAGAAGAAGAAATTTCAGAACCGGAAGAACTTATTGAAGATGAAGATTTTTCTGAAGATGATATTTTTGATTTGCCGGAACAGGCTGATAGTTCAACAGAAAATTCTGTAGACTTGTTTGAAGACGAAAACTTGGATTTTGAAGATGATGATTTTGCAAAAGAGGAAAAAGACCTTGCGGCTCAAGAATTCTTTATGGAAAGCGATGAGCCTCAAAAAACTGTAGAGCCGGAACAGGCAGAAAAAGAAATAGAGCCTTCAATTTTGAGCGATGAAAACGCTGCAAATGATATAGAAGAAAAAAAAGAGAACGATGAAAAATCATTAGAAAATTCCCAGACGCAGCTTTTCAAAAAACTAAAAGCGTTGTGCCGTTATCTTCCTGAACAACAGAAAAAAAATTTCCTTGAAAGCAAAACAAATCTTCAGCTTGAATATATAATTTCGCGCTTGTCTGGAAAAAAAGGACTTTTTGCTTCTGCGGAAAATGCAAGAAAAGAATCCGGCTTTGTTCCTTCCACGCATGAAAACGAAACCGGCATAAAGCTTCTCTTAAAAGTTGTTTTGTGCTTAAAAGAGCTTGTAAATTATATTCAGGACGAGCAGATTTCAACTTTGCTTTCTGCGGAAATAAACAGGATGTCAGAAATTCTGCTTCCGTATTCCGGCGAATAGAATGCGGGCTGTGTTGATTTCTTTTATTCATTGTGATATTTTACAGTATGAAAGTTGCTATCTTTTTAGGTTCCAAGTCTGATTTGGATACAATGAAAAAAGCCGCCGATGTTCTAAAAGAATTTGGCGTTGAATACAAAGCTTACGTTATTTCCGCTCATAGAGCCGGAGATTTGCTTGTAAAAACTATCGCATCTGTAGAAAAAGAAGGCTGCGATGTAATTATTGCAGGAGCAGGACTTAGCGCGGCTCTTCCGGGTGTTATCGCCAGCCGCACAGTTCTTCCTGTTGTCGGTGTTCCTCTTGAATGCATTAATCCTGGAAAATCAAACGGACTTGCAGGAATGGATTCTCTCCTTTCTATTGTGCAGATGCCTCCGCAAATTCCTGTTGCGACTGTCGGAATTGGAAATGCAAAAAACGCCGCTTACCTTGCGCTCGAAATCCTTGGAATAAAATATCCTGAAATAAAAAACAAGCTTGTAGAATTCCGCGCAAAGATGACTGCTGATGCAGAGTCAAACGGCGGCTTGGGAATCGAACTGTAATTTCTGATGCCGTTATCAATTAACAGAATTGTGTTATTGCCAGTTGACAAGACTGTGTCATTATCGGGCTTGACCCGATAATCTATATAAATATCTAATGGAAAAAAAATGAAGTGCTGTGAATTTCTTGTTGAAGAAGAGGAAGACAAGCTGCGCGATGAATGCGGTGTTGTCGGAATTTATTTAAATCCACCTAAGCAGGGCGAACCAGAAAAAAAAGAATATGTGGCTTATTCTGCCAGCGACTTTAACGCCGCAACTCAGGCTTATTATGCGCTTTATGCGTTGCAGCACCGCGGCCAGGACAGCGTTGGAATTGCGGTAAGCAACGGCGAAGATATTTCCATTCACAAGGCAATGGGAACAACTGCGGAAGTTTTTAAGCCTGAAAACCTTGAAGCTTTAAAAGGAAACATTGCCTGCGGGCACGTCCGTTATGCCACAGCTGGAAGCGCGACTTTGGAAAATGCCCAGCCGCTTCTTTTAAAGTCAAAGCTTGGAGCAGTCGCAGTTGCCCACAACGGACAGCTTGTAAACTATGAGCAACTTCGTGAAATGCTTGAAGATTCAGGAAGCACATTTTCTTCAACAAGCGACACGGAAGTTATTTTAAAGCTCATTGCAAAGTCTTACAAAAAAGGACTTGAGCGCGCGCTGACTGATACAATCCAGATGATAAAAGGCTCTTTTGCGCTTGTTGTTTCAACAGAAAAATGTCTTATCGGTGCAAGAGACCCAAATGGAATCCGTCCGCTGTGCCTTGGAAAAGTTGAAAACGGCTGGATTCTTGCAAGCGAAACTTGCGCAATTGATTCTGTGAACGCAACTTATGTGCGCGACATTCAGCCTGGAGAAATTGTAATAATAAACGAAGACGGAGTTCTTTCATTTGAATTTGGAGAGCGTACTTCCAAGCGGACTTGCGTTTTTGAATACGTTTACTTTGCGCGCCCGGACAGCATAATCGACGGAATTCCTGTTACAGAAGCCCGCGAAAAAATGGGTGCCTGCCTTGCACGTGAAAGCGGAGTTCCTGCTGATGTCGTTATTGGAGTTCCTGACTCTGGAATTGGAGCCGCCCAAGGATATGCAAAAGAAGCCGGAATTCCTTATGCAAGCGGAATCATAAAAAACAAATATATAGGACGCACTTTTATTGCGCCGACACAGCGTGAGCGCGAGAACATGGTTTTTGTAAAGCTCAATGCAGTGAAGTCTGTTGTGGACGGAAAAAGAGTTGTTGTAATTGATGACTCAATTGTTCGCGGAACAACAAGCCGCCGCCTTGTACAGATTTTAAGGCGCGCCGGTGCAAAAGAAGTTCACTTTAGAATTTCAAGTCCGCCTGTAAAATTTCCTTGTTACTTCGGAATCAACACACCGACTAGAGGCGAGCTGATTTCAAGCATCCACAACGAAGAAGAAATCTGCAAGGAAATAGGAGCAGACAGCTTGGCGTTTATTAGCGCGGAAGGAATGCTGGATGCCTGCCGTGAATGCAATCCAGAGCAGTACGGATTCTGCAAAGGCTGCTTTACCGGCGAATATCCGATTTCTGTTCCAGGCGAGCTTAGCGGAAAAAAGATTTCTGACTGAAAGTTTAAATTTTCTGTGGATTCCCGCATCAAGTGCGGGAATGACATTGTGTTTTGTCATTTTCGGGCTTGACCCGAAAATCTGATATTTTGTCAGAGATTCCTGTGTCGTGGCGCAGAAGACTAACTCTGTAACAGTCATTTTTTGTAAAAAAAAGCATATATATAATGTATGGAATCAAAAGAAAACATTATGCTTTTGGGAATACTTGAAAAAGATGCCGAGCCGATTCTTAATGAAGAAAAAGAGCTCGGCTGTCTTCTTACTGTAAAATCCAAGTCCAGAACTCACAAAGTGGAAGTGTTCTCAAGCCTTCTGCCTGTTTTGTATAAAAAAGCCTTGAAGAACACAAAGGTGCTTGTTCCGGCTTGGAAACAAAAAGAAAAATTCTTAGCGTCTGTTGTTTATCCTGCCTGAAACTCTTGGACGTCCAGAGAAAGCCATTTTAAAAGCGCGCTAAAAAGCTCCCGCTTTTCAAGCACATTGAATCTTTCTTTAAGCCTATGAAGACAAGTCTGTATGTACCTTTCTTTGCGTCCTGTTAGCGACTGCATTTCTTTTAAAGACAAGCCTTCCGCAATTCCAAAAACAAGCAGCCTGTTTGTTTCACTTAGAGATTCCATGTTGACGAATCTTCCTAAAAGATTGGTTTCATTTTTTCGTTGGGCCGCCTTTGATACAAATCTTTTTCCTTTTGTGTAAAACTCTGCGCAGTGGGCAATGTCTTCCATGCTTTCCGGGCAGAAAAGAAGCGAAATGCTATCTAACTTGCGGACAATGCATAAAAAAAGTGCGGTTGGAGGTCTTTCTGAATACAGCGTTATATGAAGTTTTTTCTGTCTTAGAATAAGAAGAGCTTCAAGAGCTTTTCTTTCGTCCGCGGCACACCCAATAAGCACGTGGTCATTTTCCTTAATTTCCTTGCCTTGAATTTCATAGCTTGCAAGATACTCAGAAGCATAAGACGGACAAAGAACCCTAAACACTAGGAATATGCATTGCATACTCCGACTTGAAAAATTAACAATATATAATTTGCTCATATATTATTATCGGAGTGTTTACACATACTCCGCCGGAAGTGCCATCACGCCTTTTGCAACAGAAACCGGCTTTCCGCAGCTGCAGACAATGCACGGAGGCGCAACCTCCACATTCTTGATTCTAGTCGTGATGAAAAAATTCTTTGCGTCATCTAGTTTTGGCGTGGCGGTCTTTTTTATTTCAACTGGATAGACTGTATTGTTCAAAAAAATAATCAGGTCGATTTCGATTTTATCCTTGTCCCTGTAAAAATAAAGCGGCGGCTCAATTCCAGCATTGCAGAATGATTTAAGAACCTCTCCAACGATATAGGTTTCAAAAAACGCCCCCGACATTGCGCCAAAGCGGAGCACATCTGAATCCGTCCATCTTGTAAGGTAGGCGGCAAGTCCTGTATCGACAAAATAAAGCTTTGGAGTTTTTACAACGCGCTTTTCAACATTCACCGAAAACGGCGGAAGCAGATAAACAAGCCCCGAAGTTACAAGAAGCGAAAGCCATTTTTTCGCTGTAACCTCGCTTATTCCAACTTCACTTGCAATGTCTTTGCAATTCACAAGCTGGGCGGTTCTTGATGCAACAACCGCAATGAACTTAAGAAACTGCATCTCGTCTGCAACCTGCGTCAATCTCCGAATATCACGCTCTATGTAAGTTTTTAGATAGTTTGAGTAAAAATCGTTCGGCGAGACATTTCCGTTTGCAACTTCCGGATAGCCGCCTGTAAAAATTGAATTCCATATATCCGAAGCAGAAAGTTCCTTTCCAGAAAATGCGCTGTTTCTCTGCAAAATATAGTCTTTTGACGGAATAAATGGCTGGTCAAAACTGTCGCCCCGTTTTTCGCGTGCGGAAAGCGGATAAAGCTGCACGATTCCGATTCTTCCAGAAAGGCTCTCTGTCGCTTTTTCCATAAGCCTGAACTGCTGGCTTCCTGTAAGATAATATATTCCATTGTGCCGGTTCTTGTCAATTTCGATTTTTAGATACCGAAACAGCTCTGGAACATACTGAACCTCATCAAACAAAAAAGGGCTTGGATGAAAATCAATAAACGACTGCGGATCGTTTTTTGCGGACTGCTCTTCCGTCGGGTCATCAAAAGTAAGATAGCCAACAGATTTTTTGTCAGTTACGTTTTTTAAAAGCGTGGTCTTTCCTGTCTGTCTTGCGCCTGTAACAAGCACAGTCGGAAACGACTGAGACATCCGTTCTATTGTTTTTTCTGCATGACGCTCTATAAAAGCCATATTTTCTCCCAAAATCAAGTTTTTCGTGGGATAATCCAAAGTTGTAGTTTGGATTATCCCATGAAAAAGAAAAAAAGGCAAGGCTTTAATTACTTTTACAGAGCATTAAGCTTTTTACATATCGTTTGTTAAAATAATAGCCCAAACTTCGAGTTTTGATAAGAACAGTAATTTAACTGTCATTCCCGTGCTACGACACTGCGATGTTTACGCAGTAAACTCGGTCAGGAATCTGTTGGAGATTTTCAATAGATTATCAACCGAGTTTGTGATTTGGAAGCTGTCTTATCACAAGGTCATGGTGAGCCTTGTTAACCGCCCTTGCAAGAAGCGGATTCGTTTCCTTCATTTTTTCATAGCGTTCCTGGCATGACTTCCAGCTGGTCTTACTGTCGCATATCTGAATCACAATTCCTGTCCTGCATCCGGCCTGCTTCATCTTTTTCAGGGTCGAGACAGGTGTTGAGGAAGTGCGGAATGTTCCCTCGACAACAATGTTGTATTTTTCAGATACAGCCTTGTCTATAAGCTCCTCCGTCATTCGTCCTGAAAACTTTGATGTGTATTTCGGGGATTCCTCTTTATAATGTCAATTTTCTTGTAATTGAACAATAAATAAATAAACTGTATATTATAAAAACAATTTTTTTAAGGAACGGAATCATGGCGGAAAAATTTAACTACAAGAAGGCTGGCGTTGATGTTAACGAAGGCTACAAGGCTGTTGACAAATACAAGAAACAGTCTGAGCGCGCAAGAATCCCAGGGCAGCTTACAGAGCTTGGCGCATTCAATGGAATGTTTGCAGTTCCAAAGAATATGAAGAATCCTGTGATGGTTTCTGGAACAGATGGAGTTGGAACAAAGCTGGACATTGCTTTTCAGATGGGAATCTATGATACAGTTGGAATTGACTGTGTTGCAATGAGCGTTAATGACATTCTTTGCAGCGGCGTAAAGACTTCATTTTTCCTTGACTATATTGCCTGCGGAAAACTTGATTCAAAGGTTGCCGGCGAGCTTGTAAAAGGTGTAACTGATGGCTGCGTAGATGCTGGCTGTGCTCTTCTTGGCGGCGAAACTGCTGAAATGCCAGGTTTTTACGATGACGGAAAATACGATTTGGCTGGCTTTGGAGTTGGCGTTGCAGATAAATCTGACATTATTAATGGAAGCAAAATAAAAGAAGGCGATGTTTTAATCGGTCTTTCTTCCACAGGTCCGCATTCAAACGGATACTCTTTAATAAGAAAGCTTGTTACAGACTTTGAAGAGAAAATTACAATCGGCGGAAAAGAAAGAAAAATTGGAGAAGTGCTTCTTACTCCTACACGCATTTATGTGCGCCCTGTTATGGACGTTTTGAGCAAGTTCAGGTCAAGTGTTCACGGAATGGTTCATGTTACAGGCGGTGGATTTTATGAAAATGTTCCGCGTATGTTCCCTCATGCAAAAGAAGGCAAAAAGCAGCTTGTTGCAATGATAAAAAAGGATTCTTGGGAAGTTCCTGAAATTTTTGATGAGCTTATAAAGCGCGGTGCTGATCCGGAAAATGTTTTCTCAACTTTCAATATGGGAATAGGATTTGTTCTTGCGGTAAGCAAAAAAGATTCTGCGGAAATCCTAAAAAGATTCAATGCGAACGCAAAGAAATTCGCTGTAAAAGGCGCTCCTGTTATGAAAGCCTATGAAATCGGCTACGTTGGCCACACTGACAAAGTTATCAAGGGCGAATTCAAGGGCAGCAAGGAAATGACACAGTTCTATGTTTAAGACTGCTGTTTTGGTTTCAGGCGGAGGAACAAACCTTCAATCTCTTATAGATTACCAAAAGTCTCATGCGGACTGTCCTTACAAAATTGACGTTGTTATTTCAAGCACAAAAAATGCCTATGCGCTAGAACGTGCAAAAACTGCCGGAATTGACTGCGTTGTAAAAAGTCCTTTTTCTGTGATGGGAAAAGAGGCGGCGCAAAAAGCTTTGCGTGAAGAAAAAAATGCTGCGGTTTCTGATGCGATTCTTGAAGAGTGCAAGCTCCGTGGAATTGACGGAATTGTTCTTGCCGGCTACTTGAGCGTTTTGCAGGGAAAAATAATTCAGGAATATAAGAATAAAATTATAAACCTTCATCCGGCTCTTTTGCCTAAATTCGGCGGAGTGGGGATGTGGGGGCATAATGTCCATGAGGCTGTTCTTGCTGCAAATGAAAAGGAAAGCGGATGCACTGTTCATCTTGTGGACGGCGGATGCGATACAGGAAAGATTCTTGTGCAGAAAAAAGTTCCTGTAATGCCCGGCGACACTCCGGAATCCTTGTATGCAAGAATCGCTCCAAATGAACACGAAGCCATTGTTGAAGGTCTTCTTATGCTTTGTTCCGAAAGTCTCTAGGACTTTACAAGGTCTTTTATTACTTCACCTGCGATTATCAAGCCAGCTACGGGTGGTACAAATGATGTGCTTCCGGGAGCTGGTCTTCCTGCATTTCCTTTTGTTTCTGCGGAACTGTCATAGATTATTTTTACAGGCTCTTCCTTTGAGTAAACAACTTTAAGTTTTTTTATTCCGCGTTCTTTTAAGGCTTTTCTCATTGCGCGGGCAAGAGGACAGACGCTTGTTTTGTAAATATCTGAAACTTCAAGTTGCGTTGGATTTATTTTGTTTCCGGCTCCCATGCAGCTGATTATTTTTGTTCCGCATTTTTGCGCTTCTTCTGCAAGCGCGATTTTTCCTGCGACTGTGTCAATTGCATCTATTATATAGTCGTAGCCTGAAAAGTCGAATGTTCCTTTTGTTTCCTGCGTGAAAAAAACTTTGCGTGTTTTTACTTGTGCCTGCGGATTAATTTCAAGAATGCGCTCTTTTGCAACGTCAACTTTGTAAAGTCCTATTGTTTTGTGAGTTGCTATAATCTGGCGGTTTATGTTTGTGAGGCTTACAGTGTCGCTGTCGATTAAATCAAAACTTCCGATTCCGCTTCTTGCCAAGGCTTCAACTGCGTATCCTCCAACGCCGCCGATTCCGAACACTGCTACTTTTGAGCGCTTCAGTTTTTCAATTCCGGCCTTGCCAAAAATAAGTTCTGAGCGTGAAAACTGGTTCATGCTATTCTCTTAGAATGTAGCTGCCTTTTGGCATGATTATGATTTCTACACGACGGTTTAATGCTCTTCCCTGCGGAGTGCTGTTGTCTGCCACTGGCTTTGTTCCGCCGAATCCTCTGTACGTGAATAAATTTTTGTCTATTCCGTTTGAAACAAGCTCCTTGATTATTTCCTGCGCGCGCTGAATGCTCAAGGTCATTTGTCCGTTCGGCTTGTTTACGTCTGCTGTGTGCCCTTCAATCAGGATTGTGTATTCGCCTGAAGACGTGGCTTTTTTGAGTGATTCTGCAATTTGTGCGATGCGTGGTTTTTCTTGCGGAAGAAGTTCGTAGGAGTCGGCAATAAAGCGTAAGTTCTGCATTGTAATTTGAATTCCTGTGAGGACTTCGTTCAGGTCAACATCTGGAATTTTGCGCTCAAAGAAATATTTTTTTATCTGGTGATATGCAATGTAATAATTCTTGTCTTTTTGCGGCACAGAAACTTTATGCTCAAGCTGCTCCTTGTCCAAAAGAATTACAACTTTTCCTTTCTTTAAAAGCTCCACATTTTTTTCAACGGAAGCAATTCTTAAATAGTCTTCTTTTGAAATTACAGGATCGCATCTGTTTATTCCATATACTTTTTTTACGGTAATCCAAAGCGGATCTTTTCCGGCTCTTCCGTCATAATCTTCTATAAAATCGGAACTTGAGTATTTTACGATTCCTGATTTTTTTGCTATTTCAGGCTGAACCATATTGCGTTCGTATAACAGCTCCATGTCTTCTGTCCAGACTTTTGGGAACAGGCACGGATAAACTTCGCTTTCTATAAATTCTCCGTGGACTGGAAGAGAGCCGCGCGCGTCAAGGACAATTCCTGTGTATTCCCTGGATGAAACTTGATCAATCGGCTGCATTTTTTTGTATGGTGTGTGGTGCTTTACAAGGCTTGAAGAAATGTCGTTCAGGTTGATTGTGTGCTTTGTTAAAAGAAGTCCGTCCTTTGTGAATACCGCCGGAGTTTTTTTGCTGTTGTCTACAATTCTTGTAAGGCTTTCAAGTGTAACTGTTCCGTCCAGAACAAGGTCGCCGAGTGTTTTTGCATCGTCCACGTAAAGGGAAAGCAGCGGATTTTTTACAAGAATCGGAAGCTTCATTTCAATTTCTTTTACAGAAGTTGATTTTCCGCTTGGAAGTGGAATTCCGGCTTTTTCAATATTAAAAGCAACGTCCGAGGCAAATGTGTTTTTTGTCCAGTTTACAAAGCTAGAAGATGTCATTACGGCATCTTTTTCTGAAACGTGTCCTTGCGCCTGGGCTGCCATGATTGATTCGCGCTCAATTTCTATGTCTGAATATGGAACGTAGACAGACGGAATTGGTTCTGTTGTTTCTGTTGAAAAATCTAATTGCTCTATGTAGCTTTGGCCGAAGATACAGGCGCATGAGATTATTGCTACTGTGGATAAAATAAAGTTCTTTGAATTCATAAAAAGTCCGCTGTTAAATTTTCGGCATTTTAATAGAAAAAATCAAGTTGATAAATAGCCCAAACTTCAATTTTTATGGTTGCATATTTTTTTAGTTATGCTATACTTGCGCATTATAAAAAGCTAGGGGTTGTGCTGTATAGGCGGGGGGGGGGACTGATTACTGCATGGGGTTTACACTATGAAAAAAAGATTTTCAATTTCGGCAGTTCTTATGCTGTCGAATATTATTGGGCTTACGGTTTATGCTGCGGCTCTTTCGATTATTGTCTATTCCAGAATCAAAACCGATTTTTCTGAATATTTTAGGCAGACATTAAAAGACGACGTTTCTATCGTTTATGAAGAAATTGATATTTATAAGAAAAGCTGCACAGATTCAACCTTGTATACTCTAAAGACAATCGAAGATATTTACTTGAACTTTGGTTTTTCAAGACCTGAATTATTCCGCAATACTTGTAAAAATTCCATTGCCGCTTCTTTGTTTGATGCCTGTAGTTTTGTTGGAAACGACGGAACTTCAATAAATATAGGAAATATGCATGAAATCGATGGTCAGACTGTAAAAAATGTCTTTCAGGGAAAACGGTTTTCCGGCTTTATTCAAGCTGACGGTATTGTTTCTTATATTTGCGGTCGTCCTTTGGAAGCTAACGGAAAAGTTGTAGGAGCATTCTTTACAAAAAAGGAAATTCTGAACAATGCGTTTGTTGGCCGCATTTCAAAATCCACAACCTGCGACTTTACAATTTTTGAAGGATCAAAAAGAGCCTTTACTTCAATTGCAGGAATGCTCGGAACTGAAATTGCCGATAAAACTCCAATTGAAAGAGCTTCTAGTGGCGAAGAAACTTTGTACAACGCAAAAATAAACGGAGAAAACTATTTTACATATTATTTTCCGTTAAAGCAGGACGACGGAACTTTCCTTACAACGCTTTTCCTCGGAAAGAAAGTTTCGCTTGTGCATGAAATTATATTTTCTATTTTTTCGCGGATTCTTATTGCTACTGTTTTGTGCGCAGTTGTAATTATTTTAATTCTTGTGGCTATTTTGATTTCAAAAATTATAAATCCGCTTAAGGCTGTGGGAGATGCAATCAACAACCTTTCTTCCGGAGATGCAGACCTTACGGCGCGGCTTCCTATAAAATGGAACAATGAGTTTGATGATATTTCAATTGACATAAATAAATTTATTGAAATGATTCAGAAAATTATCATTGAGCTGAACGAGGCGCAGAATTCCCTTGATTCAATCGGTCAGAATCTTGGAACAAACGCATCTGAATCTGCCAGCGCAACTGCTCAGATTATGGCGAACATTACCGGCGTAAAAAAACAGTCGGAAAATCTTTCGCTTTCTGTTTCAAATACAACTGGAATTCTTGGAAAATCTGCCGGCAGCGTAAGAGATTTGTCTGGACTTGTTGAAGCTCAGGCTCAAGGAATTTCAGAGTCTTCCGCTGCGATTGAAGAAATGCTTGGAAATATTTCTTCTGTTACCGCAAATGTTCATAAAATGTCTGACAGCTTTAAAGAGCTTGGCGGAACTGTTGACGAAGGAAAAACAAAGCTTGCGAATGTAGATGGAAAAGTCAACGAAATTGCCGCCCAGTCAAAAATGCTTATTCAGGCTAACCAGATTATTTCGCAGATTGCCTCTGAAACAAACTTGCTTGCGATGAATGCCGCAATTGAAGCTGCCCACGCAGGAAAAGCAGGCGAAGGATTCTCTGTTGTTGCAAATGAAATTAGAAAACTTGCGGAAACTTCAAGCCAACAGTCAAAAAATATCAATACAGAACTTAAACAGATTTCTTCTTCTATTAAAGATGTTGTTTCCCTTTCAAAGGATTCGCAGACTGCATTTGGCGAAATTGTTACGCATTTGAATTCAACTGATACGATTATCCGTGAAATTGACAACGCCATGAATGAGCAGGAAAACGCTTCAAGGCAGATCTTTAGTGCGCTTAGCGACATGAGAAGCCAGTCTTCAGAAGTAAATGAGAAATTCAAGGATGTAAACAGCGGAATTGTTGAAGTTTCTAAGGAAATGGATTCTGTTCAGCACGTTTCTTCTACAATTCTTGGAAGCATGGATGAAATGGCGGCCGGAGCAAGGCAAATAAGTTCGGCAGCCCAGAATGTTTCGGATTTGGCGCAGTCCACAAAGGAAAATATTTCTGTAATGGATAGCCGTCTTGGTCAGTTCAGGGTTTAGCCTAAAACTTTAAATCTAAATTTCCGCTTGGAATATTTGAATACGCTTCATTTATTCCGAGCGGATTTTTTTTGCTTTGTGCGTAACTGTTGTCCATTTGATGAATAAATTCTTTCTATTCTAATTGTAATGTTTTTGAAATTTCTCTATATTATTAACGGTATCTTTTTGCTAAAATGCGGAAAGATTCGGTTAAAAAAAATTCTTTTCCTATAAAATCTTTATTCTTGGGAGGAACTATGACAGTTCTTGAAATGTTCAGTCAAAGTGGAATTCTTACTTTGCTGGGAATGGGTGTGGTTTTCTGTTTTCTGATTATTATGATTTTGGCGATGATTGCGCTTCATGCTGTGGTTCATGCCTTAAAATGGGACTCCGAGCCTGTCGCCGAGCAGCCTGTTGCTTCTCCTTCCGTTCCTGCCGAAGACAATGGCGCTGTTGTTGCCGCTATTGCCGCTGTATTAAAAGATAAAAAAGCGTTGTAATTAATAGATTTTTATTAAGAGGTTGATTTATGTCTAAGAAAATTGGAATTTCTGAACTTGTTTTGCGTGATGCCCATCAGTCTTTGCATGCCACTCGCATGACAACTGCTGATATGCTTCCTGCTTGCAGAATGATTGATAAAATTGGCTACTGGGCTGTAGAAGGCTGGGGCGGAGCAACTTATGACTCTTGTATCCGCTTTTTGAATGAAGATCCTTGGGATCGTCTTCGCAAGCTCCATGCGGCTCTTCCAAACAATAAGATTATGATGCTTTTGCGCGGACAGAATCTTTTGGGATACCGTCATTACGCTGATGATGTTGTTGACAAATTTGTTGAAACTGCCGCAAAGAACGGAATTGATGTTTTCCGCATTTTTGATGCCTGCAACGACCCTCGCAATCTTGAGCGCGCCACAAAAGCTGCAAAAAAGACAGGAAAGCATGTTCAGATGGCAATTTCCTATGCAGTTACTCCTTTCCATACAAATCAGGTTTATGCTGACCTTGCAAAAACTTACGCTGAATTCGGCGCGGACTCAATCTGTATAAAAGATATGTCTGGACTTTTAAAGCCTTATGAAGCCTATGACTTGGTTCTTGCAATTAAAAAAGCCTGTGATCTTCCTATTGAGATTCACTCTCATGCGACAACAGGTCTTTCTGTTGCTACAGAACTTAAGGCTGTTGAAGCTGGCGCGGATATTCTGGACACAGCTATTTCTTCAATGTCTATGGGAACAAGCCATTCTCCAACTGAAACTGTTGTTGAAATGCTCAAGGGAACTGAATATGACACAGGGCTTGACACAAAAGCGCTTCTTGAAATTGCAGCTTATTTCCGCGAAGTCCGAAAGCATTATTCTTCACTTGAATCTTCTTTCCTTGGAGCTGACACACGCATTCTTCTTTCTCAGGTTCCAGGCGGAATGCTTTCAAATCTCGAAAGCCAGCTTAAGCAGCAGGGCGCATCTAACAAAATGGATGATGTTCTAAAAGAGCTTCCGATTGTCCAGAAAGATGTTGGATATGTTCCTCTTGTAACTCCGACTTCACAGATTGTTGGAACTCAGGCTGTTTTCAATGTTCTTTTTGGCCGCTATGAAAGAATGACAGGTGAATTCCGTGATCTTTTGGTTGGAAAATACGGAAAACTTCCTGCAGAGCCAAATGCGGATCTCGTAAAAAAAGCTCTTGCACAGAACAATATGGAAGAAGTTATTACTTGCCGTCCTGCTGACAAAATTGAACCTGAATGGGACAAAATGGTTAAGGAAGCAAAAGAAAACGGCGGCGACGGAAGCGACGAGGATACACTCACTTATGCAATGTTCCCGAAAGTTGCTCCAAAATTCTTTAAGGAAAGAGCAAACGGTCCTGTTGATGCTGCTACTGCATTTGCAAAGAAAGAAGCTCCTGCTGCTGAATCTGCTTCAAAGGGCGGCTCTTACACAATCACAGTTAACGGTTCTGCATATAATGTAACTTCAGACGGAAACGGTTCTGTTACAGTAAATGGAACTCCTTATTCTGTTTCTGTTGGGGCTGGAACTGCGGCTCCTGCTTCTGCTCCGGTTGCTACAGGCGGAGTTGATGTAAAGGCTCCGGTTGCTGGAACATTGCTTAAGCAGTGCTTTTCAAATGGAACAAAGGTTTCTAAAGGCCAGACTATAATAATAATTGAATCAATGAAAATGGAACTTGAAGTTAAGGCTACAGATGACGGAACAATCACATATTCTGTTGCTCCTGGTTCACAGATTCAGAGCGGACAGGTTCTTGCCACCATTGGCGGTGTTGTTGTTCAGCCTGCTCCAGTTGCAAAGCCAGTTGCTTCTCCTGCAACTCCGGCTCCAGCTCCAACTGCTCCAGTCTCATCTGGCAATGGAACAAAAGTAAATGCTCCAGTTGCCGGTGTGTTCCTTAGAACAGCAGTTGCTGAAGGCGCTTCTGTAAAGAAAGGCGACAATGTTGTTATTATTGAGTCAATGAAAATGGAACTTGAAATAAAAGCTCCTGTTGACGGAAAAGTTCACTTCCTTGCAAGTGCTGGAACTCAGCTTACAAATGGTCAGCCAGTAGCTGAAATTTGCTAAGATTATCTGCCGCTTCTTTTTAGGAGCGGTGGAAGTTTTTTTAAGGAAATAGTATGCCTGATACAAAGAAAATTAAAAATACAAAAATTGCATTTATTATGCTTTCGATTATGGCAGTTGCTGGAGTTCTTTCATTTACAACAAGAACTTTTGCGCAAGACAAACCTGCTCCAGCTTCTGGAATGGAACGTGTAATAAAAGGAACTGAAAACTGGAATGGAAAATACGATATTTCTATTTCAAAGTTCTTAAAGAATATTGGAAAGTCAACTGGAATCTATAAGATGATTCATCAGCCTACAGCGGAAGAGCTTGCGTTGGAAAAAGCGCAGGCAGAAGCTCAGCTTGCGGCGGAAGAAAACAATCCGTTTGATGAAGCCCCTAAAGCTCCGGGCTGGCAGTCTTTGATTATGCTTGCAATTGGCTTCCTTATTATTTATCTTGCAGTTGGAAAAGGATTTGAGCCACTTCTTCTTATTCCTATTGGATTTGGAACTGTTCTTGTGAATATTCCGGGCGCGGCAATGGGAGACGCTCCTCATGGAATGCTTCATATAATTTACAGCGCGGGCGTTGGAAACGAATTCTTCCCAATGCTTATTTTCATGGGAATTGGCGCAATGACTGACTTTGGTCCTCTTATTGCAAATCCAAAAACTGCATTGCTTGGCGGTGCTGCCCAGTTTGGCGTTTTCTTTACGCTTTTCGGTGTTTCTTGCATGAATGCTTTTCTTGGAACTGACTACACAATGCTTCAGGCTAGCGCGATTTCAATTATCGGCGGTGCGGACGGTCCTACTTCAATTTATGTTTCTGGAAAGCTTGCTCCTGAAATGATGGCGGTTATTGCGGTTGCCGCGTATTCTTACATGGCTCTTGTTCCGATGATTCAGCCTCCGATTATGAAACTTCTTACGACAAAAAAAGAACGCCTGATAAAAATGGATCAGCTTAGACCTGTTTCAAAGACAGAAAAAGTTTTGTTTCCGATTTTGCTTCTTGTGATTTCAATTCTTCTTTTGCCGCCAGCTTGTCCTTTGATTGGAATGCTTGCGTTCGGAAACTTCGTAAAGGAAAGCCATGCTGCGGAGCGTCTTTCTAAAACCATGGAAAATGAACTTATGAACATTGTTTCAATTCTTCTTTCTCTTGGTGTTGGAAGCCAGATGACTCCTGAAAAAATCATTAAGAAAGAATCACTTGGAATTATTGTTCTTGGTCTTTTTGCATTTGCAGTTGCCACAATTGGCGGTCTTGTAATGGCAAAAATCATGAATCTTTTCCTTAAGAAGAAAATTAATCCGCTTATTGGTTCTGCGGGAGTTTCTGCGGTTCCTATGGCTGCCCGTGTTGCGAATAAAGTCGGCCTTGAATATGATCCTTCAAACTTCCTTTTGATGAATGCGATGGGACCGAATGTTGCCGGTGTAATTGGAACTGCAATTGCTGCTGGTGTTTTCATTGCAACTTACGGTGCTTAGATTTGTGTGGCAGAACTGCATTTTACAAACTGCGGTTCTGTTATTTTTGTGCCTGAATTAAGGTTTTATGCAGAAAAAATTTTTATACACTATTTTAATTGTCTTTTCAGTTTTTCTGTGGATTTTATATCCTGCATTCAGGCACGAGCTTAAAATTTCCAATAAATGCGCCCTTGAATTTGAAAACGATTCAGGCGCAGTTATTTTGTCTTTTTTTGACAATTCCACTGTTGAAGCATTTGTGCATGAAGAAAGAAAATTTGAAATTTCTTTTGCGATTTGCTTTGCGTTTCTGGCACTTCTTGTTCTTGTAATTGAAAAGAATATTGATTTTTCTTTATGTGCGCTGAACGTTCCTGTCAAGAATAAATACATTGATTTTGTAATAAAGCAGACTTCCGTCTTATAAATTTCTCTCATAATTTTTTCACTTTTAATTTTTATGCTTTCTCATTGTTTTTTATGGAGGAATTTTTATGTTGCCTTTTTACTCTGCTGGAAAAATCAAAAATGCTGAAAAGAATTCAATTCTTTGCTCTTTAGTTGATGCGGTTGATTCAAAATGTGTTATGGACAGGCAGCTTGTAATCAGTGATTTGCAAAAGCATGACGAGGCTGCCGGCGAAGAGTCAAAGTTTGGAAATGTGTCTGTTCATGTTGCGATGTCTGTGGGCGTAAAGTCTTTTTGCATTGCGGCAGGAATTTTAAAAGACCGTGCAGAGCTTATAATTTTATGGAATGAAATGTCTGAGCATAATCTTGATTTGATGTCAAAAGTTGCCCAGCTTCTTGAATATGCAGACAAAAAAGGAATGGACGCACTTCAAGCCTTGAACTTTTTAAAGAATAGCATTTGTGCCTGTTCAAAATAAAACCTTAAGCTTCTGAATCTTTGCTTTTAAAAATCCGGCGGCTTAATTTAGGGTTTATCAAAACCCTAAAAACGGCTGAGTCAAGGTCTTGAGCATAAGCGTACCTTGACCAGACGTATCTACTGCAAAATTACTTTTTGCCTTAAAACACTTATTTCTTTATCGTTAAAAGAATTTTCAGCCGCCATTTCTTTAATTTCAGCGTTTGAATATTTATATTCAGGATAAAGAATGACAATGCTTTCATCTCCGTCTTTTAAAAAATTTGTTTCCCCGAATTCTGTGTAACGCGTAGCTCCTATTGAAACCATTATCTGTTTTGGCAGGCCTGCTGATGCAAGATAGCTTCCGACATCTTCTGCTGTGCCTTCATCTTTTTGTATGTTGAATTTTTCTATGAGCCAGTTTGTGAGCTTTTCAAAAATATAGTTGTATCCTTTTACAGGGCTGTCTTCTCCGTATTCAAAGATTTTTCCATCTCTAAAAAGAAAGCAAGCGATTCTGTATTTTGCAATATTCCCGTTTTCAGAAAACTCGTCAATGCTGATTAAATTTTTGGAAAGTCCTTTGCTGCATTTGCCCCAGTTTTTTTTCATGCTGATTTTTTTTGCTCCAGGTTTGCGGATAGAGCAGTCGTTTGAGGCTCCGAATTTCACGGGAACAAGTGATTTTAATTTTCCGCAGTTCCATTCAGCGTTTAAAATCAGAGCGCATTCTGGTTCAATCTGAAGTTTTTCTTCTCCGCACGGGAAAATTATTTTGCCCGAATCAAATGGAAATATTCCAAGGAATTCCGGCACTGGATTTTTTGCGTTCGGTATATATGTTGGAAAAATTGCTTTTGGCGCATTTTTTTCTTTTGTCTTTACATTCTTAAATTCAATGGCTTCTCCTGCCTGCTCCAGATGTCCTGTAAAATTTCCTGCGACTCCAAAGCATGGGAGTTTTTCTAAATTAAATTCCATAGTTCCATTCTATATGAAACTCTTGGAAATTTCAATTTTGTAAAACAAGTTTGAAAATGCGGCATAAATTAAAAACTGAATTTTTTATTTATCGGCAGAAATTCGCTTGACCTTAGTTTATGAAATTTGTTAAAATGTCTTACTAATTGTTGAAATGCTTTCAAGGAACCCGTTACTCCTTGGGGCAAAAAAAATTTAGAGGTTTATAAAATGTACGCAATTGTTGAATTCAAAGGCAATCAGTACAAGGCAGAAAAAGACGCTGTTCTTGAAGTGTCAAAGCTTGATGCAAAAGATGGCGATGTAATCACAATCGATACAGTTCTTCTTGTAAGTGATGGCGATAAAGTTTCTGTCGGTTCTCCTTATGTAAAGGGCGCTAAAGTTACTGTAAAAGTTGGAGAAACTTTCAAGGATAAGAAAGTTCTCGTATTCAAATACAAGTCAAAGAAAGACTATCATCGTCTTATTGGACACCGCGAGCAGTATACAAAGATTACTGTTCAGGATGTTGTCTTGGCATAAGTGACGGAAGTTCTTTTGGTTTGCGGCAAAGACGGAGCGTTAAAAAGTGTAAAAGCTTTTGGGCATGCTTCGTTTGCTGAAAAGGGCAAGGATATTGTTTGTGCTGCTGAATCTATAGTTTTGGGCACAGCAGTTGAAATGCTTCAAAATACAAAAGAACTTGTTTTTAATGCTGACACTTCTACCCGTGGCTTTTTGGAGTTTCGGGTTGAAAATTCCGCAGCCTCTGCTGTGGAACGCTTGAAATGCATTGGGGATTTTATAAGATTTGCTTTTATAAAACTTTCTGCTGAATATCCTGATAATGTGCGGTTTCAAGAAATAATTGAATAATAGTCCGGTTTATGCCGGCGGAGGATTAAAATGGGACGTACTAAAGGCGGTAGCGGTGCTAAAAATGGCCGCGATTCAAACCCTAAACATTTGGGCGTTAAAAGATTTGGTGGAGAAAAAGTTACTGCCGGTTCTATTCTTGTAAGACAGCGTGGAACTCGTATCCATCCTGGCAACAATGTAAAGCGTGGAACAGACGACACTTTGTATTCTGTTGTTGACGGTGTAGTAAAATACACAGAACGCATGAATCGCAAACTTGTTTCAGTAGAACCTGTTTCTGCCAACTAATAAAGAAAGTTTTTGTCTTTAGGATTTGAAATTTTCTAAAATATTTTAAATGCCCGGCTTGGAATAATTATCCTTGCTGGGCTTTTTTTATGGGAGCAACGATGATTCAATTTGCTGATGAGGCTGTTATTACTGTCCGTTCTGGAAAAGGCGGCAATGGTTGTGTTTCATTTAGGCGTGAAAAATATATTCCAAACGGCGGTCCGAACGGCGGTGATGGCGGTCGCGGCGGAGATGTGGTTTTTTGTTTAAAGAAGAATCTTAGAACTCTTGCTCATTTAAGGTATCACCCGATTTTGAAGGCTAAAAACGGCGGCGATGGGCAAGGCTGGAATCGCTATGGAAAAGATGGCGAGGATGTTGTAATTCCAGTTCCTCCGGGAACTACAATCCGCGACAATGAAACTGGCGAACTTATTTATGATTTTACTGTTGAAAGCGAAGAAGAGCAGTTTGTTTTCTTGAAAGGCGGAAATGGCGGTTGGGGAAATGTGCATTTTAAATCAAGCACGAATCAAGCTCCGCGTATTGCAAACAAAGGCGCGCCAGGTCAGGAAAGAGTTCTGCGTGTTGAGCTTTCTGTTATGGCGGATATTGGTCTTGTTGGGTTTCCGAATGCAGGAAAATCCAGTTTGCTGGATCTTTTTACAAACGCGCGCCCGAAAATTGCTCCGTATCCTTTTACAACAAAAATTCCGAATCTTGGCGTGCTTCATGCTGGCGATGACAAAGATTTTATTATTGCAGATATTCCCGGAATAATAGAAGGCGCATCTGAAGGTGCTGGTCTTGGTATAAGGTTTTTAAAGCATATTTCAAGAACTGCCGGACTTTTGTTTATGATTGACTGCAGTGATGAAAATTTTCTTGAAGCCTATGATTTGCTTTTAAAGGAACTTGACGGATTTGGCAGGGAACTTACAAAGAAGCCAAGAATTATCCTTTGCAATAAAATTGACATTGAAGGCGCGCTTGAAAATGCAATGAAAGTAAAGGAAAAAATCCAAAGCAAAGAGCCTGATGTAAAAGTTCTCGCAGTTTCTGTTGCGGCAAGAACAAACATGAACGAAGCAAGAATTGAAATAATTTCGCTTATTGAAAAAATGGAAGCGCTCAATAAGCCTGTTTCCGAAGAAAATTCCGTGCCTGCAAAAAGTTCATTTTTATCCAGCCGCTCCGTGGACGATTCAATGGAAGTTCAGTTTCCAGGAAGTGAAAACTGAAAATGAAAATTGCAGTTTTGGGTGGAAGTTTCAATCCGATTCATATCGGGCATCTTGCTTTGGCGGACGAAATTTGTGTTTCGCTTGGCTATGACAAAGTTTTTTTTGTGCCGGTTTTTTCTCCGCCGCATAAAAACATGAACGGAGCTTTGCCGCCTGAAAAACGAGCGAAGATGGTTGAGCTTGCTTGCAAAGATGATTCGCGGTTTGAAATGGAGCCTTGCGAAATTCTACGTGGCGGAGTTTCGTTCACTTATGACACAATCTGCTTTATTGAAGAAAAATACAAGCCTGAAAAAATAGGACTTGTAATTGGCAGAGACTTGTTTTCAACTTTTCATCTTTGGAACAATGCTGCTTTGCTTGTAAAAAAGTGCGAGCTGATTTTGGCGGAACGACCATTTCAGACTGAAGATAAAAATTTTAAAAACAAAGCGACCGGGAAATATTTTGAAGTGGAAAATTCCGCAGAAAAAGAATTTCGGATTGAAGACGAGCCGCTTTTTAAAAATGCAGTTTTTCTGAAAAATGAGCCGCTCGCCGTAAGTTCAACTAGCATAAGGTTTAGGGCGGCAAATAAAATGGCCTTTCAATATCTTGTGCCTTCAAAAGTTTTCAAGTATATTATTGACGGTAATTTGTATGGAAGCAAAAACTGAACAGCTTATAGAAACAATCAGGAAATATGCAAAGTCGGAACTGAAAGAAAAACGATTTGAGCATTCTGTCCGTGTTGCGGAAACAGCGGCTTTTATGTGCGGCTTGTTTGGCTGCGACAAAAACATTGGTTATCTTGCAGGACTTTCCCATGATATTTGCAAAAATATGGAAGATTCTGAAATTCTTTCTCTTGCGTCCGAAGATGGGAATTCTATTTCTGAAATTGAAAAAAACAAACCTTCGCTTTTGCATGGAAGAGCAGCCGCAGTTTTGCTTCAAAAGAAATTTTCCGTGAAAAATCCTGGTGTTATTCAGGCTGTTGCGAACCATACACTTGGCGGTGCAGGTTTGTGTCCTCTTGCAAAAATTATTTATGTTGCTGACAAAGTTGAGCCTGGACGTCCGCAGTCAACAGAAGAATATAGAAAAAAACTTTTTTCTATGCCTCTTAATGAGATGACGCTTTTTGTTGTTCAAGAAAATATGGAGTATTTAAAAAACAGGCAGAAAAAAATTGCAGATTCAAGCTATGAATTTGAAGCGGATTTAAAGAAGCAGATTGCCTCGGAAAACTCTCTTCGTGCCGGTTAAATTTTAAGGATTGTAAAAATGAATATTTCAAAAGACCAAAGAAATGGAATTTTTCTTCTTGCTATTCTTGTGATTATTATTGGCGTTGTTGGCTTTGTTGCTTTTTCGCTTCGTGTGGATCCTATTGAAGAAAATCTTAAATTAAATCCTGTTATAAACAGTCTTTGGATTTTAAAGGATGATGAAGGAAACGCTCTTTCAACAGATGTTCTTGTTTTTTACCCTCAGACAGGACAAGCTGCCGCTTTTGACATTTTAGGAAACACAGGCGCAATTTATAAAAGCCTTGGACGTGTTGACAGAATTGATTCAGTTTACAAAGAAAAAGGTCTTGCTTCTTATAAAGAAGAAATTGAAAAACTTATCGGAAAGAAAATTCCTTTTACAATTGAAATAAAACTTTCAGACTTGGAACTGATTACAGACTATCTTGGTGGACTGAATGTTTTTATTTCCTTTCCTGTTGATGAAACAGATGAAAATGGAATGCGCTGTCTTTTTCCTAGCGGTGCTGTTGTTTTGGACGGAGATAAAATCCATGACTATGTTATGTATAAAAGTCCGTCTGAAAATGCAAGCGACGTTGAGGACAGGCGGCAAGCTGTTTTTGTTTCATTGATTTATGCTTTAAAAGAAAACCGCAATATTATTTTTGCAAAGAATAATTTTTCAGTTTATGAAGAAAAAATCAAGACAAACATAGACAAGAAAAATTTCTATAACTTGATGAAAAAAATTTCATTGATTGACACTGAGCGCTTTTCAATTCAGACTATAACAGGAAGTTTAAGAACTGTTGACGGACAGACTCTTTTGTTTCCGTATTATGATGGTCAGCTCATAAAGGATGTTATAAATCAGGCTATAAGTTCTCTTGTTTCAGGCGATTCTGGAAATCAAAACCGTGTTTATGTTCTTGTAATTCAAAATGGAACAACGGAGCAGGGGCTTGCGCGCAATACTTCTTTCCTTTTGCAAAGCGCAGGTTATGAAGTTCTCGAAACAAAAAATGCCGACCGCAATGACTATGAAAAAACTGAAATTATAAATCATATTGGAAACTCTGAAGCTGCAAAAACTTTGGGAAATTTTATTCATTGCTCAAATATAATTGATGAGGAACTTATGTCGGAAAACGCTGATTCCACAAGCGTTGCTCAGGCTGACTTTACAATTATTTTGGGCAAAGATTTCAATGGGCGTTTTGTAAAAGGAAGTTCTTCTTCTAAATCGTCCGAGTGAGGAAAAATGGAAAAAACTGTAAAAGAAATGGCGCTGGAAATTGCCAAACTGATGGAAGATGGAAAAGGCGCGGATGTTTGTGTTATCGATGTTTCTGAGCTTAACAGCTGGACTGATTATTTTGTAATTGCAACTGTTTCAAGCGGTCCGCATTGGCAAGGTCTTTACAAGGAAATAAAGGATTACATAAAAGACACCGATCTTGAAATCCATAAAATTCATAACAAGACTTCTCAGGGCAATGACTGGAATTTAATTGATTTAGGTCCGATTGTTGTTCATCTTATGAGCCAGGATGCAAGAGACTTTTATGAGCTTGAAAAACTTTGGCATGCAGGCAAAAAAATAATGTAGAAATTTACCGAAGGTTTTCTGCGGCAATTTTTGCTTTGCCAGCTGGAAGCCTTAATCTGTAAGTTGTTCCGGGCGGCGTAGTTTCCTTTAGAAGCTCGATGTTAAGCATTTTTACAGTTTCTAAAGGAATTCCGGCTGCCTTGGCTACAGTTGAAAGTTTTATGCTTCCTTTTATTGTAAGGTAGCTGAATTTTTCTGGAGCAACACCCTCAATCCTTTTGTCTGCGACTCCGATTTCAATAGCTCCATAAAAATCTGCATTTTCAACAATGTCCGCAATTGCTATAAGTTTTGGAATATATTCAGAAGCCTGCTTGCTTAGAAGTCCCTTTTCTGATAAAGCCCAATAATCTTTTCCAGGGTTCGCTTTTACAATCCGGCCAACTGCTCCTGCTCCCATATTGTATGCAGCGATTGCCAAATGCCAGTCGTTAAACACTTTGAAATTTTCCGCTAGCTTTGAAAGCGCGGCATCAGTTTCTTTCCATGGATCACGCCGCTCGTCAAAATATTCATTCTTTTTTAAATAAGGATGCATGCTGTTTGCCATGAACTGCCAAAGCCCGGTTGCGCCAGAGCCAGACACCGCTGTTGGTTTGTAGTTTGACTCAACAATCGGAAGGTATTGCAGATAAAGTGGCATTTTTTTTTCTTCGAGTTTCGCTCTTATATATGGTCTGTATGGAATTGAATCGTAAAGGATTTCAGCAAGCCACTGCCTGTTTGAATCTGTAAGGTAGCGTTCCCTGTATTTTAAAGTCTGCTCTTTAAAAACTCCAGAAATGCCAATGTCCTTGCGTTTTGGCTCTGGAATTATATAGTTCTTTTGAACTGAAACTTTATTTTCTTTTCCTGAGCCTGAAACGACTTTCGTCTTTGCAGGACTTTCATTTTTTAATTTTGACAAGCCGATTTCAAAATCAGCAACTGGCTCTTCCGCAAAAATAAACGAGGCTAGCAATATTGAAAATATAGAAGGTGCGATTTTTTTTCTCATTACAATTTTTCACCAAAGTAAATTCCAGCCCATTCCCAGCGTCCGTGGATTTCCGGGTCAGCTGGAAAATTCACTTTTCTAAAATAAAGATACCAGACATTCACGTAATTGCTCCAGCCTGTTGTGCGCAAATATGCTTCGGTTGGAGAAGACGACGGATCAAGTTCTGCGCTGTAACGGATTCTGTTGCCTCGCATAAATGAGCGCATCGAAAAACTTTCCTGGGCGTTTACATCAGTTTCAACTTGTCGCCAGGACATTGCAAAAAAGTTGACTTTTGACTTATAGCGGTCCAATGCTTTGTAATTGTATGAAGAAATTCCAGACTTTACAGCGGCAACAAGAGCGTCAAGTGTTTCAAATGTCCAGTCTTTTGATGAATTGCTAAAATCTATAAGCTGCTTTGCATTTAAATATGCGTTCGGGTAGCCTGAAATTTGCAGCGTGGATGCGTCGTCTTGGTCAAGAAACTGCGTATATGAGCGGATTGCCTGATTCCATTCGCCTTCCTTTTCGTATTCAAGCGCGAGCCTGTAGAAAAGTTCCGTTGTGCTTACGTTGTTTGGAAATCGGCTTATAAGCTGGTTGAAATATGAAATTCTGTTTGCCGGACTTGAGCTGATTTGAATTAAATGCTGAAGGCATATAAAGTGAATCGATTTTCCCTGTACAATAAGGTCGTTGTAATTGTTTATAATCCGCTCAAAATAATATTCCGCTATCGGCTCAGCTTCATTTTCAAGATAAGCATAAGCTGTCATCAAAAGCCAGTATGCGTTGTAGGAATCGTCTTCATGCAGCTCAACCCAGTTTGTAAGAAAATGCACAAGCGATGGATAATCTTTTACGGAAAGCATATTGTTTGCTATTCTATTTACAACTGCGTATCTTGTTTCGCCCTTTGTTTCTTTTTTTTCAAGTAGCGAAATCAAAAGATTTTGTGTATTCTTGTATTGCTTTGAAAATGCTTCCGGCAGAATTTCTCCTTTTCTGTCTCTTGCGCATGACATGATAATTATGGAAAAAAAAGCCGCCGCTGCAAATCTAAAAACTTTCCGAATCATTCTTTTATTCTACCATATAATAGAAAGTATTTTCAATTAAAAATTTGGCGCTCAAAGTTGTTCCTGTATGTTTTTAAAAGCCGTTGTCAAGAATTGAAATTTATCTTATTATTTACTTCGATTATGGAAAATCTTAAGCAGACAAAAAAAGTTTCTCTTGCAGGACTAAGAAAACGCAGCCTTTACATTGCATTGGGATTTATGCTTGTTTTTGACAGCATCTTTTTTGCCTTGCTGAACATAGAATTTTTACATTTGAATTTAAAAGAACTTTGGCCGGTTATTGTAATAAATGCCGGAATTGCTTTTATTGTTTCGGATTTATTCATTTATAAAAAAATCAGGACGGTTTTTCTTTTTCCGTCAGTCGCTCTTTTTGTTTTGGGAATTATTTTCCTGCTTTTTTCGCTTCATGTGTTCCATATTTCGTTTGCAAAATTTATTTCGGTTTTCTGGCCAATAGTCCTTTTTGTTCTGGGAATTCTTCTTATTCTTGTTTATGGAGTTCAAAGAATAAACAGCGAGGAATTTCCGTATATGAAGGATGATTCTTCAGATGACAACTTTTAGAAAGATTGTTTTAACGAAATCTGCGGCCGGATTTTTTAGAAAAGCCAAAATTTCAGAAATAATTTCTTTGCGGAAAATGCGCGGAACTTTTTATCTTGTTTTGTTTGCTACATTGCCATTTGTTTTCTCTTGTGCAAGTTCGCCTTCTCCTGCGCCAAAGCCTGAAGAAAATTTGTCCGCAGTTGCGGTTCAGGTTGCTCCTTCAAAAGACAGATCATTTTTTGCTTCCATAAATAAAGAGACGATGCGCTTGGTGGAAATCGGTTCTCCACAAAGTTTAAGGCAGGCAGCTTCTTCAATTCATAAAAGTTCGCCCGATGACTATTCAGACGCAGAAAAAAGCATCCTTTATATTTCCGCGGAAATTATGAAGCTTGCATGGCCGTCTGAATCTATAACTTGGAGTGTTCCGCCTATTGCCAAAACAAATCAGTATATTGGTGCTGTTGAAAGTGCAAAAAAGGGAATTTATGATTTAAGCATGAACCGCTCTGATTTTCTTTCCATTATGCTTCCGTCGCTGGTTCTTTTGACTTCATCGGGAACAATAGAAGACTATTATGAGTTGTCCGAAAACTCTTTGAATTTTGCTCTTGAGCTTTGTCCTGATTCAGTTCTTGCAAATTATCTTATGGGAATTCTTTGTCTAAAGCAGAATAAAAATGAAAAGGCTTTGGAATATTTTAAGCTTAGCAATGGAAAATATTCTGGCGGAACAAAAGAAATTCTTGAGTCGGTGGCAAAGGCTTGTTTTTTGACAGGACAATATGAGCTTGCGCTTTCATTTGGCGAAGAACTTTTGTCGCGATTTCCGCAGGACACAGAGCTTTTAAAGACTTGCGCGTTGTCTGCTTTTCACCTTGAAGACTTTGATAAGACGGAAGGATTTGTTGTGCGCGTTCTTTTGCTTGAGCCGGATAACACGAGCTATGTTTTGCTGCGTGCAAAAATCCTCATGGAAAAACAGGACTACATCAGAGCTTCTTCTTTACTCGATGCTGTTGAAAAGAAAAATGCTGTTTCCAAGGAATATTATCTTTTGCGCACACAGCTTTTGCGTGACTGGAGCAAGAATAATACCGCCGCTATAGAAACTGCCGGAACAGCTCTTAGCTTGTATCCTGATGATTCTGAAACTCTGCTTGTTGCCGCACAAACTGCTTCTGTTGCAGGTCTTTCTGTAAATGGAATGACAGCTCTTGAACTTGCTGAAAAAGTTCTTGAAAAAGATTCTAAAAATGTCCAGGCGATGCAAATTCTTTTGGATGAATACATAAAAAAATCTGATTATGCAAAAGCGTATTCTTTAAGTTCACGTCTTATGCAGATTCCTTCAGCGCAAAAAACTTCGCTTTTCAGCCACATTGATATTTGTCTTGCGTTAAAAAAGAACACAGAGGCAATGAATCTTGCGCTAAAAGCTTATGAGGAAAATCCTGCTGATGAAAATTCGTGCATGGCTTATGTAAAAGTTCTTTCTGCTTCTGGACAGAAAAATTCAGCGATGCAGCTTATTTCAAGCCTTTTGCCTTCCGCTAGTCAAAAAATGAAAAGCTTTCTGTATTTTGAACGCAGCCAGATTCAGGGAACAGAAGATTCTGCTCTTGCTGATTTAAGGGCAAGTTTGACTGCAAACCCACGCAACAAGGATTCTCTTTACAGGCTTTATGAAATTTACTATGCAAAAAAAGACTGGAGACGGGCGCAGTACTATTTAAAGCAGGTTGTGGCTCTTGATCCGTCGAATTCTTTATATCTAAGTAAAAATTCCGAGCTTGAAAAACTGCTTGGAAGATAATTTTCTCTCGTTGAAAAATCACCTCAATTGCTTATTGCAAGAAAATTTAGAACTTATGAAAATGATTGGTCTAAATAATTCTCTGAATTAATTCTCTTGTAAATTTATGCGAATAATGTTATTCTTCTATACCATTTTAAATTAATTATGAAGGAAGGAATTTAATATGTTGTTTAATTCACTTTTGTTACAGGCAGCTGATCCTGCGGCTATGGGCGGCGGATTTGGAATGTTTTTGCCTCTCATTCTTATCATAGGAATTATGTACTTTTTTATGATTCGTCCGCAGAACAAAAAGCAGAAAGAACTTCAAAAAATGCTTGATGCGCTTCAGAAGGGCGATAAAGTAATTACAATCGGAGGAATCCACGGAACTGTCAGCTCTGTAAAAAAAGATTCAAATGTTGTTACAGTAAGAGTTGATGAAAATACAAAAATAGAATTCAACCGTTCTGCAATTGCAACAGTTGTTTCTGATAAACCTGCTGTAAAAACTGAAGATAAAAAATCAGGAAAAAAGCAAAAAGAAGAGCCAAAAGTTAGCGCAGAAAACAAAGAACCAGCTGCTTCTGAGGAAAAGAAAGATGAGTAAGAAAAGCCGGCTTTTTATGATTATTGCAGTGCTGGCTGTTTGCTTTGCCTTTTTGTGGCCGTCAATCAGCTGGTACGTACGCACTCCAAAAGAAGATAAGGTTCTTGCCTTGAGTTCTTTGGAAAATATAAAAAATTATTCAAGTTTCAAGGCTAATTCTGAAGTTAGAAAATTAGTTGATGCTGTAAAAGCAAATTCAGAAACCCCAGTTCCAGAAGATTGCCAGTGGCTTGTAAAACAGGCAAAGAAGAATTTCAAGACTGCTGGAGAAAAAGCTCCTGCCACAATTCTTTTAAAAGACGCTTTGAATTCTTTTGATTCAAAATCAGAACTTGCTTCTTTTATCGAAGGAATTTATAGAAAAAAGATTCTTAAGACAAAAGATTATTATAAGAATTCTGTAAAGCTTGGTCTTGACCTTTCAGGCGGAATGAACGTAATTGTAAAGGCTGACCTTGACTCTGTTATTGCAAAGCAGGGCGATGCTGTTTTGGACACTGCAACTTTGAAGGCTGATATAATGGCTCAAGCTGTCGAAACTTTGACAAACCGCATTGACCGCTTTGGCTTGAGTTCTCCAACAATCAGACAGCAAGGCGAGGACAGAATTTACATTGAGCTTCCTGGTTCTGCAGAAGCTGATCAGATTAATTCGATAATTCAGGGACGCGGAATTTTGAATTTCCGTCTTGTTGACAATGAGGCTACTTCAAATTTCAATGCTTACTATTACAACAATCCTGACACAACTTTTGACATAAGAGGAAATCTTGTTGATTCTTCCATCATTCCAGAAGACTGCGAAGTTTTGGGCTACTACACAACAGACGCTTACGGACTTGATCAGCGTGAAGGCTATCTTGTTGTAAAAAAAGAAGTTGCTCTTGATGGAAAGCACATAAAATCAGCTGATGTCGGTGCAGAGGAACTTACAGGACGTCCTGCTGTTACATTTTCTCTTGATGCTGAAGGCGCTGAAATTTTTGGAAAATTCACTGGCGAGCACGTTGGTGAAAACCTCTGCATTGTCAGCGACAATAAAATCAAGTCAAATGCTACTATAAATACTGCTATTACAGGTGGCAACGTTCAGATTACAGGATTCGGGCAGCGTGAAGCCCAGAACTTGCGTAAAGTTTTGCAGACAGCTTGGCTTGATGTTCCTCTTAGCGTAGAAAGCCAGCAGGTAATTGGAGCTTCTTTGGGAGAACAGGCAATCCGTCAGGGACTTTTGGCAGTTGCTGTCGGTCTTATTTCAATTATGGTTTTCATGCTTATATGGTACAAGGGGGCTGGAATAAATGCCTGTGTTTCTCAGGTTTTGAACCTTTATATCATGTTCAGTATTTTGAGCGCATTTAATCTTACAATTACTTTGCCAACTGTTGCCGGTATGATTCTTACAATCGGAATGGCGACTGATGCGAACGTTATTATCTTTGAGCGCATAAAGGAAGAACGTCGCCTTGGAAAAGACAGAGCTTCTAGTGTAAGCGCGGGATTTGACAATGCATTCTGGGCAATCATGGACTCAAACATCACCACATTTATTGCTGCAATCTTTATGACTCAGCTTGGAAGCGGTGCCGTTCAGGGATTTGCAGTGAGCCTTGCGATTGGTGTAGTTTCAACTGTATTTACAGCTTTGGTTGTTTCTCGCCTTATATTTGATTTCCAGACAGAAGTCTTAAAAGTAAAGAATATCAGCATTGGCTGGGGGATTAAATAATGAAAACAGTAAAAAAATTCAGTAAAGCATTTCCTGCCTGCGCTGTTTTAAGTTCAGTTTTGATTCTTTTTGGAATCGCAGGATTTTTTATCCGCGGAATAAATTTCGGCATTGACTTTGTGCCTGGTCTTTTGGAAGAAGTCCGCATTGGTCCGGCCGCTATTGAAATTTCCTACAATGGCTCTGCAAATATAAGCCTTGGAACTTCAAGCACAGCACTGGAACTTGTTATAACAGGAACTGGCGCGGAAAACGAAACTAAAGTTTTTTCTTATGCACAGAATCCTTCGATAAAAGACATTGCAGATTCTCTTTCTAAAGTTGACGGACTTTCGGTTTCTGTAAAAGGCGCTGAAAATGTAAGTTCTTATGGAATTTATTTGGACAGTTCTTCAACTTCTCGTCTTTCAGCGGATATTCCTGTTTTGCTTTATGTTTCAGATGCATCAAAAAATGTTTCTATTGATGATGTTCGTTCTGCTCTTGCTTCTGAAGGTGTTGAAGTAAAGGAACTTGGAGACGATGCAAATAGAAGTTTCCAGATTCGCGCGGCAATTTCAAAGGATGATGCTTCTTCTGATTCTCTTCAGGCAGGAATTATCGGTTCACTCAAGGAAAAATTCGGCGAAAATAACGTTGCGATTATTAAAACTGACTTTGTAGGCTCTGGATTTTCTAGCAGCAATGCAATCAAGTCTGTTATTCTTGCAGTTGTTACTTTGCTTGCAATTTGGATTTATTGCGCTATAAGATTCCACTGGGACTTTGCAGTTGGTGCAATAATCGGTCTTGTTCATGACTGTCTTATAATGTTCTCGTTCATTTCATGGACACAGGTTGAATTTTCTGCGACAAGCTTTGCTGCTGTTCTTACGATTTTTGGTTACTCAATCAATGCCACAATCGTTATTTTGGACCGTGTGCGTGAAAATATCAGTTTGATTCAGACAAAGAAATTTAATGACATATTGAATGCTTCAATCTCTGAAACTTTGTCGCGCTCAATTATCACAACTGTAACAACGATGTTTGCTTCTGTTGCGCTTCTTATTTTTACTTCTGGAAGCATAAAGGATTTTGCAATAGTTCTTACAGTCGGTCTTCTTTCTGGATGTTATTCTTCTATGCTCATTGTTCCAGGCTTTGTATCTTTGATGCGCCGCAATTGGGAGCCGGGAGAATTTGCAAAACACGTAAGGCCACATAACAGCAAAAATGTTCTTTCGTTTAACTCAACACAGAATGTTTAAAACTTGCTTTAGCCGGAATTTTTCTTCCGCTTGCTAAAGAATAATTTTAAAGCCGTAACTTTTTTAGTTGCGGCTTTTTTCTTTTGTAAGTCAGTTTTAAAAAAATAACAAAATTTTGAAACTGACACTGGAGTTGCCGTTGAAAGTTGTTCGTGCCAAAGTTCTTGGATTTTGCATGGGGGTTAGGCGTGCTGTTGAAACTGCTTCTGCCGCTCTTGAAGATTCAGAAAAAAATGGACAGAAAAAAGTTTTTACTCTTGGACCTTTGATTCACAATCCTCTTGTTATGGATTCTCTTGAAAAAAAAGGCGCTCAGATTCTTGGGACTTCTTCACTTGAAAAAGCCAAAGACGGTTCAGTTGTTGTAATCCGCGCGCATGGAACTACACCGCAAGTTGTTTCTGCTCTTGAAAATCAAGGATCGGAAATTCTTGATGCGACTTGCCCAAGAGTTCATCTTAGTCAGAAGAGAGCGGCTGAATGGGCAAAGAAAGGGTTTCTTGTTGTTATTGCGGGCGACAAAAATCATGGCGAAGTTGTAAGCATTTCAGGATATGCGGAAAATCATGCTCTTGTTGTGGAAAGTTCTGAGGAAGCTCTAAAAATTGAAGTTCCTGAAAAAACAGTTTTGATTGCGCAGACAACATTCAGTCCTGTTGAGTTTGAAAAAATCGCTTCGGTGTTGAAACTGAAAAATCCTTTGGTTCAGATTTTTAATTCTATATGTTCGGCGACGATGGAGCGTCAAAATGCATTGAAAGAGCTTGAAGGCAAAGTGGATGCGATTCTTGTCATTGGCGGAAAGAATTCTGCAAATACACGCAGGCTTTTTGAAACTGCGTCCTTAATCTGCGGAAAAACTGCGCTTATAGAAGATGCTTCTGAAATTCCTGATGAAATTTATTCTTTAAAAGTTGTAGGACTTACTGCCGGGGCAAGTACTCCTGATTTTATAATAGATGAAGTTGAGCGAGCCTTGCTTTGTGGCAAATGAGAATTTTATTCCATTTAAAATAGTTTTATTTTTTGTTATAATTTGAATCTGGAGGTCTACTTTATGAAAAAAATAATTTTGGCTGCGGCTTTTTTAGCAGGCATGGCTGAACTATTTGCTTATAATCCGCCTTATGGTGGCGAGGATCTTTATAGGCTTGCAAATCCTGAGCTTATGTCTGGTGCTGCGTCTGCCGCTGGCGGCCCGAATTTTACAGTTGTTCCTGCGTCTATAACTTATAATCCTGCTCTTACTGCTGGTGAGCAGCGTGCTGATATTGATTTTAGCGGAACTGTTTTTTATAACTTTGACAAAATAAAAATTGAAGGTGGAAGCAGCGATAAAACTGTTGGCGGTGGATTTCAGGCTGGAATGATTGTTCCTACAAAATGGTCTGTTTTTTCGCTTACTGCAAATGCTCTTTTTGTTGATTTCTATGGAATGGATTTGAGAAAGACTTTGGTTTTTCACGCCGGCTTAGCAAAAGAAGTCAATGAAAAACTTTCCGTAGGTGCGAATGTCTATACCGGTCTTTATATGGGAAGCGGCTCTGATTTTTCTGCTGGAATAGATTTGGGCGCGCTTTATAAAATGAATAGCTTTGGCATTTTCACGAAACCAAGATTTGGACTTTCACTTTTAAATATTGGAAAACCTGCTGACTATGAAACGCTTGGAATTGATGAAAAAAAAGAATCTTCATCTTATCCGTCTATGCTTACTCCAAGAGTTTCCTTTGCTTCGACTGTCTTTGAAGTAAAGAAATGGGCTGGCTCGTTTAGCACTGATTTTGCCTTTCCGTTTTTTCAGAATTGTATAATGGATTTAGGACTCGGATTTGAATATAACAAATTTATCCGCTTGTCTCTTGGTTGGCAGGCGAATATCCGCGAAATTACAGAAGGAAAAGCTGACGGTGTGAACTGCATTTCTGTTGGAGTTTCATTAAAACTTGGAATCACTTCTAAGAAATTTTCAGAAACTAATGCTGACTGGGAAAAAAGCGAAATAACTCCTTCTGTTGCAACGCAGACACTTTATTCAGGAATTCAGGCTGTAAGTTTTGGCGCAAGGCTGGACTTGGGATTAAAAGACACTGACGCTCCTGAAATCATTCTTTGGAACGAGGAATAAAAAATGAAAAAAACAACTAGAAAAATTTTTACAGCATTTGCCCTTTGCTCTGCGCTCGGTTTTTCTTCTGAGCTTTTTGCTGAGCCTGGCATTGTTTACATTTCACCTAACAACGATGGAATTCAAGACACTCTTGAAGTTCCTTTGAAAATCCGCGAAAAACGCTATGTAAAAGAATGGAGCTTTGTAATTACTGATGAGGCTGGAAATGTTGTGCGCACAATTGGAAACAAAATTTCGCTTCCGTCAAAATTCACTTTTAAAACTTTTTTCAAGACATTGATAACTCCAAAGCGCGGCGTTGATATTCCTTCCACAATTGTCTGGAACGGATTTTTGGATGACGGTTCGTTGGCGCAGGACGGAACTTATTATTATCAGTTTACGGCTTCTGATGACAACGGAAATACTGCCACAACTTCAAAACTGCCGGTTGTCGTTGACAATACTCCGCCGGAAATCAATCTTGCAAAACTTGAAGGCGCTGATAAAATTTTTGGAGAAGGAAACAAGGCTGTATTGAAAATCAAGCAGTCTGGTTCAGCTGAAAAACTGTGGACTGCAAAAATAACAGATGCTCAGGGAAATCTTGTTCGCTCATATAAATGGGAAGATTCTTCTCCGTTGGAAATTGAATGGAATGGAACAGACGAAAGCAAGTCCATTATGCCAGATGGCGTTTACAACTACGAAATTACTTCAACTGACTTGGCAGGAAACACTTCTGAACAAGCAAGAATTTCAAATATAATTTTTTCTGCTGAAAAGCCGGAAACCGCAATTTCAATAAATGGTTCAAGATATTTTGCTCCGTCTCCAAAAGGAAGTGTGGCAGTTGCAAGAAAGACAATTAATTTTGCTGTTGCAATTCCGTCTCCTTCTGCAAGTGTGAACTCGCTTACTGACTGGCAGATTTCCATTGTAGGAAAAGACGATGATAAAGTTTATTATTCAAAATCTGGAAAAACAAATCCGCCTTCTTCATTCTTGTTTGATGGAAAAAATAATTCGGGTGCAAATTTAGCTGATGGAGAATACCGTGCAAAAATAACCGCAAAGTACTTGAATGGCTATGAGCCTGCGGCTGTTTATTCTCCTGTTTTTGTTCTTGACAATGAAGCTCCTAAGGCAGCTGTTTCTCTTCCTGCGAATACAGTATTTAATGGAAAAAATAAATTCCAGATTTCGCAGCAGCAAGTTGCGGAGCCGGCCTATACTGGAGAAAAAACATGGACAGGAAAAATTATTGATGAAAATAATGTTGCTGTAAAGAAGTTTGACTTTGACACAGTTCTTCCTGCTTCTGTTGAATGGGACGGACTTGATGACAAAGGTCAGTTTGTAAAAGACGGAAAATATAAATATGTTCTTGAAGTTTCAGAGCTTGCTGGAAACAGCAATTTGATGGAATCAAAAGAATTTGTGCTTGATACAAGCAAAACTGAACTTGCGCTTTCTGTAAGTCCGGCTGCTTTTTCACCAAACGGAGACGGAATTCAGGACAAGGTTGTTTTAACTCCAGTTGCAAAAGCTTCCAGCGGAATCGATTCTTATGAGCTTAGGATTTCCAATGGAACAGCTGTAAAGACTTTTAAAGGCTCTGGAAAAATTCCTTCTTCATTTATTTGGGACGGACTTGCTGATGATGGAACAAGGTGCACAGATGGAACTTATTCTGCTGTTATAAAAACAGTTGCAAACAGCGGAACAGAAGCGGAAGCTGCAAGTCAGGAATTTGTCCTTGACACAGTTGCGCCATCAATAAAAATTTCTGCGCCTTATACAGTTTTTTCTCCGGATGGAATTTCAAGTCGTCAGACTATTCCTGTAAAAGTTGAGGACTGCTCTGTTGAAACAAAATGGAACGCTGAAATTCGTAATGCGAAAAATCAGGTTGTAAAAACTTTTTCCTGGAATAATTCAAAGGCCTTGGATTTTGCATGGGATGGAACGGACGACAGCGGAAACAAAGCGGCAAATGGAATGTATTCACTTGCAGTTTCTTCAAAGGATGCGGCAGGAAATTCTGGAAGCACAACGATTGCAGGAATCTCTTTGGATGCTCGCCCTGTAACTGGATTTGTTACGGCTGAATACAAAGGCATTTCTCCTAATGTTGACGGAATTCTTGATGCTCAGAAATTCGATATAAAAGTTTCTCTTGCTGAAGGAATTTCTTCATGGAAATTCGACATTGTTGATTCAGCTAATTCTGTTGTAAAAACTTTCTCTAGCAATGACAGTGAAAATCTTCCATCTGCAATTACTTGGGCTGGCGATACAGCGGATGAAAAAATTGCAGAAGGCACATTTACTGGAAAACTTCATGTTGAGTATGCAAAAGGAAATGTTGTAGATGCATCTTCTTCAAGTTTTATTTGTACTGCAATTCCACCTGCGCTTTCTGTTAGAACTGCTCCAAAATATTTCAGTCCGGATAACGATGGCAACGATGACGACTTGTTCATTGAGCTTGGATGCCAGACACTTGCTGGACTTAAGAATTGGAGCTTTACAATTAAAGACAGAAATGGAAAATCATTCTGGAAAACAAGCGGAAAATCTTCAATTACAAAAAGAATTATTTGGGATGGACGCGGAAACAATGGAGAAATTGTTCAGTCTGCGGAAGATTATCCGTTTGAATTTACAGCTTACGATGAGCTTGGAATGTCAAGTACAGCTCAAGGCGTAATAAATGTTGATGTTCTTGTTGTTCGCGATGGCGACAAACTCAAAATGCAAATTCCTTCGATTATCTTTAGAAGCAACGAAGCTGATTTTGGTGTAAGAACCGTTGATGCAAATGGAAAAATTATTAAGGCTGGAATTACTCAGGCGCAAGCTGACAACAATGCGCGTGTTCTAAAGCGTGTTTCTGAGATTCTTAAAAAATTCAAGGACTACAAAGTTACTATTGTTGGACACGCAAATAGAATTTCTGACAACTCTGCGGAAGAAACGGAGGAAGGTGTTTGGGGCAAGGCTTTGATTTCTCTTTCTGAGCAGCGTGCTGAATATGTAAAGAGCAAGCTTGTGAAATTCGGAATTAATTCTTCTCGGCTTTCTGTTGAAGGAAAGGGCGGAACAGAACCAGTTGCAGACCGCAAGGATACAAGTGTGAACTGGAAAAACCGCCGTGTGGAATTTATTCTTGAAAAGTAAATTTGATTTGTGTGTCGAGGTATGTACTCGACTGTGATGCTTTATGAGAGTGAACGCCCCGATGATTTGCGTCGGGGCGTTCGTTTTTGCATTTTTTTTATATGCCGAGTTTTTTACATAAGTTCTTTTTCTAGCTGATCAACAAGTTCTTTGAATGTGTCAAGAGCTGCTTGTACAGGTTCTGTGCTTTCCATGTTTACGCCTGCGACTTTTAAACTTTCAATTGGGTATCTTGAGCCGCCGGATTTTAAGAATTTAAAGTAGTCATCATGTTCTTGTTTTCCTCCGTTGACGACTCTCTTTGCAAGTGCAAGGGCTGCGGAAATTCCTGTTGAATATTTATACACATAGAATGCGTTATAGAAATGCGGAATACGAAGACCTTCCATGTCGCTGGATTTTTCAAATTTCATTGCAGGTCCGAAGTACTGCTCTAAAAGTTTTCTGTAAATGCTGCGGATTGCTTCTGTGCTTAAAGGTTCGTTGTTTTCTACAGTTTCATGGCATTTAAGCTCGAACTCTGCAAACATTGTCTGGCGGTGCAAAGTTGCAAGAATGTCGTTGGCGCGCATAGATAAGAGATATTTTTTCATTTCATGATCTTTTGCGTTTTTAAGAAGATACTCAAACACAAGTTCTTCATTAAATGTGGATGCGACTTCAGCTTCAAAAATTGTGTATTCATAAGACATGAATGGATTGTTGCGGACGCTGTACCATGAATGCATTGAATGGCCGCCCTCATGCGCCATTGTGTAAACATCACGCAAAGAAGTGTCTTTGTAATTTAAAAGAATATACGGATAGCCTTCATAGCAACCGCTTGAAAATGCTCCAGAATTTTTTCCTTTGTTTTCGAATCTGTCAACCCAACCTCCTTTTAGTCCGCCGCAAAGTGTGTCTGTGTATTCGTTTCCTAAAATTGCAAGTGCGTTTCTTACAATTTCAACAGACTCGTCATAAGAAATTTTTGACTTTACAGATTTTACTAGCGGAACATAAACATCATAGTGCCTAAGTTCTTCAACTCCAAGAACTTTTCTGCGAATTTCATAATACCTGTGCAGGGTGTCAAGATTTTTGTGGACTGTTTCTATAAGATTTTTATAAACACTCACAGGAACTTTATCACCGTAAAGAGCTGCTTCCAAAGATGAGTTGTAGCCGCGTGCCCGTGCATGAAAAATATCATTTTTTACAGAACCTGAATACAAGGCTGCAAGGGTGTTTGCGTGGCTTTCAAATACTCCGTAGAATTTTTCATAAGCTTCCTTGCGGATTTTTCTGTCTTGATTTTCTTCAAAGTCGCTCCAAGTGCTATGCGTGAGTGGAAGCTGTTTTCCTTCAACTTCTACAGTTCCGAAATTCATGTCAACATCATTTAAAAGTGAAAAAACATTTGAGGCTGTCTGGCCGGATTCAGACTGAAGAGCCATTATGCGTTCTTCTTTTTCGCTTAAAATATGCGGCTTGGCATGAAGCGCTTTTTGAATGTATATTTTGTAGTCTTTAAATTCTGGCTGCTCTATCCAAGAATTTATTTTGTCATCTGGAATTGCAAGAAGTTCCGGTGTAAAAAAACTTGTTTCAGAGCAAGCTGCTGTGTATGCCATCATTACACGGCTGTATTTTTCCTGTGCGGCTCTGTCTCCTTGATCAGCCTCATTGTTAAGGCTTGCGTAGTGATAGACTTTTTCAATTTGACGGTCAAGTGCTTCATCTGCTTTTAAAGCTTCAAGAAAAATGCTGCTGCTTTCCGCCAGTCTTCCTTTGAATGATGCGAAATTTTTTACAAGTGAAGGAATCTTTTTAAGGTCCGCTTCCCATTCTTCGTCTGTTTTATAAAGCTGTGTAAGATCCCATTTGTATTCTGCAGGGATGTCTTTTCTTAATGGAATTGTTTCATCTTTCATGTTTTCATATTATATCAAAAAATATAAAAATTCAATTTTGCTTCCTTTGTAGAACTTTATGATAAAATCTTGTAGAATATCCGCCATGAAAAACAGATTCTTTCTTTTTGCATTTTCATTGTTTATGCTGATTTTTTCTTCATGCTCTGGAATTATTGGATACGGAGTTCTTTTATGGAATGTCGGCGAAAAAGAAATTCCAGATGGAACAGTTGTTCCTGTTTATTTAAAGTCAAACATTTCTAAAGTTTATGTAATTGGAGTTCCTGAAACAAAAGAAAAAATAGAAGTTCCTCTATGGAAACTTTCCGTTCCTGAATCAAAATCCAAGGCATTGAAGCGCGCACAAAAATATTCTGAATACAAAGGAAAATACGCTTTTTGTGTTTTAGACGGACTTCCAATCCGCGCGGAGCAAGTGAACACTTCAAAGCAAGTTTACCGTTTGCGCAAAAATGAAGTTATCCGCACGCTTTATAAAGGCAAGGGCGTTTCTCCTACAAATGGCGGTGTTCCTCTTCCTGGTGAATGGCTTCATGTTCTTACTGACAACGGAACTGAAGGCTGGTGCTTTAGCTACAATCTTAGGCTTTTTGAAATGAATTTGGATGGAACTTACGGAATTGGATCGGAAGTTGTTGAGTCTCAAAAAACTGACGAGACTCTTGAAAAAATTCTTTCAACTGCCTGGTATCCTGAATATTACAGAGCCATGATTTCTAAAAAGCAGATTGACTTGAATTACATTGTTCCGGGGTACGGTTTTGATTCAGGCTATAGTTCTGGCACTACAAAAATCAGTCTTCCAAATTTAAATGTAAGTTTTCCGTATTCTGAATTTGAAAAATCCGACAATGGAGATTACAAGGCAAAAAATGCTCCTGTTGAAATTGTTCCGCGGAATTCAAAATTCATAATTGTAAAATACACAGATGAAGGCGGAAAACCAAAGACTTACAATTTTGTTTCGCTTGATGGAAATGTAAAAATTGATGAAATAGTTTCTGCAGAAAAAAACAAGCGGCAAGGTCTTTATAAATCTATCCAATCTCTTGGACCTGATTTCAAAAGCGGAAACTATGGAACGCTTTCTTTTAATGATGGAAATATTTTCAGATGGAGTGGATTTTCTAAACTTGTTCCGTCTGTAATTCCTTCAGGCTCAAAAGGTTTTGGAATTGTTGAAATGAAATATTTCCTTGATGGAACTCTTAAATCTTCTTGGGACGGAGTTGTAACATTCCATTTTGAAAATGCCAGCCGTGAAGTCAATTTCCTTTATAAAAAAGAAGTAAATGGACTTAGGCTTGCTTATGCTAATATAACTGAAAAATACGACGATAGTTTTGGAAGAAAATATTATTCAGTTTCTCTTCCTGCGAATTCTATGGTTTTGTTTTTTCAAAAATAAAATAACTGAGCCAGTTTCAAAATTCTAAAAACTCTAATTCTTTCGACTGGCTTATAAAAATAGGTTTTTTATGGCGTTTATTCAGTTTTCAAAAGTTTCTCTTGCATTTGGCGACAGAGATATTTTAAAGAACGTTTCTGTAAATTTGCAAGCAGGAACAAAGGCTGCTCTTACCGGCGCAAACGGAGCGGGAAAGTCAACTTTAATAAAAATAATGGCTGGCATTTCAGAACCTGATTCTGGAGAACGTATTGCTCAGAAAGATGCGCGCATTGCATATCTTCCGCAGAGCGGGCTTGTTCATTCAGGTTGCACTTTAAAGGAAGAGGCGGACAAGGCGTTTGACTGGGGATACGAAATTCAAAAGAAGGCAGATTCTCTTGGTGAGCTTTTAAAGTCAAGTCCTGAAAACTCAAACAAGATTGCAGTTGAGCATTCAGAACTTTTGGCTGAACTAGAAAACAGTGGCTGGTATAGGCGTGAAGTTCTTGCTGAGCAGGTTTTGCTTGGTCTTGGTTTTGAGCGTTCTGATTTTACAAAACGGACTGAAGAATTTTCCGGCGGATGGCAGATGCGTATTGCGCTTGCAAAAGCTCTTATGTGTGGTCCGGATATTCTTCTTCTTGACGAACCTACAAACTACCTTGATATTGAGGCGCGCAACTGGCTTGAAAAATTTCTTGCAGATTTTAAAGGTGGATTTTTGCTTGTAAGCCATGACCGTTATTTTTTGGATCACACAATAAATGAAGTCTATGAACTTTTTAATGGAACTTTAAAACGTTATTCTGGAAATTTTTCGCATTACGAGGAAGTGCGCAAAGTTGAACTTGAGTCGCTGATTGCTTCCTATGAACAGCAGCAGCAGGAAATTCAGCATCTTGAAGAATTTATAAAGCGTTTTGGATACAAGGCGACAAAAGCTGCTCAAGCACAAGAGCGTCAAAAAATGCTTGATAAAATTCTTGAAAACAAAATTGAAATTCCAGAGAACCTTAAAAAAATTCATTTTAGTTTTCCAGAAGCACCTCATGCCGGTCGTCTTGTTCTTACGTTGGAAAATATTTGCAAAAATTACGGCGGACCTGATGTAATAAAAAATTTGAATCTTGTTGTAGAAAACGGAGAGCGTCTTGTTGTAGCAGGAAGAAATGGAGCCGGAAAATCAACTTTGCTTAGAATCATTGCAGGAATTGATCAGGATTTTTCAGGAACAGTAAAACTTGGAGCAGGAGTTTCAGTTGGATATTTTAGTCAGGACAGCGCGGAAAAAATAAATGGCAGTGAAACAATTCTTGAGCGTTTGGAAAACAATGCGCCTCTTGAACTTGTCCCTAAACTCCGCGATATGCTTGGCGCGTTTTTGTTCCGTGGCGACGATGTTTTTAAAAGCATCAATGTGCTTTCCGGTGGAGAAAAATCCCGTATTGCTTTGCTTGAACTTTTGCTTCGTCCTGTGAATCTTCTTGTTCTTGACGAGCCTACAAACCATCTTGATATGCATTCAAAAGATGTCCTGCTTGAGGCTTTGAAAAGTTTTGGCGGAACAATTGTTTTTGTAAGCCATGACCGCGGATTTATTGAAGATCTTTCTACAAAAGTTTTGGAGCTTCATCCTGGTGTTTTCAGGGAATTTGTCGGCGACTACAAATATTATATGCAGCGCATTGAAGAAGAGCAGTCTTCGGATAGCGAAAAAGTTTTGGGTTCAGAAACTAAAAAAGCAGAGCAAAAAACTGAATCAAAACTTTCTTGGGAAGAGCAAAAAAAACGTGATTCCGAGAAAAGAAAAATTCAAAAAGAAACAGACAAACTTGAAGCCATGATTCTTGAAGCGGAAGAGAAAAAATCGGAACTTGAAAACCAGCTTTCTTTGCCGGAAGTTTATTCAAATGGCGAAACTGCAAAATCTGTTCAATCTCAAATTTCAAAAATTGCTTCGGAACTTGAAGAGCTCAATGCTCTGTGGCTTTGCGCTGCTGAAAAACTAGAGACGTTTTCATGATGAGGATTTGTGCAATTTGTTGCGCATTTTTTTTAATATAAATTGAAAAATTACTTTTATTGGATTATTATATTTTCAGTTTAATTCAAGATAGTCTAAATAAAAACTGCCAAAAATAGTGTCAGTTTTTATTTTTACAAGTTTGCGTTGCAAACTTTTTTATCAACTGCTGTTTCTTACTTTGTTGCGGAACAGCTTAAAAAGTCAAATCGGAAGTTGATATTTCTTCATTGACTTTTTATGGAGGAGCAAATGAAAGTTTTAGTTATTGGTGGCGCTGGATATATTGGAAGCCACGTTGTAAAAGAACTTATGGCAAAAGGCCACGAAGTTACAGTTTTTGACAATCTTTCAAGTGGACTTATCCAGAATCTTTTTAAGAAAAATGAATTCATTGCAGGCGATATTCTTCACCCGGAAGATTTGGACAAAGCGTTTGCCCGTGGATTTGATGCTTTTATTCATCTTGCTGCGTTCAAGGCTGCCGGCGAATCTATGATTTACCCAGAAAAATATTCAATAAACAACATAAACGGAACTTTAAATATTTTGAATGCTGCCGTTGCCCACAATTGTCTCAACATGGTTTTCTCTTCAAGCGCAGCGACTTTTGGCGAGCCTCAGTATCTTCCGATTGATGAAAATCATCCTAAGAATCCTGAAAATTACTATGGATTTACAAAGCTTAAAATTGAAGAATTCATGGGGTGGTATGACAAGCTTAAGAATCTAAAATTTGCGGCTCTTAGATATTTCAATGCTGCTGGCTACGATCCTGAAGGCGTTATTTACGGACTTGAAAGAAATCCGGCGAACCTTCTTCCTGTAATGATGGAAGTTGCCTGCGGAAAGCGCGATAAACTCAAGGTTTTTGGAAACGACTACGACACTCGCGATGGAACTTGTATCCGCGATTATATTCATGTAACGGATTTGGCTTCTGCTCACGTTCTTGCTTTGGAATATATTGCCAAGAATAAAAAAAGTCTTACTCTTAACCTTGGAACAGGAAACGGAATTACTGTTACAGAAATGCTTGAAGCTACACGCCGCATAACGAAAAAAGAAATTCCTGCAGAATATGTTGGCAGACGCGCAGGAGATCCGGCTCAGCTTACAGCTTCTTCTAAACTGGCAAAAGAGGTTCTTGGCTGGGAACCAAAATACAGCGATGTTGATACTTTGATAAAATCAACCTATGACGCTTACCTAAAGTACTACAGCGAAAATTAGTTTTGCACAAAGCCGTCTGTTGAAACAGGCGGCTTTTTTGTTTTATAATTTTTCAAAACTTTTCTAGGATATAAATATGAATTCTGATTTTGAAAAAATAAAAAATTACATAGAAAACAATACTTGCAGCATGGTGGAACTTGAAAAGCTTTTGACTTCTATTCCTGCTCTTGCTCCTGAAAATGGCGGCGAGGGTGAAGAAAAAAAATGCGCGGCACTTGAAAACTGGCTTTTGTCAAATGGAATAAAAAAACTTAAGCATTATGATGCTCCTGACTCAAGAGTTCCTGCCGGATTCCGCCCAAATTTAGTCGCTGAAATTCCCGGTGAAAAAAATGATTTTTGTATTTGGGTTTGCGCTCATCTTGATGTTGTTCCTGTAGGCGAACCTTCTTTATGGAATACAAATCCGTGGCAAGCTATTGAAAAGGATGGAAAAATATTTGGCAGAGGAGTTGAAGACAATCAGCAGGGACTTTGCAGTGGAGTTCTTGCGGCACTGAGTTTTGTAAAACAGAATGTTGTTCCCGCTCATACAATTAAGCTTCTGTTTATGGCTGATGAAGAAGTTGGCTCAAAGTACGGAATGAATTTTCTTATAGAAAACCACAAGAACATTTTTGGAGCGGATGATAGAATTCTTATTCCAGACGGCGGAGATCCTTTAGGACAGACAATTGAAGTCGCGGAAAAAAATATTCTTTGGCTTAAGTTTCATACAATTGGAAAACAAGCGCATGGTTCTCGCCCTGATCAAGGCTGCAATGCAAAACTCGCTTCAAGTTATCTTGCTTTAAAAATTCATAGTCTTGAAAAAGTTTTCAATGCGCATGACAAAATGTTTGAGCCTTCGCGTTCAACTTTTGAGCCTACAATGCAGTATAAGAATGTTTCAGGTGTGAATATAATTCCGGGCGATGATATTTTCTGCGCGGACTGCCGCATTCTTCCGCAGTATTCTCTTGACCAAGTGCGAGCGGAAGTGAATAAAGTGATTCGGGAAACTGAAGAAATTTACGGCGTAAAAATTCAAGTTGAAGAGCTTCAGGCAGAACAGTCAAAAGCGACGTCTGTGGAATCTCCTGTTGCAAAAGAACTTTTTGAAGCTATAAAAAATGTCCACGGAATTGAGCCGCGCTTTGTTGGCATTGGCGGAGGAACTGTTGCCGCAGGACTTCGAAATGCCGGAATTGATGCTGTTGTCTGGTCAACTATGGATGAACTTGCGCATCAGCCAAACGAGTATGCAATCGTAAAAAACATTGCAAAGGATGCTCTTACAATTGCATATATGGCGTGCAGGTAATTTTAAATTTCTTTTATCAAGTGAATTGTTGTCGCAGTGTGCCCAGAATTTCCGAGCCGTGAAGAAAGTTCTGTAAAGCCATTTTTCTTGTACATTGAAACTGCGCTTGAAAACTGCGGGAACGATTCGATATAAAGTTTTTTGTAGCCTGCCAATTTTGCGCGCTCTTCAATAAGACTGAAAAGTTTCGTTCCGATTTTCATTCCGCGTGAGTCCGGGCAAAGATAGAATTTTACAATTTCAGCGCAATCCGCCGGAAGTCCTTCAGTTGGAAAGTATCCGCAGCCTCCAAGAATTTTTCCGTTGTGTTCCGCAATAAAATATTCTGATTTTTTATTTTTGCTGAATGTTTCAAAAAGAAAATCTGTAGCCTTGTCTGAATAAACTGAATTTTCTTTTGGCGCATCGAATTCTTCAAATATTGCGCGGATTATAGAAGCCAGCTGCCCGTTGTCTTTTTTCTGAATTGGACGGATTATTATTGCTTCTGAAATTTTTCCTTGTGCTGAAGCATTTTGCCTTCTTTTTTTATTCTGCGGAAACCAGCCTTTTTGAACTCGCTTTGTCTGCTCTTTAAGTTCCTTTATGCTCCAAAGACACGCGCTTCCCATGAGCGCACATAAAACTGAAACAATTCCGCTTGTAAAAACAGAAACCGCGCAAAGCAAAATTCCAGCCGCAAGAAACGCCGGCCAGACTTTTTCAGAAAAATAATATTCGCCTTTTATAACAATCGGATGGAAAATTCCAATCACAAAAAACGACGCAAACGCAATGATTAATCCGTAAAAATTCAACATGCACTTATTTTATAAAATAGATGCGCAAATGTAAAACAGTAAAATTTTTCAAAACCTCTTGACAAATCCTGGGGGGGGTAGAATGGAAGTCGCTCTTTTTGAATGGGCATTTCTATAAATTCTTGGAGGATTTGTTATGAAAAAGTTTTTGGAAATTTCACTTTGTGCATTTATTGCGTTGTCCATGTTTTGCGGCTGCAAGGCTGATGGTTCTCTTGATGAAGAAAAATTATCTGGCTTGGTAAATTCTGGAAATGAAAGAATAAATTGCCTTGAAGCTTACAATTCTACAAGCGGAAATGGAATTCAACTTATGTTTTCAAATCTGCCTGATGAATGCAATGGCGCGGACATTATTTATAAATCCGAAGATGATGAATTTTGGCAGACAACGGCTTATATAGATTTAAGTGGCAATAACAGAACCGTTTATTTTCCTTTTGTTGACAACGGAAAAAAATATAGCTTTTATGCGAATCTTAATCATAATGAAACCGGAAAAGAATCTGTGCGCCTAGGCTACTCATCTATTGTTGAAGTTATGGCTAAAGGTGAAAATTTACTAGGTGAAATAAAGATACTAAGCAATCCTTGTATTGAAAAGAAATATGAAAACGGAATACTTAGCTTTGAAAAAATTTCAGTTAAAAATGCAAATTGCTTAGGTGATGTTGTTTGTGAACTTTTTGATGAAAGATGGGGCTGGCTGGGAGCTTATAAAGGCGAACTTTCAGGTGATACTGTTTCTTTTGATTTCTCTGATGAAGATTTGTTATTTTATGATGAAAGAAACTTTCATTATAATAGAAATGGAAGATATAATTTCAATGTCTATTTTTTGACAAAACAGGAAGGAGAAACTGTACGACTGTTTTTCTACTATACAGTTTATGATTCTGAGCCAGGGTATGGAAAAAAAGGGGCGAATGACTATTACACTTATAGATAATTTAAAAGGTCAAAATTCGAGTTTCTGCTGAACAAAAGCATTTGGAAGAAACCATTGGGTT
>ERZ808252.63-NODE-63-length-114557-cov-4.395661_pt1 | contig 114557 bp, 98 predicted proteins | sample MGYA00521242_ERZ808252 | MGnify/ENA primary metagenome ERZ808252 (study PRJEB31516, sample SAMN03275581) | gut metagenome | biome: mammalia-associated habitat; material: feces | host: Papio cynocephalus | place: Kenya | collected 2012-08-07 ...
TTCAAACCGGAAGCTGAGACCATCGGCTGTCGGCTCCGTCCGCACGAAAATGGGCAAGCTGGAAAAGATGATGCTGCCGGACTGCAGCGTATAGGCTACATTCTGAAGGTCGGCGCCGAACAGATCATCCGGCGTGGCAGACAGCGTCAGCGGCACGCTTCCGCTGTCAGAAGCATTCAGCGAACGGAAACGCAGCGCAGCAAAGCGCGCTTCCCCGCGCTGGCCGCTGGCGCAGACCCAGCTCAGCGCCACATAGCTTTTCCCGCCCCGCGTAATGTTCTCTGCCAGCCACAGGTCCTCTGCTTTTTTAAACTCGCCCATCAGCTCTGCGCTTACAAAGTTCAGCCGCGCCGCATCATAGCCCACCAGCAGCCGAACCGAGGCCAGCCCGGGGTTCTGCTCCAACCGCACCGTCACGCAGGTCTCCCCGCCCGGCTTACAGGCTGCATCCTCCAGTACGATCCGCAGAGAAGACGCGTCTGCCGCCCGCGACGGTATTGCCGGAAAGAGCAGGAGCAGTGCACAAAACAGCATCAAAAGCTTTTTCATTGCGTGTGCCTTTCTCAGTGCAGGACAACGCCGTCCAGCTTGGCCACGAAGCGCAGCAGGGTCACAACGTCCTTGTTGTTCACCTTGCCGTCGCCGGTGACGTCCGGGTTGCCCCGGACCTTGTCCTGATCCAGCTCACAGACATAGCGGAGAAGGAGGAAAGCGTCGTTGATGTCCACATTGCCGTCGCCGTTGATGTCGCCGGGGCGGGATCTTTTTGATCTGGACCGTGCCGTTTTCGACCTGGAAGGTCTGGTTTTCATGATCCTTGTTGAAAATATCATCCGGATCATAGGTGATGGTCAGCGCCGCGTCGGCATCCTCCGTCACGGTCTTGACCTTGAAGGTCAGGACGGCGAAATCGCCGTTTTCACTGTATTCTGTCTGGGCCAGGACCCAATCCAGGATGATCTTCCCGGCCGTTTCCGCATTGACGCAGGTCTGAGCGCCGGTCGCCTCCAGGAAGGCCTGGTCAAAGACCGCCTCCTGATATTCCAGCAGCGCGGGGTCATAGGTGATCGTGAGCTTCATGGCAGAAATGCCGGGGTTGCTGCGGATGGAGATGGGGATCTGGATGGTGTCATTCGGATAGGCGGTGAGAGACGGGACCGCGATGGCGGGGGTGGTCTGATAGCCGGGGTCCTCCGCGCCGCAGCGGGTGCAGGAACCGTTTTTGTAATCATGCCCCAGCGCAGCTTTGATCGTGCTGTCATAGGGGATCTCGGTCATGCCCTCGTCCGAGAAGCACTTTCCGCAGTTGACGCAGGTCCAATAATGAAGGTTGCCCGGCAGCAGGCAGGTGGGGGCCTTTTCTTCAAATTCCTCCAGCTGGTGCTCGTGGGGCAGCGCGCCGTTTTTGGCGGTGAGGACGGCGGTGGCGCTGGCCGACTGATAGAGGGCCGTCTCGGCGGTGGCAGCGGTGATCTCAAAGGTGCCGCTCTGCTGGATGGAGAGGATCGTCCCCGTCAGCGTCCCCGCCGCGCCGTTTTTGCAGGCGACGGTATAGGTGACCGCGCCCGCCGTTTCCGGGATGGTGAACAGGGTGGAGACATCAAAGCTGGTCTCCTCCGTTTCCTGATCGTGGGTCTCGATGATGACGGGGAGCAGCTGGCCGGTGAGCTTGCCGGTAATGTCGGTTTCGCCATTCAGAGCCAGACTGCCGCCCGGGGCGGTATAGAGCGTACCGGCCACGGTCAGCTTGCCGTTGACGATCAGGCTGCCGGTGACGGTGAGCTTCGTGCCCTTGGGGACGATGAGCTCCTGATCCTCTGCCACGGTGAGGGTGGCATCCGCCGGGATCTCCCGATCGTCGGGGAGCTCATAGAAATCCCCCAGGATCTGCCCCTGGCTGCCGCTGAACAAAACGCCGGAGCGCATGCTGTGGCTCTCCTGGGCGGGGAGACTGACCACCCAGCCCTCCTGCATGATCTCGGAGGAAAGGTCTGTCACGCCGCTGGCGGCCGTCAGGCTGGTGGCTGTGACGGCGCCGCCGTTGACCGTGGCCTGGGCGATGCCGGTATAGCCGGAGGCCTCCACCGTGCCGCCGGTGATGGTGGTAGAGCCGCTTTTGCCGATGCCGCAGGCGGTTGTGACGGTCTCATCCGTGGCCCGGGCGATCACCGTGCCGCCGGAGATCTTCAGCGCACCGTCATTCTTATAGGTATCTGCCCCGATGCCCCAGCGGCCGCCGGTGGCTTCCACCCGGGCGTTTCCGGAGATGGAGATCACGCCGGCGTCGCCGGTCAGATAGGAACTGGATCTGCCATTTCCAGCGCCGATGCCGGCGGCCTGGGTGCTGGTGGCCGTGACCTGGGCGTTGCCGTTGATGGTCAGCTTGCCATTGGGACCGGTGCCGTAGGAACGGCAGTCCACTGTATAGTAATTCACCTTATGATTGCTAACATAGGAACGCGTATAGTATGAAGGCTTACCGCCGCCAATGCCGGCGCCGGAATCAGAACTGGTCTCTACCACGGCATCCTCCATGATAAGCAGTTCGCCATAGGAACCGGTTGCAAATGTTTCGTTGCCGCTATCTTCAGTGCTGTAAGCCGCACCGGCACCAATGCCAGCGCCGGAATCGGCGCTGGCATTGACTTGGGCGCGGCCAGTCAGGAGGAGCTTGCCCTTTGCCCCGGTACCATTTCCACCATAGCCGCCGCCGATGCCCGCACCGCCGCCTTTTCCGGTGGCGGTCACAACCGCCGTCCCGTCGATGATGATCTGACCGTTTTCGCCGGTGCCACTGGAATGGTTGCCGCCGCCGATGCCGGCAGAACCAGACCCGCCAGTAGCTGTGACCTTGCCGCCGGAGATGTGGATCTGTTCATCCGTTCCGGTGCCGGTGCCATAGCCGCCGATGCCTGCGGCGCTGGATCCGCCAGTAGCCTCCACCGTGCCGCTGAGGATGGTAATGTTGCCGCCGGTAGAAGAACTACCATTATAAGCACCGCCGATGCCCGCGCCGGAACTTCCGCCCGCGGCATTGAGTGCGCCGTAGCGGCTGTCGGCGGAGATGGTCACTGCCGCCCCGGTGGGGACGGCCAGACCGGCTCTCCAGGAACCGCTCTTCAGCGTCACTGACCGGGTGAGGACCAGTTCCACCGAAGCGCCCTTGGCGATAGAAAAGGCGCAGGCCTCGGAGATGGCGTGAACGTCGATCACCACCTTGGAACCCATGGTGATCTTGTGTGCGCCGCCGGTGACGGAGATGGTCTTGTCCACATAGGTGGGATCGGTCTGTACGATGGTATACTCCCCGGTAAAGGGGGTCTCGGCTCCGCCGTCCTGGGCATAGCCCGTGGCGGAGATGACGATGCTGCCCTGGGCCAGGTCCAGCTCCACAGAGGACGCATCCTCCGCGTGGGCCGGGACAAGCGCCAGAGAAAGCAGCATTGTCATGCTCAGAAACAATGCGATGGTTTTTTTCATGATCATTCGCTCCTTTGATTTCATATTTTCTCAGATAACTTGATTATAGGCAGATTTTTTTGCAAAAACAATTAACTGGCTGCATAGTGTTTTCGGAAAATTTTCAAAAAGGGCAGCAAAAAAGGCCGCTCTATGCGGCCTTGGGATGGGAGCTTTTTGATTTTACGGGCGGTCACCGCACCGTTCGGGGCGGGAGGAGCTGGGCGCTCTGGGGGATGATGAAGCGCAGCTTATCCTTTGCCAGGCGCAGAGTGACCTCGCTGGCGTGGACGATCTCGCCGTCCAAATTGATGGTCATGCTTTTGCCCTGAAGATGGCGGACGGTGAGCTCCGTGGCCATGAGCTTGGTGATATACTGCGGGTAGCTGCTGTGGCGTCCGCTCATGTAGCCGCCGATGACCTGGGAGGCCTTCAGCAGGCTCAGATCCTTCACCAGCAGGACATCCAGCAGGCCGTCGGTAGGGTCGGCCTCCGGCACGGGGTTTGCTCCACCGCCGTAAAAGCGGCCGTTGCCCGCCAGAACAAGGCAATATTTTCCCGCAAAGCGCTGGCCGTCCACCAGGATCTCATAGGGCTCGCTGAGGCCGCGCAGCAGGTTTTCCACCGTGGAGATATTATAGGCCGTCTTGCCCTGCAGGGCGGGGATGCGCTTATACTTCTGCATACCATCGGCGATGCGGGCGTCTACGCCCACGCTGAACACGTTTAGCGAGATGCCCCGGTCTGTCTCCATATAATCCAGCTCCAGCTCCTTGCCGCAGATCAGGCCCTTCAGATCGGAAAAGGCCCGGCAGTCTGCCCCGAAGAGCTTGATAAAATCGTTGCCGCTGCCGGTGGGATAATGAGTGATGGCCACATTGGGCAGGCCTGCCGCCCCGGCAGCCACCTCGTTCAGCGTGCCATCGCCGCCGCAGGCGTAAAACCGCAGGGGCCGACCCGAATATTCCTCCGCCTTCTGGCGGACCTGGGAGACGGCGTGGCGGGGGTATTCCGTGGTGAGGATCTCATAATCCACCCCCAGCTCCACCGCCGCGGCCCGAATGTCGGCAGCCGTCTGACCGGTTCTGTCGCGCTTGCCGGCAGCGGGGTTGATGATGAAGATATGCTTTACCGCTGCCATGCCGTGTCCCCCTTAAAATACATATAAAGATTGCATTTCATCATGCCGTTATAAAGCTTGCGGCGCTTGTCGGCCCGCTGGCCGAAGTCCTCCTCGAAGCGATCGTCGGAGGAGATGATATATTTCTTCACCGGACTGCCCTTCATGGCTCTGCCAAGGGCCCTGTAAAGCTCCTTTGCCTGCTGCAGCTCCAGCATCCGGACGCCATAGGGCGGGTTGGCCAGCATCACACCGGAGCGGGCGCGCCAGTCGATGTCCAGCGCATCCTGCACGGCGTATTCCATGCAGTCGCCCACGCCGGCCCGGGCGGCGTTTTCCCGGGTGAGACGGACGCAGTTGGGGTCCTTGTCCGAGGCGAGAATGGGTAGCTTTTCGTGCCGCGCAGCGGCTCTGGCCGCCTCCCGCTGCAGGGCAAAGGCAGAGGCAAAGGCCGCGCTCCAGTGGGCGGCGTCAAAATCCCGGTCCTGTCCCGGGGCGATATTCAGCGCCGTCTGCGCCGCTTCGATGGCCAGCGTACCGCTGCCGCAGAAGGGATCGATCAGGTCCTCCCGCCCCCGCCAGCGGGCCACCTTCACGATGGACGCCGCCAGCGTCTCCCGCAGGGTGGCTTCGTTCTGCTCCAGCTTATAGCCCCGCTTATACAGCGGTGCGCCGGTGGTATCCAGAAGGATCTCGCAGCGGTCGTTGAGCAGGCTGAACTGGATCTGGTGCTTCACGCCGTCTTCCTTGAGCCAGTCGGTATGATAGACCGTCTTGAGCCGCTCCACCGCGGCCTTTTTGATGATGCGCTGACAGTCCGGCACGGAATGGAGCTGGGAATGGATGGAAAAGCCCTTAACGGGAAAGGCCTCGCCGGAGCCGATATAGTCCTCCCAGGGAATGGCGCGGACGCCCTCAAACAGCGCGTCGAAGCTCCTGGCGGAAAACTCCGCCAGCCGCAGCAGCACCCGCTCGCCGCAGCGCAGCAGAAGATTGGCCCGGGCGCACTCCGCTTCGTCGCCGGAAAACAGCACTCTGCCGTTTTCGGCCTCCACCTGCTGAAAGCCCTTGAACTTCAGTTCGTCAGCCACCAGTCCCTCCACGCCCATCAGGCATGGAACGGAAAATCGAAACATCATGTCTCCTTCCCGGCGCGGTCCCATATTTGCCCGCGCCTGCAAAATTATTCTGAAAAATGCGCGCTTTTTCGCGCGTCTGAAAAATATTGTAGCATGCCGGCGGCGGATTGCAACCAAATTTTTCAGAAAATCCAAAGAATTTCGTAACGAAATCTTAAACTTTGCTGTTTTTTCACGAAAAAAGCGGGAAGAACCCCTTCTTCCCGCGGGCAGCGCTATTGCAGAAGCAGGCCCTCCTCCGTCCACTGGGCGGAGGAAAAGCTGATATTTCGGCTGGCCAGCGCGCTGTTTGCCGCCTGATCCACCGCGCCGAACACGTCCTGGGGCAGACCGGAAAGGGCGATGCTCTTCTCTCCCGCCTGCAGCGACAGGGGCGTAAAATGCAGCCCCGCTTCATCCGCCGCCACGGCGAAGGTCGTCTTCGCCTGCAGCTGCGAGGGCAAAAGCTTCAGCGCCAGCGACTGTGCCAGGCTGAACCTGGCGCCCCGCTGCTTCAGATAGGCGATGAGCGTCTGCCGCCGCACGGCCATTTCCAGCTCCAGCAGCCCATCCTCCAGCTCCACTCCGATGCTCTCCGCCGGGAAATCCTCCGGCAGAGCCTCCTCCAGCAGCGTTTGCAGGCGCTGACCGGTGAGCACGACGCCGCTCTGGGGCAATGCCGTCTCCTGCGCCGTTTCGCCGGACAGGTCCGGCTCCGCTGCAGTAAGAATTTCGTGCTCCTCCTGCTGCTCCAGCCGGAGCACAGGCACATGGTCCTCCGTCTGAGCGGTCAGCGGGCGATCCAGCACAACGCTGCCCAAAAGCGTCAGACAGCAGACCAGGCTGACGCACATCACCGCCAGATAGGCATGATCCAGATTCCATTCACGCTTTCCTTTCATTCCGATCCCTCCTGCTCGAGCCTATGCGCCGGTCGGGCCGGTTATGCTTCCAAGGCTTTCGAACAAGCAAACGCCGGGAAATACAGGAAAGTTTACAACTTCCGTCCCGCTTTTTCGCGGGAAGCGGTTGAGATTCTCCCGATTTCTGTATATAATAGGTATGTTTATCAAGATCGAGGTGACACTATGGCGCGTACATTCAAAGGCGGCATTTATGCCGACGATCATAAAAGTCTTACCCGGGGCAAGGCCATCGAGCTTCTGCCGCCGGTAAAGGAGCTGGTCCTGCCGCTGGCGCTGCGGCCGGACGCACCCTGCCAGCCCATCGTTTCCGTGGGTCAGCGGGTCCTGCTGGGGCAGCAGATCGCAGAAGCAGTCTCCCCCCGCTCCGCCCCCATCCACGCCTCCGTCTCCGGAACGGTGAAAGCCATCGAGCCCCGGCCCGATGTTTACGGCGGTGAGACCGTGAGCATCGTCATTGAAAACGACCTGCTGGACGAGCCCGATCCCTCTATCCGCCCGGCGGATGTGGATTCGCTGACGGCGGAGGAGGCCATCGTCATGCTGGCCCGGTCCGGCATCGTCTGCCACGGCAATCAGGGTCTGCCTACCGCCGCCAAGCTGGCGGCCGCCCGGGGCAGGGTCGACACCATTCTGCTCAACGGCGCGGAAAGCGAGCCTTACCTGACCTCCGACCACAGGATCCTGCTGGAATATCCCTGGGAGGTCATCGGCGGCGGCAGCCTGCTTTCCCGGATCCTGGGCGTGCGCCGGGTGATCCTGGGCGTGGAGGCCAACAAGCAGGACGCCTTTCCCAAGCTGCGGGAATGTCTCCCCCAGGACGGCTCCATTCAGCTGTGCTCGCTGGTGAGCAAATATCCCCAGGGCATGGAGCGGCAGCTGACGGAATCCCTCACAGGCCGGAGCATCCCCTCCGGCAAGGGCCCGCTGGACGCGGGCTGCGTGGTCTTCAACATCGACACGGCGGCGGCGGTCTACCGTCTGTTTACCGGCGGCATGCCGGATATCCGCCGGATCGTCACCGTTTCCGGCAGCGCCGTGGCAAACCCGAAAAATCTGGAATGCCGCATCGGCACGCCGGTGGAGGCCCTGATCGACGCCTGCGGCGGATTTTTGGAGCCGCCCACCCGGCTGATCCTGGGCGGGCCCATGATGGGTCTGCCCCAGACCCGGCTGGATGTTCCCGTCCTCAAGACCACCGGCGGCTTTCTGGCCTTTGGCCGGGAAGAGGAGCGGGATTCGGAAACGCCGGCCTGCATCCGCTGCGGCCGCTGCGCGGAGGCCTGTCCTCAGCAGCTGATCCCCCTTTCCCTCTCCCGGCTGGGGGAGCGGGGCCGGCTGGCCCTGCTGCGGGATTATCGGATCCTGGACTGCACGGAATGCGGCGCCTGCCAATATGTCTGTCCCGGCAGGATGCCCCTGATGCAGAATATCCGCCGGGGAAAACAGCGCGTGCTGGATGCGCGCAAGCAAAAGTGAGGCAAAGGCTATGTATGATCTCTCTCATGTAAAAACCAGCTCCGCCCCCTTCCTGCGCAGCGAGCAGTCCACCCGGCAGATCATGCTGGATGTGATCATCGGCCTGCTGCCGGCGCTGGCGTTGGCCGTCTTCCTGTTTGGCTTGCGGGCGCTGGCGCTGGTGGCCGTTTCAGTGACGGGGTGCGTCTGCTTTGAATGGCTGCTTCAGAAGATCGTCTGGAAAAAGGCCCGGATCTCCGACCTTTCCGCGGTGGTCACAGGTATGCTGCTGTGTTATACGCTGCCGGTGACGGTGGAATGGTGGATGGTGCTGCTGGCGGACTTTTTCGCCATCGTCATCGTAAAGGGGCTTTCCGGCGGGCTGGGCAAAAACGCCCTGAACCCCGCCCTCTGCGGCCGGACGCTGCTGGCGATCTGCTTTCCTGCCGCCATGTCCACCTTCTGCCGGGCGCGGACGCTGCTGCCCGTGCTTGCCTCCTGCGGCGAGATCGCAGCGGAGCCCACCACCCTTTCCATTTTGCAGAGCGGACAGCTGCCCGAGACCTCTCTGACCAACACCGCCCTTGGCATGGTCAGCGGCTGTCTGGGTGAGGTCTCTGCCCTTGCGCTGCTGGCCGGCGGACTTTGGCTGCTGTTTCGCCGGGTGATCCCCCTGCGGACGCCGCTGGCCTTTTTGGGGACCATGGCGCTTCTGACTTATGTGTTCAGCAAGGGCAACCAGGGCCCGCTGCTCTGGATGGCCTATGAGCTGGTCTCCGGCGGCGCCATGCTGGCGGCCTTTTTCCTGATCACGGACTATACCACCAGCCCGGTGACGCCCCTGGGCCAGGTGCTTTATGGCATTGGCTGCGGCGCGCTGACGGTGCTGCTGCGCTATCATGGCAGCGCCCCGGAGGGCGTCTGGTATGCCATTTTGATCATGAACGCGCTGGTCTTTCTGGCAGACCGCTTCCTTCACCTGGACGCCAAGCCTCTTTGGCGCGGCGGCCCGGCCCTCGTCAAGCATAAGGAGGCCGCGCCTGCCGAAGCGCCCGTCCCGGCCCGTCCGGCGGGAAGACCCGCAACAGGATCCGGCGGACGCCGCAAAAAATGAACCGATTCTGAAACAAAGGAGGGCAGACGTCCATGGGCTATTATCATCGCTACACCGGCGCACGCCGGCGGAAAAAACGGCATATCCTGTTGGGGATGCTTCTTTTGCTTCTGGTTCTGGCGCTGGCAGCCGGCGGGCTTTGGCTCTATAGCCGCCGGGGCGACCTGCCGGAATGGCTCCACTTTCCTGTCCGGGAGCCTTCTCCCTCCGGCCAGCAGGAGCAGCCCGACGCGCAGGAGGGAGAAACGCCTCCGGCAGACGAGGATTTTGACCTGACCATCGAGGACCCGGAGCCGCAGGAGCCTGACGCGCCGGAGACGCCTGCCGCCGCCCCGATCTTTGCCCAGTATGCGGAGGGGGCGGCCCTGCTGGAGGATTATGCCGCCGTCATGACTGACCTGCGGGACAGCGGACTGCAGCAGCTGGCCATTCTGGTGAAGGATGAGACGGGCGCTTCCCTGCTGCCCGACAGCGGCGCAGCGCAGGGGGCCGTCTCGGAGCAGGCGGAGACCTTTGCCACCCTTCTTTCCGACGCGAAGGACGCTTCGGAAGCGGCTCCCGTGGCCATTTTGCCCGCCCTGCGGGACGATCTGCGGCCCCGGAAGCTTTACCGTTCCTCTGCCTTGCGGGTGGAGAGCGGGGCCACCTGGCTGGATCGGGACTATTCCGCCTGGTTCGATCCCTCCGGTAAGGACACGGCCTCCTGCCTGCTGGCCCAGTTGGCGGCCTGCCAGGCCCAGGGCTTCTGTCAGGTGGTCCTGACGGACTTTCAGTTCCCCACCGTGGGAAAAACCCAGCTCATCGACCTGAGCGGCACCCCCTCCAAGACGGCGGCGCTGACGGAGCTGGCGCGGCAGCTTTCTGAAGGGACTGCGCTACCGCTGGGCCTTTTGCTCACGGAGCACGCCGCCCAGGATCTGCTGGACAGCGAGGCCGGGCAGGATGTAATGGAGCTGGCCCAGTATTTTGATGTACTCTATGTGGATACGGCCGCTTCCGACACGGATCTTTCCGCTCTGCGGCAGGCGCTTGCGGAGACGGACTGCCGTCTTGGCATCCTGGCCCCCGCCGGCAGTGCCCGCTCCGATGAGACGTTGGATGTGATCGTCAAACAGCCCTGACCCTCTCCTTCAAACAAGCAAAGGACGCAGCCGCGGCTGCGTCCTTTTTTAATTTATTATTTTGCGCTCAAAAGCTGCCGTTGCGGCCGTCGTAGGCTTTGGCGGCCTTATAGAGCAGCACCAGCATGTAAATATAGGCGGCGATCGCTGCCAGCCCCACCAGCGAGATAAAGCTCCCCACCAGCTGCAGCAGTACCCAGGCGGTAAAGCAGGTATTGATCTTCGCGGCATACAGATCCCGCCGGGCCACATACTGCAGATCGGCCACGCCGCGGATGATGAAAAACAGCACCAGAAAGCTGCTGTAGTCCGTCACATAATACAGGATCGTGGACACCGCGGAGGGCAGCGACAGAGGCAGCAGCTGCACCACCGAGACCGCCACCGTATAGGCGCAGAGGATCTTGGAAAGCTTATAGGCCCATTCCCAGTTGCCGCCGGGCAGCTCCGCCGCCGCCGACATGATCAGATAATAGCCCAGCGCCTGCAAAAGGCCCAGCAGCAAGGTGGAAACGGCGGCAGCCGTCCCCGTCATCAGCTGGGGCAGCAGAAAGAGCATCAGCAGCTGCAGGATAGTGGGCAGACCGGCCATGGCCAGCAAAACACCCCAGAACACTTTTTTCATCTTGTTTCCTCCCATCACGGCCAGAGCCGTTTGAAAAAGGATGCCGCAGAAAACTCTGCGGCATCCAGAAAAACGATCAACTCAGCGATACATTTTTTTCTTGGCGCGAGCGGCTTCGCTCTTCTTGCGACGCTTGACGCTGGGACTCTCGTAGCACTCACGCTTGCGGAGTTCGGAAAGCACACCGGACTTCGCGCAGGAGCGCTTAAAACGACGCAGCGCGTTATCCAAAGACTCATCCGGTTTCACACGGATCTCAGACATTTTCTTCCCTCCCTCCATGAACAGAAAACGATGACACGCATCACAGGTATATTATATGCAAGCCCGGTGCGTTTGTCAAGGGATTTACTGCGGTTTCACCACAAAATTGACGATTTTCTTTTTAATAACAATGGATTTGACCACCTGCATGCCGGAAAGCGCCGCCTGGACCTTGGCGTCCGCCAGGGCGGTCTCCCGCATCTCCTCCTCGCTGGCCTCGGCGGCGACGGTGATCACAGAGCGGACCTTGCCGTTGACCTGAACGGCAAGCTCCAGGTTCTGATCCACGGTCTTGCTCTCGTCGTAAACGGGCCAGGCCGCATGGCACAGCGGCTCCTTCCCGCCCAGCAGCTCGTTCATCTCCTCCGTCACATGGGGGGCGAAGGGATTGAGGATGGTGATGAAGGTGCGGAACTCCGCCTTATTGCAGCCGTTTTTCTCCAGCTGGTTCAAAAGGCCCATCATGGCGGCGATGGCGGTGTTGGCCTTCAGGCTGTCGGCGTCCTCGCCCACCTTTTTGATGGTCTTATGAATGGCGGCTTCGTTGGCGGGAGAATAGGTCTCTCCCTCCTGCAGGTTCTCGCTCAGGTTCCAGACCCGGTCCAGAAAGCGCTTGCAGCCCTTGATGGCCTTGGGATCCCAGGGCGCGGCCTTTTCAAAGTCGCCCAGGAACATCTCATAAAGGCGCATGGTGTCTGCGCCGTATTCCCGGACGATATCGTCGGGATTGACCACATTGCCCCGGCTCTTGGACATTTTGATGCCGCCCTCGCCCAGGATCATGCCGTGGGAGGTGCGCTTCTGATAGGGCTCGCAGGTGGGGACGACGCCAATATCGTAAAGGAACTTATACCAGAAGCGGGAATAGAGCAGATGCAGGGTGGTGTGCTCCATGCCGCCGTTGTACCAATCCACGGGCATCCAGTAGTCCAGCGCCTCCTTGGAGGCCAGGGCTTTATCGTTGTGGGGATCGCAGTAACGCAGATAATACCAGGAGGAACCGGCCCACTGGGGCATGGTATCCGTCTCCCGCTGGGCGGGGCCGCCGCAGCAGGGGCAGGTGGTGTTGATCCAGTCGGTGCATTTTGCCAGGGGGCTCTCGCCGTTTTCCGTGGGCTCATAGGAGTCCACCTCCGGCAGGCGCAGGGGCAGCTGGTCTTCGGGTATGGCCACCCAGCCGCACTTGTCGCAATGGACCAGAGGGATGGGCTCGCCCCAATAGCGCTGGCGGGAGAAGACCCAGTCCCGCAGCTTGTAATTGACCTTCTGGCGGCCGATGCCGTGGTCCTCCACCCACTGCTTCATGAAGGGGATGGCTTCCTTCACGGTCATGCCGTTGAGGAAATCAGAATTGACCATGACGGCGGAATCATCCTTGGCCACGAAGGCCTCCTTCGTCACATCGCCGCCCTTGACCACCTCGATGATGGGCAGGCCGAAGGCCTTGGCAAAGTCCCAGTCGCGCTGGTCATGGCCGGGAACGCCCATGACGATGCCGGTGCCGTAGCCCATGAGCACATAGTCGGAGACGAACAGCGGCACGGGCTTTCCGGTGATGGGATGGATGGCCTCGATGCCGCGGATGCGGACGCCGGTCTTGTCCTTGGCCAGCTCCGTGCGCTCAAAATCCGACTTGCGGGCAGCCTCCTGCTGATAGGCCTCGATCTCCGCCCGGTTCTCGATCTGCTCCAGCCACTTTTTCAGCAGGGGATGCTCGGGAGAGATGACCATATAGGAAACGCCGAACAGCGTGTCGGCCCGGGTGGTGAAGACGGTGAGGGTCTCGCCGGTGGTGGCCTTAAAATCCACCTCCGCGCCGGTGGAACGGCCGATCCAGTTTTTCTGCTGGATCTTGACCCGCTCGATATAGTCCACCTTGTCCAGATCATCGATGAGCCGCTGGGCATATTTGGTGATGGCAAGCATCCACTGGCTCTTTTCCTTGCGGATGACCGGCGCGCCGCAGCGCTCGCAGACGCCGTTGACCACCTCTTCGTTGGCCAGGACGCATTTGCAGCTGGTGCACCAGTTGACGGGCATGGAGGCCTTGTAGGCCAGGCCCTTTTTGAACATCTGCAGGAAGATCCACTGGGTCCATTTATAATAATCCGGGTCGATGGTGGCCACCTCCCGGCTCCAGTCGAAGCTCAGGCCAAGAGAGATCATCTGCTCCTTGAAATGCCGGATGTTTTCCCGGGTGAAGTGCTCCGGATGCACATGGTTCTTGATGGCGAAGTTTTCCGCCGGCAGACCGAAGGCGTCCCAGCCCATGGGATAGAGCACATTATAGCCCTGCATCCGCTTTTTGCGGGCCACGATGTCCAGGGCGGTGTAGGACCGGGGATGGCCCACATGCAGGCCCTGGCCGGAGGGATAGGGAAACTCCACCAGCGCATAGAACTTTGGCTTGCTGTAGTCGTTGGAGGCGTGGAAAGCGCCGGTCTCCTCCCATTTTTTCTGCCATTTTTTCTCGATGCGGTCAAACTCGTATTTCATTGCTTTTCTTCTTCCTTTACCGTCAGATTGGAGATATCGATGCGGGTACCATCGCTCCAGAGCCGCTCCAGCGCGTACATTTCCCGGGCTTCCTTCTGGAAGATGTTGACCACCACGCTGTTATAATCCACCAGCACCCAGTTGGAGGTAACGCCTTCCCGGTGGTGGGGCAGGACCTGCAGTCGTTCCTTCACCTGCAGCTCGATCTCATCGCCCAGCGCACGGATATGGGTGTTGGACGTGCCGGTCATGATGACAAAGTAATCGGTGAGCGTGGTCTGGCCCGTCACCTGCATCACCACGATATCCCGGGCCTTTTTGCTGTCGGCCACCGAAACGATGGTCTCCATCAGCTCCTTGGGGGTGATTTCCGTCATGTTGTTTCCTCCTTTTCAGGCGTTTGCAGAGCGGCGTGCAGGGCCAGCTCTGTTTTATAATAAGGGGTCCTCCCCTGGGATCGCACAAAGGTCAGAGTCCGCCGGAGCGCCGCGATATAGGCCTCCTCCAGATCCGTCAGCGCCAGCGCCCGCAGCTGCGCCGCGCCGGGATAGGTCCGGGTCTCCTCGCAGAGATCCGCCACATAGAGGATCTTCTGGACGAGGGTCATATGCTCCGCCGCCGTAGTATGGGTGCGGATGGCTTCGACCACGGCGTCCGGCATGCGAAACTCCCGCTTTGCCGTCTCCGCGCCGGTATCCGCATGGATCAGGGCGGAGAAGTCTTCTGTTCCATAATCAGTGATTATATGCCATTTTTCCGCCAAAAGCAACTGTTCTTTTTCCGAAAGGCCCTTGGTGCAGTCGTGGAGGATGGCGGATGCCCGGACGGTATAGTCGTCTGCGCCGTATTTCTCCGCCAGCTGCGCCGCAAGCCGCTCGCAGCCCAGAATGTGGGCAAAGCGCTTCTCGCTGACGCGCTTTTGAACAGCCTGCCGCAGCGTCTCCAGCGAAGGACGGTAAAGCCCCTTCTGCCGGATATATTCCGCCACATCCGGATCCAGCAGCGACGCGTCAAGTCCGTTTCGCACCTGGGTAGATGCGGCGGGAAGGGCGGCGTTTGGGATGATGTCCACCTGCGCCCCCAGCGTTTGGCGCAGCTGGGCCGCCTTTTGCTCCAGCGCAGCCCGGTCCTCATCGCTGCGGGCTACAGCGGCCAGACGGCAGAGCAATGCGATGCGCTCCGGCTGACGCCAGCGGTCAAAGGAAAGCAGCATATCCGTCCCCACCACCAGCCAGCGCTCCGCCCCGGGGTATTGCTCCGCCAGCAGGGCGGCGGTGTCTGCCGTATAGCTGGGGCCGGGGCGGCGCAGCTCCAGATCGGAGGCCCGGCAGTTGGGGAGCTTCTCCGCCGCGATGCGGCACATCTCCAGCCGCTGCTCCGGCGAAGCAGAACCCTCCGGAAGAGCCTTGTGGGGCGGGAGATTGGCGGGCATCAGCAAAAGCAGGTCCAGCCCCAGCGTCTCCACGCAGGCCCGGGCCGCCGCCATATGTCCAAGATGCGGCGGGTTGAAGGTCCCGCCGAACATGGCGACTCTCATGCCCGCTCCCGGGGCAGGACGATCCTGGGCTTGTCCGGCGAAGGCTTATACAGCACCAGCCGGCTGCCGATGCACTGCACCGGCTCTGCCCCGATGGCCTGGCAAAGCAGCTCGCTGGCCTCCCGAGCCGTCAAAAGCGAGCCCTCCAGCACCTTGAGCTTGATCAGCTCCTTCGCCTTCAGTTCCTCCTCCGCCTGACGGCACACCGCATCGGTAACGCCGTCCCGGCCGATCTGCTGGGTGGTTGGGATCGTGTTGGCCATTCCCCGCAGGAAGGCCCGTTGTTTGCTTGTGAGCATGGTGTTCTATCCTCGAATCTTTCTGTTTTTCTGTTCATCTCAAAGGCCCCGGGCCAAAAGCGCTTCCTTCATTTTCGCCAGCGAGCTGGCCCGGTGGGAAAGGGCGTTTTTCCGGCTCTGGGGCATTTCCGCAAAGGTGCAGCCCTCCTCCGGCAGGAAAAACACCGGATCGTAGCCGAAGCCGCCCCGGCCCCGGCTCTCCCGCAGGATCACGCCGGGGCATTCGCCCCGGACGGTGAACTCCGTCCCGTCCGGACAGACGCAGGCGATGACGGAGACGAAGCAGGCGTCCCGCTGCCCCTCCGGCGTTTGCTCCAGTCTTTGCAGCAAAAACTGCACCCGGTCGCTGTCGCTCCCCGGGCAATACCGGGCGGAATGGACGCCGGGCTCGCCGCCCAGCGCAGCCACACAGAGACCGCTGTCGTCGGCCAGCACAGGCAGGCCGGAGACACGGCAGGCAGCCCGGGCCTTGATCAGGGCGTTTTCCTCAAAGGTTGCGCCGGTCTCCTCCGGGTCGGTATGGATGCCCGCCTCCGCCATGGACAGGAAGCGGCGGGAATCGTTTTCCAGAATGGCGCGGATCTCCGCCAGCTTATGGGCGTTGTTGGTAGCGATCACATAAGATCTCATGGGCGTTTTCTCTCCCTTCTTCAGCGGAACAGGTGTCCCACCGCCCGCTTCTGGGCGGCGATGAGCTGCTTGATGCCGCCCTCTGCCAGCAGATACATCTCGTCCAGCTCCCGCTTGGAAAAGGGGCGCTCCTCGCCGGTGCCCTGCAGCTCGATGATGTTGCTCTCGTCGTCCATGACGAAGTTGAAGTCCACCTCGCCGCCGCTGTCCTCCAGATAATCCAGGTCGCAGACGGGGGTCTCGTGGACCACGCCCACGCTGACGGCGGCCACATAGCTGTAAAGGGGCAGATCGGCATAAACGCCCTGCTGCCGCAGCTTGTCCAGGGCGATCACCAGCGCGCAGAAGGCCCCGGTGATAGAGGCGCAGCGGGTCCCGCCGTCTGCCTGGATCACATCGCAGTCGATGGTGATGCACCGTTCGCCCAGGCCGTCCAGATCGGTGACGGAGCGCAGCACCCGGCCGATGAGCCGCTGGATCTCCGCAGCGCGGCCATTGAGCTTGAGCTTGCTGATGTCCCGGGGCGAGCGGGTCTGAGTGGCCCGGGGGAGCATATTGTATTCCGCCGTGACCCAGCCCTTCCCCTGCCCCTTCAAAAAGGGCGGGATGCTCTCCTCCACGGTAGCGTTGCAGATCACCTTGGTATTGCCGCAGGAGATCAGAACGCTGCCCTCCGGATACAGGATAAAATCAGGAATGATGGAAACCGGGCGGATCTCCCCCGGCGCTCTGCCGTCGTGTCTGGCCATGGCGCGCTCCCCTTTCTTTTATGCTTCCTCTGCCGGCGCGGCTTCGTCCAGCGCGCCGTCGAAAAAGGCCCTGGTAAAATCGTAGGCGTCAAACTCCAGCAGATCGTCCACCTGCTCGCCCACGCCGATATATTTCACCGGGACGCTGAGATCGGCGCTCACATGGATGGCGATGCCGCCCTTGGCCGTCCCGTCCAGCTTTGTGATCACAAGGCCGGTGAGCTTGGTAACGCTGTTGAAGCCCTCCGCCTGGGAGATGGCGTTTTGCCCGGTGGTGGCGTCCAGCACCAGCAGCGTCTCCACGCTGGCCTCCGGCAGCTCCCGCTGGATGACCCGGTTCATTTTTTCCAGCTCGTTCATCAGGTTCTGCTTGTTGTGCAGGCGGCCCGCCGTGTCGCAGATGACCACGTCGCACTTTCTCGCCTTGGCGGCGGTGACGGCATCGAAGATGACGGCGCTGGGGTCGGCCCCTTCTCCGTGACGGACGATATCCGCGCCGGCCCGCTGCGCCCAGATGGTCAGCTGATCGGCGGCGGCAGCCCGGAAGGTATCGGCTGCGGCAAAGAGGACCTTTTTGCCCTGGGCAGTGAGCTTTGCGCCCAGCTTGCCGATGGTGGTGGTCTTGCCCACGCCATTGACGCCCACCACAAGGATCACGGAGGGCTTTGTGTTCAGCTGCAGGCCGTTGTTGGGGGTCATCTTCTCCGCCAGCACCTGGCAAAGACAGTCGACGACCTGCTCTCTGGTCTGCAGGTTCTGGCGCTTGGAGCGCCGGCGCAGCTCGTCGATGGCCTCCGATGCGGTGTAAGCGCCGATGTCCGCCATGATGAGGGCGTCCTCCAGATCGGCCAGCAGCGTCTCGTCCACCGTGCGGAAGGCCGCGAAAACGGCGTTGAAGGAGCTGGCGGTGCTCTCCTTGGTCTTTTTCAGGCCTTGCTTGATCTTATCAAAAAATGACATATACTTGCCTCCTTCAGGCGATGATCAGTTATTGCAGCGTTTCCCGGATATGGGCCTCCACCTCGTTCATGTTGAGCGCCAGCAGCTTGGTCACGCCCTGCTCCTGCATGGTAACGCCGTAGAGGATGTCGGAGCCCTCCATGGAGCCCCGTCGATGGGTGATGATGATAAACTGGGTCTTTTCACACAGGGTGCGCATATAGGCGGCGTAGCGGCTGACATTCACATCGTCCAGCGCCGCATCGATCTCGTCCAGCACACAGAAGGGCGTGGGCCGCACCCGGATGATGGCAAAATACAGGGCGATGGCAACGAAAGCCTTTTCTCCGCCGGAGAGCAGCGAGATCGCCCGCATGGACTTGCCCGGCAGCTCCACCCGGATCTCGATTCCGCAGCTGAGGATATCACTCTCGTCTTCCAGCCGCAGCTCCGCGCTGCCGCCGCCGAAGATCTCCGCAAAGGTATGGCGGAAGCTCTCGTTGATGGCCCGGAACTGGACGGCGAAGATCTCCTTCATGCTCTTTGTCAGGTCGCCGATGATCTTCAGAAGCTCCTCCCGGGATGTTTCCAGGTCGTTCCGCTGGGTGCTCATGAACGCATAGCGCTGGCTCACCCGGTCATATTCCTCGATGGCGTCGATATTCACCGAGCCAAGCTTTTTGATGGCGGCGCGCAGCTCGCCGATGCGCCGGTTGGCGGTGGAAAGGCTCTCCATGGGCTGGCGCAGCTCCTGGGCGGTGACCCGGGTCAGCTCATAGCTTTCCCAGAGCTTCTGGAGGATATTGTCCTCCTCCATCTCCGCCTGAGTCTTTTTATTTTCCAGGCGGCCCCGCTCCCGCTCCAGATGGATCAGCTCATCGTTTTTGCTGCGCAGCTCCTTTTCGCATTGCCCGCGGACACCCTCCAGCCGCAGCTTCTCCTGATTGACCGCCAGCAGGCGCGTTCCGGCGTTCTGCGCTTCCCCGGCGTATTGGGCGGCCACCAGCTCCTGCTGGGCCACGGTCTCCCGCAGCTGACAGCTCTGCTGCCGCAGGGCCTCTATGGCGGCCTCCCGGTCCTTTCGCTGGCCGCTGGCCGCAAGGATGCGTTCCTCCAGCTGCGTTATGCTCCGGCGGGTGCTGTCGCTTTCCGTGCGGCACTCCGCCAGACGGACCCGCAGGTCCGTGCTCTGCTGGGTCAGGCTGCCAGTGCGGTTCTCTGCCTGCGCTCTTCCGCCGGAAAGGCCGTCATATTCCGCAGAAAGGGCCTGCGCAGCCCGGTCCTCCGTCTCTGCCTGGGAAATCAGGGCCTTTCGCTGTTCCTCCAGCGACTGGATCCGTCGGCTCTGGGAGCCGCGCTCCTCCTCCAGCTCCTCCTGCCGCTGCTCCAGCGCTTCGATGAGGGCCCGATGCTGGCTCTGCCGGGCGGAAAGCTCCAGCAGCGCGTCCTGCGCCGACCGCAGCTCGTCCCGGGCCACATTGGCCTCGTAGCCGGCGCTTTCCATCTCCTGCCGGGCGGCGCGCAGGCTCTGCTCCAGCTCCTGCTGCTTCTGCTGCAGCCGGACGGTCTCCTGCTCCAGCCGGGCGATTTCGTTGGCGCGGGACAAAACGCCCACATTTTTGTTCAGCGAGCCGCCGGTCATGGCGCCGGAGGGATTGATCAGCTGGCCGTCCAGCGTGACGATGCGGAAGGCATAGCCGTGTTTCTTCGCCATGGCGATGGCATTGTCCATATGGTCCACCACGGCGGTATCCGCCAGCAGGCTTCGGATCAGCGGGGCATATTGCCCATCGAAGCGCACCAGCTGGTCAGCCCAGCCGGCAAAGCCCGGGCCGGAGAGCTGCTTGCCGCCCCGCCGCTCCCGGACGGCAGTCAGCGGGCGGAAGGTGGCCCGGCCAAAATCATGGGTCTTGAGATATTGGATGGCGCTTTTGGCGCACTGCTCATCGTCCACAACGATATTCTGCAGGCTGCCGCCCAGGGCGATCTCGATGGCCACAGAGTATTCATCCTCCGTGCGGATCAGATCGGAGACCGGGCCGTGGACGCCCCGCAGCTCTCCCCTGCCCGCCGCCTGCATCACCCGGCGCACGCTCTGACCGAAGCCCTCGTATTCCCGCTCCATAGCCCGCAGCAGCTCCAGCCGCTGGGTCCGCAGCGCCTGCTGGCGTGAGGTCTGCTCCGTCTGGGTCTGCAGATCCTCCGCCTTTTTCTGCCGGGCCTGGGCCCGCAGCTCAAAGCCCCGGAGCATATTCTCCGCCGAGGCCTTTTTTTCTTCGTTTTCTTCCTTCTGCCGCCGGAGGGCCCGGGCCTGCTGCCGTTCCGTCTCCAGACGGGTCTCCAGCTCGGCCAGCTCCTTTTCCACGGCTTCGCCCCGGGCGCGGATCTCCTGTGCGCCGGAAGCCAGGGCGCCGGCCTCTGCCCTGCGCTGGGCGGCCTGCTCCCGGGTCATGCGGATGCGGGCATCCAGAGCGTCCAGCCGCAGGGAAAGCTCCCGGGCGTTTTCCGAGGCCTCCTGCACCTGCTGCAGCAGGGCGGAAAGCTCGCCCTCCAGGGCGCAGGTCTGCTCCGCCAGCTCTGCCAGGCGGCGCCCCTGCCCGGCCTTCTGGGCCTGCAGATCCTGCCCCTGCGCTCCCTGCTCCTCCAGCGCCCGCTGTCCGGCGCGGATATTTTCCTCCGTATTGCGGATCTGGGTCTGGTTCACTGCGATCTGCGCCCGCATATCGCTCTCCCGATTTTCCGCCTGACGCTGCTCCTCCCGCAGGCGCTCCCCCTCCAGATCCTTCTCATGGAGAGCGTCTGTCAGGGCGGCGGAGCGGTTTTGCAGCTCCTCCGTCTCCCGCTTGCGGGCGGAAAGCATCCGCTCGGCGTTGTCATAGTCCGTCCGGGCCTTCTGCAGGCTGTCCTTCAGCCGGTCCAGGCTGTCCAGCCAGACATTGACCTCCAGCGCCCGCAGCTCGTCCCGGTAGATCAGGAAGGCCTTTGCCCGCTCCGCCTGATCCTTCAGAGGGGCCACCTGCTGCTCCAGCTCGGTGATGATATCCCGGATGCGCACCAGATTTTCCTCACAGGCGGCCAGCTTGCGCTCGCTCTCCTCCTTGCGGAAGCGGAACTTGGTGATGCCGGCGGCCTCCTCAAAGATCTCCCGCCGGTCGGCGCTCTTGACGGAGAGGATCTCGTCGATGCGGCCCTGACCGATGACCGAATAGCCGTCCCGGCCGAGACCGGTGTCCATAAACAGCTCGTGGATATCCTTCAGGCGGACGGCCTTGCGGTTGATATAAAACTCGCTCTCGCCGCTGCGGTAATACCGGCGGGTCACCATGACCTCCGCATAGTCCACCGGCAGGCCGCCGTCGGTATTGTCCAGTGTCAGCGTCACCTGACAAAAGCCCTGGGGCTTGCGCCGGGCGGTGCCGCCGAAGATCACATCCTCCATCTTACCGCCCCGGAGGGTCTTGGTGCTCTGCTCCCCCAGGACCCAGCGGATGGCGTCTACGATATTGCTTTTTCCGCTGCCGTTTGGACCGACGATGGCTGTAATGCCCCGGCCGAAGCTCATAACGGTCTGATCGGGGAAGGATTTGAAGCCCTGGATCTCGATGGATTTCAGAAACATAAGCGCTTTTCTCTCTTCAAATAATAAATAAATCTGATATAGCACTTTATTATACCACATTTCACCGGGCTTTTCAACCCGAAAGCGCCGCCGCAGGGCGCATTCCTCCGTTTTCTTTTGCTGTGACGCGGCTTGACAGAAGAAGACAGGAAACCTATAATGAAAATATTGACCATCTATGGAGAAAGGGGCTTTCTATGCACGATCAAAAGCGTATGGGCGCGCTGCTGGCTTATGTTCAGTGGGGCGTCAATATGCTGGTGGGCATCGTTTTCACGCCCATCCTGCTGCGGCATCTGGGCGAGAGCGAATACGGCGTTTATTCCGTGGCTACCTCGGTGATCGCCTTTCTCACCATGCTGGACCTGGGCTTCGGGCAGACGCTGGTGCGGTTTTATGTAAAATATCGGGCCGAGGGCGATCGGGACAAGGCCGACCGCTGCAGCGGCATGTTTCTGGAGATGTATCTCGTTTTGGGCGCGGCGGCGCTGGGCATCTGTTCCCTGCTCACCCACGGTCTTCTGCCCTGGCTGTTCGGCGCAAGATTCACCCCGGAGGAGCTTTCCATTCTGCGGCAGGTGCTTTCCATCCTTTCCGTCAATCTGGCGGTCTCCTTCCCTCTGAGCGTGTTTTCCTCGCTGATCACGGCACAGGAGCGCTTTGCCTTCGCCAAGCTCATGAACATCCTGAACACGCTGTTTACCTATGGCGGGATGCTGCTGGTGCTGCGGCAGGGCTATCGCTCGCCGGCGCTGGCTGCCGTCACCACCGTGGTCTCCATCGCCGTCAAGCTGTTTCTGGCCTGGTACTGCCTTGCCCGGACCGATGCCCGGCCCAGGCTCTGCCGGCCGGAGGGGGAAATGCTGAAGAGCATCTTTTCCTTCTCCCTGTTTATCTTTCTCAATATCCTCATTGATCAGCTCTATGCCAGCACGGACAAGTTTATTCTGGGGGCGGTCTGCGGGACGGCCGCCGTCACGGTCTATACCGTGGGCGTTCAGTTCAACGCCTATTTCCAGCAGCTTTCCACGGCCATCAGCGGCGTTTACCTGCCCCATGTGACCCAGCTTTATGTCAGAGACGGGGAAAAGGCGGATTTTTCCCCGCTGTTTCTGCGCATCGGCCATGTGCAGTTTTTGCTGCTTTCCTTTGTGCTGGCGGGCTTTATCGCCTTTGGGCGGCAGTTTATCGGCCTGATCGGCGGAGGGGATCTGGGCGCGCCGGAGGTCCGCGCTGCCTACTGGATCGCCCTGATCATCATGATCCCGGGTATCGTGCCTCTGTCCCAGAACCTGGGCATCTCCATCCTGCAGGCCATGAACCGGCATAAGTACCGCAGCCTGAGCTATCTGATGCTGGCGGTGATCAATGTGCTCGTCTCCATCCCGCTGGCCATGCGCTGGCAGGGCGTGGGCGCGGCCATCGGCACGACGCTGGCCCTGTTCGCCGGGCAATACGCCATGATGAACTGGTATTATCACAGGCGGATCGGGCTGGACATCCCCGCCTACTGGCGCATGGCTGGGCTGCTGACGCTGAAGCTGCTGCCCATGGCTCTGCCTGCGCTGGCGCTCCGCCGGCTGCTGCCCGACGGCGGCTGGCTGCTGTTTTTTGTTAAATGTGCGTTATTCACCCTTTGCTATCTGCCTTATGCATGGCTCTGCCTGCTGAACGCAGAGGAAAAGGATCTGATCCGGCGGCTGCTGCGCCGGGCAAGGAGGAGGGCTTCATGATCAAAGCTGTGCTGCGGGCCGCAATCAACGGCGGCGCTTCCCTGCTGCCCCTGCGGCGGCGGATCCTGCTGGAGAGCAGCCCGGATCTTTCCTGCAATGTTTTTCCGGTCTTTCAGGAGCTTTTACGGCGGAAGGCCTTTCAGGGCGTTTCTCTCACCTGGCTGGTGCGGGAGCCGGCGCTCTGGCGGGAGGCCTATCCCCAGGCAAACGTCTCCTTTGTGGAATATCGGCCGGAGATTTCATGGCAGCGGGTCCGGGCCATCCGGCTGGCCCTTTCCTCCAAATGCGTTCTGTTTTGCAACAAGACCCTCTGGCCGCCCCGCCGGGGGCAGCTGAGCCTCTTTCTTGGTCACGGGACGCCCATCAAATGCTGCCGGGGCTTTTACACCCCCGGCCCCTTCTGCAACCGCTGGAGCTATCCCTCGGAGCAGGTAAAGGCCGTCATGGAGCGGGAGCTGGGGCTTGCGCCGGAGCAGGGCCGTCTGCTGGGCTATCCCCGGTGCGACGCGCTGATCCGGCCCCGGGGGCTTTTGGACCGGGTCGTCCCCCGGGAGGGCAGAAAGGTCCTCTTCTGGCTGCCCACCTTCCGGCAGCACACCAGGTCCTACGGCAGCAACTACGCTCTCTCCGGCTGCGGCCTGCCCCTGCTGGAGGAGCCCGGGGCGCTGGAGGCCCTCAACAAAGCGCTGGAGCAGGCGGGGCTTTTGCTGATCCTCAAGCCCCATCCCATGCAGGATATGTCCGTCATCCGTGCCGGCAGTCTGAGCGCCTTCCGACTGATCGGCGACGAGGACCTGCGGCGGGCGGGCGTTCAGCTTTATGAAGCGCTGGCCGACGCCGACGGACTTTTGACGGACTATTCCTCCGTCTACTGCGATTTCCTGCTGACGGGCAAGCCCATCGGTCTGACGCTGGACGACCTTTCGGCTTATCAGGAAAAGCGCGGACTGGTGATGGAGGACATCACGCAGGTCGTGAAGGGTCGATACCTTTACACCATTTCCGATCTGGTGGATTTCATCGAGGATATGGCCGCCGGAAGGGATCCGGAGCGGGCCGCGCGGCAGCAGGCCTGCGACTATTACAATCATTGGCAGGACGGCGGCTCCGCCGGACGGGTGGCAGACCTGATCCAGTCTTATTTTGAAAAAGGAGAGATGTGATATGAAGCGCGTCATTACCTACGGCACCTTTGATCTGCTCCATTACGGACATATCAACCTGCTGCGCCGCGCCCGGGAGCTGGGGGATTATCTGGTGGTGGCCCTCTCCACCGATGAGTTCAACTGGAACCAGAAGCAGAAAAAATGCTATTTCCCCTATGAGGAGCGCAAGCGCATGCTGGAAGCCATCCGCTATGTGGATCTGGTGATCCCGGAGGAAAGCTGGGAGCAGAAGACCACGGATGTGGACAAATATCAGATCGATATTTTCGTCATGGGCGACGACTGGAAGGGCAAATTTGACTTTTTGCAGGAGCAATGTCAGGTGGTCTATCTCCCCCGGACGCCGGAGATCTCCACCACCCGCATCAAGCAGGATCTGAAAAGCAAATGATCCCCAAAAACGCAAAAAAGGCATGGAGCAAACGCTTCCATGCCTTTTATTTTGATGGATCAGCCCACAAATGGCTTGCGGAGATAATCACCCAGGCGCAGCTCGGTCTGCCGGCCGTTTTTCAGAGCCAGCCTTCCGTTCATGATCACATGCTCCACGCCCACGGGCTTTTGGAAGGGATCGTCGTAGGTGGCGGTCTCCCGGATGTGCGCCCAGTCGAAGACGGTAATGTCGGCCACCATGCCCGGCTTGAGCACGCCCCGGTCCTTCAGGCCCACATTTTCCGCCGGCAGCTGGGTGATGCGGTGGACGGCCTGCTCCAGAGAGCAAAGGCCCTTTTCCCGGCAGAGACGCAAAAAGCGCGGGAATGTGCCGTAGGTCCGGGGGTGGGGCTTGCCGTCGCTCATGGCGGGGTCGAAGGGGCGGCAGGAGGCGTCGGAGCCGATGGCGATGCCCGGCTGGCGCAGCAGCCACTCCACATCGTCCTCGTCCATATTGAAGATGATGCAGTCCTCCTGGCAGCGGGTGCGCAGCAGGGTCTCGATCATGGTCTCCGGAACGGGCAGACCCCATTCCTCGCTGAGCTGGCCCACGGTCTTGCCGTCCACCTCCGGGCAGACGCCGCCGGTGCCGATGATATAAAAGCGGTCGCCGTCCTCCCGGGTGGGATACTTTTCCCGGAAAAGCTCCAGGATCTCATCGTGCTCCCGGCCCCGGGCTGCCAGCAATCGACAGGCATGCTCCGTGCCGCCGTCCAGCGCCCAATCGGGCAGGCGGCTGGAAAGTCCGGTGCTGCAGGCGGGATAGGGATAAACATCCGCCGTCAGCTCCAGGCCCTCCTCCCGAGCCCGAAGGAGCTTTTCATAAAGGGCCTCCGCCCTGCCCCAGACGCTTTTCGCCCCCAGCTTCAGGTGGGCGATATGGATATGGGCATGGGTCCGGCGGGCCAGGTCGATCATCTCGTCCAGCGCTTCAAAGACCCGGTCGCCCTCGTCCCGCATATGGACGGTGACCAGCTGGTCATAGATATAGCAAAGGCGGATGAGCTCCTCCAGCTCGTGGGTGTCGGCAAACAGGCCGGGCAGATAGCCCAGACCCAGCGACATACCCCAGCAGCCCTGTTCAAAGGCCTGCTGCAGCAAATATTTGGAGAGACGGATCTCGTCCTCCCAGGCGGGCCGCTTGACCAGGCCCACCACGCCCCGTCGGATGGCATTGTGGCCCACCAGCTGCACCAGATTGGTAGACATGACATCCTCCGGCCCCCGCTTCCGCAGGAGCTTTTCAAAGGTGCCCGCCTGATAGGCCTCCATTTTGGAGAGCTTACCCTCCTCCGCCGCCCGGCGGACCTTCGTCATCTGACTGACGCTGCGGGGGAAGCAGGAGCTGCCGCACTGTCCCACGATCTCCGTGGCCACGCCCTGATAGAGCTTCGCTTCGCAGCGGCCGTCGGCCATGAACCAGGCGTCGGAATGGGAGTGCATATCAATAAAGGCCGGCGCCACCACCAGCCCGGAGACATCCAGCGTCTCGGCGCTGTCTGCGCAGATGGAAGGGGCAAGCTCCACGATCCTCCCATTTTGAATCGCAGCGTCGCCCACAAAGGGCGACGCTGCAGTTCCATCGCAGATCAGGCCGTTTTTCAACAGCAGATCAAGCATTTTTCACGATTTCCCGATACTTCTTCAGCTCGGAGGGAGAGCAATAGACGAAATGGCCCGGCTCCGCCTCTTCCATGGAGGGCTTCTCCACGGAATAATCATGGTCGCGCTCCGGCACATAGTCGATGCGGACGCGGGTGCGCTCGGTCAGAGGGTTAGGCTCGGGGATGGCCGAAAGCAAAGCGCGGGTATAGGGGTGCAGCGGCTTTGCATACAGATCGTCACCGTTGGCGACCTCCACCAGATGACCGTAGTACATAACGCCGATCCGGTCGGAGAAGTATTTGACGACAGAGAGGTTATGGGCGATGAACAGGATGGTCAGGCCCATTTCCTCCTTCAGGTCGTTCAGCAGGTTGATGACCTGTGCCTGAACGGAAACGTCCAGCGCGGAGACAGGCTCGTCCGCAATGACCATCTTGGGGTTGATGATGATGGCGCGGGCGATGCCGATACGCTGCCGCTGGCCGCCGGAGAACTCGTGGGGATAACGGGTGGCATGCTCCTCCACAAGGCCAACCTTGGCCAGCATCTCCACTACCTTCTGGCGGATCTCCGCGGGATCCTTCTGGCCGCGGACCTTCAGACCCTCGCCCACGATCTCCTCGATGGTCATCTTGGGGTTCAACGATTCAATGGGATCCTGGAAGATCATGGAGATATTGGAGGTCAGATAATTGCGCAGCTCCTTATCCATCTTACCGGAGATGGGCTTGCCGTCAAACAGCACCTCGCCGCCGGTGGGATCGTACAGACGGATGATGGTCCGGCCGGTGGTGGTCTTTCCGCAGCCGGATTCGCCCACCAGACCGAAGGTCTCGGCACGGCGGACTCTGAAGCTTACATCGTCCACGGCCTTCACGACCATTTTGTTTTTACCGCGGCCAGAGCTGAAATGCTGGCAGAGGTTTTTTACTTCGAGAATGTAATCGTCAGCCATTTACCGCTCCACTCCTTTTCATGCGTTCAATACGGGCCTTCAGGCTTGCAGGCATTTCGATATGGTTGTTCTGTGCCTGCGGATGCAGCAGCCAAGTGGCGGCGGCATGGGTCTCGGTGATCTTAAACATGGGGGGCTCCTGCTCGTAATCGATCCGCATGGCGAACTGGTTACGGGGCGCAAAGGCGTCGCCCTTGGGGGGATAGATCATGTTGGGCGGCGTGCCGGGGATGGCCAGCAGGCGCTCCTTGGTGTGCAGGTCGGGCATAGAGGATAGCAGCGCCCAGGTATAAGGATGGGCGGGAGCGAAGAAGATCTCCTCGCTGGTGCCGGTCTCCACGATCTTGCCGGCATACATCACGTTGACCCGGTCGGCCATATTGGCCACGACGCCCAGATCGTGGGTGATGAAGATGACGGAAAGGTTCTTTTCCACCTTGATCTGGTTGATCAGCTCCAGGATCTTGGCCTGGACGGTCACGTCCAGAGCGGTGGTGGGCTCGTCGCAGATCAGGATCTCCGGGTCGCCGGCCAGGGCGATGGCGATAACGATACGTTGCCGCATACCTCCGGAGAACTGGAAGGGATACTGCTCAAAGCGGCGCTCCACATCGGGGATGCCCACGGCGCGCATCAGCTCCAGCGCCTTTTCCCGTGCCTCTTCCTTGGTGACCTTTTTGTTCAGGCGCAGGACCTCGGTGATCTGCTTGCCGATCTTCATAATGGGGTTCAGCGCGGACAGGGGATCCTGGAAGATCAGGCCGATGCGCTTTCCGCGGATCTCGTGGAAAGCATCCTCCTTGACCTTGGTCAGGTCCTTGCCGTCGTAGAGGATCTCGCCCTCTTCGATGATGGCGTTGTTGGCCAGAATACCCATAATGGCCTTGATGCTCACGGACTTGCCGGAGCCGGACTCGCCCACGATGGCCAGCGTTTCGCCCCGGTGAAGGTCGAAGCTGATGCCGCGGACGGCCTGCACCTTACCGCCATAGGCCCGGAAGCTGATCCGGAGATCCTTGACGCTCAGGATGACTTCATTGTTCATATAATCAGCCATAGTATTACTCCTCTCCGCGTTTCGTGGGATCCAGCGCGTCACGCAGACCGTTGGAGAACAGGTTAAAGGCGATCATCAGCACGGAGATCAGGATCGCGGGGAAGACCGTCTGATAGGGGTACTGCAGCAGCACCTTCTGACCATCGGAAAGCAGAATGCCGATGGAGGGATTGGGCGGCGCGATACCAAGGCCGATGTATGCCAGGAAGGACTCAGAGAAGATGGCGCCGGGGATGGCGATCATGCTTCGAGTGATCAGTGGACCAACGCAGTTAGGCAGGATGTGGCGGAAGATCAGCACGCGGTCAGGCACGCCCAGCGTCCGGGCAGCCAGGACATACTCGCGGCCCTTAAAGCGATAGAACTGTGCGCGGATCAGGCGGGAGGTGCCGATCCAGCCAGTGACCGTCATGGCCAGGATGATGGAGAAGATACCGGCGCCCAGCACCAGCATGAACAGGATGGTAACCACCACATAGGGCATACCGTCCATGACCTCGGCCAGGTGGGTCATGAAGATATCCACCTTGCCGCCGTAATAAGCGGAGACTGCGCCGTAGACCACGCCGATGAACACATTGGTAAACACGGTGATGACGGCGATCAGCAGAGAGATCCGCGCGCCGCGGAACAGACGGGTCATCAGGTCGCGGCCCAGGGAGTCGGTGCCCAGCCAGTGATACTCATCGGCGGGAGCGCCGCAGAAGGCGTAATAATCCACCTTCACATCGCACATGATCACACCGTTGACCTCATGCTCGTTGAGGGTCTCCAGAACGCTGCCCTCGGGGTAGCGGTCGGTGTCGTCCAGCTTGTCCTTCCGGCGGTCCTTCAGGATATAGGTGCCATCGGCGATGCCCAGCTTTTCCAGGCCGGGGATCTTGGGGGGCATATTGGTCTGGGACACGTTCTGCTGGGTGTAGGTGTAGCCGGTGATGTTGGGGACCACCAGAGAAAGGATCACGATCAGCAGGATCATCGCCAGGGAGATCATGGAGACGGCGTCCTTGCTCAGGCGGATCATGGCGTCCTTGAAGAAGCCGATGGGCTTTGTCTGAAACTTTTCGTCCTTGATGTCCTCCTGGTGGAGAGACTCAAATGCAGAAGCAGGCAGATTTTTCAGCTCTTCCGGCAAATTGTTTCTGTCGTAAATCATTTATTTTCTGCCTCCTACTCTGACGCGGGGGTCGATGATACCGTAAGACAGGTCGACGATCAGGATCGTCACCAGAGAAGTCACGGAATAGAAGATCAAACACGCCACCGTCAGGAAGTGGTCGCCGGCCATGATAGACTTGACCAGCAGGCCGCCTTCGCCGGGGATGGCAAAGATATTTTCGATAACCAGCGATCCGCCCATAATACCGGTGATCATGGAGATCAGGGTATTGGAAATGGGGATCAGGGAGTTGCGGAACGCGTGGCGGGTGATGGACTGGACCTTGGTGAGGCCCTTGGTGCGGGCCAGCAGCAGGTACTCAGAGGAAATGTTTTCGATCAGCTCGCCGCGCAGGTAACGGGCGATGGTGGCGATGGGTCCCAGAGACAGCGCGATGATGGGCAGGATCATGGAGGACAGCATGGCGCCAACGGTACCCGTGGTAGCGTCATAAAGCACCGGGAACCAGCCCAGCTTATAAGCCAGACCGTATTGCATCACGGAGGCAAAGACAAAGGACGGGACCGATATGAATATGACCACAAGGAAGGAGATCACATGGTCCAGCCAGGTATTGCGCTTCAGTGCCGCCGCCGTACCGGCGATCAGACCAAGGGGCACGGAAATGAACAGGGAAAGGAAGTTCACCAAAAGCGTGGGCGGCAGACGGGAAACCAGAATATCCCACACCGGCAGACCGGGACGGAGCTTGATGGAAATGCCGAAGTCCAGATCGGTGATCACATCCCGCATGAAGTAATAATACTGGACGATCATCGGATCGTTCAGGTGGAATTTGTCCTCCAGCTGCCGCTGGATCTCAGCGGGAACCTCGGGATTTTCAAAGATAGTCATCGGCATCAGGCGGATCACGAAGAAGGACAGGGTCATGACCAAAAACAGCGTGATCAGCATGGCGCCAATGCGCTCCAGAATGTACTTAAACATAGGATTCTCCTAACTGCATTGGATTTTCCTGGAAAGGATCAGGAAAACAAAAAAGACGCCTTCCGGCTCTTAGAGAGGGAGCGTGCCGCCGCAGAGGCGGCACGCTCCCGAAAAGGGACATCCAAGTACTGTGACGGATCACAGCGGAAGCGGGGGCGATTATTCTTTGATATCGCCGTAGCAGTTGCCCCAGCCAAAGCCCGGAATGTAGGTCTTGACGGGGAGGGCCAGGCGCTCAGCATGCAGCTCATAAGAAACATCCTGAACAATGGGGCACTGGATCACATGCTCCAGATAGATCTCTTCCAGCTTCTGGGTCTCCTGCAGCAGGGTGTCGTAATCGCCGTTCTGGATGGAAGCGCAGTAATCATACTGAGCATCGAAATCGGCGTTGTGGTAGTTGTTGGGGCCGCCCTCGTAGCCGGAGGTGAAGTAGTAGAAGCACTGGAACGGATAAGTACGGGACATACCGCGAGCCCAGTCGTTGGGAGACAGATCCCAGCCATCATCGCCCTGCTGCTTATAAGCAGTGGTGGAGATGCCGGAATAGTTCTTGATCTCGACGGTGACGCGGTTGTTAAAGATCACGGGGAATTCCTGCTGAATGTACTGCGCGGTCTTGTGCCAGGCCGTATCAGAGGGATCGTAAGCTATGATGATGTTGATGACGGTGTCTTCGCTGACATTGCACTCCTCGCAAGCCTTGTTGAAGTAATCCAGGGCCAGCTCGGGATTATAGCCGGTGGTGCTGCCTTCGGCGCTCCAGCCAGCGACCATCTCTTCGACGGCCTTGCCGTACTTGGACTCACGGTAGGTCAGGGCGTTCTCGCTGAGCAGACCGGCCTGAGAGTTGACATACCAGCCGGCGGGCTCCATGTGGCCAAACAGCTCCTTGGCGATGACTTCGCGGTTCATCGCGTGATAGATGGCCTTGCGGTAATTGTCAGAGCCGCAGATGGGGTTGTTGGGGTTCTTGCAGTTGATGTCCAGGTGATAGACGGTGGTGGAGCCATATTCCACCAGGCGGGGATCATCGATGTAGCGCTCCAGGGTCTCGGCGTTGGGGCTCAGAGAATCCAGCAGGCCCTGCTCCCACAGCTCAACGCGGGCGTTCATCTCGGGAACGATGCGGATCTGGACCTCATCGTAATGGAACAGGTCAGACAGCCAGTGGTCGGGATTCTTGGTGTAGATCTGGATGGAATCGTAATCCCAGGTGGTGAAGGTGTAGGGGCCGCAGCCGATGAAGTGGCTCAGGTCGGAGCCGTAGGAGGTGGTGGCGCCGTCAGCGCTCAGACACTCATTCCAAAGCTTCTCATGGACGGGAACCAGGTTTCTCTGATAGAAGTGGTTGCAGACCTGATCGGCAGTGTTGGTGTCGGTGGTGGTGATGCGGATGGTGTAGTCGTCGATCTTCTGGATGCCGACGGTATCCCAGGAGATGTTGCCGTCAGCGCCCTGCTCGAAGTATTCCTTCGCGCCCTTGATGGTGATGGCGTTGTCGAACAGGAAGGTGGCCATTCTGGCGGCCATCTTGGGATTCAGCTGCTGCTGGAAGGTGAACATGAAGGTGTCGGCATTGATGGGGGTGCCGTCGTTCCACTTGACATCTTCGCGGATCTTGATGTCCCAGTTATAATCGTCGACCTTGATGGGCATCTCGGCGGCGATATCGCAGATGTAATGATAGCCCATACCATCCTCATTGGGATAGGTACGATAGAGATAGCTCATGCAGTAGGTAGCCACGGTCTCCACGGGCGTATCCACGTTATCCAGGAAGTTCAGGCTGGAGTGATCGCTGCCCAGAACGGAATAATAGACCTTCTTGGCAGTCTCAACGGGGGCGGGGTTGTCGTCGTTGCTGGGAGTGTCATTGTTTTCGCTGTTGTTGTCGTTGTTGACATTGGCGTTGTTGTTTCCGCAGGCAGCGGCCATCGCCAGAAGCATCATAGCAGCCAACAGCAGAGCAATCAGTTTCTTACTCATTTGCGCATCTCCTTTAATAATTTACCTTTTGCCCGGTTCCCATCCTTGCCAAGGTCCTTCCCTTTCCGCGTAAGAGACGTGCCCTTGGCCAAAAGACAAAACGGCCAAATTGATGCTTATAATTATACAACAGGTCACTTTTTTTGACAAGTGGCTTTTCGCTAATTTTTTTTGCGTTTTTTGGCAGATTTCCAAAACGGCTGTGGTTCTCGGTTTTGGTAAAGTCCTTGACCTCGCCGCATTTTTTCACTTTTGACGAGTGTTTTTTCGATAATTCACAAGGGTAAATCGGAAAGCAAAACAGTCAAAACAGGAAATTTTGCGGAAATTTTATGGGTCGTTCTTTTTTCCCCCGGTTTTCGACTTTTATAGCGCAAAAAATTGGTTTTAGCCGAACCCGCTCTTCCGCGCCCCCTTTTCAGAAAAAAAGGAAGCATCTCCCAGCGTGATTTTTTATTCTGTTTTTGCAAAAAGCGTTTGATTATGCATATTGCGAAATTATCAAGACTTATTTTCAGCGTTTTACACAATGTTCATATTAGGGCTTGCTTTTTGACCAAACCCGCATTATAATAAGATTGTATTTTTGCCGGTGTGTTGGAATTGGTAGACGAGGCGGACTCAAAATCCGTTGCCAGCGATGGTGTGTGGGTTCGAGTCCCACCACCGGCACCAGACAAAAGGCCCGCAAGCCCTTGACATGAGAGGGTTTGCGGGCCTTTTTTCGTTTTTCTGCTCCGGAGGACGCGGCGTCTCTGTCTGAAGGTGCGGGCGGGCGATGGCGCCGCCTTGCCCTTCACAGGTCGTCACTCCCGCACCTTTCTGCTTTTCTTTTTGGGGACCGGCGTGATCCGGACCAGAAGCTCGATGACCGCCCGGGTCAGCTGCCGATCCTCCACATCCAGAACGAAATGGGCCTTTGCGCCCTCATAAGGGATCCCCTCCGGCGCATCTGCCATCAGTTCCGCAAGCTCCGGCGCCTTTTTGACCATGACGCAGTTGTCGCAGACCAGCAGCACAGGCCTTTGCCGGACATAGATCAGATATTCGCCGAACATTTTCCGATAAGTAAGGTCCTCGACGCCGTCCAGCTGCTCCAGAACGAACTGGATATATTCCTCTGATGTGCTCACGCGTTTTCCTCCTGTCTGACAAACGACACAGTCTGCCCATTCATGGAGATCTTCTCCACCGCATATCCGTAGCTGCAAAGCTCCCTTTTCCATTTCAAAAAGGAGTGGTCCAGCGGTACGCAGGCGATCTGCCCGATCTGGTCAAAGGTCAGGACCAGCCGCGGCCGACCGCTTTGCTGCAGGTATGCCCAAAGGGCGTCGTATTTGCTCATAGGGCCATACCTCTTAAAGATACTGCGCCAGAAACGCTTCCAGCGTGGATATGCTCTCTTCCTTCCAGTAGCGGCCGCAGTCTGCCGTCCGGTCCAGAAGCCTTTTGTTATAAAGCTCCCGCCGGAGCGTGGCCGGATCGTGGAACAGCGTCCATTCGTCCAGCAGAGCATTGATCTCCGGCTCCGAATACTGCCGCCCGGCCTGGAGCTTGCCCGCCAGATACCACAGCGCCGCCAGCTTCTTTTTGTGCTTGGCCGGAAGCGCGGTCAGCCGTCCCGCTTCGTCCAGAAAGGGCTTCAGGTCCCCTTTCGCAGCGCTCATTCTCCCGCCCCCTTTTTGAAGTTCGCAGCCGCCGAAAGGCAGCCCACCGCGCCGGCCAGCAGCAGCAATACGCCTGCCGCAGCCAGCAGCCCGACTGTTTTTCCCATTCAGCTCTCCCCTTCCCTTTTTTAGCAGCAAACGCAGAACCGACCCGATTTTATCGGGGTCAGCTCTGCGTCTCTGCGTCTGGCTTTTCAAACATGCTCTGCAGTTGTGTTGTACGGCGGATGCAGCCTTATTCCGCCCGCTCATCCGGCGGGGCGGAGATCAGAGTGATCTGTCTTGTTTTGCTGCTTTCACAGACCGGTATGTCCATATATCGCAGCGCCAGCTGGCGGACCTCTGAAAGAAAGCGCAGAAAGGCCTCATCCGTCAGCTTCAGCGTGCAGGTGCTCAGCAGGAGCAGATCCTTCCTGGGATCTGCCTGGCCGCCGGAAAAGTAATTTGCAAAGGCGGCGCTGATATTCAACAGCATCAGCTGAACGGCGGCTCCCTCCGGATCGTCCAGCTCCAGCGCGCTCTTATTTAATTGGTATATGCTTTCCACCGTTCCGCGGATCCGGTTTTCTCCGACGATCTGCAGGATGGAGCGTTCCGTCATCAGCTTGATATGCCGATACAGGCTGGCGGCGGAAACATCGGGGATCGCCTTTCGGATCTCCTTGACCGTGCCCGTTCCATGGATCAGAAGATATTGAAAGATCCTCTGCCGGACAGGATTCATCAAGAACTTTACCATTTCCATCGTATCACCGCCCGGATCATTTTCCTTTCTTATTATATTCTCATTTCTGAGAGTGTCAAGTCCTTTTCAAGGAAAAGCGTCTGATACCGCAAGGATATCAGACGCCTGTTTGAAGCCTGCTGCAGACTTATTTGAACCAGCCCAGCTTGAAGAAATTGTCCAGCTGGCCAGCCAGCACCAGCAGCATGACGGCCGGACAGACAAAGCGGATGCAGAAGGAATAGAAGCGGGAGATGCGGGTCTGGCCGATCTCCTCCAGCACATAGCGGGGCTTCAGCTCCCAGCCGATCATAAAAGACATGAACAGCGCGCCCAGCGGCATGGCAATGCCCTCGGCGATGCAGTCCAAAAAGTCCAGCCAGCAGTCGTTGAACTCGCCCACGATGCCCAGCGTGTTCTGGAAGGGCACCCAAAGCCCGTTGGCGCCCAGACCGTCCCAGGCAACCAGCACGGCGCCCAGAGCAAACAGGACGCTGACGATCCAGGTGATGCGGCTGCGGTTGGCCTTTTTGCCCTTCTGCTCGGCCCGGTCAGAAAGATAGGTCACCAGCACCTCCACCAGCGAGATGGAGGAGGACAGGGCCGCGATGATCACCAGACCGTAGAAGATGATGCCGAACACGGGGCCGAGCTTTCCCATGTGGGAGAACACGTCCTGCATGGTGATGAACAGAAGCTTGGGGCCGGCCATGGCTGCGCCGTCTCCGCCCAGGGCGAAGGCCGCGGGAATGACGGCCAGACCGGCCATCAGCGCCACCAGCGTGTCGCAGACCACGATCACCAGCGAGTTCTTGGTGATGCTCTCGCTTTTGGAGAGATAGGAGCCGTAGGTGATCATTGCGCCCATGGCCAGCGACAGGGAGAAAAACATCTGTCCGCCGGCAGCAGCCAAAACGCTGATAAAGCCCTTGAAGCTGGAAAACGGCTCAAAATTGGGGGCGAACATGAACTTCAGGCCCTCGGCTGCGCCGTCCAGCGTGACGGACCGGCCGATAATGATCAGCAGCATCACGAACAAAGCGGGCATGCCCACCTTGTTGAACTTCTCGATGCCCTCGGAAACGCCGCTGCGGACCACAAGAATATTCATCAAAACGAAGATCAGCGTAAACAGGATGCAGCCGAAGGGATTGGTGATCATGGCCAGGAAGGAATCCGCGCCCGTCATGGCGGACTTGGAATAAACGCCCATGGCCAGCTCCGCAAAGTTCAGGAACATATACTGCATGCAGTATGCACCCAAAACGCAATAGAACATCAGGATCAGGAAGGGAGAGATGACGCCCAGCATGCCCACCCACCGGAAGCGGCGGCTGGCGGTGTGGTAAGCACCGATGATGCCCTTGCCCGTTTTGCGGCCCAGGGCCAGCTCGGAGTTCATGATGATATAGCCGACGAAAACGGCCAATACAAGATAAACCAGCAAAAAGGCGAAGCCGCCGTTTTGCCCCATCTTAAAGGGGAAGCCCCAAATGTTTCCCAGGCCCACGGCAGAGCCGATGGCCGCCATCAAAAAGCCGAATTTACTCCCCCACTGTGCGCGGGAGGACTTTGTCTCGCCCATATGTTACCCTCTCTTTCCTGTGCCTCCGGGCACAGCTCTGATCTTGACATTCCTTTAACATGCGATCCTGCTAAAGTAAAAAAGTGATTAATTTTAAGAATACACACATTTTTCGGATTTGTAAAGGGAAAAATGGAAAAAAATCCGAAAAAATGTGATTTTACCGGTCAAATCCCGCTTTTTTCTGCCGGACGCAAAAAGCAGCGCCGCAAACGCGGCGCTGCAGGACAGCTCGGATCAGGTCAAATGCTTTCCTTGTTTACCAGCCCAGCTTGGTCATGGCATCGTCCACCGCCTTGATGACGATGTCGATCTCCTCCTTGCCGACGATCAGCGGCGGGATGAAGCGCAGCACATTGCCGGCGGTGTTGTTGATCAGGACCTTGGAATCCTGGAAGCACAGATCTACCACAGGCTGGCCGGAGGGGTGCTTCAGCTGGATGCCGTCGATCAGACCAAGGCCGCGGATCTCCTGAATTGCGTCGGGATGGTGCTTTTCGATGACCTCATGGGCCTGCTGACGGAAGTATTCGCCCATTTCGGCGCAGTTGTCCAAAACGCCCTCGTTGAGCATCACATCCAGCGTCGTGGCGGCCAGCGCGCAGGCCAGCGGCCCGCCGGCAAAGGTGGAGCCATGGGTGCCGGGCGTCAGGACCTTGGCGGCCTCGCCCCTGGCGCAGACGGCGGCGATGGGCACGCCGGAGCCCAGTGCCTTTGCCATGGAGCAGGTGTCCGGCTCCACGCCGTAATACTGATGGGCAAAGAGCTTGCCGGTGCGGCCGGAGCCAACCTGCACCTCGTCGAACATCAGCAGGATATCCTTTTCGTCGCAAAGCTCCCGCAGGCCCTGGAGAAACTCCCGGCTGGCGGGACGGACGCCGCCCTCGCCCTGCACCGGCTCAGTGAGGATGGCGCAGACATATTCGTCCATGATGGCCTTGACGGAATCCAGATTGTTGAACTCCGCATAGCGGAAGCCGTCGGGCAGAGGCTCGAAATAGCGGTGGACGGGATACTGGCCGGTGGCGGTGCAGGTGGCCAGCGTGCGGCCATGGAAGGATTCCTTCATGGTGATGACCACGAAGCGCTCGGGGTGGCCGTGGTCCTTGGCATATTTCCGGGCCAGCTTGATCTGGCCTTCGTTGGCCTCCGCGCCGGAATTGGCGAAGAGGACCTTGTCGAAGCAGCTGTTTTCCACGATGAGACGGGCCGTCTGGACGGCAGGCTCATTATAGAAATAATTGGAGCAGTGCAGGATGGTGTGGGCCCGCTCCTCCAGACACTTGACTATGGCGGGATGGCAGTGGCCCAGGCCGTTGACGGCGATGCCGCCGATGAAGTCCAGATACCGGTTGCCGTCCTTGTCAAAAACATAGGCGCCCTCGCCCCGCTCGATGGACAGGGGCATACGGATATGGTTGCCGTAAAGATACTGATCGCCGGCCGCGATGACTTCGGCGTTGGTCTGATACAGCTGGATCATGATGATATCCTCCTCTTATTTTTTACCATTTGATGCCCACGCTGGGCCGCCCGGCCCCAACCGTGGTGCCGGAGCCTTCCGGGGAGAAGGCTTCATACAGGATGCTGTGGGGCTGGCGTCCGTCAATGATGTGGACGCTGGCAACGCCCTCACGGATGGCCTGCACGCAGCAGTCCACCTTGGGGATCATGCCGCCGGAGATGGTCCCCTTTTCCTTCAGGGCGGGCACGTCCGCCACATTCAGATAGGAGATCACATCCCGGGCCTTGACGTCGTTGCAAAGTCCCTCGATGTCCGTCAGCAGCATGAGCTTTTCCGCCCCCAGGGCGGCAGCCAGCTTGCCGGCGGCGGTATCGCCGTTGATATTAAAGGTATGGCCCTGACCGTCGGTGCCCACCGGGGCGATCACGGGGATAAAGTCCGCCTCCAGCAGCGCCTGAACGGCGGAGGCGTCCACCCGGTCGATCTCTCCCACCAAGCCAAGCCGTTCCTCCCGCTGATGGCACTGATAAATGCCGCCGCTGACGCCGGAAAGCCCCACGGCCCGGCCGCCCAGCTTGTTGATATAGCCCACCAGCTCCGTGTTCACCCGGCCGATGAGCACCATCTCCACCACCCGCATGATATCCTCGGAGGTGTAGCGCAGGCCGTCGATGAACTTCACGGGGATGGAAAGCTGCTCCAGCATCTGATTGATGCCCGGGCCGCCGCCGTGGCTGAGGACGGGCTTCATGCCCAGCAGCTTCAGCAGCACGATATCGTGCATGACGGCGTTTTTCAGTTCTTCATTGATCATGGCGTTGCCGCCGTATTTGACGACGATGACCCTGCCCCGGTATTTCTGCAGGTAGGGCATGGCCTCCAGCAGGATCTCTGCCTTGCACGCAAGCTCGTTCATGAACGCCACCCTTCAGGAGCGGTAATCGCCGTTGATGCGGACATAATCATAGGTCAGGTCGCAGCCGAAGGCCGTGGCCTTGCCATCGCCGGAATGGAAATCCACGATGACGGTGATATCGTGCTCGGTGAGGACCTTTTTGGCCAGCTCCTCGCTGAAGTCCAGCCCGAAGCCGTCCTTCATCACCTGGACCTCGCCGGCGGTGCTCTTCAGGCTGCAGTCGGCCTTGGCGGGATCCACATCCGCGCCGGAATAGCCTGCGGCGGCCATGATGCGGCCCCAGTTGGCATCGCGTCCGAAGACGGCGGCCTTGAACAGCATGGAGCCTGCAATGGACTTTGCCACCAGGCGGGCATCGTGCTCCGTGGGCAGACCGTTGGCCTCCACAATGATCAGATGGGTCGCGCCCTCGCCATCGGAGGCGATGCGGCGGGCCATATCCATGCAGATATGCTCGATGAGGGCGGCCAGCGCGGCCTTGTCCTCCTCCGTCTTTACCTCCACGCCGGAGGCGCCGTTGGCCAGCAGGATCATGGTGTCGTTGGTGGAGGTGTCGCCGTCCACGGTACACATATTGAAGCTCTTATCGATGGCGGCGGAAAGCATCTTCTGCAGGGTGGGGGCGTCGCACCGGGCGTCGGTGGTGACGAAGGCCAGGGTGGTGGCCATATTGGGATGGATCATGCCGGAGCCCTTGGCCATGGCGCCGATGCGGACGGTGCCGCCGGAAAGCTCCAGCTCATAGGCGGATTCCTTGCGGACGGTGTCGGTGGTCATGATGGCATAGGCGGCTTCGGAGCCGTTGGCCGCGTCCAGCCCATCGGGAATGATCCGGCGGACGCCCTCCAGCACCTTTTCCACCGGCAGCTTCTGGCCGATGACGCCGGTGGAGCAGACGAAGACCTGATTTTCGCCCACGCCCAGCAGACGCTCCGCCTCCCGCTCGGTGGCCAGCGCATCCTGCATGCCCTGCTCGCCGGTGGCGGCATTGGCGTTGCCGGAATTGATCACGATGGCCCGGGCCCGGCCGCTCTTCAGAATCTCCCGATCCAGCAGCACGGGGGCGGCGCAGAACTTATTGGTGGTAAAAACGGCGGCGCTGGCGGCCTCCTGCTCAGAATAGACCACGGCCACATCCGGCTTCTGGCTGTTGCGGCTCTTGACGCCCACATAAACGGCGCCGGCGGTATAGCCCTTGGGAGAGGTGATGCCGCCGCCCTGGATGATTTTATATTCCATATGCGTTCTCCTTTGCCTGTGTTTTTGTGTTACGGATACATGGGGGGCATCATGAGGCCGGTGGTCTCCGGCAGGCCCATGATCAGATTCATGTTCTGGATGGCCTGGCCGGCGGCGCCCTTGCCGATGTTGTCAATGACGGAAGTGACGATCAGACGGTGGGTGCGAGCATCGAAGGTGGGACTCATCTCGCAGAAATTGCTGCCGTAGACCCATTTGGTCTGGACGGGCTGGCTGGCCGGGAAGACCTTGACGAAGGGCTCGTCCCGGTAGGCGGCGCAATACATCTCATAGACCTCGTCGGGAGTATAGTCCCGGCTGCAGGTTGCATAAACGGTGACCTCGATGCCGCGGACGGTGGGCAGCAGATGGGGCTGGAAATTCACATACTGCCAGGTCTCCGGCTTCATCAGATCCCGGCCGGTGATATAGGCGATGTTCTGCTCGATCTCGGGGGTGTGGCGGTGTCCGCCGCCCAGAGAATAGGCGCAGAAATTATTTTCCGCCTCGGTGAGCAGCTTGTTCAGGGTGGGACGGCGGCCTGCGCCGGTGAAGCCGCTCTTGGCGTCGATGACGATGGTGTTTTCCACGATATGGCCGGCCTTCAGCATGGGCATCAGGGCCAGGGTCGTGGCGGTAGGGTAGCAGCCGGGGTTGGCGATCAGAGCCTTGCCCCGGGCCAGCTCCCGCATGACCTCGGGGATGCAGTAAACGGCATCGTAGGTCAGCTTGGGATCAGGATGCTTCATGCCGTACCATTTTTCCCAGACGGCCGCATCCCGGAAGCGGATATCCGCGCCGATATCAATGACCTTCGCGCCCTCGCTGAGGGCGATCTCCGCCCATTTGGCGACTTCGCCGGAGGGCACCTGCACCAGCAGCACGTCGCTGTTTTTGGCGGTCTCCCGGACGGTCTCCTCCGTCAGGTCCATGATCTTCTGATCGTAAAAGCCCCGCAGGGCGGGATGGATCTCGGCGATGGGCGTTCCCACGCCAAAGGGATCCAGCACATTGACCAGACGGGCGTCGGGATGGGCCACCATCATGCGCAGCACCTCGCCGCAGACATAGCCGGCCGCGCCCAATGCAGAATAACGGATCATTGGTTTTTCCTCCTTTGGATCCGGCCCGCCCATGAAATGATCTGGCTGGCCGGTGAAATTTATGTTGATTCACGCTCAAATTTAGTATATAATCTGCTTGAAAATCGTGCAACAAAATGATTTTTCTGCTATCCATTCCAAACCGGAATAAAGAAAAGACAGAAAGGGGGGGGCGATAGCCTGTGATCCAGAAATATCTGGCCTATCTGAAGGCCGTGGAGACCGGAAGCATCACCCGGGCGGCGGAACGGCTGGGCTATACTCAGAGCGCCGTCAGCCGCATGATCGCCGATCTGGAGGAGCAATGGGGCGTGCCGCTGCTCAAGCGCAACCGCACCGGCATCGAGATCAGCTCCGAGGGGATGCAGCTTTTGCCCCGGCTGCAGGCCATCGCCAAGGAGGAGGCCGATCTGAGCTTTGCCGTCAGCGAGCTACACGGGCTGCGCTCCGGCCTGATCCGCATCGGCTCCTTCACCAGCATGTCCACCAGCTGGATGCCGGAGATGATCAAGGCCTTCCACCTGCAATATCCCAACATCAGCTTTCAGATCTTCAACGGCGAATATCAGCAGATCGCCACCTGGCTGCGCCGGGGCATGATCGACTGCGGCTTTCTGGCCCTTTCCGTGGCGGACGAGTTTGAGACGGAGTTTCTGCTGCGGGATTCGCTGACAGTGATCCTGCCGCCGGCGCACCCTCTGCGGGACGCGCCCTGCTTCCCCGTGAGCCGGCTCTCCAGCGAGGACTTCATCAGTCTCAAGGAGGAGCAGGACTATGAGATCGACCTGTTTCTGGACCATCTGCGGCAGTCGCCCAACATCAAATTCGAGGTGAGCAACGATTTTGCCATCCTTGCCATGGTGGAATGCGGGCTGGGCATCAGCATCGTTCACGAGCTGGTTTTGCACAACGACCGGTTCCGCATCGTGAAAAAGCCCTTGGACCAGCCCTTTTTCCGGGATATCGGCATTGCCGTCAGCCGCGCCTCCACCCCCTCCACCATCACCCGCCGCTTTCGGGACCACGCCGTAAGCTGGGCCCGGGCAAGCTTCCCGCAGGAGCGGCGGTAAGGCTCTACCCTTCCCTTCTCACGCCCTCGATGTGCAGACAGCGGAGCTTGTTGATGGAATAGGTGGACAAGGGGCGGCAATCGCAGTCGTAGCTGTGGGTGGAGACCATCACCGTAGCCAGCGTCGCCTCCCCATCGATGCGCACCACCACCGGCGTATGATGATATTCCTGCCGGTCGCCGGCGGCCAGCTGCACCACATCCCCCACCGCCAGCCGGCTCAGCGCCGTTTCCGTGGCGAAGGGGCCGGGACCAAGATTGCGGGTGAGAAAATCATAGAGATACTGCACCCCCGTCCAGGAGGGAGTGCGGTCGTTGGCAGTGCGGTAAAACCAGCCGAACACCGGCGTCTCGTTCATGACCCCCGCCCCGGCAAAAATGCACTGGCTGGCATAATTGGTGCAGTCGCCGCCGATGCCGCTGAAGTCAAAATACTGCGGGTTGCGCCGATAAGCCCAGTAGCGGGCATAGGCCGCGGCGGCCCGGCGGTCGTATTCCAAAAAATGAAGCATATGTAAATTAACCTCCCAGCCCATTCTATGCGCCCGCCTGCCCTTTGACATTCCGGCTCCGCCGTGGTAGGATAAGGCTGCAAAGCAAAGGAGGGATCGCCCTTGGAAAAGCCCTGCATCGTGGGCGTTGGCGGCGCAAATGTGGATCTCTGCGGACGGAGCTTCGGCCCCATCCTGCCGGGAGATTCCAACCCGGGCCAGCTGACCCTTTCTGCCGGCGGCGTCTGCCGGAACATCTGCGAAAACATTTGCCGCATGGGCGCTCCCGCCGCGCTGATCACCGTGTTCGGCGAGGACGCCAACGGCGATTTTCTGAAGAACGCCTGCCAGCGGGCCGGGCTGGATCTGTCTCCCGCCTTCACCCTGCCGGGGATGCGCACCGGCGCTTATCTTTCCATCCATTCCGGCGACGGGGAGATGGCCGCAGCAGTGAACGATATGGAGATCCTGGCGGCCATGACGCCGGCGCTGCTGGAGCGCCGGGCCCATACGCTGGAGCAGGCGTCTGCCATCGTGCTGGACGCCAACCTGCCGGAGGAGACGCTGCGCTGGCTTTGCGGGCGGTTTTCCCGCAGGCCCATCTTTGCCGACACGGTCTCCTGCGCCAAGGCAAAGCGGCTGCTGCCGGTGCTGCCCATGCTTTTTGCCGTCAAGCCCAATCTGGCGGAGGCCCGCCTGCTCACCGGGCGGGAGACCCCGGAGGACTGCGCCGCCGCCCTGCGGGAGAAGGGCGTTTCCCGGGTCTTTCTCAGCGCGGGCAGCCGGGGTGTTTATACCGCTTCGCCGGAGGGCTGCTTCTGGACCAGGCCCCGCCCCCTGACCCGGGCGGAAAACGCCACCGGCGCAGGCGACAGTCTGCTGGCAGGCCTGCTGTTTGCCCATATCTCCGGCATGGAGCCGCGGGAAGCCCTGCGCTTCGCCGTGACTGCCTCTGTTTTAACGCTCCAGAGCCGGGCCACCATCCGCCCGGACCTGAGCTGTCAATTGATCCTGGATCATCAAAAGGAGTGTGTTTTGGAATGAATCGTTATCTTTCCGTTCTGCCCGAGGTGCAGAAGGCGCTGGACGAAGGCCGCCCTGTGGTGGCGCTGGAATCCACCATTCTTTCCCACGGGATGCCCTGGCCCCAGAACCTGCAGTTTGGCCATGATGTGGAAAAGCTCATCCGGGAGGAGGGCGCCGTCCCCGCCACCATCGCCATTCTGGACGGCCAGCTGAAGGTTGGTCTGACCGACGCAGAGCTGGAGCGGATGTGCCGGGCCGAGGACGTGGGCAAGGTCAGCCGCCGGGATGTTCCCGTTTATCTGGCGGCAGGCAAGGCCGGCGCCACCACCGTGGCCACAACCATGCTCATCGCGGAGATGGCCGGCATCCCCGTCTTTGCCACCGGCGGCATCGGCGGCGTCCACCGGGGCGCGGAGACCACTATGGACATCTCTGCCGACCTGCAGGAGCTGGCCCATACCAGCGTGGCCGTGGTCAGCGCCGGCGTCAAGTCCATTCTGGACATCGGGCTGACGCTGGAATATCTGGAGACCATGGGCGTCCCCGTTTTGGGCATGGGCACCCAGGACTTCCCCGCCTTCTACTGCCGCAAGAGCGGCTTTTCCGTGGACTATGCCCTGCAGGACGAGGCAGAGGCGGCCCGGGTCATGCAGGCCAAATGGGGAGCCGGCCTGAAGGGCGGTCTGATCATCGCAAACCCCGTTCCGGAGGAATATGCCATGGACAGCGACCAGATGGCGAAGATCATCGACGAGGCCATCGCCGAATCCCGGGAAAAGGGCATCAAGGGCAAGAAGATCACCCCCTTCCTGCTGGCCCGCATCGTGGAGCTCACCGGCGGCGAATCTCTCAACACCAACATCCAGCTGGCCTTCCACAACGCCCGCTGCGCCGCGCGGATCGCAAAGGCCTACGCCGCCCTTTGATCGGAGCTTTTTGAAATCATAAACAGGAGGAGCTTTTTATGAAACAGGAATATCAGGATTACATGCTGCAGCAGCTGCAAAATCTTCTGGCTATCGACAGCCCCAGCGGCTACACCAAGCAGGTCCAGCAGTATATGAACGAGGAGCTGGCCCGCCTGGGCTACACGCCGGAGAACCCCGTCAAGGGCGGCGTCCGCGCCCATCTGGGCGGCACGGAAAACCCCATCCTGCTGCTGGCCCATATTGACACGCTGGGCGCGGTGGTGGCCAGCATCAAGGACAACGGCCGCCTGATGCTTTCCCGGGTGGGCGGTCTGCAGGCCAACAATGTGGAGACGGAGACCTGCCGGATCAAGACCCGTTTCAACGGCGAATATGAGGGCACCATCCAGCTGGCCAATGCCTCCGCTCATGTGAACAACCAGCTTGCCACCACCAACCGCAATTTTGAGGAGACCATGGAGGTTGTGCTGGACGAGGACGTGGCGTCCAGGGAGGACGTGGCCCGGCTGGGCATCCGTCCCGGCGATTTCATCTGCATGGAGCCACGCTTCACTGTCACCTCCAAGGGCTATATCAAGAGCCGTTTTCTGGACGACAAGGCCAGCGCGGCGGTGCTCCTGACGCTGGCAAAGCGCATCCACGACGAAAAGCTCACGCTGAAGCGCTCCGTCTGGATCGGCTTCACCGTCCATGAGGAGATCGGCCACGGCGGCGCGGCAGGCGTTCCCAACGGCATCGTGGAAATGATGAGCGTGGACATGGGCTGCGTGGGCGACGGCCTGACCTGCACGGAAAAGCAGGTCTCCATCTGCGGCAAGGACGGCGGCGGCCCCTATCATTACGACACCGTTTCCACCCTGATCTCTCTGGCGGAGCAGAACCATCTGGACTACGCCGTGGATGTCTATCCCTATTACACCTCCGACGTGGATGTGTCGCTGCGGGCGGGCTTTGATGTGCGCCACAGCCTGATCGGCCCCGGCGTTTACGCCTCCCACGGCTATGAGCGCACCCATATCAGTGGCCTGACCAACACCTTCGACCTGCTGAGCGCCTATCTGCTATGATCCCCCGCTTCTGACTTTTCTGCGCCCGCTGCCGCAATGCCGGCAGCGGGCTTTTTTCCGCGCAAAAGCAGAGAGGCGGCTTTTGGCCGCCTCCCGCTTGCTGTTTGGAGGATCCGCGGAAGATCATCCGTTGTAAACCACATCCTTGAAGTTCCAGTCCCAGGCGCAGGTGTAGTTCATATCGCCCAGGCTCCAGTTTTTGTTGAAGGCCGCAAAGCCCTTGGTGTAGTTATAGACATAATAGGGTTCGTCCTCGATGATGATATATGATATCGCAGGCCTGGAACAAAAGCTCCATGCGCTGGCTCTCATCGGTGGTGGTAACGGCCTGATTCAGCAGGCTGTCCACGGTCTCGTTGGAATACGCGGCGCAGTTATAGCCGCCGGCGCCGATATTGGCGATGTTGAACAGCGGATCCAGGTTGGCGGAGGGATCGGGATAGTCCGCGCCCCAGGTGGTCACCAGGCAGTCATAATCCCGGATGCCTTCGGCGTCCAGAATGTTGCCGAACTGATAGGCGTAGACCTCGTCCTGGGTCAGCGTGACGATCTCCGCATTGATATTCAGCGCCTTCAGATTCTGCTGGACCACCAGCGCCACATCATAGGCCTGGCTTCTGGCCTGAGACACATACATGGTGAAATCAAAGCCGTTGGGAACGGAGGACGCGGCCAGATATTCCTTCGCCTTGTCCAGATCGTAGACATGGCCGCCATGGTCCTTTACATACTGCTTCCAGCGGTCAGCCTCCACGGTGAAGAGAGAATCCGTCATGGGCAGCAGATCGCCCTTGATGCCAGAATCCTTGATCACATTGTTGAAGATGGAATCCAGATCGATGGCATAGGCGATGGCCTTGCGGACATTCACCTCGTCAAAGGGCTTACGCATATTGTTAAAGGCCAGATACTCGATGCCCATGCCGCTCCAGCTCTTGAGCTCCACATTGTCAAAGCCCCGGATGGTGTCCACCAGCTTACTGGAGAAATCCCAGGAGAAATCCACCTGTCCGCTCTTCAGGGCGGTGGCGATGGTGGTATCGTCGGCGATGATGCTGAAGACGATCTCATCCACATTGGTCTTGGCGGCCTTGTCCCAGTAGTTTTCGTTTTTCTTCAGGATCACCTTGGAGCCGTTTTCCCACTTTTCAAAGACGAAGGGGCCAGTACCGATGATGCCCACAGAGGCGGAGCCAACCTCGCCGGCGTGCTCCTCGCAAAACTTCTTCTGGACGATCATGCCTGCGGAGGTGGCCAGAACATACTGCCAGGTGGCCTGCGGCTCGGCCAGCTTGATGGTCATTTCCCATTCGCCGGTGGCCTCCACGGAGGTCACATTGGCAAAGAACCAGTTCATATAGGAGCCAAGGTCCGCGTCCAGATGCCGCCTTATGGAATAGATCACATCGTCCATGGTCATGGGCGTGCCATCGGAGAAGGTCACATCGTCCCGAATCTGGTAAACATAGGTGCAGGGATCGGTAGCTTCAAAGGATCTGCAGAGGTTGGGTTTGAGGGTATTGTCCGGATTATGGGTCAGCAGGCTCTCGGTGATCTGGTTGACCACCAGGCTGCTGGCGTTGTCATAGGCAAAGGCAGGATCGATGGCAACGGGGTCGCCGTTCATGTGAACATTGAGAACGATCTTTTCGCCGGAGGCTTTTCCATCGCCCGTGCCGCCGCAGGCCGTAAGCGTGACCAGCATGGCGACGATCAGACATGCACAGAGGAACTTTTTCATGAGTGATTTTCCTTTCTGTTTTTGTTTTATTATGTCAATTTGACCTTTGCCAAACTAACAGCAATGGCAGGCCACATAGTGGCCGGGCTCCGTCTCCCGGAGCCTGGGCGGCTGGTTCCTGCAGATCTCCCGGCAGCGGGAGCAGCGGGAAGCAAAGCGGCAACCCTTGTGCTCCTCCAGTGCCGTGGGGATATCGCCCTGCAGGAGGATGCGCTCCTTTTTCTGCTGATCCAGGTCGATGACGGGGATCGCGGAGATCAGCGCCTGGGTGTAGGGATGCTGGATATTGCGGAAGACTGCATCGCTCTCGCCCCATTCCACCACCGCGCCCAGATACATCACCGCTATCTTGTCGCAGATGTGCTCCACCACGGTCATATCATGGGAAATGAACATCATGGTCATGCGGAAGTTCTCCTTCAGGTCAGCGATCAGGTTCAGGATCTGGGCCTGCACGGAAACATCCAGCGCGGAGACCGGCTCATCGGCCACGATAAACTCCGGATCCAGCAGCAATGCCCGGGCGATGGCCAGCCGCTGGAGCTGTCCGCCGGAAAGCTCATGAGGAAAGCGGTTCAGCTCATTTTCCGAGAGGGAGATATACTGCAAAAACTGATCCATTCGTTCCAGGATCTGGGGCTTGCCCATGCCCTTCAGGCGGCAGGGCTCTGCCAGAGAATAGGAGAGCTTCAGCTTGGGATTGAAGCTGGAATAGGGATTCTGAAAGATCATCTGCATCCGCTGCAGCTCGCTGCGGAGGGCCTTGCGGCTCTGGCCGGAAATATCCTTCCCCTGAAACAGCACCTGCCCCTCCGTCAGGTCGGTGAGACGCATCATGCACTTGCCCAGCGTGGACTTCCCGCAGCCGGATTCGCCCACGATGCCGAAGATCTCGCCGGTATGGATGGTCAGATCTACACCGTCTACGGCCCGCAGCGTCCGGCCGCCCTTAAAGGGATAATATTTCTTCAGGCCGCGCACCTCCATGCAGGGCACGGCGTTTTTCCTGTCACACATGGTCCTGACCTCCCTCCGCATCGTAGCAGGCCGCCAGATGGGGCCGCCCGCCCGTAGTCTGCCGGGGCGTGAGCCTGGGCTTTTCCTCCCGGCAGCGCTGGAGTGCATATTCGCACCGGGGCGCGAAGGGACAGCCCTCCATCTCGTCAAACAGCTCCGGCGGGATGCCGGGGATGGTGCGGAGCCTTTGATTTTTGACGCCCCGGCGGGGGATGCTCTCCATCAGCGCCCGGCTATAGGGATTGGCGGGGCTGCGGAACACATCCTCCTTGGAGCCCGTCTCCAAAACGGTACCCGCATACATCACGGAGACAGTGTCGCAGATCTCCGAGACGATGCCGAAATTATGGGTAATGACCAGGATCGCCACATTCAGCTCCCGCTGCAGCGTCTGCAGCAGCTCCAGGATCTGGGCCTGAATGGTCACATCCAGCGCGGTGGTAGGCTCGTCGGCAATGATCAGCTTTGGCCCGCCGGCCACCGCCATGGCGATCACCGCCCGCTGCAGCATACCGCCGGAAAACTCAAAGGGATATTGCTCATAGCGCACCTCCGCCGGATGGATGCCCACCAGCTCCAGCATCTCCAGCGCCTTTTTCCGGGCCTCCTTCCGGGAATCGCCGAAATGGCGGGTGTAGACCTCCGCGATCTGGTCGCCCACCCGGTAAAGGGGGTTCAGCGCCGTCATGGGGTCCTGAAAGATCATGCTGATCTGCTTGCCGCGGATCTTCTGCATCTGCTTTTCCGAGCATTCCAGCAGGTTCTGGCCGTCAAAGAGGATCTGGCCCCGGGTGCGCACATAGCGCTTGTCATAGAGCCGCAGGATCGAACGGGAGGTGACGCTCTTGCCGCAGCCGGATTCGCCCACGATGCCGTGGATGGAGCCTGTCTCCACCGTCAGGTTGACGCCGCGGACGGCGTGGACCAGGCCGCGGGTGGACATGATCTCCACGGAAAGATCCCGGATCTCCAAAAGCTCAGCCATCGTTTTTCACCCCCGCTTTTTTCATCGCTCTGGCGCGCATTCGGTCATATTTTTTAAAGGTGGGAAGCTTGCGCTGCTGCGGCTCCAGATAACGGTAGAGCCCATCGCTGAAGATATTCAGCGAGACCACCAGCGCAATGATGCACAGGCCCGGCAGGATGGCCAGCATAGGCTTCTGCATCAGATAGCCCCGGCCCTCGTTGAGCATATTGCCCCAGTCCGCCGTGGGCGCCTGGACGCCGAAGCCCAGAAAGCTCATGCCCGCAAGGTCCAGCACGGCGTAGCCCATGTCCAGCGTGAGTTGGATGATGACGCTGGAAATGCAGTTTGGGATGATGTGGACAAACATGATCCGCAGATTGGAATAGCACATGGAGCGCAGGGCCTCCACATAGACCTTGTTCTTTTCCACCAGCGTCAGGGAGCGCACCAGCCGGGCCAGGCCCGGCACATAGATCACGCCCAGGGCGATGATGGCGTTGTTCATGCTGCCCCGGCCGAAGCCCGCCACCAGCACGAAGGCCAGCAGCATGGAGGGGAAGGACAGCAGGATATCGCAGACGCGCATAAAGATGGAATCGATGAGCCCGCCGTAATAGCCGCAGAGCAGCCCGATAGGCAAGCCCAGCAGAATGGAAAGGGAGATGATGGCCAGGCCGCCCACGATGGTGGTCCGTCCGCCGTAGAACAGGCGGCTCAGCAGGTCGCGGCCAACGCTGTCCGTACCCAGGATATGCTGGTCCGTGGGACCGCTGAGGGCCGCGCCGATGTCCTGATAGACCGGATCGTAGGGCAAGATCAGCGGCGCAAACACCGCGCAGAAAATAATAACGCACAGGACCGCCATGGCGATCACCACGGGGACGGTGAACAGCGTTCCGGTATTGCGTTTGGCCGAAAAGGCTTGTTTCTTTTCCATAAGCGCCTCCTTAATCCAGCCGCACCCGCGGGTCGATGACACCGTACATGATATCCACAAACAGGTTGCACAGCATGAAGACCAGCACCATAATAAGCGTGATGCTCTGCGTTACGGGATAGTCGGATTTTGTAATGGAATCTGCCAGCAGAGAGCCGACGCCGTTCAAGGAAAAGACCTTTTCCACCAGAACGGAGCCGCCCAGCATGCCGGAGATATCCAGCGCGGTGACGGTCATGATGGGGATGGCGGCGTTTTTCAGGGCGTGCTTATAAACAACGGTCCGCCGGGAAAGTCCCTTGGCCGTGGCCGTCTGGATATAGGGCGCCTGCAGCTGCTCCACCATATTGCTGCGGGTGATGCGCATGGACAGCGCCACCCGCACCGCCGCCAGCGATACCGCCGGCAGAAACAGATATTTCATGTTGTCCCAGAAATTCGCGCCGGTGCCGAAGGTGGGAAAGACCGGCCACACCATGGTAAACAGCAGCATCAGCAAAATCCCGGTGAAAAACGGCGGCGAAGACACAAAGATCAGGGAAGACACCGTCAGCGTCTGATCCAGCAGACTGTTTTTATGGGCCGCGCTGACCACGCCCAGGGGGATCGCCAGAAAAATGATCATCAGAGCGCTCATGCCCACCAGCTGCACCGAGGTCCTGTAGCGAACGGCCAGAAGCTCCGTCACGGCCTGCCGGTACTGAAAGCTTTTGCCCAGATCGCCCCGGAACAGGCCGCCGATCCAGGAAACATACTGCCCGGCCCAGGACTTGTCCAGCCCATACTCCCGCATCAGCGCAAGGCGGGTCTCCTCGCTCATGGCCTTGCCCTTGGAGATGGAGGCGATGGGGTCCAGCGGCGTCATGCGCACCACCGTGAAGATCAGAACAGATACGATGAAAAACACGAGGACCAGTTGGATCACCCGTTTGGAAACATAGCGAAGCATCTCATCCCTCCCTATCGTTTTCAGCAGTAAAGATCTGCGTCGTCCCGGAAGGTGCCGGCAAGCGTCGTTCCTGCCAGAAAGGCCATATAGGCTTCCTTGTAATCCTCGCCCAGATAGCGGACCGTGGCCTCGTCCAGCCGGATGGTGTTGGGCGCCTGCATGGCCTTCCAGGCCTGGGCTTCGGCGGTATAGCGCACATCGATGGTCACCGGGCCCTCCAGGCGCATGGGCGCGATGCCCTCGGCCTTCAGATTCAGCAGCGCGCTCTTTACTTCCTCCCGGATCCGGCGTCCGGTAACATTGGGATGCAGACAGGCGGCGGCACCGTTGCTGATGCAGCGCTTGGTCTCCACCGTGTGGATCCCGGGAACATTCTTCCTGGCGTCTGCCGTGATGATGTCGTCGCCGGAAAGGAACACCACCGGCACGCCGTAATAGCCGATCATATAGCCGATCAGCTCGTATTCCGAGGCGATCTTTCCGTTGATGCGCATTTCCACCATGGAGCCGTAAGCGTAGCTGTGGCTGATCACGCCCTTGCTGCCCTTGCGGGTGTGGTAGCCGATGAGCAGCGCCGCGTCGTAGCCCAGCTCTGCCCCCTCCGCCATGCTGAAGGGCCGGTCTGCACCGGAGCAGAGGATCGTGCGCTCGTCCAGATCGGTAATGTGCAGGTTATCGCCGCCGTTGTGGGCGTCGCACACAAAGACATTTTCCGCCCCGGCGTCGCAGGCCCCGGCTACTGCGGCATTGATATCCCCGGCCATGAGCTTGCGGGCATAATCATATTCCGTGTGGCCGGGCATCACCTGCGCCAGCTTATAGATCCCGGAGATCCCTTCTGCGTCCATGCTGATGTAAACTCTCATACTGCCACTCTCCCTGCTGTATTTTTCTTGTGCTATAGCTATATTCTACAAAGCGTCTTGCAAAAACAATTCACTTTATGTCAAAATTATAGCAATGCTGGGAGCGGATGGAAATTACTCTCTTTCTAAAGTTAGGCTTTCTATCTTGCATTTTTTATTTTATCGCCTTATAATCAAGCAAAGACACGCTGGAAGCAGCCGAGGATCAGAGGAGGAACCGCAGTCATGAACAATCTCAACCGGCAGCTGCTTTTTGCAAGCAAGCAGAATTATCATATCTATATCGGCGAGCGCTATACCGGCAAGGTAGACGCGCACTACCACAGCTTTTACCACTGTACGCTGCTGCTGAAGGGCGATCTGGCATATTTTCAGCAGGATCAGATGCTGCGGATGCAGCCCGGAGATCTGCTGTTCACCCCGATCTACTGCAATCATAGCCTGTATATCTTTTCGCCGGAAACCTCCTATTTTTGTTTTTCCTTTTCCCAGGAGATGATGGATGCGCTGGTATCCTGCTTTCCAAAGCTGAAAAAGGATTTTTCCAACCTGCCGCCCATCATCCATATGCCGCGGCATGAGCGGGAGCGGCTGGTGCATCTGCTCTACTGCCTGATGGACGAGCAGAACACCTCTGCCGACAGCCCCTTCCAGATCGGCAATATGCTGGTGATCTCCGCCCTGCAGCTGATGGTGCGGGACGTTTACACCACGCAGCTGCTGGACAGAAAGCAGCCCTCGGAAAGCAATTATTCCGCCGTCATCAGCTGCATCCGCTATATTGAGCAGCACCTTGCCGACGATATCGGCACGGCGGATCTGGTCAAGATCGCGGCGCTCTCCCAAAGCAGCCTTTACAACGCCTTCAAGCTGCATACGGGCATGCCCATCCGGCAATATATCACAGAGCGGCGCATCCAGCAGTCGCTGCGCCTGCTGCGGGATGGCCGGTCCATCACAGACGCCGCTGCCGCCGTTGGCTTTCAGGATTTTTCCACCTATTACCGCAACTTTGTAAAATGCATGGGCGTCTCCCCTTCCGAGGTAGCAAAGCGGCTGAATCGCGCGCGCTCCAGAAGCAGCCCGGACATTCCCAGCCACCTGAACGCCTGCATCGGCTGTATTCTGTGCTCCGCCGCCTGCAAGCAGCAGGCCATCTCGCTGGTAAACACCTATCCCGTGGTGGATCTGGACAAATGCACCCGCTGCGGCGAATGTATCGGCATCTGCGCCTGCGGGTGTACGCCGGTGGATCCGGCGCTGCTTTCGTCCTGGCCCGGGCTGCAGACGGAGAAATGACCGCAAAAATGCTCCGCAGAGAGATCTTCTCTGCGGAGCTTCGCTTTTTGCTTTATTGTCCCTTATTGCCCCCTGGGAAAGCTGAACAGCCAGAAAAGCCCGTCGCGGCCACGCTTCAGCAGCCGAAAAAGCCCCTGCAGCAGCCAGGTGCAGCACTGCCGCAGCAGCCGGGAAAGGGCCTTTTGCTCCAAAAACGCGCCCAGCGCCAGCCCCAGCGGCAGATAGCCCCGGAGCCGGCCATCGGTGCTGCGGAGAAAAAACAGCAGAAATGCCCCCAGGCTGCCCAGGCAGAACAGCCCGTCCAGCAGCGCCGTTCCGAAGCGTCTCAGCCGGCAGGCCCGTCGGAGGCCCTCCAGCAGGTCGAAGCCCGCCGCCAGCGCGGCCCCCAGCAGGATGGCCCGGAGGAAGATGCCCATCTGCTCGTTCAGGCTGGTGGGCAGCATCAGAACACCCGGGACCAGAAGGAGCCCCGGCGCTTGGTCTCCCTGCTGTAGCAAAGGCTTTGAACGTTGCCCTCCAGCGTCAGCTCGCCCACATCAAGGCTGAGCTTTTCCACATGGAGTCCCTCCCCCTCCACGGTGAGCTGGCCCAGGGCCGTCTCCATCACCACCTGCTCCTCGTCAAAGCTCAGCACCTCGCTGACGCCGGAAACGTTCAGCCGCCGCCGTTCCTCCAAAACCAGGCTGTGGGGCCCGTCCGCCTGAAACTGATTGCTGTTTTCCATGAAAAAGACCTCCTCATACTTCCTTGTTGGAAGGATATGAAGAGGCCGCGGCTTTTATGACAGTCCGCCCGGGGCGGACCTTTTTATTCCTCCGGCAGCTCCTGATAAAGCAGGGCGGCCTGCTCCTTCGTGGCAAACTCCGGCACCTGCAGGACCTTCACCCGCAGACTGCGGTTGCCGAAGGAGACGCCGATCACGTCGCCCACCTTCACCTGATAAGACGCCTTGGCCTCCCGGCCGTTTACCGTGACGCGCTCGCCATCGCAGGCCTCGTTGGCCACAGTGCGGCGTTTGATGAGCCTTGCCACCTTGAGATATTTATCCAGACGCATGGTGCTTCTCCTTTTCGCGGGATGATCTTAAAAGCCGGGGCCTTCCGGCCCCGGCAGCGCTCGTATTGGGATTTACTGGGCGACCTTGTCCTTCAGGGCCTTGCCGGCCTTGAACACAGGGGTCTTGGAGGCGGGGATGCGGATCTCTTCCTTGGTCTTGGGATTGCGGCCGATGCGGGCTTCCCGATTCTTGACCTCGAACGAGCCAAAGCCGATGAGCTGGACCTTATCGCCGGTCTTCAGCGCTTCGGAAATGGATTCTACAACGGCGGTCAGGGCCTTTTCCGCGTCCTTCTTGCTCAGCTCTGCCTTTTCCGCGATGGCGGAAATCAGTTCCATTTTGTTCATAATCGTATCTCCTTCTGCAATTAGAATATCCATATCAAAAGCGGACGAGCCGCTTCCTTTACGATCCTGCGGTCTGCTGCTTGGCCTGCTCCCAGAGGGCGGTCATCTCCGAAAGGGACATGGTGCGGAGCTTGTCCCCTGCAGCCTGCTCCACCAGGGCAAAGCGCTTCATAAACTTTTTCGTGGCCCGCATCAGGGCCTGCTCCGGATCCAGCTCCAGCCGCCGGGCCACATTCACCTCCGCAAACAGCAGATCGCCCAGTTCCTCCTCCGCCCGGTCCTTTTGGTCCATGACCTGCTCCAGCTCCGCCGTCTCCTCCCGGACCTTGTCCAGCGCGCCGGAGACCTCCGGCCAGTCAAAGCCGGAGCGCTTCGCCCGGGACTGGACCTTTTCCGCATAGATCAGCGCAGGCAGCGACCGGGCCACATCGTTCATGGCATCGGTATAGGTCTGCTGGTGTTTCTCCTTCCGCTTGACCTCCTCCCAGAGATCCAGCGTCTGCCCGGCGTCGGTGAGCCTGTCCGCCGTGCCAAAAATATGGGGATGCCGCAGGATCAGCTTTTTGCAGATGCCGGTGCAGACATCGTCCATATCGAAGGCGCCCGCTTCCCGGGCGATCTGGGCGTGGAAGACCACCTGCAGCAAAACATCCCCCAGCTCCTCGCAAAGATGGGCGTCGTCCCGCTGGTCGATGGCTTCTGCCGCTTCATAGGCCTCTTCAATGAAATTCCGCCGGATGCTCTCATGGGTCTGGGCCAGATCCCAGGGACAACCGCCCTCCTTCTGCCGCAGCCGCGCCATGATCTCCAGCAGGTCTTGAAAGCTGTAGTGAGACTGTTCTAAATCTATCATATTTTCTCCTTCTTTGCAAGAATAAATCACCGGATTTTCAGGATTTTTGCAAGCTTTTCACCGCCGGGCAGCATAAGCACATCCTCCCGGGGCATGGCGCGCAGCGCAGCCAGCAAAAGCAGGTAAAAAAGCGCCGCCAGACCCACCACGATCAGCACCGCCGGCAGCGTTCCGGCTCTTCCGGGGCCTGTCATAGCCTGCACCGGCGGCCAGATCAGCCGGACGAAAGCGCCCATGCCCAGCCCGGCCAGCAGCGGCTTTCCAAAGCTCCGCGCCAGAGAAAAGGCCGCGCCCTGCCGCCGGATATGGCGGAAGTTCAGCAGCATCATGGTCAGATAGCAGACACCCGTGGCAATGGGCGCGCCCAGGATGCCGAGCTCCGGAATGCCCACCAGCACATAGTTGCACACGGCCTTCACCGCCGCCCCCGCCGCCATGCTGATCACCGGCAGCCGCGCCTTGCCCATGGCCTGCAGCACAGGATTGCTCACCGAAACCATGGCCGCAAAAAAGACTGAGGGCGCCAGCGCCGCCAGAAGCGGCGCAGCCTGGGCGCAGGCCTCCGGCTGTTTGGCAAAGAGCAGCTCCAGGATCGGCCCGGGGATGGCTGCCAGCCCAAAGGCGCAGGGAAAGGCCAGCATGCCCGTCAGGCGGAAGGCGCTCTCCACCAGCGAAAGGGTGCGCCGCCGGTCCTTTACCGCAAGGGCGGCGCTGATGGCCGGCAGCAGGCTCACGCCGATGGACACCACCAGCGTCAGCGGAAGATTGAACAGCTTAACGGCGTAGCCGTATGCGCCATAGGTATAGCCCGCGGCGGCGTCTGTCATCAGACAGCCCTCCTGCAGGCGCAGCTTGACCATGAAATTGTCGATCATTGCGCTGACGATAAACACCGAAGCTCCCACGGTGATGGGCGCGGCCAGCCGGATCAGCTCCCGCAGCAGCGTCCCTGCCGGACGGCAGGAGGGATCGGCCATAGGCGCTTTTCTGTGCCGCGCCGGATCCCGCAGGGCATAAAGCACGGCATACAGGGCGCTGAGGGCCGTTCCAAGCGTTACGCCGGCGATGGCTCCCGCCACCACGCGCTCCAGCGGGCAGCCCTGACCCATGAGATAATAGGCCAGGCCCAGGCCGAAGAGCAGCTTGCCCAGCGCCTCGATGATCTGGGAGACCGCCGTGGGGACCATATTGGCCATGCCCTGATAATAGCCCCGCACCGCAGAAACGATGCAGGTGAAAAAGACCGTAGGCGCTACCGCCAGCAGCGCCTCCCGGCAGGAGGAGCCGATGAGCCGGCAGATGGGCCCGGAAAAGGCCAGCATCGCCCCCGAAAGCGCCGCCCCCAGCAGCACAAAGGCCCCCATGGAGACCCGCGCGATGCGCCGCACCTCACGCAGCCGCCCCAGCGCCCGCCGCTCCGCCACCATCTTGGACACCGCCACCGGCAGCCCGGCGGAGGAGATCACATACATGGCCGTATAGACATAATAGGCGCTGATGAAGATATCGTTGCCGTCTGCGCCGTAAAGATTGGCCAGAGGGATGGAGAAAAACGCCCCGATGAGCTTGACCAGAATGCCGGAGCCCATCAGGATCAGCGTGCCGCCGAAAAATGTCTCATGTTTGCGCTGGCGCAAGGAAACGACCGCCCTTCCCGGAAAAAACTGGCCCAAAAAAGGCCCTGCCTATGGGGATTTTATGCGGTCCGGCGGCGCTTCATGCCCCGCCAAAAAAGAAGGCGCAGGAGGACTCCCTGCGCCAATGTACGGCGATTTTCCCGATCAGGAAAGCTTTTCGCCGCAGACGCGGCAGTAAAGATCCGTCTTATCACATTCCTTGCCGCAGACGGGGCAGACCACCTTGGTGCGCTGGGCCTCCTGCTCGGCCTTGAGCCCGGCGATCTCCGCATATTTTGCATCGATGCGCTCCAGCTTTTCCTGCAGGGCGCTCTCCTCGGTCTCCGTTCCGGTGTGGGTCAGGTAGACGATCCGGCCGATCTCCCGCATGAGGATCTCGATCTCATTGTTCAGATCCAGCAGCTTCAGGCTGCGCCGGGTCTTTTCCACCAGCCGTCCGCCCTTTTCCGCCGCCGTTCCTGCGGCCTGGGAGGCCACGCCGGCCGCGGCAGCCGCCGTCAGCTTCGCCTTTTCCAGCAGTTCTCTCACCTTGTCATCCATGATAAGCTCCTCCTTTTTTGAATAGATCACGAATCATTCTATGCCAAAACTATAGCACGGCGCGCTCCGGATTGCAAGCCTTTTGCGGGCCGTCCAGCAGGCGGCGCTTTTCCGCCGCGATGGCGCCGATGCGCTCGATATATTCCTTGGGATATTTTGGATTTGCCACCCGGTGGACCCGGCGTCCGTTTTCCGAGCAGAGCTTGCTGACGCCGCCGGAGCCCAGCGCCAGCACGTCGGAAAGCTCCTCCATCATGCAGATATTGTAGTGGGACGCCGTCCCGGGGAGGCAGAAGCCCACGTTTTCCAGTCCGCCGGCCATATATTTCTGCCGGTAGAGATAATAGGGCTCATAGCCAAGGGCCGTCAGCTGGGCGTAGCAGGCGTCCAGCGTCTCCGCCGGAAGCTGGCCCGTTGGGCCGAAATACAGCCGCGCCCCTCGCTTGCGGGCCAGACAGTGGATGGTCACATTGTCCGGCCGCAGCGCCGCCACCCGGCGGACGCTTTCCAGCAGGCTTGCGTCGTCGTCGCCGGGCAAGCCGGCGATCAGATCCATATTGATGAGAAAATCCCCCGTCTGCCGGGCCATCCGGTAGCATTCCTCGATGTCCCGGGCGGTGTGCCGCCGGCCAACGCCCTGCAGGATCCGGTCGTTCATGGTCTGGGGATTGATGCTGATGCGGGTGACGCCATGGCGCTGCAGGACCCGGAGCTTTTGCTCGCCGATGGTCTCCGGCCGCCCCGCCTCCACGGTAAACTCCCGGCAGCGGGACAGGTCAAAGGCCTGCCGGAGGGCCGCCAGCAGCGTGTCCAGCTGGGTCTCGTCCAGCGTGGTGGGCGTCCCGCCGCCGATATAGACGCTGCCCAGCGGCAGCCCATGCTGGCGAAGCAGTACGCCGCCGGCCGCCACCTCCTGCAGCAGGGCCTCCAGATAGGGCTGGATCATAAAGCCCCAGCGGGTCATGTCGTTGCTGACGAAGGAGCAATAGCTGCACTTGGCCGGGCAGAAGGGGATGCCGAGATAAAGCTGCGTCTCACCGGGGAGAAGGCCGTCCTCCGCCCGGATGGCATATTCCGCCGCCCGGCGGCAGAGCCGGGCCCGGTTTTCCGAAACGTCATAATGCTCCCGCAGATAGCGCTCCAGCGCGGCGGGCTCCATCCCCTCCCGGATGGCCAGGCGGGCTGGCTTTGCGGGCTTGACGCCGGTCATGCTGCCCCAGGCGGGCTTTTGCTCCAGCAGCGGCAGCAGCGCCTGATAGACGGCGGTCTTGACCGCATAGGTCAGCGCCCGCTTATATTCCTCCCCATCGGTCTCCGCCGGGATGGGGACCGCAGTCTGGGCCTGGCTCCGGCGAACACCCCGGAGAATCTCCGCCCGGGCGCAAATGAAGCCGTCCTCCTCCCAGGCGGTGCTGCGGCAGCCATCGCCGGAGAGGGCCTCCACCCGGTCGTGGGGCTCGTCCGGCAGCAGGGAGATCAGCATCTCCTGCACGCCGTTGTCCCGGTCGTGGCCCTGCAGACAGTAGTTCATCGGCGCATTGCCTCTTTCATATAGGGATTATACTGCCGCTCATAGTCCAGCGTGGAGAAGCTCTCGTGGCCGGGATAGACCTGATAATTGCCCGGCAGCAGCGCCAGCTTTTTCAGGCTGGCCATCATGTCCTCCATGCTGCCCGTCTCCAGATCGCAGCGGCCACAGCATTCGTGGAACAGGGTGTCGCCGCTGAACATGCTGTCCTCGCAGAGCAGCGTGCAGGAGCCAGCGGTGTGGCCCGGCGTTTCCAAAACGCGGAAGGTCAGGCTGCCCAGGGCAATATCCTTCCCCTCCTCCAGATATTCGTCCACATGGGGAACGGTATAGCCCTCCCGCCGGGTGCCGTAGCGCAGCACCTCGTCGCAGCTGAGCAGCCATTCGTCCTTTTTGGAGATATAGAGCCGCGCGCCCGTCTGCCGCAGCAGCTCCGGCGCCGCCATCACATGGTCGTAATGGCCGTGGGTCAGAAGGACCTTTTCCACACGGCAGCCCATCTCTGCCGCAGCCTCCAGAATATTGGCCGCCTTTGCGCCGGGATCGATCACGGCGCAGGTCCTGGTCTGCTCGTCGCAGACCAGATAGCAATTCGTGCGCAGCAGGCCCACGATCACATGCTTCAGGATCATTGTTTTCCCTCCGGTTTCCTTTTCATCATCGTATCCGTATCCAGGATCAGCGTCACCGGGCCGTCGTTCACATGGTCGATGGCCATATCCGCGCCGAACTTCCCCGTCAGCAGCGGGATGCCCCGGGCCCGAAGGTCCGCCAGAAAGGCCTCGTATACGGGGATGGCCTCCTCCGGTCTGGCCGCGCCGAAAAAGTCCGGCCGGCGGCCGTGGGAGCAGTCGGCATAGAGGGTGAAATTGCTCACCACCAGCATCCCGCCGCCCACATCGCCCAGGCCCAGGTTCATTTTTTCATTTTCATCCTCAAAAATGCGCATTTCCGCGCATTTCTTCGCCATCCAGGCCGCCTCCGCCGGGCCGTCGCCGGGCTTGACGCCCACCAGCACCACATAGCCCCGGCCCATGGAGCCGCCAGCCTGTCCGTCGATGGTGATGGAGGCCCGGGTGACCCGGATCAAAACTGCTCGCATTTTCTTCTCCCCTCTCCTTCAGCTGCCCGCCACGATGCGCCGGGCCTGGATCACACCGTTGGCCCGCAGGATGCGGCTGAGCACCAGCTCCATCTGCTCCGCATCGGAGACGGTAATGGTCAAAAACAGGTCGCACTGGCCGTCGTCCATCTCCTTGGCGTTCATCTCGCTGACATTGATCTTCATATTGGTGAGCACGGTGAGCACATCGGTGATGGCTCCCACCCGGGATCTTGTGGTCACCCGAATGCCCGCGCTGTATTGATGCCGCTCATTCATGGCCCATTCCGTTCGGATCCAGCGGCCATCGTCCGGCTTGCTCTGCAGCGCCGCGCGGACATTGGCGCAGTCCTGCCGGTGGACCGAGACGCCATAGCCCCGGGTGACGAAGCCGATGATCGGGTCGCCGGGCAGGGGGCTGCAGCACTTGGCAAACTTGACCAGACAGTTGTCCAGCCCCTCCACGATGACGCCGGTATCCGCCACGGAGCGCTGGACCCGGGCCGTCTGGGCGGCCAGCTTGGCCTCCAGCTTGGCTTCCTTCTGCTCTGCCGCCCGCTGGCGCTGAAGCTCATCGCGCACCTTGGCGATGACCCGGCTCATGGCGATGCCCCCATAGCCCAGCGATGCATAAAGCTCCGTCAGATCGGGCATCTCCAGACGCTTCAGGATCAGGCTCTGCATCTCCGGCTGCTGGAAGGCATCGTAAAGCAGGTTGGCCCGCAGCTCCCGATCCAGCGCGGCCTTGCCCTGCTCGATATTTTCGTCCCGGCGTTCCTTTTTGAACCACTGCTTGATCTTGGTCCGGGCGCCGTTGGTCTTGACGATCTGCATCCAGTCCCGCTTGGGGCCGGCGGCGGTTTTGGAGGTGATCACGTCCACGATCTCGCCGCTTTTCAGCTGGTAATCGATGGGAACGATGCGCCCGTTGACCTTTGCGCCGGTCATCCGGTTGCCCACGGCGGAATGGATAGCATAGGCAAAATCGATGGGCGTCGCCCCCTGGGGCAGATTGATCACGTCGCCCCGGGGCGTAAAGACATAGACCTCATCGGCAAACAGATCGGTCTTGATATTTTTGATAAAGTCCGAGGCGTCGGTATCCTGCTGGGTCTCGATGAGCTGCCGGACCCAGGCGAAGGCCTCCTCCTTCTGGGAGCCCTTCAAACCGTCCTTATATTTCCAGTGGGCGGCGATGCCGTATTCCGCCCGATGGTCCATCTCCTCCGTGCGGATCTGCACCTCAAAGGGGATGCCCTCCGAGCCGATGACCACCGTGTGCAGCGACTGATAGCCGTTGGGCTTTGGGGTGGAGATATAATCCTTGAAGCGGCCGGGAACGGGCTTATACAGATCGTGGATCAGGCCCAGCACATTGTAGCAGTCGGTCAGCTCCTTGACGATGACCCGGGTGGCGCAGATATCATAAAGCTCCGCAAAGCTCAGGTTCTGCCCGTAGAGCTTCCGGTAGATGCTGTAAACGCTCTTGAGGCGGGCCTTGACCTGGCAGGCGATGCCAGCCTGCTCCAGCTTTTCCTGGATGCGCTTTTTCGTCTCCTCCAGAAAGGCCGCAAAGCCGTGGCTCTTGTCCTCCAGAAAGTCGGAGATCTCCTTGTAGCCCACAGGATCCAGGATCTTCAGCGACCGGTCCTCCAGCTCCCACTTGACGCCCTGCATCCCCAGCCGGTGGGCCAGCGGCGCATAGATCTCCATGGTCTCCACGGAGATGTCCCGCTGCTTCTGGACCTTCTGATACTGGATGGTGCGCATATTGTGCAGCCGGTCTGCCAGCTTGATCATGATGACCCGGATGTCCTTCGCCATGGCGATGAACATTTTGCGCAGATCCTCCATCTGCTGCTCTTCCTTGGTGCTGTAGGAGGTATGCTCCATTTTGGTGAGCTTGGTAACACCGTCTACCAGCATGGCTACCGGCGCGCCAAACTCCCGGGCGATATCCTCCCGGGTGACGGGGGTATCCTCCACCGTATCGTGGAGCAGCCCGGCCATGACGGATTCCGCGTCCAGCCCCATCTGGTCGATGATGCAGGCCACGGCCACCGGATGCATGATATAGGGTTCGCCGCTCCTGCGCAGCTGATCCTGATGGGCCTGGGCCGCAAAGCGGTAGGCCCGGCGGATCTTCTCGCCCTCCTCCGGGGAAAAGCCCGCGGCGATCTCTTCGATCTGCCGCTGCAGCGTTTCCATATACGCCTGTTGTTCCTTCTGATCCATCTTGCTCTTCTCAGCCCCTCAGCATGGTCATCAGCTGCTTGAGCACGGCAGAGCCGTTGATGTCTGCCTTGCCCTGATAATTCAGCAGGCGCACCACCAGCTCTCCGCCGGTCTGTTCATAAGAAAAGATCCCGCATTCCCGGAAAATATCCAGACAGACCAGCAGCTTGCCTGCGTTCATATGGCCGCAAAGGCGGGATTCGTACCGCACCTTCCGGTAAAGCGTTGCGGCGGAGGCGCATAAAACGCCCTCCTCCGCGTTGGCCTTGATATGGCGGAAGACGGCCACCAGCTCATCCCGGGTGGGCGTCAGCAGAGCGGCCTCCTCCTGCTCCAGCTCCGCGCCCTCCCGGAAGCGGGCGCAGAGGGCCAGCGTCTCCTGATCTGCCCGCTCCTCGCCGGCGGCCCATTTCACATCCCGGATCACCAGCTGGACGCTCTGCGTCCCTTTATAATGATTGATCTCTGCGGAAAAGACCATATCCAGCAGGTCGCCCTTGACGAACTGGCAGCTCCGGGCGCCCATGCCGAACACAAAGGCATAGAAATACCGCCCGTTTTTGGAGAGATGGAGCTTTACATGACGGTCGTGGCTGATGGGCGTGATCTCCTCGATGCGCACGTCGTTCATCAGAAACACCGGCTGGGGGTTGCCCATGCCGAAGGGCTCCAGCGCGGAAAGGCCCCGGACCTCCGACAGCGTCAGCTCCTCCGGCTCCACCCGGCAGTCTACGCTGACGCAGGGGACCACATCCTCCACCTCGCCGGAGAGAGCGTAGTCCTCCAGCGCCTGCCGCAGCTCCTCCAGATGCTCCCGGCGAACCGTCAGGCCCACAGCCAGCTCATGTCCGCCGTATTTTTCCAGCAGCGGCGCATTTTTCTCCAGCGCCGCATAGAGATTGAAGCCCTTGATGCTGCGGCCGGAGCCCTTGCCGTTGTCGCCGTTCATGGAGATCAGCACGCAGGGCACGCCATAACGGTCGGAAAGGCGAGAGGACACGATGCCGATGACGCCGTTGTGCCAGCCGTCGCCCCAGAGGGTCATGGTCCTGCCCCGGGTCAGCTCCGGATTGGCCTGGATCCGGGCCATGATCTGCTCATAGATCCCGTTTTCCTCCTCCTGCCGCCGGTGGTTCAGGGCGCAGAGATGCTCTGCCAGGGCGGAAGCCTCGGCAGGGTCATCGGTGAGAAACATTCTTGCGGCGCTGCTGGCGGCGCCCAGCCGGCCCGCCGCATTGATGCGGGGCGCCATGGTAAAGCTCACGGCGTTGGAGGTGACCGTGCGGGCGTCCATGCCCAGCTTCTGCATCAGCGCCTTCAGGCCGTAATTTTTCGTATTCTGCAGGTAGCGCAGGCCGTGGGAGACGATGATCCGGTTCTCTCCCGTCAGGGGCATCACGTCGGCGATGGTACCCACGGCCACCACATCCGCATATTCCTGCAGCAGATCCTCCAGCGGGCGCTCCCGCTCCAGCGCGCAGATCAGCTTGAAGGCCACGCCGACGCCCGCCAGCTCCCGGAATGGATAGGCGCTGTCCGGCCGGCGGGGATTGACCACCGCGGCCGCCTCCGGCAGCTGCTCCTTGCATTCATGATGGTCGGTAATGATCAGGCGCAGGCCCAGAGACTTGGCGAAGCGGGCCTCCTCCTCGGCGGTGATGCCGCTGTCCACGGTGATGAGCAGGCGGCAGCCATCGTCGTAGAGGGACTGGATGGCGGCGGTGTTCAGGCCATAGCCCTCGCCCAGACGGTCGGGGATGTAATAGGTACAGTCTGCCCCGCGGGAGCGCAGATACTGGATCATGATGCAGGTGGCGGTGACGCCGTCCACGTCATAATCGCCGTAGACCGCGATCTTTACCCGGTCCCGCAGGGCCCGGCGGATCTCCTCCACAGCCAGCTCCATGTCCTTCAGCAGATAGGGGTCGTGGATCCCGTTCAGGGATCGGTCCAGAAAGGCCTGTGCCTTTTCCCGGGAATCGAAGCCCCGGGCCGCCAGCACATGGGCCGAAAGCTGGCTGAGCCCAAGCTCACCGGCCAATTTGCTGACGCAGGCGTCTGTTTCGACTGGCAGCAGCCATTTTTTTCGTTTCATTCCATACTCCAAATCATATTTTTATTGATGCCATTATATCAAATTTGATCGGGCAATACAAGCCATTCCCCCGGGCAGAGCGGGTTTTTTTGCTTTTTTCCGGGAGGGCCTCGGTTTTTTCACGAAAAAAGCCGCCCCGCCGCAGGCTGCGGCAGGACGGCAAACGCACAGATCCTGTTTTTTAAAGCTTTTATTTGAAAAGATCCTTCATCTTTTTGAAGAAGCCCTTGCGCTGGGCATAGCAGCTGTCGCCGGTGCTCTCTTCAAATTTCCGCAGAAGCTCCTTCTGCTCGTGGTTCAGGTTTTTGGGGATCTCCACATTGACCTTCACATACTGGTCGCCCCGGCCCCGGCCATTGAGATTAGGGACGCCCTTGCCCCGGAGACGGAACACCGTCCCGGTCTGGGTGCCCTCGGGGATCTCATATTCCACCTTGCCGTCCACCGTGGGGACGGTGATAGAGGCGCCCAGGGTAGCCTGAACGAAGGAAATGGGCATTTCCAGCATGATGTCCTGACCGTCACGCTGGAACATCTTGTGTTCCTTCACATAGACCGTCACATACAGATCGCCTGCCGCGCCGCCCTGAACGCCGCCATTGCCCTCGCCCCGCAGGGAGATGGTCTGACCGTTGTCGATGCCGGCGGGGATCTTCACCTTGATGGTGCGGCTCCTGCGGACCTTGCCCGTTCCGCCGCAGCCGGCGCAGGGTTCCTTGATGATCCGGCCGGTACCCCGGCAGTTCTGACAGGGGCTGCTGCTGGAAAAGACACCGAAAGGCGTCCGCTGGGTGGATTTCACCTGGCCGGTCCCCCGGCAGACGGGACAGGTCTCCGGCTGGGTGCCCTTTTTCGCGCCGCTGCCGCCGCAGTCCTTACAGGTCTCCTCCCGCGTGACCGTAACACTCTTCTCGCAGCCGAAAACGGCCTCCTCAAAGGTCAGCTGCAGGTTCACCCGGAGGTTTTCGCCCTTCCGGGGACCGGAGCGGGTCCGCTGGCCGGCGGCGCTGCCAAAGCCGCCGCCAAACATGGAGCCGAAAATATCGCCCAGATCAAAGTCCTGGAAGCCGCTGAAGCCTCCGCCTCCCGGGCCGCCGGGTCCGCCGGGTTCGCCGCCGGCATAATTGGGATCGATGCCCGCAAAGCCAAACTGGTCGTAGCGGGCCTTTTTTTCCGGATCGGAAAGGATCTCGTAGGCGCCGTTGACCTCCTTCATCTTGGCCTCGGCGGTCTTGTCGCCGGGGTTCAGGTCGGGATGATACTTTTTGGCCAGCCGGCGGTAGGCCTTTTTGATCTCATCCTCCGAGGCGCCCTTCTGGAGCTCCAAAATTTCATATAAATCGCGCTGTTCCGCCATATGTTCGCTCTCCTACTGTCAGTATACAGGCGGATGGCGGGGCAAACGCCCCGCCGCGCCATCACATATCGTCTGGTTTATTTCTTCTCGTCGTCGTCCACGACCTTGTAGTCCGCATCGTAGACGGTCTCGCCATTGGGGCCCTGCTGAGCGCCTGCGCCAGCCTCCGCGCCGGGCGCGCCCTGCGCGCCGGACTGAGAATACATCTTCTCCGCCACCGCGTAGAAGGCCTGCTTGACAGCTTCGGTGTCTGCCTTGATGGCTTCCACATCAGAGCCCTTCAGCGTCTCCTTCAGCTTGCTGCAGGCGCTCTCCACCTTGGCCTTTTCGTCCGCAGAAATCTTGTCGCCCAGCTCGCCCAGAGACTTTTCAGTCTGATAGACCAGGCTCTCTGCCTCGTTGCGCGCATCCACGGCCTCCTTGTTTTTCTTGTCCTCGGCGGCAAACTTCTCGGCGTCCTTGACGGCCTTGTCGATGTCTTCCTTGGACATATTGGTGGAGGAGGTAATAGTGATCTTCTGCTCCTTGCCCGTGCCCAGATCCTTGGCGGAAACGTTCACGATGCCATTGGAGTCGATATCAAAGGCCACCTCGATCTGGGGCACGCCGCGGGGCGCGGCGGGGATGCCGTCCAGATGGAACTTGCCCAGCGTCTTGTTGCCGGCAGCCATCTCACGCTCGCCCTGCAGCACATGGATCTCAACAGAAGTCTGACCGTCGGCCGCAGTGGAGAAGATCTGCTTTTTATTGGTGGGGATGGTGGTATTGCGCTCGATGATCTTGGTGCAAACGCCGCCCAGTGTCTCGATGCCCAGGCTCAGGGGCGTCACGTCCAGCAGCAGCAGATCCTTCACATCGCCGCCCAGCACGCCGCCCTGAATGGCAGCGCCCATTGCCACGCACTCATCGGGATTGATGCCCTTGAAGCCTTCCTTGCCGGTGATCTTCTTCACGGCCTCCTGCACGGCGGGGATCCGGCTGGAGCCGCCCACCAGCAGCACCTTGGCGATCTCGGAGACGTTGACGCCGGAATCGGACAGCACCTGACGGACGGGGCCGGTGGTGGCCTCCACCAGGTCGCGGGTCAGCTCATCGAACTTGGCCCGGGTGAGGGTCAGATCCAGATGGCGGCTGCCGTTGGCATCGGCGAAGATATAGGGCAGATTGATGTTGGAGGAGGTGACGCCGGAAAGCTCGATCTTTGCCTTCTCGGCGGCTTCCTTCAGGCGCTGCATGGCCATCCGGTCGCCGGACAGATCCACGCCCTGATCCTTGCGGAACTCAGCGAGCATCCACTGGACGATGCGGTCATCAAAGTCATCGCCGCCCAGATGGTTGTTACCGGCAGTGGCCAGCACCTGGATGGTGCCGTCATCGATGCTCAGCAGAGACACATCGAAGGTGCCGCCGCCCAGGTCATAGACCATAACCTTCTGCTCATTTTCCTTATCGATGCCGTAAGCCAGCGCCGCGGCTGTAGGCTCGTTGATGATACGCTTGACCTCCAGGCCGGCGATCTTACCGGCGTCCTTGGTGGCCTGACGCTGCGCATCGGTAAAGTACGCAGGAACGGTGATGACGGCTTCCGTGACCTTTTCGCCCAGATAAGCCTCGGCGTCGGTCTTCAGCTTCTGCAGGATCATCGCGGAGATCTCCTGAGGCGTGTAAGTCTTGCCATCGATTTCGACCTTATAGTCGGTACCCATCTTCCGCTTGATAGAGCTGATGGTGCGCTGGGGGTTGGAGACAGCCTGGCGCTTTGCCACCTGGCCGACCATGCGCTCACCGGTCTTGGAAAACGCAACAACGGAGGGCGTTGTCCGTGCGCCTTCCGCGTTAGGGATAACGACAGGTTCGCCGCCTTCGATCACGGCGACGCAGGAGTTGGTGGTGCCCAGATCAATACCAATGATTTTAGACATAGTTAAGTTCCTCCATAGTTCTATTTTTTATTTTATTATTATCGGGATGAAATGTGTCTGTCTGCCGCTCAGTCCGTGGTCTTGACCATGGCAGGGCGGATCAGGCGGCCGTTCAGGGTGTAGCCCTTCTGCAGCACCTGAACGATCACCGGCTCGCCGGCGCCCTCGCCCTCCTGGTGCATGACGGCATTGTGGAAATTGGGATCGAAAGCTTCGCCCTCCTTGCCGCATTCCTCCACGCCGCACTTTTTGAGCAGATCCTGGAACTGCTTCAGGATCATGCGGACGCCCTCGTCTGCCTCGGCGGCGGAAGCGGCCCGCTCCAGATTGTCCAGCACCGGCAGAAACAGACCGATGGTGCTGATCTGCGCATCCTGATAGGTGCTGTCCCGCTCCTTTTGGGAGCGCTTGCGGAAGTTATCGTATTCCGCCAGCACGCGCATATAGGTCTCCGTCTTTCGGGCGGCCTCCTCCTCCAGCTGGCAGATCTTTTCCTCCAGCTTGGCCGCGTGCTTTTTCTCGTTTTTTTCGTTTTTTTCCTTGCCGTGGGCCTTGGCGGGCTGGGTCTCCGGCGTTTCCGGCCGGGTCTCCGGCGTCTGCTCCGGGGCCTGCTCCGCCTGGGTTTCAGGATTCTTCTTTTCTTCGCTCATCGGTCTCACCTGCATCCTTTAATTGTTTGATTGACCGGCCCATCACGCTTCTGATGGCCTGTGTAAAGGCCGCCAGCTTTGCGCAGATGTCGGCATAATCCATTCTGGCCGGGGCGATGATGCCCACGATGCCTTTGGTGTTTTGATCAATATCGTAGCTGGTAAATACCAGTCCGGCGTCCCGCATACTGGGATCCTGCAGCTCCGGCCCGATGCGCACATTGATGGGGCTTCCGTCTGCCGTTTCCAGCAGCTCACCCACCCGGCTCCGGTCGGAAAAATATTCCAGCAGCTCCCGGGCCCGCCCGGTGTCCTGATATTCCCGGTTGTCCAAAAGCCGGGCCGCGCCATCGATATAGACCTCCGGCCGGCTGCCCGCCTCGGTGCTCCGGATAAAATCCAGAATATCGGCGGTGAAGCGGCAGACCTGCGAGTTCTCGCCCATCCCCTGGGAAACAGAGGAAAGCAGCTGCTCCAGCCGGTCCTGCTCGATGGCCATATTCAGCGCTGTGGCCAGCATGGCGGCGGTGGAGGGGTCCACCGGCTCCTGCAGGCGGAACATCTTGTTTTTCACATCGCTGCCCGTGACCAGAATCACGGCATAGCTCTTTCCCTGATCCACCGTGATGAGCTCGCATTTTTTGACCTTGTCGCTGCCCTTGCGGGAGATCATAGCCACGGCGGTGTGCTGGGTCATCTCGCCGATGACCTTGGAGGCGGAGACCATCACATTGCCGATCTCTTTCATCTTGGCCTCCATCATCAGCCGCATGGCCTCCAGCTCGTTGGTGGCCACTCTGGTCTGCTCCATCAGCTCGTTCACATAGAGCCGGTACGCGGCGAAGGAAGGGATCCTTCCCGCAGAGACATGGGGCTTTTCCAGATAGCCCAGCTCCTCCAGCTCGCTCATCTCGTTGCGGATGGTGGCGGAAGAGATCGGCGTATCAAAGCTGTCGGCCAGGGTCTTGGACCCCACCGGCTCCGCCGTATCGATGTAGCTCTCCACGATCGCCTTCAAGATCCTGCGCTTTCGTTCCGGAAGCTCCATCTTTCTTCCCCCTTTCATTTTAGCACTCATCATCTCCGAGTGCTAATCATAGCTTACCACTTTTTTCCCGATTGTCAACCCTTTTTCCAAAAAATATGTGAACAAATTGGTAACATTGTATATCCAATTGTTTAACACCCCGGAAGAGTGCTAAAAAGGGCGGCAAGCTGCCGCCCTTAGTGTGTGCGTTGTTCTGTTATTTCTTGCGCAGATCGGAGAAAAATTCCTGCAGCAGCCCGGCGCATTCCGCCGCCAGGACGCCGCCATAGAGCCGGATCCGCACGCCGAAGGCCTCCTCAAAAAGATTCATCACGCCGCCGCAGGCCCCGAAGACCGGGTCGGAGGCCCCGAAGACCACGCTCTCCGGCCGGGCGTTGAGTATCGCGCCGGCGCACATGGGACAGGGCTCCAGCGTCACATACAGGGTGCAGCCCGTGAGCCGCCAGTCGCCCAGCGCCTGATCCGCCTGCCGGATCGCCATCAGCTCCGCGTGGCCCAGAACAGTCCGGTCCGTTTCCCGCCGGTTATAGCCCCGGCCGATGACCTGCCCGTCCTTCACCACGACGCAGCCCACCGGCACCTCGCCCAGCCGCCGCGCCTGCTCCGCCTGCTCCAGCGCCATGCGCATAAACTGCTCCCGCAAACGCCATCCCCGCCTTTCTTTCCTTTATTATATAAAAAGCGGCGGAAAAGCGCAAGCAAAAACGGACTTTACGCCGCCGGACAGAGGATCTCCGCCGCAAAGACCGCCGTTTCTCCGTCTGCCGACGGGGTCAGCGCTGAGACGACACGCCAGCCCTCCGCCGCGGCGTCCACCTCCGTCACGCCGTAAAACCCTGCGCTTTGCTTTTGTATGGCCTTCGTTATGGCGTAAGCCGCGTCTTCCCCGCCCCGGCCCGCCAGCGCATCGGCGCTTTGGATCACATAGCCCCAAACCTCCAACCATTGCTGCACCGTGCCATATTCATAGACCTGATAGGTCTGCCGCTCCATGGAAACGGTCATGCGCACCCGGCAGACATGGCCGGCTGCATCGGTAACGATCTGCTGTGCCGGCGCGTCGGCTGCATTTTTCCAGGCGCCCTCCGCCGTCATCCTCCCCCGCTGGCCGCTGGCCGCCATGGCCCGGTTCAGATTGGCGGCATACTGCGCTGGCGTCAGCGGCGCAGCATAGGGCAGCGCCAGCAGCCGGCCCGGGAGCAGCACCAGCAGCACCGCCAGCCCCGCCGCCATCAGGTCAAAGATCCATTGCCGCGGCCGCTCCGCCAGATAATAATCCCAGTCCTCGTTCCAGCGCTGCACCTTTCCCTGCCGGGAATCATAGCAGACCTTGAAGATCAGGATCCAGCCGAGGATGGGGATCCCCAGCAGCAGCCCGTACAGCAGCACATGGGCCGTCCGCCAGAGCGCTTCCCCATAGGTCAGGCGGCGATCCGGCCCAGGTATCCCGCTTTCCAGCTGCAATCCCAGCAGATACCTTCCCGGTGTTGTGCCCCAAAGGGCCAGCAGGACCGGCTCCAGCAGCAGGCAAAGCCCCATCACCGCCAGCAGCTGGAGCAGCCAGTGGCTTACGGTGCATTGAAGCATGCCGAAGCACACCGCAAACCACAGGCCCCAGCAAAGGCCCAGATCCAGCAGTCGGGCAAGGCCCCGGCGGACCCAATGGGTCACGGCAGGCTCCCGCTGCTCCTCCGGCGGCAGCGCCGGTGCGGCGGCCGCAGGCTGCGGCAGGGCCCCGCGGTATTTTTCCGGCTCCAGCGCCGCATAGGTCACCTGCTCTTCCAGCATGGCGGTGCAAAGCCTTCTGGCTTGCCATCTCTCCATTTTCAAAGCCTTCAACGCCAGATCCTGCCGCCGCAGTGCAGTCTGCGGGGAAAGCTCTTCCCTCTGCACCTGCCGGATGGTCTCCACCGGCATGCCCAGCCGCCGCAGCAGGGCGATCTTTTCCAGCGCAGCGGCGTCCTCCGCGGAATAGTCCCGATAGCCGTTGGCCCGCCGCGCCGGACGCAGCAGCCCTTCCTTTTCATAAAAACGGATGTTGGCCCGGGAGATCCCCAGCCGCACCTCCAGCTCTTTGATGGTCATCGTGTCGCCTCCTTTGCTCTGCCCTGTATCATAAAGGATAAAGCAGCTTTACAGTCAAGCTGTTTTTTCAAAAAACACGCCATTTTCCTCCAAAGCGGGGTAAAATGGCGTGTTTCTGTTCGTATTGTTTCGCGCTTTGGGCCGGAAGGCCGCTTTGCCCTTGTCAGGCGACAGTATAATCGCCGGCGATCAGCACAGAGCAGCCCTGGGCGGAGGTAAAGCCCCGGCCCTCGGCGTTTATGATATAAAGGTGGTTGGCCTGCAGTCCCTTGCCATTTTCCAGCGTTTCCGCATCGCTGAGATCCACCAGGCCCGGAGACCCGGCAGCCGCGCAGACGGCCGCGCCGGAGCGGAGGATCACCTGACAGCCCACGCCGCAGGAGACCGTTGCTCCCGCGGGGATCTGCACCACCGCCCAGGAAGCGGAGCCGCCGGAGACGCCGCCCATCTGCTGCACCACGGCGGCGGCGATCTGGTCGATCACCGCGCTGTCCAGCTGGCCGGAGGAATGCTTGCGCACCTGCTGATCCACATAGCTTTCCAGCTCCTGCGTCTTCTGCTGCAGAGTCTGATCATAATCGTTCAGCGTCTGGGCAAGCTTTTCGTCCATCTCGCTTTTCGTCTGCGGCAGCAGGACCTCGTTTATGTAGCTCAGCGTGACCAGCGGGTCGCTCTGGCTACCGTATTCCGCTGCAATGGCATAGCAGCCCACGGCCATCAGCAGGCCGGTGAGCACGCAGACGATCCGGATCCCCCACTTGTTTTCTTTCTTCACGTTATCCCTCCATTGTAGCATCCCGCCCGGGCCGCAGGCCCAGACTGATGGCGATGGCGCCATCCACCCGCTCCATGGCCGCCTGATCCAGACAGCCCATCCGGTCCCGCAGACGGCGTTTGTCCAGCGTCCGCATCTGCTCCAGCAGCACCACGGAATTTTTGGAGAGACCAAAGCTCCGGGCCTCCAGCTCGATATGGGTAGGGAGCCGGGCCTTGTTCTGCTGGGATGTGATGGCGGCGGCGATGACGGTGGGGCTGTAGCGATTGCCCACATCGTTCTGCACGATGAGCACCGGGCGCATACCGCCCTGCTCGCTGCCCACCACCGGACTGAGATCCGCATAATAGATCTCGCCGCGTCTGACGATATTCGGTTGATGTTCCACAGTATCACGCTCCGCAGGAATCAAGTCGGACAAGTCCGCAACCATATCATTCCACGCGGTGACGCTTTTTAATCACAAGCTCACAGGTTTCGCCCCGTGAAATGCCGCGGCGTGTCTCGCTCCATGCTATGCGCGCCCGGCAAGGGCTGTGACAGTCTCAGTATACCACAGCTCCGGCGTCGACGCAACCGGTTCCCGCGGGGTCAGCGAAAATTCTTCCACCTGCACCGTCAGCTGCAGGGCTCCGCCCAGATAAAGCTCCGCGCTTTCCGGAAAAAGCGTCTCCGGCAGCAGAAAGATCCGCTTCTGCACCAGCGTTCCGTCCGGCAGATCCGTCTGATATTCCAGCCGAAGCCGCCGGCCCAGGTCTGTAGAGACTTCTCCCGCTCCGGCAGGGAGCTCCTCCCGCAGCTGCCCCAGCAGACAGGGCAGCGCGTCCGCCGGCGCAAAGCCCCCCGGCTCCGGCAGAAGGGCGTCCAGCGTAATGTCCTCATAGCAGATGGCGCTGCCATCGGCGGCTACCTCCGCCCGGATGCCCGCCACCGAGGCAGGCTCCAGTATCGTCACGGAAAAGCAGTCCTCCCCCTCCTGCAGCTCCAGCAGATATTCGCAGCAGAAGCCGCCATAGGTCCGCACCCGGCAGCGGGCAGCGGCCAGCGTGTTTTGATAGGTCTCCCTCACCTGCTCCGGGCCGGGCGCGGCTTTTCCGCAGCCGGAGAGCAGCAAAAGCAGGCAGAGGACGCCTGCGGCGAGCTTTTTCATGTGATCATCTCCCGCCCAAGCCTATGCAGCGAAGCGGACGGATAGACCGCAACCCCCTATTTTTCCAGCGCGGCGCTGTTTCCTGCCCGGATGCCCGTGCACCAGGCCCAATGAAGATTGAAGCCGCCGCAGCCGCCTGCCGCGTCCAACAGCTCTCCCGCAAAATACAGGCTGGGCTGCAGGCGGGACTCCATGGTCTCCGGCCAGATCTCCTCCAGCAAAACACCGCCGCCGGAGACCTGGGCGCTGTCGTAGCCCAGCGGCCCCAGCACCGGGAAGGGCCAGCCCTTCAATAGCCGGGAAAGGGCCTCCGTCTTCTCCGCCGGAAGGGCGCGGATGGGCGTCTCCTCCCGTGTGTCCACACATCGCAGAGCAGCCGCCGCCAGCCGGTCATGGAGCAGGCCCAGCAGCAGCGTCCGGCAGGACTCGCCGGTCAGGCGGCGCTTGCGCTCCTGCAGCTCCCGCAGCAGCGCCGCTTCCGGCAGCTCCGGAAAAAGATCCACCTCCGCCAGCAGCTTCTGCCCCGGCGGGACCCGCCCCAGCAGGCCGGAAAGCTGCATCACCGGGATGCCGGAAAGGCCGTATTCGGTAAACTGCACCTCGCCGGTCTCCCGGCCCAGCAGCACGCCGTTGGCCTGCAGGGCCACGCTGCCCTCCGCCCGGATGCCCTTCAGGCTGCCGCAGCGGGACATATCGCATTTCAGCGGCGTCAGCGCCGGATAAAGCGGGGCCCAATGGTGGCCCATGGCCTTGGCCAGCCGGTAGCCGCTGCCGTCGGAGCCCAGCTTGCCCGCCGCCTTTCCGCCGGAGGTCAGGACGACGGCGTCGGCCCGGTATTCGCTGCCGTCGGTACAGCGGAGGGAAAAGCCCTTGCCCTCCCGGGAAAGCCCTGCAGCGGCCTTTCCGCATTCCACCAGGACGCCCCGGCGCTCCATGGTCAGCTGCAGCACCGCCAATACAGAGGCGGCCTGGCGGCTGCGGGGATAGACCCGGCCCTCATCCTCCTCCGCGCACCAGAGTCCCAGCGCCCGGAAAAACGCCAGCACATCCTCCGGCGTCGTACCCGCAAGGATCTGCGCCAGCGCTTCCGGCGACGAGGTCTGATACTGCGCCGGCGACGCCCGGAGATTGGTGAGGTTACAGCGGCCGTTGCCGGTGGCCAGAAGCTTTTTTCCCGGAGCGGTCAGCCGCTCCAGCACCCGTATCTCCGCCCGGGGCGCCTGCTCCGCCGCAGCGATGGCCGCCGCCATGCCGGCGGCGCCGCCGCCTACGATCACGATCCGTTTCATATGCCCGCCTCCCTGCTTTGTCTGTAAAAATTATATGCCCGCAGCGGGCCGCTGTCAATGCGCCGGATACAAGTGAACTCCCTGTAAATCTCCGCGCAAAGCCTTGACTGCACTGGCGGGGAATGCTAGAATAAGCTGATTGACTATAGCTTAATCCGCGCGGCCCGCCGCGCTCTCCGAAAGGATATCGTTTATGTGGACTTCTGAACATTGGCAGGACTATGCGCTGCTGGACTGCGGCGGCGGCCAGCGGCTGGAGCGCTGGGGAAAGCAGATCCTGGTGCGGCCCGATCCCCAGGCCATCTGGGAAAAGGCCGGCAGTCCCCTCTGGGCCCGGGCAAACGCCGTCTACCACCGGAGCAAGACCGGCGGCGGCAGCTGGGAGATCCGGGACCTGCCGGAGCATTGGACTATCCGCTACGAGGACCTTGTGTTCAACATCAAGCCCATGAGCTTCAAGCACACCGGCGTCTTCCCCGAGCAGGCGGCCAACTGGGATTTTATCCGCCGGCAGATCCGGGAGGCGGGCCGGCCTGTGAGCGTTTTGAATCTTTTTGCCTATACTGGCGGCGCCACCATTGCCGCCGCCTCCGCCGGGGCCTCCGTCTGCCATGTGGACGCCGCCCGGGGCATGGTCACCTGGGCGCGGGAAAACGCCCGCTCCTCCGGCCTGGAAAACGCCCCCATCCGCTATATCGTGGACGACTGCAAGAAGTTTATCAAGCGGGAGATCACCCGGGGCCGGAAATACGACGCCATCATCATGGATCCGCCCTCCTACGGCCGGGGGCCAAACGGCGAGGTCTGGCGCTTTGAGGAGAGCATCGGCGAGTTCGTCTCTCTTTGCGCCCAGGTGCTTTCCGACCGGCCTCTGTTCATCATCATCAATTCCTACACTGCGGGCATCTCCCCCTCCGTTCCCGCCTACATTCTGGGACGCACGGTAACGCCGCTTTACGGCGGACGGGTGGAGGCGGCGGAGCTGGGCCTTTTATGTCAGGAGACGGGTCTGCTGCTGCCCTGCGGCCACGCCAGCCGCTGGATCGGAGGGAAATAATATGGCCGTTATCATCGAGACCCGGGAGCTTTCCTTCCGCTATAGCGAAGACAGTCCGCTGGCGCTGGAGGATGTGACCCTTTCCATCGAGGAAGGCTCCTTCACCGCCGTTTTAGGCCACAACGGCAGCGGAAAATCCACCTTTGCCAAGCATCTCAACGCCATCCTTCTGCCCTCCGGCGGAAAGGTCTATGTGGGCGGCATCGACACCGCTGACGAGAGCCGTCTGTTTGACATCCGCAAGACGGTAGGCATGGTCTTTCAGAACCCGGATAATCAGATCGTCGCCAATGTTGTGGAGGAGGACGTGGCCTTTGCCTGTGAAAACATGGGCCTGCCGCCGGCGGAGATCCGCCGCAGAGTGGACGAGAGCCTTGCCGCCGTTGGCATGAGCGATCATGCCCAAAGCGCCCCCCATCTGCTCTCCGGCGGGCAGAAGCAGCGGGTGGCCATCGCAGGCATTCTTGCCATGCAGCCCCGATGCATCGTTATGGACGAGCCCACCGCCATGCTGGATCCCTCCGGCCGGGCGGAGGTGATGGCCGCCATCCACCGGCTCAACCGGGAGATGGGCGTCACCGTGGTGCTCATCACGCATCATATGGACGAGGCTGCAGCAGCCCAGCGGGTCGTTGTCATGAAGCAGGGCCGGGTGGCGCTGGACGGCACGCCCCGGCAGATCTTTTCCCAGGTGGAGCGGATGCGGGAGCTTTCCCTCTCCGTCCCCCAGACGGTGGAGCTTTTATATGCGCTGGACCGGGACGGCGCGGGGCTTTCCCTGGAGGCGCTTTCCGTGGAGGAATGCGCCGACGAGATCCTGAAGTATTTGGAGGCGTAAGCGTGAAGGAAGTATTGCGATTCGAACAGCTCACCCATGTTTACGGCTCCGGCACGCCCTTTGAAAAGACCGCCGTGGATCGGGTAGACTTTTCCGCCCTGCACGGGGAGTTCATCGCCCTCATCGGCCACACCGGCAGCGGAAAATCCACGCTGATCCAGCATTTCAACGGTCTGCTCCGGCCGACCGCCGGGCGCGTGCTCATCAATGGGGAGGACATCTACCAGACCAAGGAGATGACCCGTGCCGCCCGGTTTGCCGTGGGGCTGGTCTTTCAGTATCCGGAATATCAGCTGTTTGAGGAGACCGTCTATGCAGACGTGGCCTTCGGCCCCAAAAATATGGGGCTGGAAAAGGCGGAGATCGACCGGCGCGTCCGGGAAAACTGCCGCATCACCGGCATCCCGGAGGAGCTATTGGAAAAATCCCCCTTTGAGCTCTCCGGCGGACAGAAGCGGCGGGTGGCGCTGGCGGGCGTCTTTGCCATGGAGCCGGAGGTGCTTGTGCTGGACGAGCCTATGGCAGGCCTGGATCCGGCGGGCTGCGAGGATGTGTTCCGCTTTATCCGGGAATATCACCAAAAGCACGGCACCACCATCATTTTCGTCACCCACAGCATGGAATACGCGGCCCTGCTGGCCCGGCGCATCGTGGTGATGGATCATGGCCGGATCCTGATGGACGGCACGCCCCAGCAGATCTTCTCCCGCTCGGAGGAGCTGCTCCGGGCCGGGCTGGATGTTCCCCAGGTGACCCGGGTCTTTCTGGAGCTGAAAAAGCGCGGCGTCCCGGTGGATCCCGCCGTCTATACCGTTTCTCAGGCCGCCGAAGCGCTGCGGAGGCTGAAGGGAGGGGAGCGTTCATGCTGAAGGACATCACTCTGGGCCAGTATTTCCCGGGAAACACTCCCGTCCACCGGCTGGATCCCCGGACCAAGCTGCTGGCGCTGATCCTTTATATCGTTACCATCTTCACCACCGGCAAGCTCCTCCCGGGCCTGCTCTGCGTGGCGGCGCTGGCTGCGGCGGTGGCCGTGGCCCGGATCCCGCTGAAGATGATGCTGAAGGCCCTGAAGCCCATTCTCTTCATTGTGGCCTTTACCGGCCTTTTGAATCTGTTTTACACGCCGGGGCGGGAGCTTTTCCACTTCTGGATCTTTCGCGTTACGGCGGATGGCGTCCGCACCGCGGGCTTTATGGTGGGACGCATATTGCTGCTGGTCTCGTCCACGGCCCTGCTCACCTATACCACCTCGCCCATGGCCCTTACCGACGCGCTGGAAAACCTGCTGGGCCCGCTGAAGAAACTCCATGTGCCCGTCCATGAGTTTGCCATGATGATGTCCATCGCCCTGCGCTTTATCCCCACGCTCATCGAGGAGACGGACAAGATCATGTCTGCCCAGAAGGCCCGGGGCGCGGATTTTGAAACAGGCAACCTGCTGCGGCGAGCCAGGGCGCTGGTGCCCGTGCTGGTGCCGCTGTTTATCTCTGCCTTCCGCCGGGCCGATGAGCTGGCCACGGCCATGGAGTGCCGTCTCTATCACGGCGGCGACGGCCGCACCCGGCTCCACACCCTGCGCTACGGCAGCGTGGACCTTCAGGGCGGGCTGCTGATCCTGGCGGTCTGCGGCGGCGCCATCGCGCTGAATGTGATCCTATGAAAACGGCGCTGGTTTTATCTTACCGGGGCGCAGATTATCATGGCTGGCAGCGGCAGAACAATGCTATGACCATTCAGCAGCTCATCGAAGAGGCCTGGGAAAAGGCCTGCGGCAGCCCCTGTTCCCTTTCCGGCTGCGGCCGGACGGACGCGGGCGTCCACGCAAAATATTATGTGGCGTCTACCGCCGCCCCCACCACGATCCCCCTGGACCGGCTGCCCATGGCGCTGAACGCCCGTCTGCCCGAGGCAGTGGTGATCCATCGGGCCGTGGCCGTGGAGGACGGATTTGACGCGCGATTTTCCTGCGTCTGCAAGGAATACACCTATCTGATCCACAACAGCCGCACCCGGGATCCCTTTCTCACGGACCGGGCGTGGTTTTATCCCCAGCCGCTGAACGCGGCCGCCATGGCCCGGGCGGCGCAGGACCTGGTTGGGACCCATGATTTTGCCGCCGTCCGCAACGAGGGCACGCCGGTGAAATCCACCGTCCGCACCATTTATTACTGCCGGGTAGAGACCCGGCCCGGCGGGCTGGTGGCCATCCGCGTGTGCGCCGACGGATTTCTTTACAACATGGTCCGGGCCATTGCCGGGACGCTGGTCTATGTGGGCATCGGCAAGCTCCCCGCAGACGGCATCCCCGCCATTCTGGCCGGCGGCGACCGGGAGGCTGCCGGACCCACGGCGCCCCCCTGCGGGCTTTATATGACCGCGCTGAATTACGAAAGAGAGGAACTGGATGGACGAGGGGATTGACTTGAGAAAATCGGGAAAACTGAAGGATAATATCACCCGCTTCCGGCAGGACAAGCGCCTGGCAGTCACCGGCGCGCTTTATTCTCTTGCGCTGCTGGGGATGCTGACGATCCTTGTGTTCTGCGCGCTGCACTTCCGCGAGGATCTCACGGCGGAAAGCCTTCGGCGCACTGCCGCCTATCTGAAGTCTGCAGGCGCTGCGGCGGAGCCCTTTACAGAATACCGCTTTGAGACCGGCCTGGATACGGATTATGTGCCCTTCGGCACGGGGCTTGCCGTTTCCTCTGCCGACACCTATTCTTATATCAGCGGCCTGGGCGACAGCCAGTATTCCCTCCAGCTGAAATATGCTTCGCCCGCCATGTGCGTCTCCGACAAATATATCCTGATCTATGATCGGGGCAGCAAGGGCTTCTGCGTGGCCAGCAGCTATTCCGAATATCTGCGGGAAATGCTGGATTCCCCCATTCTTTCCGCTTCCATGAACCGGGCCGGGGCCTTTGCCCTGGTGACCAACGAGGCCGGCTATCGGGCCGCCGTGACGGTCTACAGCGCCCGGCAGAAGCTTTTGTGCAAATGGTATACCTCTCAATATTATGTGCTGCAGACCTCCGTCAGCCCGGACAGCAGCCATTTCGCCGCCCTTTGTCTCAGCCAGCAGGAGCTGCAGTCCGTCACGCAGCTTCGTTATTTCCGCATTGGACAGGAGGCGCCTGTCTGGACGGCGGACCTGGGCGAAAAGCAGGTCTGGTCCATGACCCATGATAAATCCGGCGGCCTGCTCATACTATGTGACGACGGCGTTTACCGCTATGACAGCGAAGGCGCTTGCACCGCAGCTCTCGCCTTGCGCCAGCAGCCGGAGCGCTTTGCCGTCTCTGAGGAGGGCGAGCTGCTTCTGGTCTTTTCCGGCGCCTCCGGCGGCAGCGCCGCTTTGCAGGTGATGATCGTGGGCGACCTGGGCGAGACGATCTATCAGGGGCGCTTTTCCGGAACGCTGCGGGCCGTTGCCGCAGACGGCGGTACGGCGGCGATCCTGCTGACCGATCGGCTGGAGCAGATCTCCTATGCCGCCGAGGGCCAGCCGGTGCGTTCCGCGCCCTCCGACGGCGCGCGGGACGTGATCTGCACCCGGCAGGGCGAAAGCATCCTGATCTTTTCCGACCGGGCGGAAAAGGTGCTTTATGAAGAGGAGGCGCTTGTTCCATGAGCGGATTTCTGGATCGGCCCTTTGTCTGGGATCTCATCTTTGTTCTGATCTTTCTTCTCTGTACGGCGCTTTCTGCCAAGCGGGGCGGCTTCGAGGCCATTTCCGGCATCGCCGGAACGGTTTTAGGCGTGATCGTTGGCCGAAAGTTCCAGCTGGAGCTTGCTGTAAAGCTTCAGCCCTTGCTGGAGCCGAAGCTGCTTGCACTGACGCAAAGGGCAGATCTCACCCAGGTGGGCGGGCTGCAGGAGGGTTCGACGCTTTCCGACCTGATCCAGCGCAGCAACGCCATAACCGATAAAGTCAGCGACCTTTACACCTCGCTGCTCGCAGCGATCGCAAAGCAGCTTTCCGAGAATCTGGCATCGATCCTGGCGTTTTTGCTGCTGTTTTTTGCGGTGAAGCTGGCCGTCCGGCTGGTCTGCCTGCTGCTGAAGCTGGATATCCCCATTCTCAGCGGTCTGAACCGCACTGCCGGCGGCATTTTAGGGGCGGTCTCCGGGCTTCTTCTGATCCTGGCCCTTTGCTGGGCCGTCATGCAGTTTGCCCCGGAGGGCGATCTGAGTCTGCTGAGCAGGGGCTGTCTGCAGGAGAGCCTGATCGGCGGATTTTTTACCCGTTTGTTTTGATCTGCATTTGACCGGCGGCGCTTCGTGCCGCCGCACCGATACCATCACGGAGGAACGATATGGATATGCCCATCTGTGCCCGCTGCAAGAAGAATATGGCAGTGGTCTTCATCACAAAAATGGAAAATGGAAAGACCGTCAACGAGGGGCTCTGCCTGAAATGTGCCAGAGAACTCGGCATCAAGCCGGTCAATGATCTCCTGGAGAAATTTGGTCTGAAGGACGAGGATCTGGACGGTCTGACTCCGGAGGCGCTGGGCGACAGCCTGCCCGGTATGCTGGAGCAGCTGGGTATGCCCCAGGAGGAGCAGCAGGAGGACGAGGAGGACGGCGAAGACGCGCCCTCCCGTGCGCCCGCCTTCCCGCTGTTCAAATTTCTCCGGCAAAATAAGCCGGAGGCTGCCGGCGAGCCCGGCCAGAAGGGGGAAGCCCCGAAAAAGCAGCCGAAAAAGAAGAAATTCCTCAGCCTTTATGCCCAGGATCTTACTGCCAAGGCCAAAGACGGCAAGCTGGACCGGGTGGTGGGCCGGGAGAGCGAGACGCTGCGGGTCATCCAGATCCTGAACCGCCGGCAGAAAAACAACCCCTGTCTCATCGGCGAGCCGGGCGTGGGCAAGACGGCCGTTGCCGAGGGCCTTGCCCAGAAGATCGCCGCAGGCGACGTGCCCTACAAGCTGCAGCACAAGGAGGTCTGGCTGCTGGACATGACCGCCATGGTGGCGGGGACCCAGTTCCGCGGCCAGTTTGAGGGCCGCATGAAGAGCCTGATCGAGGAGGTCAAGGCGCTGGGCAACATCATTCTGGTCATCGACGAGGTCCACAATCTGGTGGGCGCGGGCGACGCGGAGGGCAGCATGAACGCCGCCAACATCCTGAAGCCCGCCCTGAGCCGGGGCGAGATCCAGGTCATCGGCGCCACCACCCTGAAGGAATACCGCAAATATATCGAAAAGGACGCCGCGCTGGAGCGCCGCTTCCAGCCGGTGATCATCAACGAGCCTTCTCTGTCTGAGACGGAGGACATCCTCCGGGGCATCAAGGGCTATTACGAGACCTTCCACGGCGTGCTCATCCCCGACCAGACCATCGTTCAGGCGGTCTATCTGGCCCACCGGTATATCACCGACCGGTTCCTGCCGGATAAGGCCATCGATCTGCTGGACGAAGCCTGCTCCGATGTGAACCTGCGTTCCGCCGCCCTGAGCCGGATCCCCGCCCTGCAGGATGAGCTGGACGGGCTGACCGATCAGCAGATGGAGCTGGAAAGCGCCGAGGAGCAGGATTTTGAAAAGATCGCCCAGAACCGCTCCCGGATGCTGCAGCTGCAGGAGCAGCTGGATGAACTTCGGCGGCAGCCTGCGCCCCAGGTGACGCTGGACGATCTGGCCCGGGTCATCGAGCTCTGGACCAAGATCCCCGCCAGCAAGGTGCGGCAGCAGGATTTCCTCCGGCTGCACACCCTGGCCGACCGGCTCCGCAGCCGGGTCATCGGTCAGGACGAGGCCGTGGATGCCGTTGCCGCCGCCATCCGCCGGAAGCGGGCGGGCATCAGCGAGAAAAACAAGCCCATCTCCTTCATCTTCGTCGGTCCCACCGGCGTGGGCAAGACGGAGCTGGTGAAGCAGCTGGCCGCCGACCTGTTCGACACGGAGGACGCGCTCATCCGGCTGGACATGAGCGAATATATGGAAAAGCACAGCGTCTCCAAGCTCATCGGCGCCCCTCCGGGCTATGTGGGCTATGACGAGGCGGGGCAGCTGACGGAAAAGGTCCGCCGCCGGCCCTACTGCGTGATCCTGTTTGACGAGATCGAAAAGGCCCATCCCGATGTTCTCAATATGCTGCTGCAGGTTTTGGACGACGGGCGCATCACCGATGCGCAGGGCCGGTATGTGAGCTTTGAAAACGCCATAATCATCATGACCTCCAACGCCGGCTCCGACCGCAGCGATGGCGCAGTCGGCTTTGGCAGCACCCTCTCCCAGCAGGGCCGGGACAAGGCCATGAAGGCCCTCTCCGAGATCATGCGGCCGGAGTTTATCAACCGGGTGGATGAGATCATCGCCTTCCGCCAGCTCTCCCAGGAGGACTTCCAGAAGATCGCCGCCATCATGATGGGCGACCTGCAGAAGAGCGTGGCCCGCAGCGGCATCCGCCTTACCTGGGACAACGCCCTGCTGGAGCAGCTGGCCCGGGAGGGTTATTCCGTCAAGTTCGGCGCACGCAACCTGCGGCGGCTCATTGAAAAGCAGGTGGAGGATCCGGCGGCCAATCTGATCCTGGATTCCTTCGAGCATCCCATCCAGGCCCTGCGCGTCACCGCGGAGGACGGAAAGATCCTGGTGAAGGAAGACTGAGCGCAGCTCTTTTGTCAAGAAAAACTAAGAAAACAGGCTTTGCCCCGGCGGCAAAGCCTGTTTTTTTCATCGGGACGCGGCTCACATCCGGTAAACCCGCCCGATGGTCCTTTCGTCTGTCATCTGGATCACAAAATCCCCATAGAGCGTCTTTTCCGCGCCCTCCTGCCGAACCATCAGAAAATAGCGGGAGGTGAGCATGTCCTGAACGCGTTTTGCATCGTAAATATTCAGCCCCAGCAGCTCCGCCGGCCCCTCCAGCGCCACCGCATGCTTGTCCAGCGCAGCCCGGACCATGGCCGCCGAGGTCTGCTGATAGGCATTGATGGCGTCTGCCGCCGCCTGCAGGCAGGCCGCCTTTCCGGGGAACGCACCGTCGGAGGGCGGGACGCTGTTCTGTACGGTCAGGATGGCCGGCCGCTCTGCCGGGGTAAACGGATCGTTGCCGGCGCAGGCCATAGCGTGAAACAGCAGTGTGCCGGTATCGTAGCAGGAGATCCGAATGGGCAGGAGGGCCTTGGGATCCGTCACGCTTCTGCGCATCCGCTCTGTAAAGTCCTTTGCCTTTGCAGCATCCAGCTGCTGCAGGACCATCCATTCCACATAGGTGGCGGAGCCTTCGATCTCCTCCACCCGGCTCTCATAGCCGGTCTCATAGGGATATTGCTCCCAGCGGCGGCACCGGTGGGAAAGCAGCTCCCGATAGTCCCCCGCCCTATGGCCCGCCAGCAGGGCGCACAGCAGCGCGTTTTCCCGCAGCTTCAGGCTCAGCGCTTCCGGGCTGAGCGCATACCGGCGCAGGGCCTCCAGCTCGTCTGCCCAGCAATCCCAGCCCTGCAGGCGCTGGAAGCCATGGAACATCTCGTGGACCAGCTTGGAGACCAGCACGGGCAGGCTCAGCTCCCCCTCCACCTGCCAGGTGGCGATGGTCTCGCCCTGATAGGAAATGGCGGTATTGGCGCAGAAGTCGTTTGTTTTTTCAATAGACCGGCTGTCAAAAAAGCACCGCTCCGCATCAAACAGCGCGAATTTCAGCGGCGCAAAGCCCGGCCAGATCCGCGCCAGATCCAGCCCGCGGATCGCCTCCTCCGCGCTCCGGTAAAGCAGCTCCAGTTCCATCGTGTCTTCCTCCCCAGGCCATGCCTACATTTTTCTTATTTTACCACAGCGCTGCGGCGGCCGCAAGCGGGCCGCCTCTTGACAATTTCACCAAAAGCGCATATAGTATATTTACAGCAAGATCTTCAGGGCGGGGTGCAATTCCCCACCGGCGGTACAGTCCGCGAGCCTTCGGGCCGACCCGGTGAAACTCCGGGACCGACAGTGACAGTCTGGATGAAAGAAGATATGGCTTTGTCAAGCTGCGCCCTGCTTTGCCTGATCTCAGGTGAGCGGGGCGTTTTTTTGCAAAAATCCCCGCCATATCCGAAGGAAAGGAACCGCTATGAACCGCTCCCCCGTCAAGACCCGCGTGCTGGCCGCCACGGCCATGCTGTCTGCCATCGGCTTTGTCCTCATGTTTCTCGAGCTCAGCGTCCCCTTTATGCCATCGTTTATCAAGCTGGATCTTTCCGAGCTTCCGGCGCTGCTGGCCGCCTTTGCCTATGGGCCGGTATCCGGCGCGGCGGTGTGCCTGCTGAAAAATCTGCTGCATATTTTTCTGGGGGGCAGCTCCGGCGGCGTGGGCGAGCTTTCCAATTTCCTGCTGGGCTGCTGCTATGTGATCCCGGCGGGCCTGATCTATCGCCGGATCAAGAGCCGCAGGGGCGCGGCACTGGCTTCGCTGGCCGGCTGCGTGACCTCCGCCGGGCTGAGCCTGCCCATCAATTATTTTCTGATCTATCCCCTTTACGGAAGGATGATGCCCATGGACGTCATCCTAAGCCTGTATCAGGCGCTGGACCCCTCCTGCGGGAGCCTGTTTGACGCGCTGCTGCGCTTTAACGTGCCCTTTACCCTGGGAAAAAACGCGCTGGTCTGCGCGCTGGTGTTTCTGATCTATAAAAAGCTCTCTCCCCTGCTCCACGGCAGGCGGTGAACCGATCTGTTCACAAAAGCTACGCCATTTTGCCGCAGCTTTTTCCTTGCATTTCCAAAGGAAATGTTGTAAAATAGCAGGTGATATAGTGTTGCAGATTAGAATGTCGGATCTTCCATGTTTTTTCAGGTTTTTTTCGTTTTCCTATTGATTTTTTGCGGAAATCCGTGTATACTTCTGTTAATAAATGTGTTCGCTGTCGAAGGAGGTATTATTTATGAGACCCGGACCGCACCCCAAAGGCGAGCTGATGCGCCGCAGGATCCTGAACGCTTCTGCCAAGGCATTTCTGGAATATGGCTACAATGGCACTTCCAGCAAGATGGTAGCCCGGCTTGCCGGCGTTTCCAACGGCTCTCCCTTCTTCCTTTACGGCAATAAAGAGGGCGTTTTGCTGGAGCTGGTCAAGCTTGTCTATGCGGAGCAGTTCCGCATGACGGACGAGCTCATCGGCCGGGGCGCAGATCCTCTTCTGTTTTATGGGGTGGAGACGGCCCTGCAGATGCATATCACCGAGCTTTCCGACGCTCTGCGCGATCTTTATGTCATGGCCTATACGCTGCCCTCCACTACGGAATATATCCATCAGAGCACCAAGTCCAAGTTGGCGGAGATCTATGAAAAGCAGTTTCCCGGCGCAAATGAGGAGGAGTTCTATGAGCTGGAGCTGGCCTCCTCCGGCGTGCTGCGGAATTTTATGATCAAGCCCTGCAGCGAGCAGATGCCCATGGCACGGAAGATCCAGCGCTATCTTTCCTGCTGCTTCCGCATTTATCGGGTATCGGAGGCCCGGTATCAGCCGGTGATCAATCAGGTCCTGGCCATGGATCTGCACCCCGCCGCCCAGCAGACGGTGGACCGTATCATGGCCCTTGTGGAGGCCGGATTCACCTCCGCGATGGACGAATCCCGCCGCAAAGCCATCAAGGACTGATGTCTTCCTTAAAAAACGAAAAGCAAAGCGGAGCCAGCTGGCTCCGCTTTTTGCATTTTACATATTTATGCGCCGCACTGCTCCAGCGCTTCAGCCAGCTTTTCTGCGGCGCGCTGCACCAGCTCCCGGGAGGTGGCCAGGTTCAGACGCACAAAGGTCCGGAAGCGGTCGCCGCCGAACCAGTCGCCATAGTCCACCGCAAGGCCGCAGCGCTTTTCCATAAAGTTCCGGATATCCTCCGGCGCAACATAAGCGCCCAGATCCACCCACATCAGATAGGTTCCCTCCAGCGGCGAGATCACGGCCTTCGGCGCGCGCTTTTCCAGCACGGCCCGCAGCAGAAGGTAATTTTCATAGATCGTCCGGCGGCACTCCGCCGCCCATGCTGCCCCGCCCCGCCAGGCGGCCTCTGCGGCGATATAGCCCATGGCGTTGCTGGGCTGCACATGGATCTGCTGGAGATAACGGTCGTAGCGGGCGCGGATGTCCGCATCCGGAAGGATCAGGATCGAGTTTTGCAGGCCCGCCAGGTTGAAGGTCTTGGAGGGGGCCGTCAGCGTTGCCAGCATATGGTCATAGTCTCCCACCAGAGCGGAGGGGATATGGGTATGGCCCTGGAACACGATGTCCTGATGGATCTCATCGGAGATCACAAAGACGCCGTATTTCCGCAGCAGCTCCAGCAGCGCGTGCAGCTCCTCCCGTGTCCAGACCCGGCCCACGGGGTTGTGGGGCGAGCTGAGGATGGCGACCTTTACCGGCTGCTGCTGCAGGGTCTTTTCCAACAGAGCGAAATCGATGGTATATTCCCCGTTTTTCGCCTGCAGCTCGCAGCAGACCAGCGTGCGGTCGTTGTCCTTCACCGCGTTCAGGAAGGGATAATAGACCGGCGTAAGCACCAGGACGGCGTCGCCGGGCTGGGTCATGATCTGCAAAAGCCAGTTGATGGCGGGCACGACGCCGGGCGTCACCCGAAGCCACTCCCGCCGGGGCCGGTAGCCGTGGACCGTTTCTTCCCACTGCAGAAAAGCTTCAAAATAAGATCCCGGCGCTTCGTAGTAACCGAAAACGCCCTGCTCCACATAGCGCTTCAGGGCTTCCACAACGCAGCGGGGCGCCTGAAAGTCCATGTCTGCCACCCACATGGCCTGCAGCGCATCAGAGCCGAAAAGCTCCTTCAGGCCGTCCCATTTGCTGCAGTTGGTGTTCCGGCGGTCTACAAAGACCATGGCTTCGCCTTGACGGTTTTCGTGCATATGCGGTCTCCTTTCATATGTCCAGTCGTTATGCCGGAAGCATTCTCCCGGTCCTACTGCTTTTTCCGGTACTGGGAGGCGTCCAGCACGGTGGAAAGCTCCACCAGCACGGGGTCCACGCCTGCGCCGTAGGTGACGGGCCGGCAATGCACCTCCGGCTCCGTCTGGCGCTCCTGCCGGGGCAGGATGATCTGGGCGGAGGTCCCGCCCTCGTTGCTCACCAGCAGCAGGCGGCCTCCGTGCTTTTCCGCAAAGGCCCGCACCAGCGTCAGACCGAAGCCCGCGCCGGGGCCCGCCTCCCGAAGGGGATCCATATCGTCATATTTGCGGAACACGCTGCCCAGGACCGCGCTGTCGATGCCCGGCCCATCGTCGGTGACGGAAAGGCAGACCTCGTCTGCCCGCTGCCGCAGGGTCACGGCGATGCTGCCGCCCTGCTTCCGTGCAGCCATGGCGTTGGAGATCAGATGGAGCAGCATCCGCCGGAGCTTGGCTGCGTCTACCCGCCAGATGAGCGGCTGCTCCGGCAAGGTCCAGCGGATCCGCACGCCGTCGGCGCACAGCGGCTCCAGCCGCTGCGCAAGCTCCCGGCAGATCGCCGTCAGATCCTCGTCGGTAACGTGCATTTCCAAAAAGCCGTTTTCCGCAGCGGCGCAGTCCTCCAGATCCCGGGTCATCCGGATCAGCCGGTAAATGCTGCGCCGCAGCATGGCCAGTCCGTCCAGCTGTTCCTCCTCTGCCTCGCGCTCCAGCTGCTGCACCACCGGCAGCATCAGGGAAAGATCGGCATTCAGCTCCCGGGAGATAAAGCGGGAGGCGTTCATGGTGATGGAAGCGCCGCCCTTGCGGCTCATGGGGACCAGGCTGATCCGAATATGCTCCTCCATGGGGACGGCCTCGCAGGAAAACCGCTGTCCGCCCAGGGCGCACTCAAAGGCTGTTTCCTTTTTATTCTGGCTCCGGCTGATCACCCGGGCCACCGTCTGATCCTCCACAAAATCATTCAGGTTGCGGCCGGTCAGGTCTTCCTCCAGCAGCAGCTTGAGCCCGCCGGAAAGATAAACGACCCTGCCGGCGGCGCTGCAGAGCATGGTCATCTCTTCCTGCCGCATCTCCGGGAATTGCATGATCCCGGGCTTGTCCTCTCCTGCCACCGGCTCCCACCGTCCTTTCCGTTTCTCCGTTGTTTTGCGTGCTTTTTCTTATTATATCCCCCCTGCGGCAAATACGCAATGCTTTTTCCTGCAATTTGACTGTATATCCTGGTAAAAAAACTTTCAGATCTGCGGGGTTGCTTTTGTTTCTGCCGCCCGGTATAATGGAAGCACAAGTACATATGGGATGATATCAGAAAAAAACAAAAACATGGAGGCAGCATTCATGGCGACAAAAATTGGTATCAACGGATTTGGCCGCATCGGCCGTCTGATCCTGCGGGAGGGCGTGAAGCGAGACGATCTGGAGTTTGTGGCGGTGAACGGTCACCGGTCTACTCCCGAATATCTGGCTTATATGCTGGCCCACGACACCGTCCACGGCCGTCCGGATTTCACCGTTACCCACACTGAGGATTCTATCGTCATCGACAGACACCCCATCCGCGTCCTCACCGGCGAGGCCCCGGAGGACAACCCCTGGAAGGAGCTTGGCGTGGAATATGTCATCGAATCCACCGGCAAGTTCAAGACCATCGAGGAGGCCGGCGCACATCGGAAGGCCGGCGCGAAAAAGGTCATTATCACGGCGCCCTCCAAGGACGCTCCCATGTTCGTCATGGGCGTCAATCAGGACAGCTATTCCCCCGATATGACGGTGGTGAGCAACGCCTCCTGCACCACCAACTGCCTGGCTCCCGTGGCCAAGGTCCTGCAGGATCACTTTGGGATCCGCGATGGCCTGATGACCACCGTCCACGCAGCCACCGCTACCCAGAAGGTAGTAGACGGCTCCTCCAAGAAGGACTGGCGCGGCGGCCGTGCGGCCTTCGGCAATATCATCCCCTCCTCCACCGGCGCCGCCAAGGCCGTGGGCAAGGTGATCCCCGCCCTCAACGGAAAGCTGACGGGTATGTCCTTCCGCGTCCCTGTGCTGGACGTTTCCTGCGTGGACCTTACCGTCAATCTGGAAAAGCCGGCAAAGTATGAGGACATCTGCCGCGCCATGAAGGAAGCCTCCGAGGGCCAGCTGAAGGGCATTTTGGGCTATACCGAGGACGATGTGGTATCCTCCGACTTTACCTCCGATCCCCGGGCCAGCATTTTCGATGCTAAGGCCGGCATCGCCCTGACCGATACCTTCGTCAAGCTGGTGGCCTGGTATGACAACGAATACGGCTACAGCTGCAACACCCTGAACCTTCTGGAATACATGATCCGGCAGGACAAGCAGTAAACGAACCGCTGCATTTTCCCGGGTGCGCCCTCTCGCGGCGCGCCCTTCTGTTTTTTTTGCAATTATTTCGGAAAACCTATAGCGTATTTCTGAAAAATGATGTAAAATATAGGGTAACCTAAGCATGAGCATTCAAAGGATCGGCGCAGACCCGTCCGCGGGTCCGCCGGCGCTTTTCCGGCGCTTCCGGAAGGTTGATAACAGGAGAAGTCAAGCATGTATGAATTCGTGACCGAACAGACCTTACCTCAATATGAGGCCTTTGTGGAGGGGCATCCCAAGGGCCATTTTCTCCAGTCCCACCTGTGGGCTCCGGTGAAAAGCGATTGGCAGTGGAGAGCGATCCTCCGCCGGGACGAGACCGGAAGGATCACCGGCGCAATGAGCGTCCTCATCCGCAAAATGCCTGGCATGCCCTACCGCATGATGTATGCGGCCCGGGGGCCGGTGTGCGACGTGCATGACCGGGAAACTCTGGCGGAGCTGACCCAGGCTGCGGCGGAGCTGGCAAAGCAGTGCCATGCCTATGCGCTGCGGCTGGATCCGGATGTGCCTTCCTCCGACGGGGCGTTTATCGAGATTATGAAGGCGCTGGGCTATGTGCACCACCCCGGCGATAAGGATTTCAACGGCATCCAGCCCTGCTATGTGTTTCGTCTGAACGTCAAGGACAAAACGGAGGAGGAGCTTCTGGCAGCCTTTCATTCCAAGACCCGCTACAATCTGCGGCTCAGCGCCCGGAAGGGCGTTACCGTCCGGCTGTGCGGCAAGGAGATGCTGCCGGAGTTTTCCCGCCTGATGCAGGAGACCGGCGACCGGGACGGCTTTATCACCCGGCCGGAATCCTATTTTGCCGCAATGCTGGATTCTCTGGGCGACAAGGCCCGCCTCTATATGGCTTTCTGGGAGGATAAGCCCATCGCCGGAACGCTGGCCGTTCATTACGGCAACAAGGTCTGGTATCTTTACGGCGCTTCCTCCAACGAGCACCGCAATGTGATGCCCAATTATCAGCTCCAGTGGGCCATGATCCAGTGGGCGCTGGAGACCCATTGTGATATTTACGACTTCCGGGGCGTCTCCGGCGATCTGACGCCGGACAACCCGCTTTATGGCCTGTATCTGTTCAAAAAGGGCTTCGGCGGCGATCTGGTGGAGTTTTGCGGCGAGTTTGAAATGGTCTATAACAAGGGTGCGGACCTTTTGATCAATAAGGGTCTGGGCGCTGCCCGCACGCTGCGCCGCAGACTGAAGCAGCTGCGGCACCGGGATCAGGAGCAGCAGCATAAGGCCGCCGTCTCTGCCCGGGGTGCAAACACACAGGCAGAAGAACCGAAGGAAAGCTGATCCGGCCGCAGGCCGTCGTTTCAGAGATAGAACAGGAGGGACAGAGATTATGAAAGCGCTGATCGTGGATAAAGCCAAGGTGCGCAGCAATCTGCAGGTGATCCAGACTGCGGCGGGCGACGCACAGATCTACGCCGTTTTGAAGATCAACGCCTATGGGCTTGGTCTGAAGCCCATGGCGGAGCTTTGCCGGGAGGCCGGCATCCGCCGCTTTGCCGTCACCGAGCCGGAGGACGCCGTCCGGCTGCGGGATTGGGGCTTTCAGGAGGAGGAGATCCTGATTCTTCGCTCCACGGCCTGTGAGGAGGATATTCGCGCCATCCTCAAGGCCGGCGCCACCGCCACGGTGGGCTCCTACGATGCAGCCCTGGCCCTCAACGGCATCGCCGAGAGCGAGGGCGTGGTCTGCGACGTGCACATCAAGGTGGACACCGGCATGGGCCGCTACGGCTTTGTTCCCGGGGAAATCGACCGGATCCTCAGCGTCTACCGCTATCTGGGCAATCTGAACGTGACCGGTACCTATACCCACTACGCCAACGCCTTCCGCAGCAAAAAGAAGACCCAGGCCCAATACGACCTGTTTCTCTCCGTGGTGGACAAGATCCGCGCCGCCGGCTTTGAGCCGGGCATGCTCCACGCCTCCAATTCCGAAGCCTTTTTCGGCTGCAAAATGCCAAATCTGGACGCGGTGCGCATCGGCTCCGCCCTGGGGGGCAGGCTGATCTCCAAGGGCGACTTCGGCCTGCAGCGCACCGGCCGGCTCCAAAGCGAGATCGTGGAGGTCCGCTGGCTGCCCAAGGGCTCCACCATCGGCTACGGCAGCGCCTATACCACCCGCCACCCCACCCGCATCGCCGTCATCCCCGTTGGCTCCGGCGATGGCTATCAGGTGGAAAAGATCCGGGTCAATACCCGTCTGATCGACTATCTCCGGGCCATGGGTTCGGTGGTCAAGGCCTTTTTCCGGGGCAAGCGCTATTATGTCAGCGTCGGCGGAAAGCGCGCGCCCGTTTTGGGCCATGTAGGCGTGAGCCACACGGTGATCGATGTGACCGACCTGGAATGCGGCCCCGGCACGAAGGTTTTTCTGGACGCCGCGCCCATGTTCGTTCCGCCCAACATCCCCCGGCAATATATTGATGGTTAAGAGGCTTTTTGCCCATCTGCGATAAAAGGAGGAACCTGTTATGAAAATGATCCTGGGTATTCTGAACAGCGACGATGCTTCCACGGTGGTCCGTGCGCTGAACGACGCGGGCTATTCCGTCACCCGGCTGAGCACCACCGGCGGTTTTCTGCGGGCCGGCAATGTGACTATTCTGGTGGGCGTGGAGGACGATAAGGTCCAGGCCGCCATCGACGTGATCCATCAGCATGCCCACAGCCGCACGCAGATCATGCCTGCCGCCTCAGAGGCCGGCGTGGGCTTCTTCTCCACCCTGCCAGTGGAGGTCCGGGTGGGCGGCGCCACCATTTTTGTGCTGGATGTGGATCAGTTTCTGAAGATCTGATGAGACTGCCCCATCTTCTGGGAAACGAAGGGCTGAAGCAAGCCCTTTCCTCGCTGCCTGCCGTTGGGCTGGGCTCGGCCATCCTCATCGACGGCCCCGCCGGCTCCGGCAAGCGCACCGCCGCAGGCGACCTTTGCCAGGCGCTCTTGTGCACCGGGAGGGATGCGCCCTGCGGCGTCTGTCCCGCCTGCCGCAGAGTGGCGGCAGGCTCCCATCCGGACCTGTTCTGGCTGGAGGAGAGCGAGCCGGGCAAAGGCGTCCGGCTGGAGCAGGTCCGCGAGCTGCGGGCTCAGAGCTTCCTGCGGCCCTCGGAGGCCCCCTACAAGATCTTTGTCATCCCCCAGGCGGACAAGCTGAATCTTCCCTCGCAAAACGCCCTGCTGAAGGTTTTGGAGGAGCCGGCCTCCTCCCTGTTTGTGCTGCTGTGCGAAAACCGGGAGTCCATGCTGCAGACGGTTCGCTCCCGGTGCAAGACCTTCCGCATGACGCCCCTCTCCCGGCAGCAGCTGCTTTCTGCGCTGGCCGCCCGCTGTCCCGGGACGACGGAGGCCCAGCGTCTGCAGGCGGCAGAGGCGTCCGCCGGTCTGTTGGGCCGGGCGCTGGACATTTTATCCGGCAGGGAATCCCCCGCCTTTGGGGCGGCAAGGGATTTCTGCGGCGCGATCTCCGGCGATGAGCTGACCATCTTTACCGTCTGCCAGAGCCTGACCCGCCTTTCCCGCAGGGAATATGCGGATTTCTGCGACGAGAGCTGCCGCCTTTTGCTGCGGCAGGCCCGGCAGGAGCGTGACGGGCGGGCCATCACGATCTTTGAATATCTGGAGCAGCAGCGGAGCGTACTGCCGCAGAACCCCTCCGTCACGGCGCTGGCCGGGGCGCTAGCGGCTTTCTGCAGCGTCTGCTGACTGCCCCTTTACAGGAGGAATATATGACAGAAGTCATCGGCGTCCGATTCAAAAAAGTCGGCAAGGTTTATTATTTTGATCCCAAGGGCATTGCCGTACAGAAGGGGATGCCCGTTATCGTAGAAACGGCACGGGGACTGGAATATGGCGAGGTCACCCTGCCCAACACCCAGCTGGAGGACGACAAGATCGTCCAGCCGCTGAAGCCGCTGATCCGCATCGCCACCCCTGCCGACACCAAGGTGGCCGAGCAGAACGAAGCCTTTGAGCAGGAGGCCTTCCGGATCTGCGAGGCCAAGATCGCCGCCCACAAGCTGGAGATGAAGCTGGTGACGGTGGAATATACCTTTGACCACAGCAAGCTGCTGTTTTATTTCAGCGCCGATGGCCGGGTGGATTTCCGGGAGCTGGTGAAGGATCTGGCGGGCGTCTTCCGCACCCGCATCGAGCTGCGGCAGATCGGCGTCCGGGACGAAGCCAAAATGATCGGCGGCCTGGGCATCTGCGGCCGGCCCCTCTGCTGCAGCGCCTTTCTGAAGGATTTCCAGCCCGTTTCCATCAACATGGCCAAGGATCAGGGCCTTTCGCTGAACCCCACCAAGATCAGCGGTGCCTGCGGCCGTCTGATGTGCTGTCTGGCCTACGAAAACGAGGCTTATCAGGAGATGATCCGTCAGACGCCGCCCAACGAGAGCCTGGTGGATACGCCCTACGGCCGGGGCAATGTTCTGGATTCTTCCCTGCTGCGGGGCACCTGCCGGGTCCGGATGCTGAACAATCCGGATTCTCCGGTGACCGTCTCCTGCGGGCAGTGCTGTGTGCTGCGCCGCGGCCGGGATAAGGGCGAGCCCCTTCCGCCGGAGCCGGCGCCTGCCAAGGCGCCGCTGCTGACCAGTCTGGAGGATCCCACGCTGGCGGCCGCCGCGCCGGAGCAGGGCCAGCCCCAGCGGCAGAAGCCCCGTCCGCCCCGGCAGGATCGTCCCAAGCCCCGGCAGGGCGAGCGCTCCGGCAAGCCTGCCGACCAGCAGAAGCAGAGCCAGCCGCCCAGGAATAAGGACGGCAAGCCCGGCGACCGGAAGCCCGGCGGACGCAGCCAGAACCGACCGAGCCGCCAGGCCCCTCAGAAGCAGCCGCCCAGGGAGAGCAAACCCCGGGAGGAACAGAAGCCCAAAGCCCAGGAAAACGGTGAGGGCGCGCAGAACCGCAGCGGCTCCGGCGCAGGCCGTAATCGCCGCCGCGGCGGCTATCGCAGCGGCTTCCGCAATGTGAAAAAGCCGGGAAACGCCGGCAAGCCATCGGAGGAATAAGCTTTGCCGCCCCGGCAGCCCGCTGCCGGGGCCTTTTGCGGACACAAGAGGAATATGGAACAGACGATCACGCTTTCTGCCCGGCTCCGCCGGGCCTTTGAACCCCGCTTTGTCAGGCGGGTCTTTCGCACGGCGCTTCCCATCGCCGCGCAGTTTCTTATTGCATCCGCCGTCAACCTGATCGACGTGGTGATGATCGGGCGGCTGGGCGGCGACGCCGTGGCGGCCGCCGGCGGCGGCAACCAGATCTTTTTCCTTCTGACCATGGTGCTGTTCGGCATCAATTCCGGCGGCTCCGTCTTTCTCTCCCAGTTCTGGGGGACGCAGGACCTGAAAAATGTTCGCCGGACCATGGGCATGATGTATCTGCTGGGGGCCGCCGTAACGCTGCTCTTTACCGTGGGCGCGCTGGCCGCGCCCCGGCTGCTGGTGAGCCTTTATATACATGAGGCGCCGGCCCTTTCGCTGGCGGCGGACTATCTTTTCTGGGTGGGACTCAGCTATCCCATGGCGGCGGTGAGCCTGATCCTTTCCATGGTTTGCCGCTGCACGGGCAGTCTGCATCTGCCCACGCTGGCCAGCACCCTTTCCATCCTTGTGAACGTGGGCGGAAACGCCCTTTTGATCTACGGTCTGCTGGGCTGTCCGGCGCTGGGCCTGCGGGGCGCAGCCATCGCCACAACGCTGGCCCGGCTGGTGGAATGTCTGGTGCTGGCAACGGCGATCTACCGGCAGAAGCTGGCGGGCGCGGCGCGGGCAAAGGAGCTTTTTGCCCTGGACGGCAATTTCGTCCGAAAATATCTTCGCACGGCGTGGCCCGTTTTACTGAACGAGACCCTCTGGAGCGTGGGCTTTTCCCTCTATACCGTGGCCTACGGGCTTTTGGGAACAGCGGCGCTGGCCGCCGTGCAGATCTCCAGCACTGTCATCCAACTGATGACGGTGTTCACCCGGGGCATGAGCAACGCCTGCGGCATTTTCATCGGCAATATGGTGGGCGCAGGCGATGAGGAGGGCGCGCTGGACTACGGCCACCGCTTCGCGCTGCTGCTGCCGGCGGTGGGACTGGTGACCGGACTTGTGTGCATCGCGCTCTCGCCGCTGTTTCTCCGGCTGTATTCCGTCTCCGATGAGATCCTTTCGCTGGCGCGGATCATGCTGATCCTGCAGGCCCTTTCCACGCCTCTGAAATGCAACAGCATGGTGCTCATCGTGGGCGTTTTCCGTGCGGCGGGCGACACGCTCCACGCCTGTCTCATCGACAACGGCAGCGTCTGGCTGGCGGGTGTTCCCATGGCCTTTCTGGGCGTTTGGCTGGGGCTGCCGGTGTGGGGCGTTTTTCTGATGGTCTGCTGCGATGATATTGCAAAAAACATCGCCAGCCTGATCCATCTCCGCCGGGAAAAGTGGATCCGCAATGTTTCCGCCCAGCTGCAATGACCGTCTCTGCATAAAAATCCCCGCCTGCTCATCCGCAGGCGGGGTGATCTTTTTTATTTTCTTCTTCTGCCGCCGGAGCGCTTGTCGCTCTGGGAGCGCAGGTCGGACATACGGCTCTCGCTGCTCTGCATAAAGGCCTTCAGCTTGCTTTCGAAGGAATCGTCGCCCCGAGGCAGCGTGCTCTGATCCTGGGCGTATTGCAGCTCGCTGGCGCTGGGACGGGGCCGGGGCGCGGGAGCGGGCTGGGAAGGGGCCGGCCGCCGGACAGGCTTTTCCGCCGGGGGCGGCGGAGGAAGGGCTTTTTTGATGGACAGATTGACCCGGCCCTGCGCGTCGATGGCGATGAGCTTGACCTTGACCTCCTGCCCGATCTTCAGATAATTGCTGATGTCGTCTACAAAGGTATTGGCCACCTCCGAGATGTGGACCATTCCGCTCTTGCCGGGAGCCAGCTGCACAAACGCGCCAAACTTGGTGATCCCTGTGACCTTGCCCTCATAAACGCTGCCGATTTCCAAATCCATAGTTCCGGCGTATCCTCCTATTTACTGGATATATCCACAAAAACCTGCTCGCCGGGATACACATATCCCAGGCTTTCCCTTGCGATCTTTGCGATATAATCCGCATGATCTCCATCCTGGATGGCATCCTCCAGCTCGGCGCACTCCAGCTTCTGCGCCTCCAGCGCAGCCTGAAGCTTCTGCTGCTCCTCCGAGGCGGCGTTGATGCGGAGCTGCAGATCTACCAGCTGAAAGGCGGCATAAACGGCGAAGGCGGCCAGCAGCAGCTTGGTCAGCAGACCGACGCGCTTTTTCTTTCGTTTCAACCGAACGCCCTCCTCCGTTCCTGCCGGCAGACACACTGCCAGCATACTTTCCTTATATTATAGGATCTCACGCAGCGGTTGTCAAGGAGGTTTTGCTATATATTGGAAACCTCAACCGGTTTTTTCAGATTTTTTTGCCGGCAGCGCAAGGGTGTGGCTGTTTGCCAGAATGGTTTTGCCGTTGCTGCGGAAGGCCAGCGCGGAGGAAACGATCACAGCGTTCTGCACATAGCGCTCCCCCGCCGCGTCATACAGCGCGTAGGTGGCGTGGATCAGGTAGGGCTCGCCTGCATAGGTCCCCAGATACATGGTCTGGTGGCCGGAAAGGACCACCAGCGTCCCGGGCTGCAGCGCCGCCAGCGCAGCGGCCTTTTCCTCCTCCGTCAGGCCGGAAAGGGCGATCCCGCCGGGGATCCGGCTCTGGCTGCCGCTGTTGCGGGGCAGGCGAAGCCCCAGCGTCAGATAAACATCCTGACAGAAGCTGGAGCAGTCCCAATCACCGAACATCCCGCCCCAGCCATAGCGCTGGCCCAGCAGACGGAAGGCCTGCCGCAGAAGGTTTTCGCCGGTATAGGGCAGACAGCCCTCCTTGGCGTCTCCGTTTTTGGGGATGCGGACCCGGGCCAGCTGCAGGTTTCCTTCGGTGTCGGCCAACGGCACCTGCACTACCCAGCAGTTCCCGGTGACGGCATTGTCTGCCAGCGCCACCTCCCGCTCCAGCGGCAGACGGGTGCCCATCTCCGGGGAAAGCGCTGCCAGCTCCGGCAGGGCGGCGCTGCCCGCCAGGGAGAGACGCGGCGCGGTGACGATCAGAAAATCCTCCTCCAGCCGCTGCCGCAGGCTGTCCCAGCGCTCCCGGCTGCACAGCGCGCCGTCCGCCGCCTGCAGCCAGGCGGCATAATCCCGGGTGCGGACAAAGTACCACTGTCCGTCTGCCGAGGTGTGCAGCAGCACAAAGGGCTCCCAGAGCTTGGCCCGGGTCTCCACCGCCTGGTCGAACTCCGCATCGTCCGGCTCCAGATACAGCGGCAGCCCGGAGGGATACCGGCGCAGCAGCGTGCTGCGCGTCACGAAGCCATACTGCGGCGCATGGGAAACAAAGCCCTCCAGGCCGGTGTTTTGCTCGATGGCACGGCGCTGCTCCGCCGTTATGAGCGTGCCACCGGTGTAATATCCCTCCCGGGGCGCGGCCCCGCCGGGCAGCAGCTCCTGCACCGCCGCCGCGGTGATCTCCTGTCCATAGCGGCTCAGGTCCTCCACATCCGTCCCCGGCGTTTGCGTCAGTCCCGCATTGTAGGCTGCGCATTCCTCCGCCGTCATGCGAAGCTGCCCGGCGGTCTCATCCAGCCCGATCCAAAACTCCGCCTGCTGCATCTCCGGGCAGGCCCCGGTGATGGGATCCCGCGGGCCAAGGCTCGCTTCTGTCCCCTCCGGCTGCTCCGAAGGCCGGTTTTCCTGCTGCGGCAGCTCCGCCGGCGCGGAAGCGGCGCAGGCGGATAAGCCCAAAATCATCGCGGCGCACACGGCGCCCGCCAAAAATCGTTTCATCGGCTCCCTCCTTTTGCCCTTATCATAAGAGTCCGGACCTGGGCTGTCAACGGGAAAAAGCTGCGGACAAATTTTTTTGAAAAAATGCAAAAAAAGGCTTGTGTTTTGCAAAAGAATCCGTTATAATAGAAAAGCCGTCAGAAATGCGGTACCAATGAGGGCCTTTAGCTCAGTTGGTCAGAGCGGCCGGCTCATAACCGGCTGGTCCCGGGTTCAAGTCCCTGAAGGCCCACCAACCTTTCGGGCGCGGCCCAAACTGAATATCGACCTTCCTGGATCAATGACTTGGAGAAGTCGCGTAGTTGGTCGAGCGCGCGCGACTGGAAATCGCGTAGGCCCCAAAAGGGTCTCGAGAGTTCGAATCTCTCCTTCTCCGCCAAACGCAAACCCTTGAAAATGCTGGCAAACGCAGTGTTTTCAAGGGTTTGTTGCTTTTTGCATGATGGCGCGTAATGGCGAAAAATGGCCTGTAAATCATGTAAAAATCCTGTAGTGATTTGTTCCTTTATTTTACATTTTTCCATTTTGCCCTTAATTCGCATATATGCGCCATCTGCATGTTCTCTATACAAAGCATCCGCCGCCGGTTTTCCCGGCGGCGGATGTTCTTTTATCCCCTCGGCAGTACCAGCCCGCCGGTGCCATCCGGCAGAAGGATGCCGCCGCTCACAGGCTCCGCATTCAGCGCGTCATAGACCTTTCGGCCCACGCTGGTGCTGTAAGGATTCTTGTTGGGCTTCCAGCTCCTGTTCGCCAGCTGCCACAGTACCGCCTGCTGCGTCACCGTCAGGCTCCGTCCGCCGCCGGCTCCCGGCAGCACGATACCGATCCCGCCGCCCATGGAATCAATGGCCGCTTCCACTTCCTTCTGGTTAAAGGTCCCGTTGCCGTCGGCGTCATACTGCGGCAGCAGCTCCCGGAAGGTCACATACGCTTCCGGCGTCACGCCGTAGCTGTATCCCGTCTGCAGCTTGCTGTATTCGCTCTCCTGCATCAGCTCCCCAAGCGCCGCCAGCTGCTCGTCCTCGCGAAGCTCTGCGTCAATGACCGCGCGATACCGCTGCACATTGCTCACCGTCTTCTTCCCTTCCTCCGGCTCCAGTGCGTTCAGGGCGTCAGCCAGAGCATAGGCCGCGTCATCGTCCAGTCCCGCCGAAACGAAGCTGTCATACCGCGCCGCCTCCGCCGGGATCTGACTGAAATACCGGAAGCAATCTCGCACGGTCTCCGCCTGCTCTGCAGTCAGATCCAGACTGTTCACCCAGCGGGAAAACGCCATCGCCTTTTCCGCGGCTCCGCTGTAGCTTTCGTTGATGTCCGCATATTCGCTTTGCGCCTGCAGGAAGGCATCAAAATCCAGCCCTGCCTGCCGGAAGGCGAGGATATCATCCTCCCGGCTGGTGGTGTAGCTTCCGTCCTCCTGCTTGGTGCCCGTAACATAGCGATAAACCGTCTGCTTTTCCTCATCCGTGAGCGGCGCCTTCGCAATGGCCTCCCGCTTTGCGCCGGATGCGGCCGCGCCCTTTAGGCCGTTTGCGTCCTTGATGTCCAGCAGCATGTCCGTCACCGCGCCGGGATCCGCACCGTCCAGCGCATCCATCAGCTCCCGCTCCCGGTCGCTGGCCAGCAGCGCATAATAGGTGATGGCCTTGCCCTCGCCCGGCACATCAGACCGCCGAAGGATCTCCCGCTGCACGGCGTTCCGGCTCTGCTCATCCGTTTTTTCCGCGCCCCGCAGCTCCTGCAGCAGCGCAAAAGCATCCTCGCCTTGAATGCCGGCCTCCAGCATATCCTGATACGCCGCCGTTTGCTTTGCGCCCAGCGTATTGAAGTTATCCTCTACCCAGTCCTGCGCCGTGGGCAGACTGCTTTTTCCAAAAAGCATCATCCGCCCGGCGTTCAGGGCTGTCTCCCAGGGATCATCGGTAAAAACAGGATACTGAAGCTTTCTGCTGCCGTCGGCGTCCACCGTATAGCTGCCGCCCTCGATGAGCGCCTTTGCGGATTTCCAGAGCTTCTGCACCTGGTTTCCGCCAAAGGGCGGAAGGATATAGGCCAGCTTGTTCAGCTCATCCTGCACTTCCTTCCAGCGCCGTTTTCCACTCCAGCCCTCCTTCGTTGCCGCGTCCCAGAGCGCCGTAAGATCCGGGACGGCGCTGGCCGCCGGAATGCGTCCGCCATCGATGTCCGCGCCCAGCAGCGCAAGCCCGGAGGAAAACGGCAGTTCGCCCAAAGCATTCTGTGCCAGGTTCTTTCCCGCCTCACCCAGACTGGCCTTTTCCGTCCGGAAGCTGGGCAGCTCGCCCTGCGCCGCGCCCACGCCCAGCTCTACCAGGTTAGGCAGCGCATAGCCCGTAAGATCGCCCGCCGTGTCGTTCAGCAGCCCGATAGGATCCAGCGCCGGCCGCCGGCCAACGATATACTCATACACTTCGTTGAAGAGAAACGCGCCGATGAAGTATTTGAAAAGCGCCGCTGCCAGCGCGGCCAGGCCCTTGTCCCGATAGGCCCGGGGCAGATCCTTGAAGACCTCGCTGAACTGATTGTTGACCTCCAGCTGAAACTGCGTAAACGCCTTGAAGATCGGGTTTTTGGATTCAAACAGCGTGGGCATGGAACCCTTGCTGCGATCGGCCATGACCTTCCCGGCAAAGGCGTCCGCCTCGCTCATGGCTTCCGCTTCGCTCAGGCCCCGCCGGATGTTCTGGTCATAGCGCGCCCGCACGATGCTGTCCGCAGTAAAGGTGTCGATATACTCCATGGGTTTCCCCAAAAAGCCGGATGCCTTTTGCGACCAGCTCTTTACGATGGGGTCGCTGCCCCTGCGGTTGGTGAGGAAGCTGCTCCGATCCGCAAAGCCATCGTCATTCCGATAAGCCTTCAGCGTGTCCCACATGCCCTTCAGCATGGAGGCTCTGCCGATCTGGCCCCGGGCCTGCGTCAACGGGATGAAGTTGGTCAGCGCCGAAGAAAGGTTACCCGCGATCATGTTCGCGCCCACGCGGGATTCCCAGTTCTTCAGGAAGCTGTAGACCCTCCGCCCCAGCGCAGCCTCTATACCCCGGTCGAACCGACTCTTCTTGTTGGCCAGAAGGTTGGTGTATTCGTCCAGCTCATTGACGAAGTTGGAAAGAACGAACCGGCCTTCCTTGTTGATCTCGTCGATCTTGCTCTGCTTCTCTTCCTCCGTCAGACGGTTATCCGCCCGGACGGCGTCCGTCTGCTTCCGCAGCCCCTCGTCGCCGGTGCGGTAGCGCATCTGCGTCGCCAGCGCCCGAAGCTTCTGGATGTTTTCCGTCTGGAAGATCACGCTGGCCGCGCCCTCGATGTATCGGTCAAAGCCCTCCACCGCGTCATAAGCCGTATTGAAGCCCAGGCGCTCCTGCGCATTGCCGAACCAGGTGATGCCCGGCTTGAAGTTATGCGTCAGGCCGTTGATGGAGGTAGGCAGCGCCGTCACCTGGGTGTCGATGCCCATTGCCCGGCCAAACTGGGAGAGGATGCCGTCTCCCCCGTCCCCCGGCTGAAAGTGCGGGAAGTACCCGCTGCGGTAGTTGATCGGCTCATAGCCGTTTCTTACGCGCACATCATTCAGCCGCTGGAACAGCTCGTCATAGATCCTCCGGAAGCTTTCCACGGCGCCGTTGATCTTCCCCCAGTCCAGGTTCGGGCTTCCCGCGCGCAGGTCCTGCACGACGCCGCGCCAGTCCTCCAGCGTCTTTCCGTCCCGCTCCGCCATGCGGCCCCTGCTGTTTTCCAGGATGCGGATGTTGTCCATGGCCTCGCCCAGCAGCTGCACCGCGTGCGCCTCGGAGACCTCATTGCCCGGCGATACCTTCCGGCTCAGCTCCAGCGCCCGCACCTTATCCCGGTATTCCGTTTTGAACCGCGTGGCGCTCGCCTCCGCGTCATGCACCGGCGTGATATATTCCCGCACCAGCTCCTTCGCCAGCTTCCGATCCGGGACGATATCCTCAAAGTTCCGCTCCATGGTCTCTCTGGCATAGGCCAGGCCCGTGCGCTTATCCTTCCAGTCGTTGGCCGTCTCCAGATACCGGTCCGCCGTCTCCAGCAGCGCCGCCCGCCGGCGCTTTTTATAGTCGGTCAGCAGCTTCACCAGCCGTTCATATTCCGCCGTGGCTTCATAAACAGCCCGGATGCCCTTCACATTATCCGTGTCCGGATCCAGATGCTGCAGCTCGATCTCGCCCCGCAGCAGCCGCCCCAGCTGGAGCTTGTCATGCTCGGTGAGCAGGTTTTTTGCCTTGGCTTTCTCCGATTCCCACCGGGCCTTTTTCAGCTGCTTGTAGGCCTCCGCCGCCTGCTCCGGGGTGATCGCAGCTTCTGCCGCTGCGCTGCTCTTTGCCTCGCGCTCGTCGGCGTAGCGCTTCACGGCGCGCAGCTCCTGAATGCTGTCGCTAATAGCCGCGTCAAAGTCGTTCTTCGCCCAGCGCTTGAACTCCGCCGCGTCCTGCCCGTAGTATTCATTCAGGGATTTCTCGGTCTTCTCGATGCTCTGCGCCACCTCAAACATCCGCACCAGCTGATCCGCCGGGTGCGAGATATCCTCCGGAAACAGCGCCGGCGCCATGCTCCGCAGCTCCTCATAGGCAATATCCACCGGCGTCCCGCCTTGGTTCACGATCCGCAGCTGCCCGAAGGCGCTCTTCCGGAAGTCACCCCAGTCCGCAATGTCGTGCTTGTCTTCCTCCGATATGGTCACGGCCTGCGTGCGAAGGTGCTCTTTGATGTCCTTGTACTGCTGGTAAAACTCCTCGTCCACCACGATGCCCTTTTGATACGCCTGCTCAAACAGCTCCGTCGCCGTCTCCTCCGAAACGCGCCCGGTGCTCAGGTATTCCTCGCTGATCCTCTGCGCGATCTCCTGCAGGTATTCCCGCTGCGCAAAGCGCGGCACGCTCAGCGCACGGCCCACGCGCCCCACAAGGGCGTTTTCCGCCCGCTTCAGGTAGTCCTGTGCCTTCTTCGGCAGTGATGTGCGGATACTGTCCTTCTTTTCTTCCTCCTCCGCTGTCGGAAGCGTTGCCGCCAGCACATCGTCGCCCGTGTCCTCCTCCTCGGAGAGGGAATATCTGGTGTTGACATTTTCTTCAAAATCGCGTACACTATCTGTAGATGCAACACTTGTGGTGTCGGCAAGAGAGCCGGAAACGGTCACTCCCCGGGACAGTTCTTGTGTTGTATCTTTATTTATGCCAGAAAACTGAAATACGGTTCCATCCGGAAGCACGATTCGGTGTGCGTAATAGTGATTTCCGTTTCTGTTGATCACGACACCCATATTTCCGCGTACTCCGTTCAGTTCTACCGGGGCCGCAAAGGTAACTGTTTGCTTTTCGCGTTTCTTGTGGTTCGTGTGGTCTCCGATTTCGATACCTCTTTTAAGTACCTTTGGCAGCGCAGCCAGCGCCGCCTTTTCGGCCGGAGTATCGGCATAGCGAAGCCCTTTATCAAGATCCTTTTTCGTGAAGAGGATTTCCCCAAAGCCCTGTCTGTCAACCTTGTATCCGCTTGCTTTCAGCCGATCAGCCGCCCACTTCGCCGCCGCATCTTTGTTTGGCAGGTTTTCCGGGACCGTTTCCCGGGCAACGACTTCCATCTTGTTCAGCTCTTCGCGGCTTTGCTCGATCTGTTCCTTGATGCTGGCAGTCTCCGGATCGTAGTCAAAAGAACGGGTCCAGCCTGTGCCCTCCGCAAACACCGTGTTTTCGTCTGCCATCTTTGGCATAGTGGCGCGGCGCTCTTCGGCGGTCATGCGCCGTCTGGACGCCGCGTCCCGCGCCTCGATCTCGCCGGCAGTGTTTTCATACATTCGGCGATACTCCCCCCGCGCGTCCGTCATGCGGCGGCTCAGATCGAGCAGATCCCGGAACCACTGGTTGGGATACAGCGCTTCGTAAAGCGCATCCTGCTCAGCTTCCAGCCTTGCGTAGCGTCTGCCGTCCTCGCTGTTTTCGTCGGACAGGAACAGCCGGTCAAGCTCGCGCTCCAGCTCCATATAGCGGATATATCGGTTCTGATCATCGCGGGAAAGCCCGTTCAGTGTCCTGTCATACTCGCGCTGGAGCCGCTCCGTCACAAGGTCGCCGCTCGCATACTCCCGCCGTGCCCAGTATTCCGGACTTGCCCCGCTGGCAAAGCCCTCCACATCCTGAATGGCGTGCTGGATCTCATGCACCAGCGTGTCCTCCGGCGCGCCGCGAAGCTCCTCCGAGAGAACGATGGTATTGTCCCCGCTGCTGAAATACCCCCGTTCGCCATCCTCCAGATCTGCGAAGGCAAGGCGCACATCCTTCAGCTGCGGATAAGCTTCAAACAGCTCCGGCGCGTCCACCAGCTCTCCCAGCGTGGTGTAGTCAGAAAGATCCGCCCCGTCGCCGCGCAGCTGCATCCCGCTGTCATCGATCTCAAAGCGCCACTTTCCTTCCATGCCCAGATGCCAGCCGGTCGCCTTGCGGATGCTCTCCATGTCGGCCCCGGCCTTCTGCATTTCCTGCGCCTCCCGCAGCGTCTGCAGGTTCGCGTTCCTGGCGTTCTGCCCGGCGTAGCTGTACTTGCGCCCCTCCGATTTCCTGTTGACATCCTGCCCGGAAGTGGATATACTATCAACAGGAGCATCCCCCCGCTGAGCGCCTCTCGTTTGAGAGGAAGAGCCGTTAATTTGGGGGATGCTTCTTTCTTGCATCTGCCCAATTTTACCGTTGACATCCTGCTCGGCGATATCCGAATAGCGCCGCAGATTCACCGGCGTCGGCGACTTGACATCGCCCTCGCTCTGTGATAAAATTGCGGCTGTAAGGTCAGCAGCGTATGCCACCGGCTCGGGATATTGTTTCCCGACATCTCGGAGTAACGCCGCTGCCTTTTTTTCGTCTCCGACGATTATTTTGCTGTCCCTCGCTCGCAAATCGAGCCAGTTTGCAAAATTCTCGCGTCCATAAATGCTTTTGATCTCGTAAGCGTCTGTGCCGTCTACACTGCTGTTTGGATTTATCGCAATCAGCAGCGGGGCGGTATTATTTTTTTCTGTTTTTACCGTAATGCCCGGAATGATCGAGATTCTACCGTCGCCCTGCACGATGAGCGCAGGCGACTTGATAAGCTCCGGCAGCTTGCGGATAACGCTTTCGCTGATTCCGTGCGCAGAATAGCTTGGGTTGTTGCCCGCGATTCTCGTTGACTTTTTCAGATTGCTTTTCAGCATGAAGAAAGGCTTCTCGCCGATTCCGAGTGCACTCAGCGAGTTGTCGGCATCCGCTATATAAATGTCATCACTGCGTCCGACGGTCTTTGAATCACCGCTGTAAAATGCATCGATCTGCTTCTGGTACGGGATGTTTTTTGTGTTCTGAATGCTGTACCGCAGTCCGCTCAGCCCCTGCCGCAGATCCTCCTCCGAGTTATAGGTCTGATCATAAACCGCCTCCGCCTCCGCGTCGGAGATCTCGCCGCTCGCCATCTGCTGCCGCAGGCGCTCCAGCCGCGGCTCCATGCCCTCCATTCCGGCGGCCTGGGTCTCTGCCTGCTGCCGCATCTCTGCGGTAAAGCTGCTCTGCGTCTCCTGCAGCGCGCTCCGGTAATAGCTCCTTGCCTTTGTCAAAAAGGCCCGCTCCTGTGCGCTGTCGCTGCCCAGCTTTGCCAGCAGCCGGTCGATGAAGTCCAGGATCCTCTGGCCCAGCGTCCGGTCCTGCCGCACCATCTCGCGGATGCTCTGCTCGTCCGTCAGCAGGTGCTTTTCCACATACTCCGCCACGATCTCCGCATCCACCTCAGAAGCCTTCAGCTCCTGCCCGTGCCTTGCATAAAGCTCCGCCTTCCGCTGGCGCATGGCCTGCAGGTCCCCGCCGTCCTGCTGGATGCGCTGCAGCACCAGCCGCTGCAGCGTTCCGTAGCTCCCGCTTTTTTCGATGCTGTGGGTCAGCTCGTGGCTGATGATCTGCGCCGCCGGGTTCCGGCTCTGCGCATTGATATAGATCCTGCCGTCCTCCGGGTCAAAGTGTCCGTTCTCGAGACCGCCGGCGACGTCTGCCCCGGCGTCGAAGAATACCACCTCGCGCCCCACCGCGCTGCTGATGCGCAGCACCCGCGCGATGGTGTCCTCATTCACGCCCGCAAGGATGCCCGTGCGCTCCGTTTCCGTCTGCGCCCTTGCCGCCCGCTGCCGACGGTCCGTCTGCTCCGCCGTGGGCAAAATGCCCGGCTGCGCCGTCTCCACGTTCTCTCTCAGCGGCGCGGTCGGGCGCTCCTGCTCCGCCATAGGCAGCATCACGCCGCCGGTCTGCTCCGCCGTGGGCAGCTCCGCTCCAAGGATCTGCTGCGGCTGGTCCTGTGCCGGCTGCGGCGCGGCCTGTTCCGTCTGCTCCAGCGCTCTGGTGGTCTCCGCATACAGCCTGCCGATCTCCGCATCCGTCAGCCGCTTGCCCTTCGCCTGCTTCTCCTTCAGCCTCTGCCCCAGCTTGTAGGCCGCGCTGTTCTGGTCAAGCGCTTCTGCCTCCTCCAGGATGCCGCGGGTCATCTCGTCGCCCAGCCTGCGCAGCTGGCTGCCGTCCTGCCGGTATTGCGCCTGGCTCCGCACCGCGCCGATCCCCGCGCCCGCCGTAGCCATCGTCCCGCCGGACAGCGCGCCGCCCAGGAAGTCCAGCCCCATCTCCGCCGCCTGCTGCGCCACCGCAAGGCCAAAGGCCTCGCTCTCCGTCTTACCCTCCGCCATAAATGCGTCGATGGCCTGCCGCCATTCGCTCTTGTCCTTGGCAATGAGAACATCCGCAAACAGGTTGATGAAATCGCTGCCCACTTCCTCCGAGCCTTCGGTAAAGGCGTTCTTCAGGATGTATTTGACGGCTCCGTCTTCCCACTTCCCGTTCAGCAGCGCCTCAATGCTGAACTTCTCCGTGAACACCTCTGCCGCGCCCGCAATGGTGCCCAGGGTAAAGGCCTGCTTGTCCGTCAGTCCTCTGTCCTTGGCCGCGATGGTGGCGTCTGCCGCCGCGCCGGTGCCCATAATCGCCAGGGAAAGATCACTGGCGACCCGAAACGCCTTTTCTCCCAGCACCGCGCCTCCGGCCATTGCGCCCGTGACAAGGCTGTTCATCAGAAAATCGCCCATGCTCATGCCCGTCTGATACAGGAAGCTGCCGGCCTTCCCCCATTTCCCGCTCTGCTCGATCGTCTCCGAGACCTGGCCGCGGATGGCGCTGTTAGCGTAGGAAAGGCGGTTGTAGGCCGCGTTCTGGTCGATGGCGCCCGTGCCCAGATAGTCCGCCGCCTGACCAAGGTAGCTCAGCCCCTTCAGGGGCGAGGTCAGGATGCTGAAGGCGCTGCTGCCCACCGGCGATCCCTTGGCGTATTCCTTCCAGGAGGCTTCCTCCTCCTGCCGCCGGCGGTAGTTCAGCTCCTTCGTCAGGTAGTCGATGTATTCATAGGCCGTCCTGTGCTCCGCATCCCCCCGGGCCGTGTCCTGCGCGTAAAGGTAGTTGAAAATGGCGATCTCGTCGTCCGTCATCTGTTCCCGTTCGCCGTGATCCAGCCCCAAAAAGCCGGCGTTGGTGTTCACATCGCTCACGCCCTGCCGGCCCCTGGCCGTCTCGTTGCGGTTGATGATGTCATAGTTGATATCCCCAAAGCCGGTATCGCGATAGACGCCGCTCCAGCCCAGCTTCGGCGCTTCGCCCGTCTCCGTGGAAACATACCGGCTCTTCTCCGCAAAGTCCTCCGCCTCCATCAGGTCGGCATACTGGTAATACTTTTTCCAGTCCAGCTCCTCCTGCAGCAGGTCTGCCGCGCTCTGGGCCTTCTGGATCCGGCTATCCACCTCCCGGGCCTGCTCCTGCAGCGCCTGCGCCTGCAGCAGAAGTCCGTCCGTCCCGCTGTTTCTGGGGTAGGCCTTGTCCATCAGCTGCTTTGCCTGCCGCTGCAGCTGCTCCTTTTTGGCCCGCAGCTGCTCCACCTTTGCCGTTGCCGCCGTGAGATCTCTGCCGATGGCCTTCTCATCCGTGCGGATCGTGCTTCGCCAGTCCTGATACCGTTCCTGTTCCCCCGTCAGGTAATCCCGGTAAGTCCGCAGCGCATCCCGGTATTTGCCCAGGCTTTGTTCATAGTCGCCGTAAAGCCGCTGTGCGTCTTCGGCCTCCTGCGCATACTGCGCCGCAAAGCTCTCATACCGCTGCAACGCCGTCTGATACAGCGCGTTATTCACGGCCGATGGATCCCGCTGAAAGCTCTGCTGCAGCGACGGCAGGCTCTGCTTCAGGCCCTCCAGCGTTTCCTCCGTGGCCTTCTGCTTTTCTTCGGCCTTCTCATAAGCCCGCAGGGCGTCCCGCGCCGCCGTCTCATAAGTGCTGGAAGCGCCGCGCAGCCGGTCCGTGTCCCCGCCCAGCTCCGGCCGGGCATAATAGCGCTTGTTCTGCGCCGCGTAGCGCTGATAGCTGCCGTATCTCTCCTGCAGCACCGGCGACCGGTCAAAGGCCTCCTCCGTCAGCCGGCCCGCCGCAGGCGTTGCCGGCGTATTTTTTCGCAGCGCCCCGCCGGTGCCCGTGTCCGTTACAGCGCGGGAAGCCCCCGCAAGGGAGGGCTTCACCGTTGGCTTTGCAGCGGCAGGAGCTGCCTGTTGCCGCTGCATGGCAAGCTCCCGCTTTTTCTGTTCCCATTTCTGCTGAATGCTGTCGTTTCGCGGCGCAGTCTCGGCGGGAGCTGCCGCCGCAAGCTCCCCCCTTTTCTGTTCCCATCTTGCCCTTGTCTGCTCCGAAAGCGCCATATTCTCCTCCTTACCAGCCCAGAGCCTGCATCAGCTGCTCATACTGCGCGTCGCTGATCAGGTTCTCTGCGATCACCTTGTTGATATAAACCTCCAGCGCCTTCTGGTCGCCGTTGGCCTGCATCCATTTTGCCTGCTGGATCACCCGGCCCAGATCTTTGTCGGCGACCGTCGTCCGATCTCCGTTTTCCTTTGGCTCCGCCGTGCCCACGGTAAAGCCGTTGGCCATCAGCGACGCTTCGCTCACGCCCTGACGGATCAGCTCGTTCCAGCTGGTCTCATCCATCACGCCGTCCGGGAAGATCTGCTTCAGGTAGGCCGTCTGCTGGCCGTTCAGCTCGCCGGGATCCGCTTCAGATTTCGCTCCAGAGCCGCCTCCGCTGCTTGCCGCTGTCCCGCTGGCCGTCTTCGGCCGAAGCCCCAGCGCCTCCAGCCCGGAATAATCGCCATACTGCGCCGCCAGCTGCGCCAGCCGATAGCGCTGCTCATAGTCCTCCTGCGCCCGGCTGTAGTCCCACTGCTGCTGCCACTGGCTGTCCGAAGCCGCGTCCCGCTGCTGCTGATAGGCGAAGCTCTGCGCCCACTGATCGTCCGCCACGCCGTCCCGGTAAGCGTTGTAGTCAAAGCTCCGGTCCCCGCTCCAGCGATTATAATCCACATCGTCCAGCCCCATCAGCATGGAAAGGTCCGCCCGCTGCCCGGAAAGCTCGTCCTGATACCGCTGGTAGGCCAGCTGCTGCAGCTCCGGGATCTTGTCCGCCAGCGCCGCCATGTAGTTGTCATAGGTCTGCTGGGCCGCGCTCTCCGCGTAGGAGCTGGCCAGTCCGCCGGTGCGCAGGGCCATCTGCCCCAGCGTGTCCTGCATGGCCCGCTGCCCGCCCCGGGTGTAGCTCTGCCTGTACTGGCCATAGAGCGGGTCGCTTTCCGCATCGTAGGAAAAGGGCTGCCGGTTCAAAATCGCCTCATAAAGCGCCTGGATCTGCGGATCGTACCGGCTGGAAAAGCCCGGGTAGCTGTAGCCGCTGCCATAGCCGCTGCCGTAGCCGTCCTCCTCCTCATCGTCCGTATAGCCCGCGCTCTTGAACATCAGCGGCAGATATTCGCTGCCGTCGGCCCCGCCGCTGTAGCCATAGCCCGCCCGGATGGCCTCCGCCGCCGCATGGGCCGCGTCCATGCCCGCCTGGTCTCCCGCATCATAGGCGGCCTTCCAGTCCGCCTTGGCCTTCTGAACGGCGTTCCAGTTCTCGTCTCCCATGTGGGCGTTGTCCGCGCTGCCCCAGCTGCCCCGGTGCTTCACCTGCTCCGGGTCCTGCATCTGGCCGGAATAGCCCACATAGCTGTAGCCCTTGGGCAGCTTCAGGTTATATTTGCTGCCGTCCTCCGCCGTGCCCACCGGCGCGGCCTGCACCGTGTCCCAAAGCCCCGCCTCCTGAATGTCCTTCACGTTCGCCGTGTTCCCCCGCAGCTGCAGGGATCTGTTTCGCTTGACCGCCATCCTCATTTCCCCTTTCTCAAAGTCTCCAGATCCTTGTTGATCACCGTGATCTGAAGCTGTACCTCCTCCGTCAGCTGCCTTGCCCAGGCAAAGAGCCGGCGCAGGTTCCCCTCCGTATCCCCCTGCCGGTATTCCGGCGGGGCGATGTTGATCGTCCGCATATGCGCTTCCCCCTCTCTCAATATTCGCTGCCCAGGGTGTAATCCCGGGTCAGCGACCGCAGCAAAACATTCCCCTCGCCGGAGAGCCGGATGCGGAACCGGTCGCACCGCCGGGGCAGCAGCGGGATCACCTTCGTCTGCCCGTGTCCCGCGCTCCATTGCCCCGCAGTCTGCCAGCTCCCGCCATCGATAGCGATCTCCGCCTTGAGCCAGCTCCCCGCCTCAAAGTCCGCCCGCAGCAGCAGCTGGGAATAGCTCTTCCGGTTGTGGACCACCTCATCCATGGGGCAAAGCTCCGCGCTCCAGGGCACCTTCGTTTCCTCGCTGTTGTCCTGCCCCGTGAGATAGACCTTTTTCCCTCCCCGATCCAGCAGGTAAAACCGTCCGTTCGCCCAGGCGAAGCCCGCGTTCAGCCCGTCCTCCTGCAGCCAGAAGCCCCGCAGCGTGTCATAGACCCAAACGCCGTAGCTTCCGTCCTTCCCCTTCATGGAGAGGTAATACCGCTGCCCGCAGCTCCCGGCGCAGGCGTCGGTATATTGCCGCAGGCCAAACGCCCCGGAAACAAGCTCCGGCGCCGCCCCCGCATACCGCCAGATCCCCGCCGCGCCCTTGTAGTAGAGCACCTCATTGATGTTTTTCAGGCTGTCTGCCGAACCCAGCTGCACGCCGGGATAGTGGTAGGAATACAGGGTATATTCTGCCGGATAGCCCCCCAGGAGCTTGTAAAGCATGTCCTCCTTGAAGAACAAAACCCCGCTTCCGTAGCCGCAGCAGGCGGTAAACTGTCCGCCCCCCGCCACGGCCAGAGCATAGGCGTCTGTGGAAAGCCCGTCGTAGGTCTCCCAGTTGCAGGGGTCCCCCAGAGCAGAGGCGTAGATGGTGCTCCCCGCCGCGCCCCAGAGTCGGTTCTGGCTCTCGCAGATCACCTCCAGTTCCGGGATATACCGCTCGAAAAGGACGGTCCCTTCCTCCGTGCCGCTTTTGGAAAAGGCCCCGTCGGAAAAGACCAGCGCATAGGTCTCTCCGCTTTGCCGGATCTCCCGGATGGTGTGGGTCCCGTTGTTCTCCGGGCAGGTGGTGCAGCCGCTGATGCGGATGGTGTCTCCCACCCGGAAGCCCATGGCCTCCCAGCCGCCGCTGTCCCCGTAGCTCTCGCCGTTGACGGCGTACAGATCATACCGGATGCCGAAGTAGGGGTGCGAAGGCTTCTTCGGCGTGCCCCCCGGCGGCGTGAGATAGATGGTCTGATAGCTCTTGCATTCCGTCACCACCGCATACTGTCCCTCCGGCAGCTGGGCGAAGAGCGTCTCCGGCGTGTATCCCCCGCTGGTCCACTTTGGCCGCACCGCCTTCCGGAAGATGGTCCCCTCCTGGATGTTCTCCTGGGTAATACAGTTGTCGTTATCCACCCGTGCCAGGACCACGCTGCGCTCGTTGGCAAAGGTCAGCGCCCCGGTCTCCGCATTCAGCGTATAGCTGTCCGCCACGGTAAAGGTGTCGCCGTCCTCCAGCGTACCCTTTTCCCCCACATATTCCAGGTCGCCGTCCTCATCCTCCTCATAGTGCGCCTCGCGGATGCCCAGCGTCCCCGTGCCGGTCTTCTCCGCCCGGTAGCTGCCCAGGTGCGCCGTGACGGTCTTTCCGTCCTCGCCAAAGGAAATGCTGCCGGCTGGGGCGTTGTAGCTGGCAAAGAGCGTCCCCGCTTCCCCGGTCTTCAGGTCATACCATTTCTTGTCCGGAAAGATCACCAGCTTCGAATTGATCACCGCCATCTGCTTTTTCCCCGGCGTCAGCGTCAGGATCGTCTCCCCCTCCAGCTTCAGCGCCCCGTTGTCCACGATGTAGAGGTTCCCCTCCGCCGCGAAGATCTGCTCCGGCGCGGTCAGGCCCGCGACGGCGGTCTTCCGCCCCGCCCTGGGGTGCAGGCAGGGGAAATGCTCCGCCGTCAGGTTCCTGCAGTCCGCCAGCTGGCCCTCCTGGGTGTTCTGCCCGTAGTTGATCCCGCCAAAGGTAATGATCTGCTGCTGCCGCCTTTGCTCCATGTTCGAAAGCGCCGGCAAATACATAATTCTCTCCTCCTTAATGCTGGCTTCCGCCGCCCTGCGCCGCACGCGCGGAAGCGCTCCCCTGCAGCGGCTTTCCTGCGGAAAAACACACAAAAAGCCGCCCTGTCCTTCTTGACAAAGCGGCGGATCTGCATATAATGAAATTAGAAGGGCGCTGTTGTAAGACGGTCAGCCCCAATTCAGTTACATAGAAGCTCTATGTTGACCGCTTGGGTTCCAGCCGAGCGGTCAACACGCTTTTGGGGATATGTAGACCATGACCGCGAGGATCATGAGAAAGCATACCGCGAAACGAAGGGCTTTCGCCCGTCGCCCGTCTCCCATCCGCATCACCTCCCCTCTGAGGGAAGTGGCTGACCGCCTGTATACAACAGCGCCTGTCCCAATCATAGCACAGCGCGCCGCGTTTTGTCAATTTTCCTCGGCGGCCCAATCAAAAAGCCACCCTGTCCTTCTTGACAAAGCGGCTCCGGGGTGCTATATTGGTGTCAGTAAGAACGGCTGCCAGTGCTAGTGGCGGTCGTCCCTAATAGGTTTTTAGTCCGTAGAGATCGCCGCTTACCGCTCTGGTGGGCGGTTATTTCTTATGTCTGAAGGCCGTTACGACCAGAGACGCAAGACCGATGAGCACAAGCGTGTATGTAAACATATCCGCGTAAGTGACCACATCGCGCACCCCCTTTTCGATCGCGGGCGTTTCTGCGGAAACGCCATTGCGGCACCGCATCGCGGGCCGCGCGCGATCTGACGGGAGGAACGGGTTCCTCCCGTAAACCCTCTTCCTTTGGACGAAGGACG